>Ga0255338_1003012_pt1 | contig 21845 bp, 19 predicted proteins | sample MeOH1_35cm_T4_19_FD_203715 | JGI IMG/M metagenome (GOLD analysis project Ga0255338, IMG submission 203715) | Sandy soil microbial communities from University of British Columbia, Vancouver, Canada - MeOH1_35cm_T4_195 | ecosystem: Engineered > Artificial ecosystem > Sand microcosm > Unclassified ...
AAAACGAATTTGCAAGGAATCCGCCCGCCAGATCACATTTTCCGGCAGATCACATCCTCACCAGACGGCAATTTCCGATTCAAATTCAACGGCTTCGGAAATCTTCACGGACGACTATCTATGTAAAATCAACAGTTTACAGACTGTGCCGATAAGCCGTGTGTACCACTATTGTGGCTCGAAGATCTAACCAAAAAAGTCGCGCGTGACACTTATGGAGTTTGGCCGCCCTAAATATCCCGCACATGGCAGGCGAACGGGCCTTTAGTCGCAGCTGTCCACCATTTGCAGCTCCGGGTTGGTGACGCGCTGGACATAGTCACGCTCCACTTGGTGCTCCGGAGGGACTGTTACTTTATTTCATGGGACATTTCGTGTGGTTGGCGTCAATAGCGTTTTCCATCGCGATCGCAAAAGTCTTCAACTTATAGGCGGTCCCGTCTTTGACCACTTCCTGCATGTAAAAGTTTTGGATCGGATAGTTATTGTTCCCGAACTTAAATGAACCGCGCACCGACCTGAAGTCGGCCTTCTTCAGCGCGGCTTGTACAGCCACTTTGTTACTAAGATCGCCCTTCACCCTCGCGACACCAGAGGCAACAAGGTTGGCCGCATCGTAGGTCTGGGCGGCGTAAAACGAAGGCTCGGTCTTAAACTTCGTCTCAAAATCACCGACAAACTTCTTGTTGGTATCATTCGGCAAGTCGGCGCCCCATTCCAGTGCACTAATAACGCCGACGGCATTGTCCCTAAGTCTCGGCAGGCTAAGGGAGTCGATCACGAATGTCGTATAGAGCGGAATTTTTCCTTGTAGCCCGTTCTGGGCATACTGATTGAGAAACTGAATGCCAGCAGCACCCGGATAGAAAGTGTAGATCGCATCAGGATTGGCCGCACGTGCCTTCGACAGCTCAGCTGAGAAATCAAGCTGATCAGGCCACTTGGTGTAATCCTCACCAACCACCTTACCCTTGAAGAACTCCTTTAACCCGGCGAGGTTCTCCTTACCGGCGGCATAGTTCGGACCAATCAAGTAGACCGTCTTGATGCCCTTTTTATTCATGTACTCCGCGACCGCACGCGGATTCTGCTCATTCGTCCACGACGTCGAATAGAAATAGGGGGAGCAGAGTTCGCCCGCGACTTGCGAAGCTCCAGCGTTGGCAACGACCAAGATCGTCTTCGAGTCCGCTATTGGTTTAACTGAGGCCAGCAGGACGTTCGACCAGATGTAGCCGACGATGAAATCCACTTTGTCGGATTCGATCAGTTTTTCAGTCTTTTGCTTGCCGACCTCTGGCTTCTGCTGATCGTCTTCGTAAATCACTTCGATCGGCAACCCGCCCATTTTGCGGCCCATGTGATCAAGCGCCAGCTCGAAGGCGTTCCGCATGTCGTTGCCGATTACCGCGGTCGGACCGCTAAAGGTAGAAACAAAGCCGATCTTGATGGATTTCTGCTGAGCTGCGGCCGGACAAGCAGCCAACAGCAATGCGGCGCCAGCCGCCAAAACCTTCCTGTGCATGTTTCCCCTCTCGTAGCCTTTTGGCTCGACGTCTTATTCTCGATACGACAAGGATTTCGCGACTTTGCGCCGAAGTCAATTACTTTTTACACATTCGTAAATTTTTGACCTGCCGACCTCTCGTTGAGTGGATCATTTGGATGGCCGCGGTCCGTTATGAATGCCATTGCACGGACGCAAAGATTTTTTCAGTGCCCATTCAGCAATGCTGACCAATCCTGAATGTAGCGAGCATACTACCATCGTTTTAGCAATTTCGACGGGCAGATTTTCCGCAAAGAGGATATCACAACCGGCCACTCAAACTGGATCGGACTCTTCGCTCCCTTCGACCTCCGGCGATCTGCGATCGAAAGGCCTATGCGTATAGCTCTCACCAGCCAACAAGAGCCAATCCGTGCAATATTGATCCGCAGCCAAACAAGAAGGTTAAAGAAATGGAGGCCCAGTGGCCCAGGCCGAAATAGGGCACTTGCACGATCGCTCGGACAAACCAAAAAACGCTCATACCAGCGAGCAGCAGTTGGCCAAGATGGCTTTCAACAGCATCAGCCGACGATGTCGTCAAAACGGCGCCTAGTATGGCAAACAGTAAGATTAGCGCAATGTTCATCACCTGGGGAGAGCACGATTAATGGGATCGAGGCTACGCAGCCGCGCCGGCCACCCGAATAGATGCCAGAACGTTAAGTGAAAGGCGGCGAAAGCGAGATCGAATAAACCGGCAAGGATGGCGAAAATCGAAGCGTTCATGAGAACGCGCATATTATCCAATTCATTTGGTCAACCCAATTCTACTCGTCCTGGCAGCTGGCTCAGCAAAAGCATTTAGCCGTGCATGGGTTACTTTTTGTGCCCACGCCGCGCCCCCGAGCTAGTTACGAACGACCTTTGGCGCCCGCTTTGCCAAAAACGCCTGCAATCTTCCTTGAGCCTCAGGTTCGGTTGAAGCGATCGCGGACATCAGCGATTCCATCATGAGTCCGGCATCTGGATCCGACCCGGCAATTCGCGGCAGGGCGTGCATCAACGCATAATTTGTCATCGGCGCATTACCGCTCACCTGTCGCGCGAGCGCGAGGCCCTTCTCCAGACCCGTGCCGTCCTCGACCACGTAATGCGAAAGCCCAAATGCGAATCCCTGGTCGGCATCATAGGTGCGCCCGGTCATCATCATTTCCATCATGCGGGAGACGCCGACCAGCCGCGAGATGCGCACGGAACCGCCGCCACCGACGAAAATGCCGCGGCTTCCCTCAGGTAGCGCATAGTAGGCCGATCGTTCCGCCACGCGGATATGGCACGAAGCAACAAGCTCCAAGCCCCCGCCCACGACGGCGCCGTGCATGACGGCGACGACAGGTACGCGGCCGAACTCAATGTGCCGGAAGACGCGGTGCCAGTTGCGCGAATGTGCGATGGCTTCCGATGTCTTTCGGATGGTCAATTCGGTCAGATCCAGACCGGCGGAGAAGTGCTCGCCTTGGGCATGGAGCACGACGGCCTTGGCCTCCGCCGGCAGCCGGTCCAAGAACATCTCGATGCCGGCAATCATCGTGTCGTCGAGCGCGTTGCGCTTGTCCGGCCGCGACAGCCGCAGTTCCGCGACATCGCCGTTCATGGCGCCGACCACGCAAGATGGCAGTGCGTCGAATACTGAGGTCACGTTCCGCGCTCCTATTTTTTACATATTCGTAAAATACGAATATACAGCACGGGTCGCGCTGTAAAGCGGCGCCGGCGCGGTCAGCGTGGCGTAACGTCGTCCCGTCCGCCGGCGACCGTCAGCCGCGGCCGTGCGGCCGCCTTGCTGCGCTTGGCGACGGGCGAAGTGTGGCCGACCGCCTTGGCGTCGCGCTTCTTGACCAGGCCATAGGCCAGCATCGAGAAGTAAGTCTCGATCAGCTCTTCGACCGAGACGGATTTGCGCGGGTCGTACCAACGCGCAAGCCAGTTGCACATGCCGAGGATGGCGAAGGCTACCATCTTGGGATCGCCGACCTCAGCGAATTGCCCCGACGCTTGGCCCTCGGCCACGATCTGCGTCCACATGCTTTCGTACTGGCGCCAGATCTTGTCCATCTCGCGCCGCACTTCCTTGGCGTCATCGAGATAGACGTCGCGCAGGCTGATGGTCATCTCCAGACAGTGGCGGTCGAACCGCTGCAGATGATTGCGGATCGCCTCGTAGAGCTTGGTCGTGCTGTCGACGTCCGATTTCACGACTGCCTCCAAACCATCGACCAGCGATCGCGTCTGCGGCCGGATGATGCAGAGCAGGATCTCGGCGCGATCCTTGAAGTAATAGTAGATCGCCTCGCGCTTGATGCCCGTCTCGCGCGCGATGTCGTCGAGCGACGTATTGGCGAAACCGTGCAGGTCGAACAGCGCCAGGGCGTGCCGGAGGATGGCCTCGCGTCGCAGTTCGGATTTTTTCGGCTTGGCCGGCTTATCGGCGGGCTTGGCTTTCGGCGACTTCATCATGCTCGTCCGTACGGGGCGAGCATCAATACCAGCCCGATGGCGTAAAGGCGAGTGTTCCGCCGCCGGACGCAGGCGATGAGCGGAGCCCCCCGGGCGAGGCTCCGCTCAGGCCACTACTTTGCAAGCGGGCAGCCGCCGTCGGCGAGCGGGCGGAAGGCCTTCTCGGCGGGAATCGTATAGGTAGCTTTGAAGTAATCCCACGGACCCGATGCCTGCTCGGGCGCCTTCACCTCCAGCAGATACATCGGGTGCATCTTGCGGCCGTCGACGCGGATCGTGCCTTTGCCGAACAGCGGATCGTCGGTCGGCAGTTCCTTCATCTTGGCCACGACCTTGTCGCCACTGGTGTCCCCACCCAGCGCCTTCACCGCTTTCAGATAGTGCAAAACCGCGGCGTAGACGCCAGCCTGCATTTCGTTGGGCATATTGTGCTTCGGATGCGCGGCCTGGAAACGCTTGGCAAAAGCCCGCGTGGCGTCGTTCATGTTCCAGTAGAACGGGCTCACCGCGACCAACCCCTGGGCAGACTTCGCACCTAGAGCATGTACGTTGTTAAGACCGAACACCAAGCCGGCGAGCCGCTGACCACCCCGCGTCACGCCGAACTCGGCCGCCTGTTTGACCGCATTGGTCGTATCGCCACCGGCATTGGCGAGCGCAATCACCTTAGCCTTAGAACTTTGCGCCTGCAGCACGAAGGATGAAAAATCGGATGCACCGAGCGGGTGACGCACGCTGCCGGGGGATGCCCCGATCGGTGTTGAACTACGTCGGGCCGACGTTGCCGGAATGAATGTTACGCGGCCCTCGTGACATGGGCAACGGGGTTGATCGTCATGCGATTGTGGCGAGCTTGAAGGGCCGCACGCAGAACCGACAATTGCTTATGCGCCTTCAATCGTCGGAAGCCCTTGTTGGCCTCGATCATGCCGGCCGCGACCCATCGCAAGGCCATACCGGCATCCCGCCAGCGTTTGACGTTGCGCGTGACGCGGCGAATGGTGCCCATCATGTTCTCGGCGATGTTGGTACAGGCGAGCGATCGACGAAGCTCCTTCGGCAGCTTCAACCGGACGACAGTCAGGATTTCGTCGAGGCCTTCGAGGATGCTGGCCGCGACGCCGGGCCATTGCCGGTCGAGTCGACGCGCGAGATTGCGGATCAATTTTTCAGCCTTGTCGGCGTCATCAAGCTCCCAGGCTTGGCGCAGCACTCGACGGGTGGCCGCATGATGCTCTTTCGGCAGGCGTTCCATGATGTTGCGCGCCTTGTGGATCTGGCAGCGCTGGATCGCAGCGGCCGAACCGAAGGTGCGGCGGATCGCCTTCGACAACGCTTTCGCGCCGTCGGCGATGAACAGTCTTGGCACCGTCGGGTCGAGCCCGCGCGAGACCAGGTTGTCCAGCAGGGCCTGAACCGTTGCGGCATTCTCGGTCGCCCCTTCCACCAGCGCCAGCGGATGCTTGTTGCCTTCGCCGTCAACCCCGATCGCGGCGACCAGCACGAGATCGTCGCAAAGATGCAGCCCGTCGATTTGGACCACCAGAAGGTCGAGCGCGGACAGATCGGCAGCCATGAAGTCGGCCAGCCGCGCCGCCGACAGCGCTACGAACCTCCGCGAGGCCGCCGACTTCGAAACCCCCGATCCGGGCGGTGCCGGCACGTCACCCTCGGGCAGCCGGACAGCGCGGCCGAACCGGCGCGTCGACACATTGATCAGCATCAGGTTCATCGCCCAGCGACCGAGCCAATCCTCTTGCGCCGCCGTTTCCCAGCTCGGGATCGTGACCTCGCGGCCGTCCACGCCCCGGACCCGCGGGCGCTCGACTTCGATCTTGCCGCCGTGGAAGCCGATCCGTCCCCGCGTTCGGCCCCAACGGTGCGCCCGCCGCGCCGCGTCGCGACCGTGGCGCGGCCCGCAGGCCGCCGTGACATCCGCCTCCATCATCGTGCCCAGCGCCTCGATCCCTGCCGCAAGGCAGAATCGATCGAAGCTCGCCCGCACTTCCGCAAACGCTTCATCCACAGCCCCGGTCGCCGGCAAATCAGCCGGTGTGATATCTCTCGTCATGGCGTTGCTCTCCTTTGTGGAATCACCACCCCGAGCCTACCGGCTCAAGGTGGGCAACGCCGACCTCTTCAGAAATTCAACAGAACCCGGGACATCCCCCGCTGCCGACAACCTTGCCACCGTAATTGGCAACGGCGGCGGAAGCCGAACGCTCAAGATCGTGGCCGAAAGCGTAGTCGCTGGTCAGGAAGAACCACGTGTCGCCGCCGGTCGCGATCACGGCCTGCACGAGGCCGTTGGCCAGCGACCAGTTATCGAACATCCACTGTATCGTGTTCGGCGAGCAAGCCTTGCCGGTGAGCTCACTGGTGACACCGCCCGAGGCGATAAACACTTTGTTCTTCTCACGCGCAACATTGCTGACCGAGAGTGCGATCGCCGAGTTCGGCACGTCGAGAATCAGCTCGACGCCGTCGCGGTCGAACCATTGCCGCGCCATGTTGGTGCCGATATCGACCTTGTTCTGATGGTCGCCCAGGATGACTTCAATGGCACGGCCGTTCACCTGGCCGCCGAAGTCCTCAACCGCAAGGCGCGCGGCGACGGCGGAGCCGGCGCCCTGGAAGTCGGCGTAGACGCCGGAGACGTCATTCATCACACCCAGCTTGATGGGCGCATTCTGCGCGAACGCCACCGACAATGGTAGTGCGGCCGAAAGGCCAAGCGCGATCATTAAGCGACGCAAGGACATGACGTCTCCCCCTTTGTGGATTCTAAATTGTCGTTGGACGTTCGGCAGCGATCAGGAACCTGCCGCAGCGCGCGGTGCGGACACCTCTTTGTCCAGCACCACCACGTCGGGCTGCGCATCGTCCGAATGGAGCCGCGCGACCAGGGCGGCGCGCCGCTCCAGCACCCCGCGCTGATTGATATAGCCTTTGTCGGTGATCTCATTGCCGTCGATCGACGGCGGTTCGGTCAACAGCAAGACGCGCGCGATGCGCCGGCTGCTGCCCGTGTTGTCGCGGTTGAACGCCGCGAAGGCGGCGCGGATATGCGCATGCAGCGCGGGATGATGGGCGACCTCGCCTTGCGCATCGGCGCCGCAAATGTCGCGGCAGGCAACGGGATTGAGAAAGGCAAGCAGGCCCACTTCGTCCCTGTCGTGTCCCGTCACCACGGCATCCATGATCGCCGGCGCGGCGGCGGAGATGGCGCCGATCCGCAACTCACCGACATGGACCCAGGTGCCGCTCGACAGCTTGAAGTTCTCCGACACGCGCCCGTCGAACAGCAGACCGCTCTCCGGCCGATCCGGATCGACAAACCTCACCGCATCGCCCAGCTTGAAGAAGCCCTCCTCGTCGAATGCTTTCTCGGTGAGGTCGGGCTGCCGATAATAGCCGGGCGTGATATTCGGCCCTTTGACACGGATTTCGAGCTTTTGTCCTTCGGGCACCAACTTGACGCTGACGCCCGGCACCGGCAGGCCGACGCCGCCGCTCTCCGAGGCGCGCCAGTGACAAAGCGTGGATACCGGCGCGGTCTCGGTCGAACCGAGGGACGACAAGATCGGAATGCGTTCGCCGCGCACACGGATCGACAGCGCGTCGAGCCGCTGCCAAAGATGCGACGGCAGCGCCGAACCGGCGTAGAAGATGATGTCCAGCTTTTCGAAGACGTGCCGCGCGAAGGCATCATCCGCCTCCAGCGTCGGCAAGATCGCATCGAAGCCGCGCGGCACGTTGTAGAGCAACGTCGGCTGGATTTCGCGCATGTTCCTCAACGTGATGTCGAGCTTGCCCGGCACCGGTTTGCCGGCATCGATCCACATCGTGCCGCCGTGCCGCAGGATCTGGTTGAAATTGAAATTGGTGCCGAAGGTGTGGTTCCACGGCAGCCAGTCGACGATCACCGGCGGCTTTTCGGTTAGGAACGGCCAGACGGCATCGATGGCGACGCCGTTGGCGCACATCATGCGTTGTGTGTTGATGACGCCCTTCGGCATGCCGGTCGAGCCGGAGGTCAGCAAGATCTTGGCGACGCTGTCGGGACCGACTTCGGCGTAGCGGTTCTCGACATTTGCGGCCGGCGCTTGCGTGAGCAGATCGTCAAAGGTGATCGCGTCCGCCCAATCCTTGTCCGGCGCGTCGCTGACGAGATCGCCGGCAAAACCCATCGCCTTGAGCGCGCGCGCGAACGGGGCGATGGCCGGCACATAAATCAGGCTCGGCGTGAACAAGGTCGCGACGTGCTTGAGCTTGGCGAAGTTCTCCGACATCAGCGAATAGGCCGGCGAGACCGGCAGGAACGGAATGCCGACCTGCATCGCGCCGAGCTTCAACAACGCCATGTTGATACAATTGTCGCACAGCGCGGCGACCGGATTGTCCGGCCCGTGTCCGCGCGCGATCAGGCTCGATGAAATGCGGTTCGCAGCATCCGCAGCTTCGCCGTAACTGAGTTTGCGCCAGCTGCCATCGGCGCGCCGCTCCGCCAGGAAAATGCGCTCGGGCGCTTTCGCCGCCCATAGCCGAAGATAGTCGTTGATCTGTCGCGGCGTATCGGAGAGCGGCAGGCTCGAGGTCAGCACGATCTCGCCGTTGCCGCCATGCTCGACATCTACCGCGGGCGCCGCAAGCGCAACCGACGAATAAGCGGCATTGTTGGCGGGCGTGGACGCCAGCGTCATCGTCTCCTCCCCTCACCGGCTACCGCACAGGATGCCGGTCTTGAGTACAGAATTTCCCGTCTCGAGACGGGAGTCAATCTTTTTTACGTATACGTAAAATATGCCGCAGCGGCGCGAAGGGGTTTAGCGCGGCGCCAGACGAATGGCACCGTCGATGCGTACGACCTCGCCATTCAGCATCACGTTCTCGATCATGTGCAGCGCAAGCGCGGCATACTCGTCCGGCCTGCCCAAGCGCTTCGGGAAGGGAATGGCTTCGCCCAGGGATTGCTGCGCGGTCTCCGGCAGAGCCTTGAGCATCGGCGTGAGGAATATGCCCGGCGCGATGGCGAGCACGCGGATACCGAATTGCGCGAGTTCGCGCGCGGCGGGAATGGTGAGCGACGCGACCGCGCCCTTCGAGGCCGCGTAAGCGGACTGGCCGATTTGCCCCTCATAGGCGGCAATGGATGCGGTGTTGATGATGATGCCGCGCTCGCCTTCGGCACCGGCGTCACGCTTGGCCATTTCCGCGGCCACCAGACGCAGCATGTTGAAGGTGCCGATCACGTTAATGTCGATGACGCGCGCAAAATCCTCGAGCGGCATCGGACCTTCCTTGCCGAGGATGCGCTTGGCCGGGCCCACGCCTGCGCAATTGATGCAGATGCCGGGTAAACCGAGCTTGCCCGTCACGGTCGCCAAGGCTTCGGCGGCGGACTCCGGCTTGCGCACATCGCAAACTACGCCAAGCGCGCTCAACGTTTCAGCGGCTGTCCGCAGCGCGTCGGGATTGATGTCGAGGATCGCCACTTTGGCGCCGCGGTGCGCGAGCGCTTCGGCCGTGGCAAAGCCGAGCCCCGACGCGCCGCCGGTGACGACGGCGACCTGCCCTTCGATCTTCATGTTTCCTCTCCTGTCGCGGGGCGATCAGGCCGCCCGCTTGTCATTGACTTCCAGCACCACGGCCATGGCTGTGTCACCGGCGGCACAGCCGTGGAAAAGGCCTCGTCCGCCGCCGCGCAATACCAGCTCTTCGATCAGCTCGATCATGATGCGCAGGCCGGTCGGCCCCTGCGGATGCCCGTAGACCAGCGAGCAGCCGTAGTTGTTCATCTTCATCACGTCGACGCCGGTCTCGCGCGCGAAGACGATGTCGTTCACCGCGAACGGATTGTGCGACTTGATGGTGTCGATATCGCCGATGGCGAGACCGGCAGGCTTGAGCGCGGCGCGCGCGGCCTTCACCGGCGCCGCCGGCATGTAGGCCTTGCGCTCGCGCGCCTGGCCGATGCCTCTAATGCGGATCTCGATCTTCGGCTCGGCCGTGAAGGCGGCGACACGATCGGCGCGCGTAACGATCATGCCGGCATTGCCGTCGGCCGGATGCGTCTGGCCGCCGAAGGTGACGGTGCCGCCTTCCACCACGGGCTTGAGCTTGGCGAGCCCCTCCTCGGTCGTCGGATGGATGCCCTCGTCGCCATCGAGCTGGCCCGCCACCTTGCGGAACTGCGCGTCGAGCACCTCGAACGGCAACGGCATATAACGGCGCTGGAAGGCGCGGTCGTTGGCCAAGGCGTCCTGGTACTGCGCATAGCGCCGCGCCACCACGGCATGCTGTTCCTCGGTGCTGATCTGCCAATCGCGCGCGCAGTTCTCCGCTGTCTCCACCATGGCGACGCGCGCATTCGGGTCTTCGCGGAAATTGTCGAGCACCCAGTTCTCGACCGTCGGCGCGCCGCTCGGTGCCTTGGGATTGGGATGGAGCAGCACAGGCCCATTGGACGTGCGGTCGCAGGTGATCACGAGCGCCGCCTGCGTATCGCCGAGCGAGAGCTCCTGCGCCGCCTCGGCCACGCAGCGCGCGCTGGTGGCGCAAGCCTGCGCGATCGTCGGGCCACTCACCTCCCCGCGGCCGATCAAAGACATGATCCACGGCGCGCCCCAGAAGGACTTCTCCTGCGGCACGGTCATGCCGAGCACCGCGTGATCGATCTGGTCGAGCGGGATGTTCTTGGACGCGAACACCTTGGCCGCTGTGTGGGCCGCAAAGCGCATGCTGTGCAGATGCGCGAAGCTCGCCTGCCAGCGCGAGAACGGCGTCGACCAATAGGCACCATACGGAATGCGCACGTCTTCGAAGTTCATATCGGTCTCCTGTTCCCGTCAGCCGAGGCGCGCGATGAAGTCCCTGAGCGCACGCCGACAGGCCTCCGGCTTCTCGATCTGTAGAAAATGCGTCGTATCGGGAATCATTGCGTAGTCGACGCCGTATTCGTCATGGATCGCCTTGCAGCTCGGCGCCGGCGGCGTCGCGAAGGGATGCGCCGGATCACCGCCGATCAGAATGAGCGGACAGACGATGGAGCTCACCCGCGGCCAGATGCTCGGATCGACATTGGTTTGGTAGACATGCGCTTCCAGCTCACGCGGATTGCGCAACACCCAGCCGCCGCCGGTCTCCTGTTGCAACGTGCTCTCGGCGAACAAGAGATGTGCGCCCGGCACCCAGCCGCCAAAGGCCGGCCCACGCCGCAGATGCGCCGCGAACTGTTCGGGCGACTCGTAACGCTCCGGGCGCCGCCGCGCGCGGCGCGAGCGATCGTCCATGTCGGCCTGCTCGAGCGGCTGCAACGGATGGCCATGCGGCGGATAGAGCGGCGGATCGAACAGCGCGAGCGCCGACCATGGCGCTCCCGTGTTCACCGCGTGCAGCAGCGCGGCCACCGCGGAGAGCGAATGGAAGACGCCGACGATCGGCTTTTCTCCGAACGTATTGTTGATGCCGGTGAAGACCTCGCCCATGTCGCGGGCAAAGCGATCCCAGTTGTGCGCGGCCGGATCGTGCAGCGGGTTTTCGCCGTGGTTCCGGACGTCGAACAAGACGAGGTCGAACGTGTCGGCAAGCGGCAGCCAGAACGGCAGATAGGCGTTGATGGCGAGGCCGTTGCCGTGGCTGAGCGCCAGACGCCTACCGCCAGAACGGCCGTATTGCCGCAACCGGATCACCGCGCCGTCGCTCATGGTGAGATCCGCCGTCCGCACCGGCGGCGGTACGATCAATCGTTCTATATTCAGATCCATCACGCTCATCGGGCTGGCACGAAACGATCAGCGTGAATGTCGCTATCGGAAAATCCGGCCGCTTCCAAGACGCCGACGGCGGCGTCGATCATGGCCGGCGGGCCGCACAGATAGGCTTCGAGCCCAAACGCATCCTGCAACTGCGCCGCGACGAAGTCCGTGACCAGCCCGCGGGCGCCGGTCCAGCCGGAGCCTTCGGGCTCGTCTGACAAAACAGGCGTGAAGGTGAAGTTCGCGTGCGCATCCGCCCACGCCTTTAAACTGTCGAGACAGTAGAGTTCGTCCTGGCTGCGCGTGCCGTAGAAGAAGTGAATCGGCCGCGTGTCGCCGCGCGCGAAGGCATCGGCGAGCATGGCATGGATCGGCGCGAGCCCGGTGCCGCCGGCGATACAGATCGACGGCCGCCAGTCGCTTGCGGACAGTCCAAAATTGCCGAAGGGACCGAGCAGCTCGAGACTCTGTCCCGGCGACAATTGCTCGCTCACGAAGGCGCCGATCTTGCCGCCCGGATAAACCCGCACGTGAAACTCGATGGCCGTGTCGCCGGGGCGGTTCGCGGCCGAATACATGCGGTTCGGCTTGATCCCAGGCACGACCCATTCGAAGCATTGGCCCGCGCGGTATTCGACAAGTCCCGGCGTCTCGACACGCACCTTGTAGATCGTAGGCGTGACCTGCTCGACGCTCTCCACCATGGTGTTGATCGTCGTCGGGCGTATCGCCGGCGCGTCCTGCGCAAGCGGCACGTTCAGCTTCACGTCCGCGCGCGGGAAGCACATGCAGAGCAGGAGCTTGCCGGCCGCCCGGTGCGTGTCGTTGAAGATCGCCGGGTCGGCGCCGGGCATCTCATAGACCTCGCCGCCCAGCAGCGAGGCAACGCATTCGCCGCATTCTCCGGAGCGGCAGTTGTACCGCGCCGGAATGCCGTTCTGGATGCAGCTGTCGAGCAGGGTCTGATCGCCGCGGCACGTGATTTCGTGGCTCGACGGCTCGATAGCGACCGCGAATGTTCCCGAACCCACGTGCGCGTTCATGGCTCCTGCCCGCCTCAACCCGCGACGTACATGGCGTGCGCCGAGAGATTGCCGCCGAGCTTCTGCTGGATGAACTCCTCTGCCGTCTCCGGCAGCGGCACGCCCCAGTCCTTGGTGATGAAGGCCTTCACCTGCTGATAATAGGTCTCGCGCATGCCTTCATTGGTGTCGGACTTGAGGCCCCAGTGGCGATAGCGTTCGTTGGTCTTCGAATTCGGGCCGCCGAACGAGGCGAGGCCGACCGGCAGCCACTTCATCACGGACTTCGCGACCTCGGCCTTGCCTTCCGGCGTGGTCAGCAACTCCTTGACGCCGTCCATGCCGAGACCGACATGGCCGTACTCCTCGTTCAGCGTCTCCTGGCAGGCGCGCCGGAACGGTTCGTACGGCGACTTGATGAAATGGCGGAACTGGTGCGCGGCGGCGCGATCGACCAGCGCCAGGAACACCATCTGATCGGCCCAGGTGTCGATCGGCACGTCGAAGGTCGTCAGATGGCCTTTGTTCTTGGTCACCTCTTCCCAATCGAGCTTGAGATCCTCAAGCAACTTACGGAAGCGCAGATGATGGCCGTATTCCTCCATCACGGTCTTCGCCATGCGCATCTTCATGTCGGCCGTCGGCGCGCGCAGGATGCTCTGCTCGAACGTATCGGCGCCGAACTCTTCGCTCACCACGTGGATGGCGATGATGTTGAGCTGAAGCTTGGTGAACTCGTCGTTCTGGCTAAAGAAGTCGTCCGGCGTGACATTGCCGAGGCCGGTCTGGTTCGGATTGAGTTGCAGCATGGGACTCTCCTGATTTTCAGAAGAACGCGCGCTGGCGTTCGGAAATGTCGGCGATGATGTTCTTCACCTGGGTGAATTCGAGCATCGTCTCGAAGGCATCCTCGCGGCCGTGACCGCTGGCCTTGGTGCCGCCGAAGGCGGCGCCCGAGGGAAACAGGTTGTAGCAATTGATCCAGACACGGCCGGCCTCCACCGCACGCGCCATACGGTGCGCACGGCCGAGATTCTCGGTCCAGATGCCGGCGGCGAGCCCGTAATCGAGGCCGTTGGCCATGCTCAGAAGCTCGAACTCCTCGCCCCAGCGCTGGAAAGTCATGACCGGCCCGAAGATCTCCTGCGTCGCTACCACCATGTCGGAGACGACGTCGTCGAAGATCGTCGGTTGCAGGAACAGGCCGTCAGGATATTTGTCGACCTTGGCGCGGCCGCCGCCGGTGACGAGCCGGGCGCCTTCCGCCTTGCCGATGTCGATGTAATGCAGCACACGCTCCATGTGGGCGCGATGCGCCAGCGTGCCGATACGGGTGTCCTTGTCGAAGGGATCACCGATGCGCAGGCGCGGGATCAGCGCGATAATGCGCCGCATGAGTTCGTCGGCGATCTGATGATGCGCATAGACGCGCGACCCCGACGTGCAAACTTGGCCCTGGTTCATGAAGGCGCCGAGCAGAATGCCTTGCGCCGCGCGACCGAGATCGGCGTCCGGGAATACGAGCTGCGCATTCTTGCCGCCGAGTTCGAGCGTCAGTTGCTTGCCCGAGGGCGCGGCAGCCGCCATGGCGGCGCGGCCGGTCGCAACCGAGCCGGTCAGCGAGATCTTGACGATGTCCGGATGCGAGACGATGGCCTCGCCGGTCGTCTGGCCGCGGCCGGTGAGCACATTGACGACACCGGGCGGCAGCGTCTCGGCGATCAGCTTGGCGATCTCCAGCGTCGTGATCGGCGTCGTATCCGCCGGCTTGTAGATGACGGCATTGCCCGTGGCGATCACCGGCGCGATCTTGCCGAGGAACATGTTGAGCGGAAAATTCCAGGCGCCGATGATGCCGACGATCCCCAGGGGCTCGCGGATGTCGTAGCTCAGAATATTGCCGCCGTCCGGCAGCGCGCTGCCTTCGAGCGCGCGTGCCACACTGGCGTAATAACGCAGACGGTCAGCGGCGGTGGCGACGTTGGCATAGCTCTCGCGCCACGGCTTGCCGGTATTGGCTGTCTCCAGCCAAGCGAAGCGGTCGATCTCCGCCATCAGGCGATCGGCGAGCGCGAAGATCGCCTCTGCGCGTTTGCGCGCGCCAAGACGATACCACGCCGGCCACGCCGCCTTGGCGGCGAACACCGCTTCCACCACGTCGCGCTCGCTCGCATCCGGCACCGTGCAAAGCACATCGCCGGTGAGCGGACTGCGCGCCTCGATCACGTCGTTCGACGACGAACGATGCCAAGCGTTGTTGATGAACAGGTCGTAGCTGCGCGGGATTTCGTAAGCCATGTCCTACACCGTCAAGATATGAACCGTCGCCACAGCCGAATCCTGGCCGAGCAGGCCCCCAGCCATCTGCGCGAGGCCGACTTTCGGCGCGCCGGCCTGACGCAGGCCCGCGCGACCCATGAGTTGTTCGTGGATCTCGACGATCTGCGCGACGCCCGTGGCGCCGACCGGATGGCCGCGGCTAGTCAGCCCGCCGCTCACATTCACCGGCATGCGGCCGCCGAGCGCCGTGTCGCCGTCTTCGAGCAGGCGGATCGCCTCGCCGCGATTGCACAGGGCCAGGTCCTCGATGTCGAACAGCTCCTGCGGCGCGCTGGCGTCGTGCACCTCGGCGACCGCGATCTCCATCGGATCGATGCCGGCTTGAGCGTAGGCCGCCTGCCCCGCCCGCGCCGTAGCGTTGCCGCTCTCATCGCCTTCCGGCAGCCCGGAAACGAGCACGGAGGCAACAACGCGGCTCGTGTGCGACAGCCCACGCTTGCGCGCAAAGTCGGGCGAGACGAGCACCACGCAGGCCGCGCCATCAACCACACCGCCGCACATCGCCCGCGTCAGCGGGCCGACAACGACGCGGTCGTTCAGGACCTCGTCGACGGTGATCGGCGTGCGTAGGCTGGCGCGCTCGTTCATCACCGCATGGGCGCGGTTCTTGGCCGCGACCTGGGCGAAGTGCCGCTGCGTCGCGCCGTAGCGCTCCATGTAGCGGTTGGCGCGCGCGGCATTCACGTCCATGAACACCGAGCGGTTCTCGTCGATGCTCTTGTGATCGGTCGCTGTCGCCAGCGCGGCGAAGGAGCGGCGCTTGTCCGCATGCGTGAGACGCTCGGCGCCGAGCACCAGCACGCAGTCGTATTGGCCAAAGGCGATTGCGCTCCACGCCAGATGCACTGCGCTCGACCCGCTCGAACACGCATTCTTGACCGTCTGCATCGGCACGCCGCGAATGCCGGCTGGCGCCAGCAGCACCTGCGCCATGATCGACTCCTGATCGACGATGGCGCCGCCGAAGGCATTGCCGACGAAGGCTGCCTGCACGTCGGTAGCGGCGATGCCGGCGTCCTTTAATGCCCCCTGCACTACCGGCCACGCGATCTCCACCAGCGATTGCTCGGTAAACCGCCCGAAAGGGCCGACCATGCCGCCGGCGACCAACGGGATATGAGCGGGTGCCTTGGCCATGGTCACCGCTTCAACTCGGCTGTGCCTTTGGCGGTCTGCGCGCCATCGAGCTTGTTGGCTGTGAGCGCGCACCGAATGACGTCGCTGATCTCCGTCACTTCCGCCTTGAGCACGAGCGTATCCTCGGGGAACACCGGCGCCGTAAAGAAGACATCGAGAACCCGCGTGCATTCTGCGCCGGCATACTCCTCGAGCAGACGCGCGAACTGCGCCGTGGTCATCGGCCCTTGCTGCAGTACGGTGGGGAAGCCCGCACCCTTGGCGAAAGCCTCGTCGACGTGAATCGGGTTCGGATCCTGCGTGCCCTCGGAGAAAGCGGCCAGCCGCGCCCGGCCCGCGGGCGGCAGCGTGACTTCGAACAGAACGTCGCCGGCTTTCATCGCGCTCATGACTGTTTCACCAACCGCGTGAGTTCGCGCAGCACGAGCTTGTCATCGCTCGCGCGGCGATAATCGAAGGTGACGTCGGCGAACCAGACCGGCCCGCGCTTGCTCTGCTTCTCGACGATCTTGTCGACCTTGACATGCACGGCGAGTTCGTCATCCCAGCCAATCGGCTCGAACCATTCGTAACGCTGGCCGCCGTGCAATGCCTTCTGGCGCGGAATGTCGAGATCGACAAACAGGTCGACGCCGAGCGTCTCGCCACGCAGGAAGATCATGTAGGTCGGCGGCACCCGCTCGGGATCGGAATCGATGCCGAGCCCCGCCATCAATTTGCGGGCGAGCGCGCGATCCGGCTTGAGCCGGTACGGCGGATAGCTGTGACCAGAACGCTCCATGCGCATCGGCGTAACGCCTTTTTCTGACGATCCCTGTTTAGAACCGGGCCGCCGACCCGGTCAACAGTTTTTTACGTTGACGTAAAAAATATTCAGGCCGGCGCGGCGCCGCCTTCGCCCGCGCGCAGGCGGAACCGTTGGATCTTGCCGGTGCTGGTCTTGGGCAGTTCCTCGACGACGGCGAACCAGCGCGGGCACTTCACATGCGCCAGGCGCTCGCGCACGAAGGCGCGCAAATCCGCCACGAACGCCGCGTTGTCGGCGACGGGTGCGCGCGGCACCACGAAGGCTTTCGGCTTGATCATGTTCTCTTCGTCGGGCGTGCCGATCACCGCGCATTCCATCACGTTGGCGTGCTGCGCGATGACGCCCTCCACTTCCGCCGGCGACACCCAGATGCCGCCGACGCGCAGCATGTCGTCGGCGCGGCCGACCATGAAGAAGTTGCCGTCCTCGTCCTCGAAAACCTTGTCGCCGGTGAGCACGCCGCCCTTCGACATGGTCAGGGCGGTGCGCTCCGGCTTGTTCCAATACTCGCGCGCCGCCGACGGGCCGAACATGCGCAGATTGCCGATTTCGCCTTTCGGCACCGGCCGGCCTTCATCGTCCACCACCTCGGCGCTGTACCCTGCGACCAGCCGTCCGCAACTGCCCGGCACCGGTTGGCCGGGCCGGTTGATGAGGAACATGTGCGTCATTTCGGTCGTGCCGACGCCGTCGAGAATGTCGACGCCGACATAGTCGCACCAGCGCTGCATCAAGCTCGGCGGCAGAATCTCGCCGCCGCTAATGCACAGCCGCAGCCGCGCCGACGCTTCGCGCACGCGCTCCTGACCAATGTGCTCCTCGGCGTAGCGCAGCATACCGGCGAACAAAGTCGGCACACCGAACACCACGGTCGGCCGATGCTCGAGCCACGATTCCCACACGCGCTGCGGCGTGATAGCGTCGGGATTGACAACGACCTGCGCGCCGCTGCGGATCGGGAAATAGACTTGATTACCGAGGCCGAAGGCGAAATACATCTTCGGCGGCGACAGGATGACGTCGTCTTTGGTGATCCCGAGCGCCCCGAGGCCGAACAGCTCCGCCGACCAGAACATGTGATTGCCCGTATGCACCACGCCCTTCGGCTGACCGGTACTGCCGGAGCTATAGAGCCAGAAAGCCATCGCGTCTGGATCGGTCGGATAACTGGCGCATTGCGCGCTCTGCGAAGCGATCAGATCGTCGAGCAGCGGATAGCCGGCAACCGGCGCGCGCAAGGCAATGGTATGGCGTAGACGCGGCGCGTCGGCGCGCATCTGCTCAATCAGCGGCATCAAGCTGTGGTCGACGATGACCACCTGCGCGTCGCTGTCCGTTATGTAGTAGAGATAGTCCTGCGGCTTCAGATAGGTGTTGATCGGCAGCGCGACCGCGCCGATCTTCATGATACCGAGCAACAGCGCCGGAAAATCGATGCCGTCCATGGCGCTGAACAACACCCGGTCGCCCGGCTTCACATCGAGCGACTTGAGCAGATTGCCGATGCGGGCCACGCGCTCGGCAAGAGCCGAGAAACTCCACACCCGATCCGGCGCAACGATATACGGCCGCGACGCATGTTCCGGCGCAGCCGAGTGCTCCAGCAGATAGTCGACGATATTCGCGCGCAGAACCTCTTGCGGCTCGCGCAACTGCGCCATGCTCATGGACGTGTTCTCCCTGAACTCCCTTGTCGGGAGTAAATTTTACGTGTACGTAAAATATTCAGAAGTCAGCCGTGTTCGTCAAGATGTAAATGCGAACGGCGGTAGCACGCGGCGCGACGCGACATCGCATCGGCGATGCTTGTGACCGCTCGACTCCGCCGAACGCGCGACCAAAGGGCTTTGCCGAAATGAGCTACGACCCGCCGATTGCGGACATCCTCGACACGCTGGAAAACGTCACCGGTCTAGGCTCACTGCTCGACCAGGCCAACTTTGCCGATCTGGATTGCTCGCTTGCCCGCGACGTTCTGCAAAGCGGCGCCGATTTCGTGCGCGAGCACATCGCACCGCATGCGGCCGCAATGGACACCGAAGGCTGTGCCTTCGACAAAGGACGCGCCGCGCTGCCGCGCGCATTTTCCGGCATCTGGCAGGCTTATGTCGATGGCGGATGGCTCAGTCTGGCCATCCCGCGCGCGCACGGCGGCCATGGCTTGCCACATCTGATCCAGGCCGCGTTCTCCGAGATGGTTTGCGGCGCAAGCGTGCCGGTGTCGATGCTGCCTTTGCTCGTGCGCGGCGCGGCTGCGGTTCTCGCCCGCTATGGTGACGACAAAATCAAAGCCGAGTACCTGCCCAAGCTGGTCGATGGACGCTGGGCCGCCACCATCAGCATCACCGAACCAGGCGCCGGCTCCGATGTCGCCTTGCTCAAGACGAAAGCCGGCCAGCAAAGCAACGGCAGCTGGCGCGTGAACGGCGCGAAGATGTTCATCTCCTTCGGCGATCATCAGCTCGCCGAAGGCATCCTGCACATGACGCTGGCGCGTATCGAAGGCGCAACCGGCGGCCTCGGCCTGTTCGCGGTTCCAGCCTTCAACGATCACCGCCGCGACGGCTCGGTGACGCCGCAGCGCATCGAGCACAAGCTCGGGCTGATGGCCTCGCCGACCTGCGTTCTGCAATATGACGACGCCGAAGGCTTTCCGATGGGCGGGCCGCAAGACGGCCTGAAGGCCATCTTCACGATGATCAACTTGATGCGGTTGGAAGTCGCCGTGCAAGGCGTCGGCCTGGCAGGCGCGGCGACACAAGCGGCCTACTCTTATGCCGACATGCGCGTGCAGGGCAGCCGCGGCGGCAACGCGACGCCGATCGCCCAGCATCCCGACATCATCCGAAATCTGTTGACGATGAGCGCCGTCACCGATGCCGCGCGCGCCCTCGTATACGAAACCGCCAAACAGCTCGACCTGGCCGAGAACGGCCGCGACCCGGCCGTCCGCGAGCGCGCCGCGCGGATGGCAGCCTTTCTGCTGCCGGTGTGCAAGGCCGGCTGCGCCGAAGCCGCCGTTGATGTGACCGATATCGCCATTCAGATCCATGGCGGCCACGGCTATATCCGCGATACCGGCGTCGAACGGCTTTATCGCGATGCGCGCATCCTGCCGATCTACGAAGGCACGACGGGCATTCAGGCCATCGACCTGCTTCTGCGCAAGCTGAACGGCGGCGGGTTCGAGGACTTCCTAGCGCGCGTAGAAGCCGACCTTGTTCAGGCCGACAACACGGGATCGCCTTCCTTGAGCCTCGCCATGCGTGACGCCGTCGACGCATGCGAAGCCTGCGTCGCGCATCTGCGCGCGCTGATCGGGACCGATCGCGATTGCGCTCTGGCGGCCGCAACGCCGTTTATCCGGCTCGTTTACAGATTGGCCCTCGGCTGGGCATGGATGCAGTTGGTCAGCCGCGGCACCGTCGATATCGATGACCGCCGCCTGTGTGCTGCATTCTATGCAGAGCAGATCCTCCCGGAGGTTGAATTGTTGCGCCGCCAGATCATGGCAAGCTCCGCCGGCTGGGCCCGCGGACGTGCCGATGCGCGGCGTCTGACCGCATGAAGGATGTCGAAACGGAATGCATGCCCCCGCCACCGAAAGCGCCTGTCCGTTCACGATTGGCGAAAGCTTCACCAAGACATTCGTGTTCGACAGCGAAGGCATCACGACCTTTGCGACCATGGCCGGCGATATGAATCCGTTGCACCACGACAGAGAGATCGCCGAAGCATCGCGTTTCAAGAGTCTGATCGCCAGCGGCACACAGACGAGCAGCGTGATGCTGGGTGCGCTGGCAACCTATGTCAGCGCACGAGCTTCAGCAGTTGGTCTTGAGTTTTCGGTCCGACTGAAGAAGGCGATTCGCGCGGGCGAGACGACCAAGTTGACATGGACTATTTCGAGCATCGAGGAAAAGACTTCGCTCAGCGGTGACATCGTCGTCTTTGAAGGCACTTTGTACAATCAAGAGGGCGTTGCGGCCTTAAGCGCAACAGCTTTGAATCTCGTATTTAGGAGCTGAGCTCTTGATGACCCGTGCGAATAACAATGGTCGCCGTGCTTTGTCGAGCCATTGCGTCCGACAATCGCCGCCAGTGCACCGCGTATACACGTGCCCACCATCGCCCAGCTAATCGGGATAATCGTGCAGATGTTGAATCCGCCTAATGGTCTCGCATTGAGGCGCGACCGTTCAGGTCGGCGCCTCATAGCCAGCCCCTTACGGGTTCCAGCCTCAAGCGCTAGCCAGGCGACCTGGGACACACTGGACGATGCTGAAGGGCATCAGCAAAAAGCGGCGCAAGCCGCAGGAATGGGCTCCGGGCTGCCCCGACCCATAACTCATCGCTCCGTTGACGGATCAGCGGAGCTGATGCAGTCGCGTCAACAAGCAGCAAGTAAAGGCCGACCGCGTGACCCCGGCCTCCCTGTCATAAGGTCTTGCCGATCCGAGACGACAGACGGCGTGGCTCTGGGTTTGAGTGCACGAGTAGGTTTAGGGCTTTGCCGGATAACGGCAAAGCCCTGCAACCGATCTCATTCCGGCCGACCATCTAGACTGGCTCACGACCCGCCCGCTCACCTACGATGACGGCACCCTCCTGTTCGTCCACGTCGGCGTCAATCCAGCCCGGCCGCTCGATGCACAGTCGCCCCATGACCTCTTAGAGTCGGACTCATAATTCCCTTGGTTAGGATGCTCTAGCAAGTCTGCGGGAGAGGAGCTTTACGCTGGCTATCATCAGCCACGTTTCAGCGCTTTCAA
>Ga0255338_1003013_pt1 | contig 21842 bp, 19 predicted proteins | sample MeOH1_35cm_T4_19_FD_203715 | JGI IMG/M metagenome (GOLD analysis project Ga0255338, IMG submission 203715) | Sandy soil microbial communities from University of British Columbia, Vancouver, Canada - MeOH1_35cm_T4_195 | ecosystem: Engineered > Artificial ecosystem > Sand microcosm > Unclassified ...
ACCCGGACACCTTCACCAACCTCGAGATCGGCGAGGTCGGCAGCCTGGACCCGGTCTTCCCGTACGACGGGTCGAGCCAGTCGGTCATCCAGAACGTCTACGAGACCTTGATCGCGTTCAAGGGCTCGTCTCTTTCCGAGTACGAGCCGCGCATCGCGGCGAAGGTGCCCTCCCTTAAGAACGGCCTGATCTCGCCGGACGGGCGCACCTACCGCTTCCCGATCCGCAAGGGCGTCCGGTTCCACGACGGCTCGGAGGTCACCCCCGAGGATGTCCGGTACTCGCTGATGCGCTTCATGCTCACGGACCGTTCCGGCGGGCCCTCGGCGCTCCTGCTCGAGCCGATCGCGGCCGTCCCTTCGACCCGGAACTCCTCGGGGACGGTCACGCTCGATTTCGCCGCTCTGGAAAAGGCCGTCGTCGTGAACGGCAACGACGTGGTGATTTCGTTACCACGGCCCTTCGGGCCCTTCCTCGGGATCATGGCCAGATGGTCATACATCATGTCCAAGCCTTGGGCGATCGCGCACGGCGAATGGGACGGTACCGAGAAGACTTGGAAGGACTTCAACGATCCGCCGAAGGAAAGATCGTATTTCCATGAGCACATGAACGGCGCCGGCCCCTTCAAGCTCGCGCGCTGGGACAAGACCGCCCGCTACGTGCTTCTCGCGCGCCACGATGCCTACTTCCGGGGTCCCGCGAAGCTCAAGCAGGTCCTGGTCAAGGCCGTGCCCGAGCTCAACACGCGCAAGCTCATGCTCCAGGCCGGCGACGCGGACCTCATCGAGACGCCGCGCCCGTACGCGTCCCAGATCGCCGGCATCCCCGGCGCGTCCTTGCTCGACGGCCTCCTGCGCCTGCAGACGGACCCGGCGCTGTTCTTCACGGTGAAGATCAGCCCGATCGCCAACCCCGACATCGGCTCGGGGAAGCTCGACGGAGAGGGCATCCCGCCGGACTTCTTCTCGGACCTCGATGTCCGGCGCGGGTTCTCATACGCCTTCGACTACGACGCGATCATGCGCGACACCTTCAAGGGCACGGCGGCGCGCGCCCTCGGTCCGATCCCGCCCAGCGTCCCCGGCTACGACGCCAAGCAGCCGCGGTACACTTACGACCTGAAGAAGGCCGAGGCGCATCTGCGCAAGGCGTGGGGCGGGAAGGTCTGGGACAAGGGCTTCCGCTTCACGCTCACCTACAACACGGGCTCCGAGAACCGCGAGGCGGCGGCTCAGATCCTGAAGAAGAATATAGAGCGACTCAACCCGAAGTTCCGCGTGGACCTCCGCGGCGTGGACTGGGCGAGCTTCCTCGACAAGGCCCAGCGCCGGCTGATGCCGCTGTTCGCGCGCGGCTGGCTCGCCGACTATCCCGACGCGCACAACTTCATCTACGCCTTCTACCACTCGCAGGGCCGCTATCCGTCGGCCCAGGGCTACGCGAACCCGGAGCTCGACGCGCTCATCGAGAAGGCCGCCGGGGAGCCGTCGCCCGTCAAGCGCGCCGCGCTCTATAAGAAGATCCTCGCCAAGGGCTTCGAAGAGGCTCCCGCGATCTTCACCGTGCACCCCGCCGGGGTCTACGGCGTGCGGGGGTGGGTGAAGGGCTTCGTCGACAACCCCGTGAACCTCGGGATCTACTACTACCCGATCGAGAAGCGGTGAGCGTCAAGACCGAGCGCGCGCAGAAGCTCCTCAAGGGCCTGCGCAGGCTCTATCCCGACGCGCACTGCGAGCTCGACTACAAGACGCCTCACGAGCTCGTCTTCGCGGTCATCCTCTCGGCTCAGTGCACCGACGTCCGGGTCAACGCGACCACGAAGACCTTGTTCAAGCGCTACAAGACCGTCGACGACTACGCCAAGGCCGACCCCGCCGAGCTCGAGGCGATCGTCCGCTCCTGCGGCTTCTACCGGATGAAGGCGAGGGCGATCATCGAGACCGCCCGGGCCATCCGCGACGGGCACGGCGGCAAGGTGCCGGACACGATGGAGGGGCTGCTCGCCCTGCGCGGCGTCGCGCGCAAGACGGCGAACGTGGTGCTCGGCGAGGTCTACGGCAAGCCCGAGGGCGTCGTCGTGGACACGCACATGAAGCGCCTCGCCTTCCGCTTCGGCCTCACCGACGAGGAGGACCCGGTCAAGGTGGAGCGCGACCTGGCGGACATCGTCCCGCGCAAGGACTGGGTGTTCTGGTCCCATTCTGTGATCTGGCACGGCCGCCGCGTGTGCAAGGCCGCCAACCCGCAGTGCGCCTCGTGCACTTTGCGTCCCGACTGCCCCCAGCGCGGCGTCGACTCCGAGTAGCCGTCGGGCCCCGCCAACGACTTAGTTATCCACAAACTTGGTACGTACCAAGTCGCGGGTCGATGCAACTTTTTCGGGGGGTCAATCGTCTGATTAGTGTGGATGACCCTAAAACCCTGACGGACGAGCAATTGCTCACGAGGCTGGAATGCTTCGTCGAAGAGGAACGATTGCGCCTCCATTCGTTCCTCTCATGGCTCGCGGAAGCCGACATGCGGAAAGTTCCTGAGGCGACCGGCTATTCTTCCACCTTCGACTATTGCGTTCGGCGTCTGAAGCTCAGCGAGGACGAGGCCTACCGGCGAATACATGCGGCGCGCGCGACGGTTAAACGGCCGGAATTGCTGTCGGCGCTCGCCGACGGCAAGCTGTCGTTGTCCGCCGTCTCCAAACTCGCTCCATTCGTGGATCGAGATGATGCTCCCGGGCTCATTTCCCGCGCTGAGGGAAAATCTGCCAGGGAGATTCACGAGATGCTGGCCCCATTGAGGCCGGAATCCGCAAAGAAAGACATCGTGCGCGTCGTCGCGATCCATGTTGCTGGGGCACCGGCGCCCGTGCTTCGCGCCGATTTCAGCTTTCAAGCGTCCTTGGCGCTTCGCGACGCCATCGATCGGGCTCGACAACTGCTGTCTCATAAATGTCCCGGCGGGGAGCTCGAAAAAATCTTGTTGGAGGTGACGCGTGATTATCTTCTCCGGCACGATCCTCAAAGGGGACTTCCGGGGCGCGTCGCTCCAGTGAAAGGGAGTTCGTCGATACCCGCGGCATCACGACGCGCCGTTTGGGCTCGTGACGGGGCGCGCTGCAGTTATCTCAGCACGACGGGAGTAAGGTGCATATCCAGACGGTTTCTGGAGGTCGACCATGTGAGGCCGCGGTCGCTGGGCGGCGACGACTCAGTCTCGAACCTGCGATTGCTGTGCCGCGCCCACAATGATTCCGAGAGGCGGCGGATTTTGGGGGAGGGGGCGGCTATTTCTTCGCTTCCGCTGGGAGGGATGCCAGAAAATCCCGGATCGCCTTCGGGTAGAGCGGCCCCGCGTCGAGAAAGCCCTCGTTGTGCGAGCCCTTGAGGTCGACGAGGCGCTTCTTCGCCGCGCCGGAGGCGCCTAGGTTCCTCAGAGCCATCGCGTAGGGGATGATGTCGTCCTCGGGGCTGTGGAGGAATAGAGTCGGGACCGTCACGCGCGGCAGGCGGGAGAGGTTGTCGAAGCGCAGGCTGAGCAGGCGGACCGGGAACCAGGGCAGGATCAGTCGCGACATGTCGGCGGCCGAGGTGAAGGAGCTGTCGACGATCAGGCCTGCGGCGGGCACGCGCGTCGCCAGCTCGACGGCGGCGGCGCCGCCGAGGGACTCGCCGTACAGTACGAGGCGGGAGGCGGGGACCGCCTTGACCGCGTTGAGCCAGGCCCAGCCGGCGAGCGCGTCGCGGTAGAGGCCGGGCTCGTCGGGGCTGCCGGCGCTCTCTCCGTAGCCGCGCCAGTCGAGCCAGAGCTGGGCGGCGCCGGCTTCGTGGAACAGGCGCATCTTGTCGGTGCGGTGCGAGAGGTTCCCGCCGTTGCCGTGCAGGCAGAGCATGACGGGAGCCTCCGCGGACGGTCCGGGGATCCACCAGGCCCGGAGCTTCACGCCGTCGGAGGTCGTCAGGAAGAGCGGCTCGTAGCCGAGGCCGACCGTGCCGGGATGGGCGAGCATCTCGCGCGAGGGGATGAACGCCATGGCCCGCTCGAGGCGACGCAGACCGAGGTAGAGAAGCGCCGCGGCGAGCAGCGGCCACAGGATCAGGGCAGGCTTCACGCGCCCATCACCTTGACGACGACGCGCTTTCGGCGGCGGCCGTCGAACTCGGCGTAGAAGACCTGCTCCCAGGGGCCGAGGTCGAGCGCGCCTTCGGTGACCGGCAGGATCGCCTGGTGGCCGAGCAAGGTCCGCTTGAGATGGGCGTCGCCGTTGTCCTCGCCGGTCCGGTGGTGGCGGTAGTCGGAGACGGGCGCCAGGCGCTCGAGCCAGTCCATGAGGTCCTGCTTGAGGCCGCTCTCCTCGTCGTTGACCCAGATGCCGGCGGTGATGTGCATGGCGGAGACGAGGCACATCCCCTCCTCGATCTTCGACTTCGCGACGATCGCGGCGAGGCGCTCGGTGATGTTGACCAGAGCCCGCCGCTCGGGGGTCTCGAAGAACAGGTATTCGGTGTGGGCCTTCACGGCGTCACTTCCACTTGATGGTGCAGCCGATCGCGTGCGTCTCGGGGACGCGCACCGGGCGGCTGGCGACGAGGTCGTCGAGCGCGTCGCGCAGCCCCGCGACCGACCCGGTGTAGGCCAGCTTCAGGTCGCGGTCGAAAGCGAAGATCTGCGGCGTGTGCGTCGCGCCGTAGGCCTTGGCGGCCAGCTGCGAGGCGTCGCGCAGGTAGACGAAGGGGTACTTCTTCTCGGCCGCGCGGGCGACCATGTTCTCGAAAGAGTCCTCCGGGTAGGCGTCGGCGTTGTTGGCGTTGATGGCGGCCATGCCGACGCCCAGGGGACGGTAATGATGGAAGACCGCGATGAGCTCGTCCTCGGCCTTCATCACGTAGGGGCAATGGTTGCAGGAGAAGACGATGAGGGTCGCCTTGGCGCCCCTGACCGAGTCGAGCGTGTGGGTCGCGCCGTCCACGCCCTTGAGGCTGAAGCCGGGAGCCTTCATGGCTTCTTCTGGAAGGAGGTGATGTCCTGGAAGGTCACGCCGGCGCCGACCACCTGGCCGTGCGGGTCCTGGATGAGCAAGGTCGAGTAGCCGAGCACCCGGCTCTCGCCCTTGAGCTTCCACCACAGGTCCTGGCGTTTGACCGTCTCCTTCTTGACCAAGGTGTCCATCAGGATCTCGGCCATCTCGGGGATCATGATCAAGGTCGCGTCCACCGGCTGGTTCATCGGCAGATCCTCGGGGAGGCCGAGGATCTTCTTGGCGGCGGGGTTGCACAGCATCACTCGTCCGTGGATGTCCACCGCGACGAAGCCGCCGCCGAGGTTCTCGAGTATGCTCGCGTTATGGGCGGTGACCTTGTCGACCGTCGATTCCAGGCGGATCGCGCGCAGCGCGATCGCGCAGGCCGAGGTGGCGGCCTGGACGAAGGCGAGGTCGGCCTCGGTGAACGGCCCGCCGCGCTTGTTGATCATCTCGAAGACGCCGATCAGCTCCATGCGGTCGAGCAGCGGCACCGCGAGGACATGGCTGGTCTTGAAGCCGGTCTCCGCGTCGAGCTGCTTCAGGAAGCGGGGGTCGGAGTAGGCGTCGACGGTCAGCACGGGCTCGCGGTACTTCGCGACCCAGCCGCACAGGCCCTTGCCCGACTCGACGCGCCGCGACTCGACGCGGTGGCCCGCGGCGCCGAGCGCCGCGCGCGCGATGAGCTGCTGGGGCTTGGGCAGGAAGACGAAGTAGGTCGCGGCCTCGCAGTCGAGGGCCGCGGAGAGCTTGTCGAGGACGCGCGCCCAGACCTGGTCCTCCTCGGCCTCCTTCGCCGTGGACAGGAAGTGGAGGATGTCGACGAGGGCGGGCAGGGCCCCGGCGCCGGGGGTGATCATGGCTTTCTCCGCGCGTTCCTGAGGAATCTCTCGAGGCCGTCGACCAGCGACCGGGCCAGCTCGTCGCGGAACGCCGCGTCGTTGAGCAGGGCCTCCTGCTCGGGGAATATCATGTAGGCGTTCTCGACGAGGATCGCCGGCATCGCGCTCTGCCGGGCGACGAGCAGGTTGCCCCAGCGCAGGCCTTCGTCGGGGAGCTTGATCCGTCCGCGGTAGGCCTCGTGCACGGCCCGGCCGAGCTCGAGGCTTTGAGGGTGGTAGTAGAAGACGCTGAAGCCGCGCGGCTTGGCGTACGGGTTCTCCCCGTCGGGAAGGGCGTTGTTGTGCACGCTCACGAAGAGGTCCGCGCCCCGCTCGACGGCCTGCTTCGGCCGGTCCACGAGGGAGACCTCGTGGAGCGGGTCGGCCCGCGTCATCAGCACCGTCGCGCCCGCCCTCTCCAGGCGCCCCTTCGCCGCCTGCGCGATGGCGTAGTTGGCGTCCATCTCGCGCGTGCCGAGGGGGCCGGTCGCGCCGGTCGCCGAAGGCATGTGCCCGGGGTCGAGCATGACCGTGATGCCGGAGAACGGCTTGTATTCCGAGATCCTCGGGGTGCGGCGGAGCTCGAGGCGCAGGGAGCCGCCGTCGAAGGACGGCCACCAGCCCCACAGGACCTCGCTCGGCTTGAGCAGGATGGTCACGGCGACGACGTCCGTCGCCTCCTGGCGCCAGCGGACCTCCTGGACGAAATCGGATGCCTCGTTGACGGCCCAGTTCGTGTGGCCGGTCGCGTTGTACAGCCGGACGGTGAGCGCGTCGAGGCCGGCCGAGGGCTCGACGTCGAAGGCGACCTTCTCCGACACGCCGATCTTCACCGTGGCGCCGCGGTCCGTCCGGGCGATGCCGATCGTGCCGGTCACCGCGCGGGGGGGCGTGCCCGAGGAGAGCTCGACGTCCTTGGCCTCGACCCAGCCGGACATGGTCTCGGAGAGGCGCACGCGCAGGGAGCTGTTCTCCCGGCCGGTCACCATCAGCCGGGTCCCGGGCAGGGGAAAGGAGAGGAAGCCGTTGGCGGGGCCGGTCTTGACCGCGATGAAGCCCGCGGTGCTGGATTTCACGGTCGCGATCAGGGAGTCGCGCGCGGACGCCGAGACGCGCGCCGAGCCGGAGAGCTTGACCGACGACCAGCCCTTGCCGAGCTCGTATTCCACGGGAGCGGCCTCGATCTCCTCGCCGAGCGCGATCTGGCGGGAACCCTCATAGAGGCCGAGCGCGGCGTTGGCGACGCGCATGTCCTGCCACGGGCCTTTGCCCACCCGGTAGCGCGCGGGCTTGCCGGGGGTGCCCTTCATGCGCACCGTGAGCCAGTCCCCGGCACGCAGGTCCAGGTCGGCCTTCGGCGTCAGGGAGGCGGGGTCGATGGCGAGCTTTCCCGGGAGGGGCTGGGCGGGGACGGGCACGAGGATGCGCCGCTCGGCCGTCGCCGTCGTGACGGACGACAAGGCCAGCTCGGCGCGGAAGGTGAATGTCCCGGGCGCGACCGGCAGCCAGGCGAGGAAGCCGCCGTCGCGGTGGACGGTGACGGTGGCGCCGTTGATCGTGAAGGGAGCCGTCGCCGGGGAGACCGAGCCCAGGATGAACTCGGATTCGGCCGCGAGGGGCATGTTCTCCGGAGGCCAGATGAAGACGATCGGCTCGGTCGAGCGCGTGGGGTACAGCGGAGGCGCGGCGGGGGCGCGGGGCTCCTCGGGCGCGGCGGCGGCCCGGGGACGGGCGAAGGCGGGCAGGGCCAGGACCAGGAACAACGCGGCCGTGAGCGCTCTTTTCATGGCCGGGATTCTACCAACTTTGCGTCTAGTCGAGAGTGTTGGGAGGCTGGCTGGCCCAGAACGCGCGGCCGCCGAGGGCGTCGCGCAGGGACTTGCGGAAGACCGGGCGCCCGATCAACGGCAGGCCGACCAGGCGCGGGCTCTGCATCAGGTGGTCGGTGCCCGCGATGACGTGCACCGTCGCGCCGATCGCGTCGGCGTCGGCCGCGGCCTTGGCGACGGCGGCGTTGAGGTCGCCGTTGCGCACGACGATGGCCGCCTGCCAGAGCTCACGGTAGGAGCGCCAGGCCGCCATCGCGGCGCGCGCCATCTCCCGGTAATAGCGCCAGCCGCGCAGCTCTCCGTGAGCGAGGTGGTTCATCGCGAGCTGGTCCATGTGGTGCTGCAGGAGCGGGTGCTTGGAGTCGTCGTAGTGGACGGTGTCCTCCCAGCCGCGCACCTCGACGAAGGCGCTCGGGATGTCCTTCTCCGCCAGGGCGTCGGGATCGAGGCCGCGGTCGGCGAGGTACTTGAGCGCCGGCCAGCCCCGCAGGGCCCAGCCGGTGTAGCCCTCGACGAGGACGATGACGGGCTTGCCGGGGCGGGCGTCTTCGACGAGCCGCTTCATGTTGGCGCCGATCAGGTCGCCGTCGGTGTGGCGTTCGCCGTAGAAATGGACCCTCGCGTCCTCTCTTTTCGCCGCGCCGGCGAGCTCGAAGCCCTTGGCGTAGGCGCTCTTCTTCTCGCCGAGGACCTTGCGGATCAGGGCGTCGAGGGGAGGGAAGCCGTGGCCCGGGGACTTTTCGATCGGCTGCCAGCCGAAGATGCTGCCGGGGACCGCGACGGAGGCGTAATCGTCCGGGTCTTCGGGGCGAACCTCCTTCGGCGTCGACGGGGCGAGCGTCGCCGCTACGGGGGCCGGCGCGGGCTCGACGGATTCCTCGACCTGCGACGCGAAGAGCTTGGCGTCGGCGACGATCGCCGAAAGCGGGCCCTTCGACGCCGCGATGCCCATCTCCTGGTCGAAGACCTGCCACACCGCCAGCGCGCGGCTCAGGCTGTCGATGAGCGGCTTGTCCGCGGGGATGAGGGCGCGGGCGAAGCGCACGACCGCGGCCTCGATCTCCTTGACGGCCGCGGCGGCGGCGGGGGTCGGGGCGGCGGCGCCCGAGCCGCGGGCCGCGTCGAGCATGCCGACGAAATCGGCCCCGCTCATGGTCCGCGCCTTCAGGCCTTTCGCGGCGCCCAGGTCGTCGGCCCGCGCGGCGAGGGCTTGCGAGGCGCCGAGGGCGAAGGACAGCTCCTCGGGAGAGGCGGCCTCGTCGGCGGAGGACGGCGCGGAGAGGACGGCGCCGGTCAGCAGCGCCTCGATGTCGCGTCCCGCCGTCAGCGCGGCGGCGCCCGAGGCCGGGTTGTCGGCGAGCGAGGCGACCGCGCGAGAGATCCCGACATTGAGCGCCGCGACCTTGACTGGGAGAGGGGCGTAGGCGGCCGGGCGGACGGCCTGCATCGCGGAAGGGGCGATGACCGGCGCGGCGAGCGGCGCGGCGGTCAGCGACAGCGGCGCGGACAGAGACAGGGTCGGCGCGAGGCTTCCGGGAGAAGACAGGGACGGGACCGGCGCGGCGCCGATCTGAAGGGGGACGACGCTCGTGACCGGCGCGGCGACGCGCGTCTGCGCCCAGGCGGGCGCGGCGAGCAGCAGCGCGGCGAGCAGAGACTGTATCTTCATCAGAAGCTCCCCGAGAGGCCGATGGTGTAGAAAGTCCCCGCGCCGTGCGACTGTCCGAGCATCGCGCCCGTGGTCTTCTGCCCGACCTCGGCGAAGGCGGAGACGGCGCCGAACTTCTTCTCCGCGCCGACGCTGAGGGCGCCGCCGAGGCTCTTCGGACCCTGCTCGGCCGCGGCGCGCTGGCTCCAGGCGTCGACGCCGAGCCGGGCGCGCACGCCCCCGCCCACGTCGTCGGACCAGCGCACGGCCGCGGCGGGCTGGCCCTCGCCCGTCGAGGCGGTGGTCTCGATCATGTCGCCCTTCGTGCCGCGGGAGAGGACCGTCATCGAGTAGCGTGCGCCGACCTCGGAGAGCCAGAAGCCCGTGCCCGCCATCCAGGTCCGGCCGCCGAGCTCGACGCCGGGGACCTTCTGCGTGCGCTCGCCGCCGATCACGTAGCGGCCGAGGTAGCCGTAGGCCGAGTACAGGCCCATCGGGTCGAGCATGTTCCACACCGCGCCGCGCACGATGTCCCCGTGCACGGCGTCGCCGCCGCGGCCGGAGCGCTCGCCGTAGAGCCGGGCGTAGCTGGTCATGTCGTTGGCGCCGTCGAGGGCTCCGGCCTGCGACGGCTTGGGCGCGGTCAGGCCGTAGGCGGTCATGTCGAGCTTGCGGAAGAACATCAGCGGCCATTGCGACCAGTCGGCCTCGCCGCGCTCGAAGATGGACGCGCGCAGGGCGGCGGCGGCGGCCTGGGTCGCCATCGTGCCGCCGGCGTTGAAGGCCTGGCGTCCGGCTTGGGACATCCGCGACCAGTCCTCGGAGGCGACCTCGGTGATGCGCCCGAAAGCGTAGGGGCCGTCGGCCTTGGCCCAGGACACGTCCTTCGCGCCGGCGAGCCAGGCCGCCTCGAAGTGGCCCAGCTCGTGGCCGGCCAAGGTGGTGGTCCAGGCGACGCCGAGGTCGAGCGGCGCCTTGGCGATGCGGGCCGCCATGCCGGCCCCGCCGGTGCCGGCGCCGACTTTGTCCAGGAGGGCGTCGGTGCCGCGGCCGTACAGGCCGTACAAGGTCTCGAGGTTGCGACCGGTGGCCTCGGCGCGGGGAGCCGAGCCCCAGCGCAAGGTCACGTCGATCGGGCGATGGCCGGTCGCGTCGAAATCGGGAGCGGCGCCCAGGGAGGCGGACAGTGCGCGGCCGCGCTCGGCGGCTTCCTTGACCGCGGCGGCGTCGTCATGCGCGACGGCGGCGGGGGCGGACGAGGAAGGAGGAGCGAGCAGAGCGGCGACCGCGTTCTTAGGCTCGACGCCGCGCGCGCGGCACCACGCCGACAGCGTCTCGCGGGACGAGGCTTCGGCCTTCAGGAACGCGTCGACCTTGGCGTTCTGCTCCGCCGTCAGGATCACTGGCTCCTTCTCCGGCTCGCGGTAGCGCCAGCCGGCGTCGGCGGAGGTCAAACCCAGGCTTTCGATGACGGCGGGGAGGGGGACGGTCGTTTGAGCTTGAGCGGCGATCGAGATCGCGAGGAGCGCCGTCATCAGGAAGCCCTGTAGTCCCATGATCTAAGGATAGGGTCCGGCGCGGGCGGGCGCATGGGGCGGGGTGCCCTCGGGGCGAGGGGCCGAAGGGCCCAGGCGTGGTCCGAGCCCTAAATAACCATGTCACAGTTATGTGTAAGTATTATAACAATTAACAACACTATCCACATATCCACAGGGGGTGGAAAATTAAATAAGTGATTATTTTATAAACACTATTCGTTTAAGCGCGGGGACGGCTAAGACTTCAGCGCCTGGAGGATGTCGCGGGCGAAGTCGGACAGGGAGGGGTCGCGCGCGCCCATCACGATGACGAGGTCGCCCTCGCGCGCCTCGGCGGCGATCAGCGCGACGATCGCCGCGCGGTCCGGGATGTGGAAGGCGTGGAGGCCCTTGGCATTCAGCGGGGCGACGACGTCGTTCGAGGAGATGTCCTTGCTCGCCGTGCCGCCGACGTAATAGATGTCGGGCAGCCACAGCCGGTCGTCGGGGCGAAGGCCCTCGGCGAAGGCGGCGATGAGCTCGTTCTTGAGGTGGCGCGTCGGCGCGAAGCCGTGGGGCTGGTAGACGGCCAAAGTCCGGCGGCCGCGCAGGCGGGCGGCGACGAGGGTCGCCGCGATCTTGGCCGGATTGTGCGCGAAGTCGTCGACGACCTCCACGCCGCGCGCGGTCCCCAGGCTCTGGAAGCGGCGGGCCACCCCCTGGAAGGAGGCGAGGCCCCGGGCGCAGTCGGCGAGCGAGACGCCCTCGTTGACGCAGGCCGCGATCGCGGCGATCGCGTTCTCGGCGTTGTGCCGGCCGGGGACGGGGAGCGCGAATGCGACGTCCTTCACGCGGAACGAGGAGCCGGAGGCGGTCAGCTCGAGGCCCTCCGCGCGCACGGTGCCGGACGACAAGCCGAAGGTGGCGTCGGCGCGGATGTCGTCGAGGGCGCGGTCGTCGGAGTTCACGAGCGCCGTCGCGACGTTCCCGCGGAACTTGAGGAAGATCTCGCGCAGCGCGGAGACCTCCAGATGATCCTTGGTCAGGTTGAGGAAGACGCCGACGGCCGGCTTGTAGTTGACGAGCGAGCCGTCGCTCTCGTCCGCCTCGACGACGAGGATGTCGGACCTCCCGCGGAAGGCGTTGCCGGTGAGCCCCCGCGCCTGGAGCGCGATGAGCGCCCCGCCCGTGATGACGGAGGGCCCGCGCCCGGCCGCCTCGAGGATCTCGAAGATCATCGCGACGACGGTGGACTTGCCGCTGGTGCCGGTGACCGCGATGGTTCGCATCTCCGCGACGTGGCGGGCCAGGAACTCGGAGCGGTGCATCAGGGGCACGCCTCGGGCCTTGGCCGCGGCGACCTCGGGGTTCGAGTCCTCGATGGCGGTGGACAGGACGACGAGGCCCGTCTCCTTGGATATCGCGCTCCCGTCCTGCGGGAAAAGCTTCACGCCGAGGGCTTCGAGCTTGGCCTTGAGCCCCGCGCCGCGCCCGCGGTCGAAATCACGGTCGGAACCGGTCGCCGGGCCCCCGTCCATGGCGTGGATCTGCGCCAGCGCGCTCATGCCCGCGCCCCCGATGCCGACGAAATGGATCAGGGGCTTCTTCGCCATCTAAAAATACGAGCCGAAGAAGATCCGCCGCCGTCGCGGGCGGGCGAACGACAGGTCGCTGACCGCGTCGCCGGACTCGATGGCGGTCAGCGGGGAGCCGAAGCGCTCGAGGAAGGTCGTGCGCAGCACGCGCCCGGAGGATTTGCGGCTCTCGATGAGCCCGTCGCCGCCGGTGAAGATCATGACGTGCGTGATGCGCTCGCTCGTCTCGTCGTCGGTGAGGAAGATCAGGTCCCCGGCCTGCAGTGCGGCGCTGCGCGTCGGCTTGGCGTGGAGCTTCTGCTCGTGCGAGTCACGCGGGACGTCGCGTCCGTGGATGCGGTAGGCCAGGCTGACGAGGCCGGAGCAGTCCACGCCGACCTTCGGGTCCGCCTGGACGCCGGAGCGGCCGCCCCAGTAATAGCTGGTGCCGAGGAACAGCTCGGCGGTGCGGATGATCTCGGCGCGGGAGGCCGCGGTCGGCTCGGCGGGGGCCTGATACAGGGACGCCGACGGGATCTCGGCCAAGGTGCCGTCGAGGAGACGCACGACGGTCGCCGTGCCGCTGTCCGAGACGAAGGACAGGCGCGTGCCCACGGAGAGCGTCAGCAGGTCGTCGCCGCGCTGCAGCAGGGCCTGGCGCACCCGGACGATGGGGCCGGACTTCGGCGGGGGCGCGGACACCAGGGACTCGGCCTTCATCCAGCCGGGGTAGCCCTGCCAGTCGCCGGAGTGCAGGAAGCTCTCCTGCTCCTCGGCGCGCACGCGGACCCACTCGCCCTTGGCCTCGAGCACCGTCACGACCTCGCCGTAGAGGATCTGGGAGAGGTGCGCCTCGTCGTCGAGCTTCACGCCGCTGCGGCGCACCGGCTTCGTCCATAGGTCGGCGACGGGCGCGCCCACCGTGAACTCGCGGGGGAAGGTCGGGCCGATGAGATACGCCAGCCCGCGCTTGCGGCCGCGCCAGACCTTGTGGAACGCGGCGCGCGCGTAGACGCGGCGCACGCCGTCCTTGCCCTTGCCGGCGGGGTCGTAGGCGATGACGTCGCCCTCGGCGGTGAAGCCGCCGATGACCATGACGTGGCCGCGCGTCTTCTTGATCGGGGCGTTGGGCAGCTCGCCCTCGGAGAAGGTCACGCTGACGATCACCGGGCGGCCGTGAGCGACCTCGGCCTCGGCGTCGGCCAGCGACTCGAGGCGGGCGACGCGCCCCTCGAGCCCGAGCGAGCCGGCGTAGGCGACGTTCGCGGGCCAGTTCCCGAACAGCTGGGAGCCTCGGTCCTGGGCGGCGAGGGCGACGGCCTCGAGGTCGAGCTTCCGTCCCCAGTGCTCGAGGACCATCGCGAGCGAGGTCGGCGAGCAGATGTCGTGCTTGTACTTCTCCTGGGCGTCGCCCTGCGAGCGGGGGGAGAGCCCGAGGTCCCTCACCCAGGGGCCGGGCGCGAACGCGGACGGCGCGGCCGGGGCCTCGGCGTCGGACACGGCGATCGCGACCGAGCGCAGGCGCACGGGCTTCTTGCCGGCCTTGAACCTCAGGCGATAGCGGAACGCGGACGCCTTCTGCTTGAGCTTGAGGGTGTCCACGTCCACGAAAGCGGGGCCGTCCCCGGCGGGGGCCGCCGCGGGCGAGGTCCAGCCGGAGCCGTTCAGCGCGCCGAGGGAGAACCACTCCGTCCAGCCCGACTCGAGGCGGACCTTGACGCTCATCTCCGCCTCGCCGCCGGCGGGGACCTCGGCGACGAAGGAGCCCACGAGGTCGTCGAACGGAGCCGGCGCCTCGAGGTCTCGCGACTCGAGGGTGGCCGTCGCCGCCTTGGTGCGGTACAGGCCCTCGGCGAAAGACAGGCGCTCGAGGCCCGCGGCGCGGGACCCGGCGGTGTCGAGCGGCGTGCGATGCAGGATGTTGTGGTTCATCGAGTGAGCGGGGGACGCGGACAGGAGAATGAAAAAGCCGAGCGACCAGAGCGGCCGCCCGGCTTTTTCATTCGACGCCAACTTACTTGACGAGCTTGTTGGTGGGCTTGTGGGGAGGATCGTTGGGGGCGCGGGGCGTGACCTTGGGGTGGTCCTTGAAGGTCGGAGCGAGCTCGGCGTTGATCTTCGCCCAAGCGGGATCTTCGTCGGCCGAGCCCTTGATCGCGCCGATCGGGCACTCGGGGAGGCAGACGCCGCAGTCGATGCAGACCTCGGGGTTGATGATCATGAACTTCTCGTTCTTGTAGTCGCCCGGGTGGATGCACTCGACGGGGCAGACATCGACGCACGCGGCGTACACTTCGCCCAGACAGCCTTCGACGATGATATGAGTCATTGAGATTCTCCCTTGCGCCCGCATGGCGCGGCACTGAAAAACGCGTTATACTTACTCTGCGTGGTCCATCGTACATCTTCGTCCATTTGTTGTCAAATTTTCCTCGGCTTTCTGCTGTCGGCTTCCGCCGTGCCCGTCCGCGCGGACGTCTCGGTCTCGACCCCGGCGGCGATGAGCCCCGGCGTGGCGCGGGCGATCGAAAAGCTCGCCAAGGTGAAGCTGTTCGGCGCCGCTTCCCTTAATTGGCGCAACGTCGGCCCCCGGGAGCCCGGCTTCGAGACCCAGATCCAGAACCAGGTCTACCTCGCGGACATGTATTTGGGGGCCGAGGGCCCCGTGACCGAGGACGTCCCGGTCCGCATCGAGTGGAACCTCCCGACCGCGGGGCGGGGGGCGCCGCGCCTGAGCCAGGCCTACGCGGAGTACAACGCGGTGCGGCGCATCAAGTTCCAGTTCGGCAAGTTCATGGTCCCGTTCGGACGCTACAACGAGCTGTACCGTCCCGACCAGTATCTCGCCGTGACGCGGCCGCTCCTCTACGCCTCCCCCGACAGCCTCGACCTCGTCGTGCGCCCCAACTCGCCGCGTCCGCCGATCAGCTACGGCTACACCGACATCGGGCTGCGGTGGAGCTGGTATCCGGTCCGCGTCCATCCGCTCGTCCCGAGCGAGGTCACTCTGTTCGTGGTCAACGGCGTCAGCGAGCAGAAGAACCGCCTGCGCACCTTCCCCAACCCGTCGAACCTGGGCATACCCGGCCCCGGCACGGCCGGCGTGTCGCCCGACTTCGGCCACGACAACAACAACCTCGCCGACAACAACAACGCCAAGTCCCTCGGCGGACGCGTCGTTTTCGCCCTCGGCGACCTGCGCCTGCCCTGGCCCGTCCCCGAGCGCGCCGCGGACCTCGCGGGCACCCACCTCGGCCTGTCGGGCATGGGCGGCAACTACGACCTCGAGGGCTACCTGAACTACGAGATGTGGAGCGCGGACTGGGCCTTCGACTACCACGGCATCAACCTGTCCGGCGAGGTCATGTACAGCAAGAACCACTTCCTGACGCCGATGCTGTCGCCGACGTCCACCGAGTCGTCGCCGGTGCTCCTGTCGACCGGAAGCCACTCGCGCCAGGTCGAGCACCTCTACGGCTACTTCATCCAAGCCTCCTTCCCGCTGATGCGCCGTCCGCCCTACGGCCGGCGCGTGACCGGCCTGCTCGTCTACAACGAGATGTACCGGCGCGGGCCGCTGCTCGACTTCCTCCTGAACTTCAACGACGGGACCACGACCTTCGACTCGATGACGGCCTACCGCGCCGCGGCGCCCTTCGTCACGCGCCGGATCCGCAAATACACGGCCGGCGTCCATTGGCAGCTGGCCGAGCACTTCGCCGCGAAGTTCGAGTACTCGTATTGGGTGATGGGGAAGTCCACCGTCCGCAGCGCGACCTCGCTGGGCCTCAACGACATCTACCAGGGGGCTTTCTCCCTGGTCATGGGGTTCTAGATGCTTCCCGCGCTCGCCTTGCTCCTCGCGATGCCGTGCGCGGCCGCCCCCCTTCAAGCGCCGGGAAAGGACTTCAAGGTCGAGGTCGTCGCGGTCAGCACCGCGCCGGGCCGGACCGACTACCTCCTCAAGTTCCCGTCGGCGGCGAAGAGCCCGTGGCCGGCCAACGACACCGTTTGGGCGCATCTGTCCGTGCCGGACGCGACGAGGCGCAAACGCGGCGCCGCCGTGCTGGTCCTTCCCGTGATGGCCGCCCCGAACGTCTGGATCGAGACGAGATTCGTGGACCGCTTCGTCGCGGACGGCCTCGTCGTCATGTGGATCGAGATGCCCACGCAGTTCCACCGCAGGCCGCATCCGTCCATGCCGAGCGGCCAGGTCTTCCTCGCGCGCACGACCGGCCAGCTCGCGCGGAACTTCCGCCAGTCGGTCTCCGACGCGAGGCGGGCCTTCGGCGTGCTCGCCGCCCGCCCCGAGGTGGACCCCGGGCGGGTGGCCCTGTTCGGCATCAGCCTGGGCGCCATCGTGGGCTCGGTGACCTGGTCCGTGGACCCGCGGCCGGCCGCCGGCGTGTTCGTGATGGGGGGGGCCGATTTCCCGGGCATCGCGCTCAACGGCTCCTTGAGCGGGCCGTTCGTCAAGAAGATGGGCCTCCAGGCGGAGGACCTGAGGACGGCCTGGACCGGCCTCGACCCCTTGGACTACAAGGCGTCGAACGCGGGCAAAAAAGCTCTCCTGATCAACGTGAACTCGGACACGGTCATCCCGAGGGCCAACGCCTTGAGGCTCAAGGAGGCCTTCCCCGACTCCCGCCAGGTCTGGCTGCCCCTGGGGCATTACACGGCGATCGTGCATCTCCTGTGGCTGCCGGGCTCGGTGTCTCGGCGCCTCCAGGAGGCCCTTTTAACGCGGTAAAAAAACGATTAAAAGGCCCGCCAAGCCTTGACAGTCCAACTTGGCGGGCTTACACTGTTGTCATACGCCGCAATCGTTTTGGGAGAATTGACATGAAAAGCCTATCGTTGATCGTCCTCGCCACGGTGTCCTTCGGGGCGTTGGCCTTGTCCGGCTGCAGCGGCTGCATGCAGCAGGAGGAGACGAAGAAGGCGGCGGCTCCGCCGGTGACCTGCGGCCGCGGAACGGTGGCTCAGGGGACCCAGTGCGTCGGGACGGTCAAATGATCCGGAGGCCTATGAAAAATCTACACAGACTCTTCGCCGTGATCCTCAGCCTCGGGATGCTGGGCGCCGCCGCTTGCAGCGGCTGTTCTCAGCAGCCGGATACCTCGGCCACGAGCCAGGTGTCCCAGCCCATGTCCTACAAGTGCGGACAGGGGACGCATCGCGAGGGGAACCAGTGCGTCGGCGACAACGCCGTGAAGAGCGCCACCAAGACGAGCACGCTGAAGACCACCGGCAACAACTGACCTTCGTCCGCGCGTGAAAAAAGGCCCGCCCTCCCGTTCGGGGGCGGGCCTTTCTTTCCCGGGCTAGCGTCCGCCGAGCGGGCGGAACCCGTTGGGCTGTTCCGGGGCCTTCTCGCCGTCCTTCGTGTCGAGCGGGACGGGCGCGGCCTGGTTCTTCATGGCCTTCTTCATCTCATCGGAGTTCATGAGGTCCGCCATGACCTTGCTCTTATCCGGAGGGGGGGCGTCGCCGCCGTCGAGGAAGCCGGTGAGGCTCGCGGGAAGTCCGACCGCCTTGATCACGGCCGTCCCGAGGTTCTTGACCACGCTGTCGTTCTGGAAGAGGCCGCCGACCGCGGCCGTCAGGCCCGGGGGCGCCTCCTTGATCCCCGAGATGAGGGCGTCCCTGATCCCGGGATCGGCCCCGTACTTCTTCACGAGCTTGCTGAAATCGTTCGACTTGGCCAGACCGTATGCGAACTTGAGCGGGTCCTTGTCCTTCCAGTAGGCGTCGCGCAAGGCGCGGAGCTCGGGGGAGGCTGCCCAGTCCCTGCCGTATTGGGTGATGGAGGGGTGCTTCTTCTCCATGCGCCGGACGAAGGCGTCCACGAATTTCTCGTTCTTGAGCGCGGCCTCCTTGAAGCTGAGCGCGGCCGACGCCTTCGGATCGGTGGGGTTCGCGGTCGAGCCGGCGGCGCTCGCCGGCTTGGGCGTCGAGGCTCCGGGGCCGACGACGCGCATGCCCGCGTCGCCTTTGACCATGCCCAGGCTGGTCTGCTGGGCCGGCTCGGGGGCCGCCGGGGCGGGCGCCGGGAACGAGGGCGGCGCGGCGGACTGGGAGGGGTCCGGGGTGGTGCTCATGTCGAAGCCCGAGGTGTCGAGGCCGGCGTTGCGGTTCGACATCAGATGCCAGCCCGCCACCCCGATGGCCGAGCCGCCGACGGCGATGAGGACCAGGATCACGCCGAGGCGGCTCGTCTTATGCGGGTGCTCCTCGCTCATGGCTTCATTATGGTGTGGGCGGGGCGTCCTGTCAAGGCGTCCAATACTTAATTCCGTAATGGCTAACGGCTATAATCCGCGAGATGACGAGAAGGGCTTTGGCGCTCCTCCTCGCTCTCGCGCTGGCCGCTCCGGACGCCGGAGCCGTCGCTTACAACGACGTCCTGCCGGGCGCGCGGGCGATGGGCATGGGAACCGCGTATTCGGCGATCGCCGACGACGCGTTCGGCCTTTTTTACAACCCCGCCGGCTCGGCGAACACGCCGTACACGCAGGGCGCGGGCACCATCGGCCGGATGCTCTCGCCTCGGGGGCCTTTGTCCTTCGCCACCGGCGCCTACATGCGCCCCTACGAGCCCATCAACACCGCCACCATCGGCGCCGCCTACCACCTCGAGCGCCAGCGCAACGGCGGCGACATCGACGCGATGCTCTTCAACTACAGCCAGGAGTACCGGGTCCGCCAGATCCCGTTCTCGAAACCCCTCAAGATCGGCGCCAACGCCAAGATCGTCAACTCCGACGCCGGCAACGGCGGCAAGTTCGGCCTCGGGTTCGACGTCGGCGTGATCGCACGCACGAACATGGGCCTCTCCGCGGGCATCGTCCTCAGCGACTTCGTCACCTCGCTGGCCTATCCCCGTCCGGCGATCACGCTCGCGACGGCGTACGCGTGGGGCCGGCGCCTCACCCTCGCCGGGGATTTCCGCGTGCGCGGCGGCCTGGCCGAGTTCTACCCCGGCATCGAGGCGACCTTCCATCAGGGACTGCTGCGCGTGCGCGGCGGCAAGGGCCTGACCCTCGACGGGGTGAGCACCTTGGCCTTCGGCCTCGGCCTGAACTTCTCGCCGATGATCCTCGACATCGCGATGTCCCTGCCGACCGCGGGCCTCAACCGGTCCGGCGGCGGCTACCAGGCGACCTTCAGCTACCGCTTCGGCGCCCCGTCCTTCACCGGTCAGTTCGTCGGCCAGGCCGCCGCGCAAGCGGAGACTTTGCGCACCGACCTCTCGAACCTCGAGCAGAAGCAGAAGACGATGTCCCAGCAGGCCGGCACGGCCGAGACCAACAAGGCCGCGGCGGAGAGCCAGCTGCGCGTGCTCGAGAAGCGCGTGGCCGAGGCGCAGGACGAGTACCGCGCGCTGCTCAAGCGCAACGACGAGCTCGACTACCGCGCCGCCGAGAAGGCCGCCGGCCTCGCCGGCCGTCCGAAGCCCGTCGAGATCAAGGTCCGCGCGAAGCCCGCGCCGCCGGCGTGGCCGAAGCGCCACGTGGTCAAGGCCGGCGACACCTTGCGCACGATGGCCAAGCAGTACTACGGCGACCCGAACCTGTGGGAGAAGATCTACGACGCGAACCGCGAGAAGGTCGAGCGCGGCCTGCCCGCCGAGGGCGCCTCGCTGCTGATCCCCGCGCCGAACTGACATGGCCGCCATCGGATTGCTGGCGAAGGAAGCCGCCGACCGGGAGCTCCTCGGGCTGATGCTCGGCGAGCTCGGCCACCGGGCCGAGGGCGCCGGACGCCTCGAGGAGGCCCTCGAGTTCGCGCGGGAGCGCGGGACGAAGGCGTTCCTGCTCGTCGACGGCGGCGGCGCCGACGCCGAGAGCCTGACGCGCGAGCTGATCCGCGCCTTCCCGCTGCTTCCGATCGTGGTGGCGATGAAGGTCCGCGACGCCAGCCGCGCCGTCGCCCTGATGCGCGTGGGCGCCGCCGAGGTCGTGGCCCCGCCGTGGACCCCGGAGGACCTCAAGGCTTCCGTCTCCAAGGGGCTGCGCTTCCAGGGCACGGCCATCTCGGTGGCAAGCGCCGCGCCCTTGAGCCGCTCCCCGATCTGGTACGCGCTGGCCGTGGGCCTGTTCCTGGCCGCGGGCCTCGGCGTCGCCTCGCTCAAGCGCGTCGACGCGAACCGAGCGGCCGCCGCCGCGCGCGTCGACCGCTGGGAGCTCCCGGTCCGCCATCCGGCCGGCCTCGCCTTCGACGGCAAGTCGCTGTGGCTCGTCGAGTGGTTCACCCAATCCTTCTACGCGCTCTCGCCCAACGATACCTCCGTCCAGGTCGTCCGCCACCTGACCGCGGAGACCCCGGTCGCCGCGGCCTTCACCGCCGAGGCGATGTGGACGGTCTCCGCCGACGGCACGGTCATCCGCCGCATGCGCGACGACAAGATGACGCCGCTCGCCCGCTACGCGAAGGCCGCGCCGAACTGCGCCGGGCTCGCCTTCGACGGCCTCTATCTCTGGACGCTCGACGCCCGGGCGAAGGTCCTGCGCAAGCACCTCGTCGACCGCGAGCTCAGCGTGATCGCGACCTACAAGTGGCGGGGCTCGAAGCCCGCCGGCCTCGTCTTCGACGGCCGCTCGCTCTGGACGCTCGACGCCGCCGACCGCCGCCTCGTGCGGTACGCCCTCGACCGCCCCGAGGAGCCGGTCGACGGCATCCCTCTCTCCGAATACGCCGAAGGCGACTTCATCCCGACCGGCGTCTCCTGGGACGGGGTCCGGTTCTGGACCGTGGGCGAGGCGAGGGACGGGCGTTCTCCGGCGCGGCTGGTCCGGCATAAGGAGGAAGCGAGATGACGCGCGCCCCCTATCTCGTGCCGGCCCTGCTGCGCTTCCCGGGCTCCTCCGCGCGACAGGACTCCTGGGGCCGCCTCCTTAAGATAACGGCGGGCGGCGCGGAGCTGTCCACCGCGGCCCGCCTGGCGAAAGGCGAGGTCCTGCTGGCGCAGTTCGAGCTAGGGGGAGAGAAGCTCCTGATCCGGGCGCGCGTCCATCACGCGGGCGACGACGACGACGGGCAGCGCCTGGCGGAGCTCGTCTGGGTGGACATGGTGGAGCGCCGCCGCCTGGCGCGCGTGCTCCTCGAAGTCCTCGCGAAGTCCTAGGCCGCCCCGGCCCGGCGGCGGTCATTGTCGGGCAATTGACTAAATGCTATTTTAGGCATATGTCCACCTCGGCTGTCGCGCGTCGCACGGCGCTGTACGAAAGCCACAAGATCCTGGGCGGGAAGATCGTCGATTTCCACGGGTGGGAATTGCCGGTCCAGTACGAATCGATCATGAAGGAGCACGAGGCCACGCGCCATCGCTGCGGCCTGTTCGACGTCTCCCACATGGGCCAGGTGTTCGCGACGG
>Ga0255338_1003014_pt1 | contig 21831 bp, 22 predicted proteins | sample MeOH1_35cm_T4_19_FD_203715 | JGI IMG/M metagenome (GOLD analysis project Ga0255338, IMG submission 203715) | Sandy soil microbial communities from University of British Columbia, Vancouver, Canada - MeOH1_35cm_T4_195 | ecosystem: Engineered > Artificial ecosystem > Sand microcosm > Unclassified ...
TGGACGAAGCGCTCGCGCACGTCCTGCCTCTGCACCGCGCCGCTCATCGCCTGCGAAAGCGTGCTCACGACCTCGCGCGGCGTTTTCGCCGGTGCGAGGATGCCGACCCAGGTGCCGCCGACGAGCTGCACGCCCTGCTCGATGAACGTCGGCACCTCGGGCGCGGACGCCGCACGTTTTTCCGATGCCATGCCCAGCGCGCGGATTTTCCCGGCACGCGAGTGCGGCAGCATCGAGGAGGGCACGTCCATCATGATGGTCACCTGGCCGCCGATGAGGTCCTGCAGCGCGGGCGCAGTGCCTTTGTAGGGTATGTGAACCATCTTCGTGCCCGTCACCTGCATCAGCAGCTCGGTCGTGAGGTGCGCGGCGGCGCCGATGCCGCTCGAAGCGAACGTGAGCTGGCCGGGCTTCTGCTTGGCGAGCTCCACCAGCTCCGGCACCGATTTCGCCGGCAGCGAGTTCGTGACGCACAGTATGAGCGGTGCGGTCGCGAGCAGCGACACGGGCTCGAAGCTCCTGATGGAATCGTACGGCAGCTTGGGATACAGCGTCTGGTTCGCCGCGTGGGCCGCAATGACCGAGGCGAGGGTGTAGCCGTCCGGCGTCGCCTTCGACACGAGCTCCACGCCGAGTATGCTGTTCGCGCCCGGGCGGTTGTCGACGATGACGTTCTGCGCGAAGGTCTTCGCCACTTCCTGGGCCACGATGCGTGTCGTGACGTCCGTGATGCCGCCCGGCGTGTAAGGGACGACGATCCGTATCGGGCGCGTGGGATAACCCGATTGGGCGGCCGCCGCGAGTCCCGCGCAAGCGAGCCCGACGAAGCAGAAAGCACATCCGAGGCGTGATGCGGCGTTCATATCTCCTCCCTGCCGGACGCAGCCCGCTGGCTGCGCCTTCATTCTAGCAGCCGGATCGCCGTTTCACTGCTTGTCTTCGAGACGCAGCAGTGCGAGCACGAGCTCGAACACCATCTTCCGATGGGGCTCGTTCAGCTGCTCGAACTTGCGGGAAAGCGCCGGGAAGTCGGCGCGGTAGGCGGTCGTCTCCTGGCGTGCCGCATTGCGCTCCTCGCGCGCCGCGCCGTCGCCGAAACGCAGCCAGTGCGGCTGCACGTCGAGCCATGCGGCGAGTACGCGCATCTTGTCCTGGGAGGGCAGCGCGAGACCGGTGAGCCACTTGCGCACCGCCTGGGTGGTGACCGGATCGCCGTGATAACGGAGGTTGAATTCGCGGGCGATGCGGCTCGGGCCCGCGTCATGCAGCCCCACGCGGCGGAGCGCTTCCACGAGCCGTTTGCTGAATCCCTGTTTTTCGTCGCCCGACGTCATGCCCGGCACAAAGTATCACCAACCCCCATGCCGGACGGTTACTAGTGGTTGCCGTATGATAAAACCGATAGTAGCATCACCGGCATGGGGCGGGAGGAGGAATGGCCTGGCAGCGAATCCCGTTGGAGAGTGTGCTCGAGCGCATGCCCGTAGGCGTCGCTATCGCGGACGCGGGCGGCGTTGTCCTCTACATCAACAAATACATGCGGCGCCGGCTCGGCATGGCGGGAGGCGCGCAAGCGCCGCGTCTCATGGCGACGCTGCGGGCCGGATCGCTCGCCATCGAAGACGCCGTCATAAGGCACGCAACGGCGCAACGCGGCGCATGGCATGGCGAGACGACTTTCATCACCCGGCGTGGGACACGCTTTTCCGCGCTCGAATGGGTTTATGCGCTTCAGACCGGGGCGGGCGCCGTCGTGCATATCCACTTCGTGCAGGACCTGACCGTGTTCAAGCAATTGCAGACGCTGAGCACGCTCGCGTTCTACGACAGCCTGACGGGGCTGCCCAACCGCAATCTGCTCATCGATCGTCTTCAGGCGGCGATGGCGCGCTCCGTGCGCAGCGGCCGCCCGTTCGCGTTGCTGTATCTGGACATCGATGGGCTCAAGGCGGTCAACGACACCGCCGGGCATGCGGCGGGCGATGCCCTGCTGCAGCGGATTGCGCGCAATCTCCAGCAGGCCTTGCGCAAGCGGGATACGGTAGCGCGCCTGGGCGGCGACGAATTCGTGGTGGTCCTCGAGGAGATGGACGACCCGCAGGCGTCCGGCCGAGTGGCGCAAAAGCTGCTTGCCGCCTGCCGCTGCGCACTGCCGAGCGACGGCACGCAGGTGGTGACGGCGAGCATAGGGATAGGCTGCTTCCCGCAGCATGCGACGGATGCCGAGACGCTGCTGCACAAGGCCGACGAGGCGCTCTATCGCGCAAAAGCGCAGGGGCGCGACTGTTATAAATACGCCGAGGATGGCGTAGCAATCTATGCTGCGGACCTTCGCATACACCGTATTTGCGATTGAAGACGCGTTCCGCGGCCGACGTTGCTGTGCTATAAGAAGTGCATGAAAGCACTGGCCTATTCCGTGCTGCGGGCGCTTGCCGACGGCGACTTCCACTCGGGAGAAAATCTCGCGCGCAGCGCCGGCATGTCGCGTGCCAGCGTGTGGTATGCGATCCGCGAGCTCGAGGCCGCGCAACTCACGGTGTACAAGGTGAGGGGGCGCGGTTATCGCCTCGCGCATGCAATTTCGCTGATCGACGGGCGCGCCATTGCCGCCGCGCTCGGCACACAGGCCGGTCATTTTTCCGTGATCGTCGAGGACAGCGTGGAGTCGACCAATACCGCGCTGCTGCAACGATCGGTCACCGGCGCCGCGCACGGCACGGTGCTCGCCGCCGAATGGCAGACGATGGGGCGCGGTCGCATGGGACGTGCCTGGCAGAGCGGCATCGGCAGCGGGCTCACGTTTTCGCTGTTGTGGCGCTTCGACCAGGGCGCGGCGAATCTCGGGGGCCTGAGCCTTGCCGTCGGCATGGCGATCGTCCGCGTGCTTCGGCGCAACGGCGCGCATGACGCCGGGCTCAAATGGCCGAACGATGTGTTGTGGCGTGGCTGCAAGCTCGCCGGGATATTGATCGAGATGCAGGGCGACGCTCTCGGGCCCACGGCGGTCGTCGTCGGCATCGGGCTCAACGTGAGACTTTCGGAGGCGGTGCGCGACCGCATCGACCAGGCCGTCGGCGACGTGGAAACGGCTTGCGGCTGCGCGATCGAGCGCAATGCGCTGCTCGCGGAGCTGCTCGTCGAGCTGAGGAGCGTGCTCACCGCGTTTTCTCAGCGCGGCCTGCCGCCGCTGCTCGAAGAATGGCGACGCTATCATCTGTATGAAGGCCGTGCCGTGACCCTGAAGCGGCCGGACGGCAGCAGCGAGCAGGGCGAGGTGCACGGCATTGCGGATGACGGCGCGCTGCTGCTCGCCACGCGCAACGGCGTGCGGCGTTACCACAGCGGCGAGGTGAGCTTGCGCGCTGCCGGACCGAGCGCGCGCAGCGGCGTTGCGGCAAATCCTTCCACGCCACCGATTGCACGATGAGACTGCTGGCGATCGACGCGGGGAATACGCGCGTGAAATGGGCGTTGCACGACAACGGCGTCTGGGCGCAGCAGGGCTGGGTGCCGACCACCGAGAGCGATCGCCTCGGCGCAGTATTGCGTGGGCTGTCCGCGCCTGCGCTCGTCATTGCGGCGAACGTCGCCGGCGCAGCCGTTGCGAGCGCGATCACGGAGGCGGCCGGACACCATGGCGCAGCAGTCACCTGGGTCGCGGCGTGTGAAGAGCAATGCGGCGTGCGGTCGGGTTATGCGATGCCGGCACAGCTCGGCGCGGACCGGTGGGCGGCATTGATCGGCGCGCGCCATCGCTATGCCGCGGCATGCGTCGTGGCCCATGTCGGCACCACCATGACCGTCGATGCGCTCTCGGGCGATGGTCTGTTTCTCGGCGGCTGCATCGTTCCCGGGCTCGGGCTCATGCAGGATGCGCTCGCCCGGGGCACGGCCCAGCTCGCGCGGCGCGAGGGGAAGTTTCTCTACTTTCCGGACAACACCGCAGATGCGATCGTGAGCGGCGCGGTGAATGCACTGGCAGGCGCAGTCGATCGCATGCTAGGGTTTATGCGCGAGGCGGGCGAGGAAGAGCCGTTCGTCGCGCTGTCCGGCGGCGCCGCGGATGTGCTCGCGCCGCACCTGCAGGGGCGGGTGGAGCGGGCCGACAATCTGGTCCTCGAGGGTTTGCTGCGAATCGCATCGAGCTAGAGACGCGAAGTACCAAGAATAAGAGGCAGTCATGAGAGCGCTATTCCTGATTCTGGTGGTCGCGAATCTCGCTTTTTTCTCCTATGCCCGGTGGTTGCGCGTCCCGGCTGCGAGCCCCGACCTGATACCCCGGCTGCAGGTCTCTCCCGAGAAAATCAAGCTGATCGGCGTCGGTCCGCGGTCGCGCACCGGCAGTGCGCCGCGCCCGCGCGTCGCCGGGGTCTGTCTCGAATGGGGCTTACTTGCCGGCGCTGAAGCAGCGCGCGCCGATGCGGCCGTCGCGCGCCTCGAGCTGCCGCAAGTGCTCATGCAGCGCGCAGTGGCGAATGCGGGTGGCTACTGGGTATACCTGCCGCCGCTCAAGACCCAGCCGGAAATCGACAAGCGCGTGGCGGCGCTGAAGTCTCGCGGCGTGCAGGATTTTTACATCGTGCAGGAGCCGGGGCAGTGGCACAACGCGATCTCGCTCGGCATCTTCAAGTCCGAGGAGACAGCGCGCAACATGGCCGCGAAGCTGCGCAGCGAGGGTGTGCGCGACGTCGCTTTCGAGCGGCGCGAGAACCTGCTCAAGCAGATCGCGTATTTCGTGCGGGAGCCGGGCGAGGACACGGTGGCGAAGCTCACAGCGCTGCAGCGCGACTTTCCCGGCACCGAAGTGAAAGCGGTGCCTTGTCCGCAGGAGAACGACCCGGGCGCAACGCCGAGCTAGCACGATGTCGCAACAGGGAGCGACGGCCCCTTTCCTATCCCCCGGGCAAGAGGCCTGTCAGGACGACATTACGGGCGCGACTCGTGCGTCACATTCCGTATGCGCGCCACGAGCTGCGTCGTCGAGCGGTCGTGCAGGACGGGAATGGAGTAAACGCTGCCGCCCCAGCCGGCGACTTCCTTGCCGCCGACGATAGCGGTGATGGCCCAATCCCCGCCCTTCACCAGCACGTCGGGCCGTAGCGCGAGGATGAGCGCGAGCGGGGTGTCCTCCTCGAACCACGTCACCATGTCCACTGCTTCGAGCGAGGCCACGACCGCGAGCCGGTCGGACAGCGGATTGATGGGCCGGTCGTCCCCCTTGCCGAGCCGGCGCACCGAGGCATCCGCATTCAGCGCGACTACCATGCTTTTTCCCAGCGTGCGGGCTTGCGCAAGATACGTCACGTGGCCGCGATGCAGGATGTCGAAGACGCCGTTCGTGAAGACCAGAGGCCGCGGCAGGCTGGCAGCATGCCGCGCAGCGACCTCGGGGGCGTGGATCTTGCGCTCGAAGGCGAGGTCCGCCATGTCAGGCACGCAGAAACGGGAAACAGGAAACGACCTTCCGCGCGGAGCAGCCGTACCCGGTGGTCAATCGATGTACTCGAAGACGCGCACGACTTTCTGCACGCCGCTCGTGGTCCGCGCGAGCTCGGTCGCATCCTCCGCTTCCTTGTGCGTGACGAGGCCCAGTAAAAACGCCGTGCCGGCTTCGGTGACCACCTTCACGTAGATCGGGTTGAAGCGCTGCGCGTCCAGAAAGCGCGCCTTCACCTTGGAGGTGATGTACGAATCGTTGGTGCGCTGGGACAGCGCGCTGGGCGGGCCGACCCTGAGCTCGTTGTAGACGCCGCGCACATTCTCCACGGCGCGCGCGATGCGCTCGACCTCCGCCTTCGCTTCCGCCGTCGCCACTTCGCCGGTGAGCAGCGCCATGCGGTTGTAGGACGTGACGTTGACATGCGCATCGGAATATTTCGCGACGACGCGCTCGCCGGTCTTGGACTCGATCGCCTGGTCTTCCGCAATGGTGCCGACCGTCCGCCGATCTTCGCCGACCACGTATCCGGTCGCGGCCGCCGCGCCGCCGAGGGCGACCGCCGCGCACCCGTGTATCAGGGGCAGGGATGCGAGCAGGATCAAGGTGAGAACATTGCGCATTATTCCACTCCCATTAAGAGACAATCGATCGCGTCGCACATGCAATGCAAGGCAAGCAGGTGCACTTCCTGGATGCGCGCGGTGCTGTTCGCCGGCACACAGATGTTGATGTCCCCCGCCGTCAGCACTTCCGCCATTTTCCCGCCGTCGCGGCCGGTGAGCGCGATCACGTTCATGTCGCATTCGTGAGCCGCTTCGATCGCGGCGACGACGTTGCGCGAATTGCCGCTGGTCGAGATGGCGAGCAGCAGGTCGTTGCTGTGGCCGAGGCCGCGCACCTGTTTCGAGAACACCTGGTCGAAATCGTAATCGTTGGCGATCGAAGTGAGCGTCGAGGTGTCGGTGGTGAGCGCCATCGCGGCGAGCGCCGGCCGCTCCATCTCGAAGCGGTTCAGGAGCTCGGCGGCGAAGTGCTGTGAATCTGCAGCCGATCCGCCGTTGCCGCAGGCGAGGATTTTCCCGTCCTGCTTGAGACATTGCACCATGCGTTGCGCGGCTGCCGCGATCGGATGCGCGAGCGCATCCATGCTCTGCAGCTTGAGGTGGGCGCTTTCGGAGAAGTTCTCGCTGATGCGGCTGATCAAATCCATGAGTCACGACCGGTGCACGATGTGCCGGTATTGTACAGGCTTCTAGTCCTCGAAGGCGTTGCGTATCCAGGTCACGCGCGGAGGCTCGCCCTCGATCAGCACGGCGTCGAAGCGGCACGGCGGCAGAATGGTCCGGCCTGCGAGGTAATGGCGCGCCGCGCAGATGAGCCTGTCGCGCTTGACTGCGGTAATGCTCGCAGCGGCACCGCCGAATGTCGTCGAGCTGCGACGTCGGACTTCCACGAACACCAGCGCTTTGCCGTCGCGCATGACGAGATCGATTTCGCCAAAGCGGCAGCGGTAATTGCGCGTGACGAGCCGCAGGCCGCGCGCCGCAAGGTACGCGGCAGCGTGCTCCTCCGCCTCCTCACCCCTGCTATCGTTCATCGCCATGTCGTGTACCGTGGACCGCGGTCGGCGGCCCCGTGCGCCCCGCTCACGGGCCGACTTGCCCCACCACCGTTACGCCGCCGTCGACGAACTGCGCCACCGGCAGTCCGCGTCTGAATTGGTGGTCCCCGCGGAGCGTAAGCTGACCCGTCACGCCATCGAGCATAAACTGCGCGCGTCCTGCGGCGAGCTCCTGACTGATACGAAACGCGTCTACGCCCAGCGCGTACAGGCGCTGCAAGTCGAGGTTGCCGCCGTAGGAAGGCCGCGGATAGACCATCACCGCGGCATGATCGGGTTGCAGCAGCCACGGCATGCCGACGAACCGGACGCCGGCGAGCTCGAAGCTAACGAGCTCCGCATGCGGTCCCGGGTAGATCTGCGAGGTTGCATACACCGGCAATTGGCCGAGATAGGGACGGACCGCGCGTCCGCGTTCGGCGTCGAGCGCGAGAAACACGGCGTCGGCATTGCTTGCCGCGATGCCTGCTGGATAGCGTTCCAGCGACTCGCGATCGCCGCCGTAGATCTGTTCGTCCGCATGAGCGCCCCCCAGATGCTTGAATTCCTCGATGAAGGCGTCGTCCATGCGCTTCGACAGGGCGTCGGTGCCCGCCACGGTGTAGATTCGTCGCGCGCCCTCGTCGTATGCGAGCCGCGCCATGAGCCGCGCTTCGCTCTCGATTTGCAGGCTCAGCATGTAGAACCGCTCAGGAGGAATGCCGACCCCTTCGGGCACGTTGAGCGCGAGCGTAGGGACGGGAATGAGCTTCGTCGCGGCGATTGCCGATACCGTTGTACGGGTAAGCGGCCCCACGACGAGCTGCGCGCCGGAGGCGATCGCCTGTCGGTAGCCGGCGACGATCACATTGGCATCGTCCGACGCGGCATAGATGCGCAGCGGCAGCACGGAGGTGCCTTGCACTTTGGCTGCTGCAAGGAAGCCGTCGCGCACGGCCTCGGCGTGCGCGACGAACGGACCGGAGCTCAGCGGCAGCAGCACGGCAATATGCGGCACGGGCTCCGGCGCAGCGCTCTCCGCCGCGCGGGTCGCGCTGGTGCCTGCACAGAGTGCCCCGTATAGTACTGCGGTAATAGCGCAGAGGAAACGACGACGATGGGTGAAGCCGTGCATTGCGACACCGACGGCAAGGGGATGGGCACATTATATGTAGTCGCCACCCCGATGGGTAATCTGGGCGATGTCACCGTGCGCGCTCTCGAGGTGCTCAAAGCGGTCGACGTGATCGCGGCGGAAGACACGCGCATCACGACGCGGCTGCTGGACCGTTACGGCATTCACGCCAAGCTCATTGCCTTGCATGAGCACAACGAGCAGCGCATGGCGGGCCGCGTCCTCGATTTGCTGGCGGCAGGCTCGTCCGTCGCGCTCGTGAGCGATGCGGGCACGCCATCGATTTCGGACCCCGGGACTCGACTCGTGGGCGCCGTTCGCGCGGCGGGTTACGGCGTGAGCCCGGTGCCGGGTCCCAATGCGGCCATTGCTGCGCTATCCGCCAGCGGGCTCGAGGCGCCGCATTTTCTGTTCTACGGCTTCCTGCCCTCGCGCCATGCCGAACGCATGAAGGAAATCTCGGCCCTCGCGACGCTGACATATCCGCTGGTCTTCTACGAAGCGCCGCACCGAGTGGTGGAGTGCACTGCGGACCTGGCGACGGTGCTCGGTGCGGCGCGGCGTATCGTCATTGCGCGCGAGCTCACCAAGCGTTACGAGTCCATACACGACTGCGAGCTGGGGGTCGCGGCGGAGTGGCTCGCGGCGGAGCCGCAGCGCACGCGCGGCGAATTCGTGCTCGTCGTCTCCGGCGCGCCGCCGCAAGCCGGAACGGATGTGAGCGGCGCGCGGCGGGTGCTCGAAGTGCTGCTCTCGGAGCTGCCCGTGAAGCAGGCGGTGAGTCTCGCCGTTCGTCTCACCGACGGACGCCGCAACGAGTTGTACGACCTTGCGCTCTCCATGAAGGGAGGCTAGCGTTTTACTCACCGTGCGCGAGCCGCTACCATCCGGTCCGGCTCGATCACACGACGAACGACATGGCTACCGAACAGCTCACCTTCATCCGCCCCGACGACTGGCATCTGCATCTGCGGGACGGCGCACATCTCAACGCAGTGCTGCCCGACACCGCGCGCCGCTTCGCCCGCGCGATCGTGATGCCCAACCTGAAGCCGCCGGTGACCACGACCGCGCTTGCCCGCGCGTATCGCGAACGCGTGCTTGCGGCATTGCCTGGGCGCGCGGCCTTCGAGCCGCTGATGACGCTTTACCTCACGGACAACACCCCGCCCGAGGAGATACGGCGGGCAAAGGAAAGCGGCATCGTGCACGCGGTGAAATACTACCCCGCAGGCGCGACCACCAACTCGGACTCGGGCGTCACCGATCTGTCGCGCTGCTACGGCGTGCTCGAAGCGATGGCCGAGCACGGGATGCCGCTGCTCGTGCACGGCGAGGTGACCGATCCCGCCGTGGATATTTTCGATCGTGAGCGGGTGTTCCTCGAGCGCGTGGCAGTGCCGCTCATCGAGCGGTTTCCAGAGCTCAAGCTCGTCGTCGAGCACATCACGACGCGTGAAGCGGCGCAGTTCGTGTCGCAGTCGCCCGCCAATGTCGCTGCGACGATCACGGCGCATCATCTCCTGCTCAACCGCAATGCGTTGCTCGCCGGCGGCATCCGTCCTCATCTGTACTGCCTGCCCATCGTGAAGCGCGAGCCGCATCGCGAGGCGCTCGTCGCCGCGGCCACGAGCGGCAATCCGAAGTTCTTTCTCGGCACGGACAGTGCGCCGCATGCGCGCCATACCAAGGAAGCCGACTGCGGATGCGCCGGCATCTACACGGCGCATGCGGCGATCGAGCTCTACGCCGAAGCGTTCGCAGCGACCGGCGCCCTGGACCGGTTGGAGGGTTTTGCCAGCCTGCATGGAGCGGATTTCTACGGCTTGCCGCGGAACAGGGAACGGATCACGCTTGCCCGCGAGACGTGGCACGTACCGCGGGAAGTCCCGTTTGGCGAGCAGGCCCTCGTGCCTTTCCGCGCCGGAGAGCCAGTGGCATGGAGATTGTTGTAGACCCAGGCCGGAATCGGCCGTTAAGCAAGGCATGGAGCGCGCGAACCCACTCTCTGTGAATTGCGGCAGCCATGCCGAGTGCCCGCCCTTGCCGGAGGGCGACTTGTGGGTATTCGCCTACGGCTCGCTCATGTGGGATCCCGGCTTTCCGTATGCCGAGTCGCGTCCTGCGCTGCTGCGCGGCTACCATCGCAGCTTCTGCATCTGGTCGGCGCGTTATCGCGGCACCCCCGAGCAGCCGGGGCTGGTCCTCGGTCTGGATCGGGGCGGCGCGTGCCGCGGCATAGCTTTTCGCATCGCGCGCGATACCGTCGGGACAGCTCTTGCTCTGCTCTGGACGCGGGAGATGTCTCGGCTCACTTACCAGCCGCGCGTGGTGCGCATCGCCGTGCAAAGCGAAAGAGTGGCCGCGCTCACCTTCGTCGCCGATCCACGCCGTGACGGTTATGCGGGTCGCATGTCGGACGAGGAGGTGGCCGCACGCATCGTGTGCTGCGCAGGTGCGCGCGGCCCGAACATCGAGTACCTCGCCAATACGCTGCAGCATCTGCACGAGCTCGGCGTGCACGACGAGCGCCTTGCGCGCATCTACGCCGTTGTGAAGGGTCTCAGCGCTCCGGTGCAGTGACCGGAGTCCGCCCGCATCACGGAAAAGCGGGGATAGTCGGCTCGAAGCCCCCTGCTTCGATTTCGGGATGGCGCGATGCAACCCCTGCGCCGATCTCGGCGGCCCGGCCGCACGTCGACCATCCTCAATACCTTGCCGTGCTCGATGACCTCGCTGAAGCACCGCAATTGCGCGTTCGGTACCGAGACGCCGACCATGCTCGGCGCCGAACAGCGCGCCCATGATCGCACTGATCATGAATCGGCAGGGGTTGGTGGGATCCCGCGCACCCGCGAGGCGACGACGGCGACAACCTTGCGGAGAGTCGACGTCATCCCCATGTTAGACTTCGTCCGTGAAGTCGGCTAGACAGCCGCTGCGCGCGGTTCACCGCCGCGCGGAGAGGAAAGTCCGGGCTCCATAGGGTAGGGTGACGGCTAACGACCGTCCGTCGTGAGACGAGGAACAGGGCCACAGAGACGAGTCTCATCGCGCCCGACTTTGCCGTCGTAAGGCGGCAAAGTCTCGAAAAAGCGGGAAGGGTGCGTCGCCGCGATGCAAGTCGCGGCGGTGCGCTCATCGCGCTTCGCGCGTTGAGGGTGAAACGCGGCAACCTCCACCCGGAGCAACACCAAATAGGCAAGCGATGACGCGACCCGCCGAGCTTGCGGGTAGGTGGCTTGAGCCTGGGAGCAATCCCCGGCCTAGAGGAATGGCTGTCGGAGGCTTACGGCCTTTTACAGAACCCGGCTTACCGGCCGACTTCACAATTTTTCTTCCGGTCCGAAGCGCTTCGGGACTACCCCGAACGCGGTCTTCCCACGTAATTTCCTGATTTAAAAGTCGAAAAACTTAAAGCACTACGTGCGGTATATGCCTTAAGGGGCTGTTTTTTCTATCGATTTTCAATTTGCAACTATTGCTCAAAATCGGCTTGAGTTAAGCGGCATAAGTCATTGTCCTAAAAAAGAAACCCGCTTGACCGCCACCATCGATTTCAATATAGTGGGAAAAAGTGGTGGAAAGTGGGGCGAAAGGGTGCATCCGCCCTGAAAACGCGAGGATGAGCCCGGAGGGGCGAAAAGTACATTGGGAGTTCCATGTTTCGGGGCGTTGCACAACTCAATCTTGACAGCAAGGGGCGGCTCGCGGTACCCGCGCGCCACCGCGACCTGCTGCTCGAGCGTTGCGCAGGCCATCTCGTCATCACGGCGGACGCCGACCGCTGCCTGCTCGTCTATCCGCTCCCCGACTGGGAGCTGATCCAGCAAAAGCTCGAAGGGTTGTCGAATCTGGATCCGCGCGTGCGCGATCTTCAGCGCCGCCTGATCGGCTTCGCGGTGGACGTCGACATGGACAGCGCGGGGCGCGTGCTGATCGCGCCGGCGCTGCGCCAATACGCGCAGCTCGACAAGAACGTGGTGCTGGTGGGACAGGGCAAGAAATTCGAGTTGTGGAATCAGGAGAGCTGGGAGCAGTTCATCGCACGGAGCAGCGGCTTCGCCGAGGGACTGCCGCCGGAGCTGGAGGGCTTCTCCTTGTGAGCGCGGGCTCACACCAGACGGTGCTCCTGAACGAAGCGGTGGACGGGTTGAACGTGCGTGCCGACGGCACTTATGTCGATTGCACCTTCGGACGTGGCGGGCACAGCCGCCTCATATTGACGCGGCTGGGCAGCCGCGGACGGTTGATTGCGCTCGATCGCGATCCGGCGGCCGTACAGGCGGGCAAGGAGATCGATGACCATCGGTTCACCATGGTCCATGGCGCGTTCGGGCGCCTCGCGCTGTTGCTCGCCGCTGAGGGCGTCGAGAGCGCGGACGGCATTCTGCTCGATCTCGGCGTGTCCTCTCCGCAGCTCGACGAGGCGGGGCGGGGCTTCAGCTTTCGCCACGACGCTCCGCTCGACATGCGCATGGATGCGAGTGCCGGCATCACTGCGGCGCAATGGTTGGCAAACGCAGACGAAAGTGAAATCCGGGAGGTGATCAAGACCTATGGCGAAGAACGGTTTGCTAAACAGATTGCAGCAGCGATTGTTGCGGCTCGGGCGCGGGGACCTATACGCACCACACGAGAACTTGCCGCGCTCGTGGCAGCGGCCGTTCCCACGCGCGAGCCACGGCAGGACCCGGCGACGCGCACCTTTCAAGCTCTACGGATTCACGTCAATCAGGAGCTTGAAGAGTTGTCGTTAGTGCTGCCGCAGTGCGTGGATCTGCTTGCGCCTGCAGGCCGCCTGGTGGTGATCAGCTTTCATTCGCTCGAGGACCGCATCGTCAAGCGCTACATGCGCCAGGAGTCGCAGGCGGATCGTCTGCCGCCGCGCTTGCCCATCCGGGCGCGTGATCTGCCGCAATCGCGGCTGCGCACCATAGGCCGCGCCGTACGCGCTTCGCCGGCCGAAGTCGCGGCCAATCCGCGCGCGCGCAGCGCCGTGATGCGCATCGCCGAGCGTACCGGAGCCCGCGCGTGATGACGAGGCTCAACCTGGTGCTGCTGGCCGCGCTGATCGCATGCGCGCTCGGACTCGTCACCTCGCAGCACCAGGCACGCAAGCTGTACGTCGAGCTGCAGCGGGAGCAGGAGCTCGCCAAGAAGCTCGACGTCGAATGGGGTCAGCTGCAGCTCGAGCAGAGCACCTGGGCCATGCATGCCCGCATCGAGAAAATCGCGACCCGCCAGCTCAACATGCGGGTGCCGCCGCCCACGCGCATCCAGATCGTTCCCGCCGCTCCGGAGGGTGTGCGGTGAACCACGCTGCGATGCACGTACATCCGCTGCATCTGCCGGCGTGGCGCGCGCGCCTGCTGCTCATCGGGCTGCTGCTCTGGTTCGTGGGCCTCATGGGCAGGGCGATCTACCTCCAAGGCCTCAACAACGACTTCCTGCGGCAAAAAGGCGAATCGCGCTACGCGCGCGTGATCGAGCTGCCCGCCACGCGCGGCATGATCGTCGACCGCAACAACGAGCCGCTCGCCATCTCGACGCCGGTCGAGTCGGTCGCCGCGAGCCCGACCGATGTGACGCTCACCCGCGATCAGGAAGCGCGGCTCGCGCGGCTGCTGGAGACCGATGTCGCCGACATGCGACGCAAGCTCGCCGACGACAAGCGCGAATTCGTCTATCTCAAGCGGCAGCTGCCGCCGGAGCAGGCCGCGAAGGTGGTCGAGCTCAATATTCCCGGGCTGTTCCTGCAGCGCGAATACCGCCGTTACTATCCGGCGGGAGAGGTCATGGCGCATCTGCTCGGATTCACCGACGTGGACGGCAGGGGCCAGGAAGCGCTCGAGCTCGCGTTCAACGATTCGCTTACCGGCAAGCCGGGCAGCCGGCGCGTCATCAAGGACCGTCTCGGGCACATCGTCGAGGACGTCGAAAGCATCCGCACGCCGCAAAACGGCGCGCGTCTACAGCTTTCCATAGATGCGAAGATTCAGTACCTCGCGTTTCGCGAGCTGAAGAAAGCCGTCCTCGATTATCGCGCCAAGGCCGGCGGGATCGTGGTGCTCGACGCGCACACGGGCGAAGTGCTCGCGATGGCGAACATGCCTTCCTACAATCCGAACAATCGCGGCCGCTTCGATGCGCGCCGCACGCGCAACCGCGCCGTCACCGACTTGTTCGAGCCGGGATCGACGTTGAAGCCCTTTACTGCGGCGACGGCGCTCGATGCCGGCACGGTCAAGCCCGACACGGTGATCCAGACGGCGCCCGGACGGCTCACCATCGGCAACCGGACCATACACGACGCGCATGCCGAAGGCGCGCTCACCGTCGAGCAGGTGATCCAGAAGTCGTCCAACATCGGCGCGGCGAAGATTGCGCTCGGACTTGCACCCGAGCAGATGTGGACGCTGTTCAACAAGGTCGGCTTCGGCACCGTGCCGAAGTCCGGTTTCCCCGGCGAGGTCTCCGGGCGGCTCCGTGCGTATGCGGGCTGGCGTCCGATCGAGCAGGCGACCATGTCGTACGGCCACGGCATTTCCGTCTCGCTGCTGCAGCTTGCGCGGGGGTACACGATATTCGCGACCGACGGCCTGATCCGGCCGGTCACGCTGCTCAAGCGCGACACGCCCGAAGAAGGCACGCCCGTGATCTCGGTGAAAACCGCGCGCGCGGTGCGCCACATGCTCGAGATGGTGACGCAGACGGGAGGCACGGCGCCGCGCGCACAGATCGCCGGGTACCGCGTGGCGGGCAAGACGGGCACTGCGCACAAGCTCGAAGGCAAAGGCTACGCGCACGACAAGTACGTCTCTTCGTTCGTGGGCTTTGCACCCGTTTCCGCGCCGCGGCTCATCGTCGCCGTGATGATCGACGAGCCGCAGGGTAAGTACTACGGCGGCACCGTCGCAGCGCCGGTTTTCGCCGAAGTGATGGCCGGCGCTCTGCGCTCCATGGGCGTTGCGCCCGATGCGCCGGTGAACAACGTGGTGCTGCCGCCGCCTTCCGCCGAAATCAAGGAGGAAGTGTGACGGCCCGCGCGATGAAGCTGGAGGGCGTCGACATGCGCGACATCGCGCGGCTTCCGCTGCGCCGGCTCGCGACCGACAGCCGGCACGTGCGCCGCGGCGATACGTTTCTAGCCTATCCGGGCGAGACGCAGGATGGGCGCAAGTACATCGCTCAGGCCATCGAGGCAGGCGCTGCGGCGGTGCTGTGGGAAGCGCGCGGATACCAGTGGCCGCCGGCATGGCGCGTGCCGAACCTCGGTGTTCCCGATCTGCGGCGACACGCGGGCGAGATCGCGGCGAGCGCGTACGGCCGGCCCAGCGCCGCGCTGTGGGTGATCGGCATCACCGGCACCAACGGCAAGACCTCGTGCAGCCAGTGGATTGCGCAGGCGCTCAAGCACACCGGCCGCAAATGTGGCGTGATCGGAACGCTGGGCAGCGGCTGGCCCGGCCGCCTGGAGCCGCTCGCGAACACCACACCGGACGGCGTGTGGCTGCAGGCGCGCATGGCACAGTTCCTGCGGCGTGGGGCAGAGGCAGTCAGCATGGAGGTGTCCTCGATCGGACTCGAGCAGCACCGGGTCTCGGGCGTGGAATTCGACGTGGCGCTACTCACCAATGTCACGCGCGACCATCTCGATTATCACCGGACGATGGCGCGATACCGCGCGGCGAAAGCGCGACTGTTCGAATGGCCGGGACTCAAGCACGCAGTGCTCAACGTCGAGGACCCCTTCGGCGCGGCGCTCGCGCGCGAGTTGCCGCGCGGGCCGCAAATCATCGCTTATGGATTCGAGCCGCTCTCCGAGCGCCTGCCGCGCCGGTCCGGGCTCGCGCGCGTCACCGGACGCAATCTGCTGTTGCGGCCCGACGGTATCACGTTCGATGTCGAAACGCCGTGGGGTGAAACGTCGATCGCGAGCGGCATGATAGGGCGGTTCAACGCCGTGAATCTGCTGGGCGTCCTGAGCGGGCTGCTCGCGAGCGGCGTGAAGCTCGAGCAGGCGGCGGCAGCGCTCGCCCGCGTGCGTCCGGCCACGGGGCGCATCGAGCGGCAGGGCGGCGGCAGGCGTCCGCTCGCAATCGTCGACTACGCGCATACGCCCGACGCACTCGAGCAAGTGCTCACCACCTTGCGCGAAGTCATGGCGGAGCCTGCAGAGGCGACGCGCCGCGCGCGGCCCCGCTGTCGGGGACGCCTCATCTGCGTGTTCGGCTGCGGCGGCGACCGCGATCCCGGCAAGCGGCCGCTGATGGGGCGCGTTGCGACACGGCTCGCGGACGAGGTGGTGATCACCAGCGACAACCCGCGCAACGAGGACCCGAAGCAAATCATCCGGGACATCCTCAAAGGCACGCGCAAGCAATGCGTCGTCGAGCCCGACCGCAAGCGCGCGATACGCAACGCACTCTCCGCCGCACGCCCGGGTGACATCGTCCTGGTCGCGGGCAAAGGCCATGAGCAGTATCAGTCGGTATGCGGCGTGAATCATCCGTTCAGCGATGCCGCAGTGGTGAAGGCGGCGTTGCGGGAGTTGTGGCCGTGATGACGCTCTCCGAAGCGGCACGTGCGCTCGATGCCGTCCTCGAGGGCGAGGACAGGCGCTGCGAGGGCGTGAGCACCGACAGCCGCTCGCTCGCGAGCGGTCAGCTCTTCGTCGCCCTGCATGGCGAGCGCTTCGACGGCCATCGCTTTCTGGCGGAAGCCGCCGCCGGGGGCGCCGCAGGCGCCATCGTCGAGCGCGAGCGCCTGCAGGCCGCTGCCGACCGTGGCGCGTGGGCTGCATTGCCGCTCATCTTCGTGTCCGACACGCGGCTTGCGCTCGGCAAGCTCGCCGCGCACTGGCGAGGTCAGTTCACGCTGCCGCTCGTCGCGCTGACGGGCAGCAGCGGCAAGACGACGGTGAAGGAAATGCTGGCCGCGATACTGCGCGCAGCCTGCGGCGAGAGCGCTGCGCTCCCGGAAGCCGACTCTGCAGTGCTCGCGACGCGGGGCAATCTCAACAACGACATCGGCGTGCCGCTGATGCTGCTCGACCTCAGGGCCAAGCACCGTTACGCGGTGATCGAAATGGGCATGAACCACGCCGGCGAGATCCGTTACCTCGCGCAGCTCGCCATGCCCGACGTCGCGCTGGTGAACAACGCCGGACGCGCGCACATCGAGTTCCTCGGCTCGGAAGAGGCCATTGCGCGCGCCAAAGGCGAGATCTACGAAGACCTTCCGGCAACGGCGACGGCGGTGATCAACGCCGACGACGCTCATGCGCCTCTGTGGCGCGAGCTGGCGGGCCCCCGTCGCCGCATCGAATTCGGCCTCGATGCCGGCGACGTGACGGCGCAGTATCGCCTGCATCCGCTCGAGAGCGAAATCGTCGTGCGCACGCCGCAGGGGAGCGCGGCTGCGACGCTTGCCGCACCCGGACTGCACAACGTGCGCAATGCGCTCGCCGCCGCCGCTGCCGCGGTCGCGCTCGACGTTCCACCACGCGCCATTGCCGACGGCTTGTCGCGCTTCGGCGGCGTCGAGGGACGTCTGCAAAAAAGGGCGTCGCCGCAGGGCGCGACCGTGATCGACGACACGTACAACGCGAATCCCGATTCGGTGCGCGCGGCGATCGACGTGCTCGCCGCGGCGCCGGGAAAACGCATCCTGGTCCTCGGCGACATGGGCGAGCTGGGTGGGCAGGCGCCGCGCCTGCACGAAGAGATAGGCCGCTATGCGCGGGCCGGGAATCTGGATGCCTTGTATGGACTGGGCGAGCTCGCTGCGGCAGCGGTGCGGGAGTTCGGCGCGGGCGCGCGGCATTTTGCGGACGTCGACGACTTGCTGCACGCGCTTGGACCCGAGCTCGGGCCGGGCGTCACGGTGCTGGTGAAGGGCTCGCGTTTCATGCGCATGGAGCGCGTGGCCGACGCGCTGTCGGGCGGCACGCCGAAGAGCGATACCGGAGGACACGCATGACAAAAAGAAAAAACGGGACTGCAAGGTGCGCCGCATCCGGGAGAACCGCATGCTGCTAGAGCTCACGCAATGGCTCGCCAAGGACATACGCGCGTTCAACGTGTTCGGCTATATCACGCTGCGCGCGGTGCTGGCGTGTCTCACTGCGCTGGTGATCTCGTTCATCCTGGGGCCGTACGTGATACGGAAGCTCACCGCCTACAAGATCGGGCAGGCGGTGCGCAGCGACGGCCCGCAGACGCATCTCACGAAGGCGGGCACGCCGACGATGGGCGGCGCGCTCATCGTGATGTCGGTCGCCATCTCGACGCTGCTGTGGGCGGATCTCCAGAACAGGTTCGTGTGGATCGTGCTGTGGGTCATGCTCTCGTTCGGCGCGATCGGCTGGATCGACGACTATCGCAAGGTCGTCGAGCGCAATCCGAAGGGGCTCTCGGCACGCGCGAAGTTTTTTTGGCAATCCGTTTTCGGGATCGGCGCTGCGTGGTACATCGCGTTCTCTACCGGACTGCCCGCGCAGACGGAGTTCATCGTGCCCTTCTTCAAGCACGTCGCGTATCCGCTGGGCGCCGTGGGTTTCATCGGCATGACCTATTTCGTCATCGTCGGCACGAGCAACGCGGTCAATCTCACGGACGGCCTGGACGGACTGGCGATCATGCCGACCGTCATGGTGGGCGCGGCGCTCGGCGTGTTCTCGTACGTCGCGGGCAACGCGGTGTTCTCCAAGTATCTGGTCTTTCCGTACATCCCCGGTGCCGGCGAGCTCACGATACTGTGCGGCGCCATCGGCGGTGCCGGTCTCGCGTTCCTCTGGTTCAACGCGTATCCCGCCGAAGTGTTCATGGGCGACGTGGGTGCGCTCGCGCTGGGCGCTGCGCTCGGCACCATCGCCGTCATCGTGCGGCAGGAAATCGTGCTGTTCATCATGGGTGGCGTGTTCGTCGTCGAGACGCTTTCGGTGATGCTGCAGGTGGCGTCGTTCAAGCTGACCGGCAAGCGGGTGTTCCGAATGGCGCCGCTGCATCATCACTACGAGCTCAAAGGCTGGAAAGAAAATCAGGTCGTTGTGCGCTTCTGGATCATCACGATGATGCTGGTTCTCGTGGGGCTTTCGACACTGAAGCTGCGCTGATGGCGCTCAAGCTGCAAGGGAGCAGGATACTGGTGCTCGGACTGGGCGATACGGGTTGGTCGATGACGCGCTGGCTCGCGGCGAAGGGCGCTCGCGTCCGCGTCGCCGACAGCCGGGCCGCGCCTCCGCACGCCGCGCGCATGCATGCGGAGCTGCCGCAGGTCGACGTACGGACGGGGCGCTTCGAGCGCGCGACGTTCGACGATGTCGACGCCATTGCCATCAGTCCCGGGATAGACCGCCGCGAGCCACACGTGGCCGAGGCGATAGCGCGCGGCACGCCGGTCCTCGGCGATGTCGAGCTGTTCGCGCAAGCGATGGCGCAACGCTGCGCCGGCGGCGCGCAGCCCGCCGTGCTGGCCATTACGGGCTCGAATGGCAAGAGCACCGTCACGGCGATGGCGGGCGAGATGTGCACGTCGGCGGGCTTGCGCACGGTGGTCGCGGGCAACATCGGCCTGCCGGTGCTCGACGCCTGGTCGGAGATCGAGAACGGCGCGAGCCTGCCCGAAGTGTTCGTATTGGAGCTTTCCAGCTTTCAACTCGAGAGCACGACGAGCCTCGAGCCTGCCGCGGCCGCCATGCTCAACCTGAGCGAAGATCACATGGACCGCTACGCAGGCATGGCCGACTACGCGGCCGCGAAAGCGCGCATCTTTGCGGGCAACGGCGTGCAGGTGCTGAACCGCGACGACACCTGGAGCGTGGGCATGCGGCGGCCGCAGCGCGAGCACGTGACATTCGGGCTGGATGCCGCGCCGCGCGACTGCGACTGGGGCCTGCGCGACGAGCGCGTGCTCACGCATGGCAGACAGGCGCTCATGATGGTCGACGAGCTTCCGGTCGCGGGCCTGCACAACGCCGCGAATGCATTGGCTGCGCTCGCGCTGACGGATGCCATACAGGTGCCGCAGGAGCGCGCGCTGAACGCGTTGCGCGGCTTTCGCGGATTGCCGCACCGGGTGGAGCGTGTCGAAGAAATCCGCGGCGTGGTGTTCTACGACGATTCGAAAGGCACCAACGTCGGCTCGACCGTCGCCGCGCTGCGCGGCATGCGGCAGCCGACGGTGCTGATCGCAGGCGGCGACGGGAAGGGGCAGGATTTTTCCCCGCTCGCGCCCGTAGTGGCGGCACGTGCACGGGCCGTCGTGCTGATCGGCCGCGATGCGCCGCTGCTGCGCCATGCGTTGTCCGGGTGCGGCGTGCCCTTGCTCGAGGCCGGTGACATGGCCGATGCAGTCCACACCGCCTATCGCGCGAGCCGCGCCGGCGACGTCGTGCTGCTCTCGCCCGCATGCGCGAGCTACGACATGTTCCGCAATTACGTGCACCGGGCGGAGGTTTACGTCGCCGCCGTGCGCGATCTCGCGCGCGGGGAGGCCTGACGTTGTACACCGACGTCAAACAGCGCCCGCCCATGGCCGAATACGACCAGGCGCTCGCATGGATCACGCTCGTGCTGCTGGGCATCGGCATGGTGATGGTCTATTCCGCCTCCATCGCGATTGCGGAGGGCAGCCGCAGCACCGGACATCAGCCCATGTATTTTCTGATGCGCCATGCGGTGTTTCTGCTGGTGAGCCTCGTTCTCGCGACGATCGCGTTCCAGGTGCCGTCGCGCACCTGGCAACAGATCGCGCCCTATCTCTTCATGGTGGGCTTCGTTCTGCTCACGCTGGTCCTGATCCCGGGGATCGGCCGCGAAGTGAACGGCAGCCGCCGCTGGATTTCGCTCTTCGTCATCAACCTGCAGCCGTCGGAGTTCATGAAGATCTTCGTGCTGCTGTACGCCGCCGACTACACCGTCCGCAAAGCTGCGTTCATGCACAGCCTGCGCCGCGGCTTTCTGCCGATGTTCGTCGTCATGCTGCTCACCGGCGGGCTGCTGCTGCGCGAGCCCGACTTCGGTGCATTCGCCGTGATCACGGTGATCGCGATGGGCATATTGTTTCTCGGCGGCATGAACTGGCGACTCTTCGCCGGCCTCATCGTCATGCTGCTGATCGGTTTCGTGCTGCTCATCTGGGTGTCGCCTTATCGCATGCAGAGGGTCGTCGGCTTCATGGACCCGTGGTCCGATCCGTACGGGAAGGGATACCAGCTCTCGCATGCGCTGATCGCGTTCGGGCGCGGCGAATGGCTGGGCGTGGGGCTCGGCGGCAGCGTCGAGAAGCTCTTCTACCTGCCCGAGGCGCACACCGATTTTCTGCTGGCGGTCATCGCAGAGGAGCTCGGCTTCGCGGGCGTCATGCTCATCATCATGCTGTTCGGCTGGCTGGTCGCGCGCGCTTTCACCATAGGCCGGCGCGCCGCGTCGCTCGACCGGCCGTTCCAGTCGCTCGCGGCGCAGGGCATAGGGTTGTGGATCGGCGTGCAGGCGATCATCAACATGGGCGTCAACATGGGCGTGCTGCCGACCAAGGGACTGACACTGCCGCTGCTGTCGTTCGGCGGCAGCGCCATCGCCGCCACGTGTTGCGCGATCGGCGTGCTTCTCCGCATCGATTGGGAGAACAGGCAGGCCATGAGGGGGG
>Ga0255338_1003015_pt1 | contig 21825 bp, 15 predicted proteins | sample MeOH1_35cm_T4_19_FD_203715 | JGI IMG/M metagenome (GOLD analysis project Ga0255338, IMG submission 203715) | Sandy soil microbial communities from University of British Columbia, Vancouver, Canada - MeOH1_35cm_T4_195 | ecosystem: Engineered > Artificial ecosystem > Sand microcosm > Unclassified ...
GCATTTGCGCTGATCGAGGGCGGCAGGCTCTACAAGCTGCGCCTGCCGCTGTTCGACCCCAAGGCGGACGCCACCGATCTGGCCTTGCCAGCATCGCTCGAGGTGATCGCCGCCGACATGAAGGCCCGCTATGACAGCGCGGCCGAGGCCGAAACCCTCACCGTGCCGGGAGGCTGGCTATGAGTTCCCGCTACGAATTCCACGAACTCAAGGTCATCCACGTCTTCGTCTGGCCGCTTAAGCTGCTTTGGAAAATCCTGTACATTTATGGCGTGTTATGCGCCCTCTGCGTGGCGATCTTCCTGCTGGCCGCCCACTATCTCTGGGCCGCCCCGGTGGAAGGCGCCTACCAGATTTACCGCCATTCGATGGAGGCGAGCACCCTGCTCGGGACACATTCAAGGGCCACCTGGTTGGTACAACAATCTGCGGACTTTGCCTACTGGCTGTTCTTCCAGGTCACCCAGCTACACGACATCCTCTCCCGCCTCACCCACAACATTGCCAATAGTGGGACCGACGCCACAATCGGCGAGAGATTGCTGCGGCCGTGGCTCAAGGAGCTGTGGATCGCGGCGCTAGCCGTGAAGACCTTCGGATGCCGCCTGATGCTACTGCTGACCGGCTGGCCGGTGCTTCTGCTGGCCTTCTGCTGCGGCATGACCGATGGTCTCGTGGAACGCTCGATCCGACGCGTCAGTGCTGGGCGCGAATCGTCCGGTTTGTACCATCGCGCGAAATATGCCCAGTTGAGTCTGGGCGCCACCTCGGTCCTGGTTTTCGTCTGCCTACCGTATCAGCTTGATGTGCGGTGGGTGTTGTTCCCCATCGCCGTGACCATCGGGATCCTGGCGAGGACGCAGTGGAAGTTCTTAAAGAAGTATCTTTGACCAGACGGCTGCTTGTAGATGGTTCTTGATCGAACCTGCCCGCCAGTAGGCACTACAAGAAAGGCGACGCCGGCCGGAGCCGAGAATTTGGAGAAGAGCGGACTTTGGACCAGCTGATTGATTGAATCCACCGGGCAACCTGTTCTGTGTTTTCAATTTGTCCCGCTACCTTGGCCGTGCCGTGGTGTACCGTCAGGCAAAATCTGGTCGCCCCGGACCTGAAAGATCCATGGCTAGGACATGCCGTGAGATGCGCGGCTGTTTGTTGTTATCGGCAACTTGGCACGGTCTTCGTGCCCAACATCGGCGGGGCTCAGCGGTACTCGAGCCTTTGGAGTAGAGCCGCCTTCCCCCTTCGCTTTACCCGATGCACGCAGGCTTGCGTTATTCTCCGCGACTCCATGTTCTCGGCGGTCGAATGTTCCGCCCACCGCATATGACAGAAACTTTCAGTCTGGTTGCCCCACTGCCCTCCGCCACGTTCGGTGGCCGTGTGACAAGCCATGGGATGGGCGCCGAAGCGTTGGTCCGTGCCGCGGAGCTACAGTCCGATCGGCTTCAGCGCGCGCTCGGTGAGTCCCATGGCCTTTTGCTGTTTCCTGGCATGGACGAACTGATCCGCAAGCCTGTACTGCTGCTCCGGATGAGCCGCGTGTTCGGTCCGCATGTCGAGAACTATCGCGGAACCGGCATGACGCCGCAGATGGTTCATGCGGAGGTTCCGGAGATCCTGTTGGTCTCCAACGATCCCAAGGTGTCCCGTGCGCCCCCGGCACGGCCTGAACCGCCATTGACCGCGGAGGGGGCCCTTCCCACCCGCTATCCGCATCGCCGTGGTTGGCACACCGACCAGAGCTATCGTCGGCCGCCTCCCGATGTGTCACTGTTCCTGGCAGTGACGCCAGTTCCGCAAGGACAGGGGCAGACCCTGTTCGCTGACGCCACGGCAGCCTATGAGGCGCTACCAGACGCGCTGAAGAAGAGGATCGATGGGCTGGAAGGCTTGCATGCGGCGCCGGGAACGGGACGCAGGCGCGATGCCGTGTTGGCGGGCGCCGTTCCACGTGCGCTCGCCGAACACGAGCAGTCACAGCGTCAGCCGGTGGTACGCATCCACCCCCTCACGGGTCAGCGATCAATCTATCTTTGCGAATACGGCCAGATGGATTGGCTCGATGGTCCATTCATCGGCATGGAGAAAGGCCCATCGGGCGCAGGAGCGGCACTCCTCGATACGCTGATGACCCATGTCACGCAACCGCAGTTTGTCTACGTCCACGAGTGGACGGCGGGCGATCTGCTGGTTTGGGACAACCGCTCTCTCCTGCACGCAGCAACGTGGTTCGACGCTGGGCGCTATACCAGGATGATGTGGCGTACGACAGTTCAGGGAAACCCCGGCTCGGCGTATGCGGCCGACAACGGAAGAGAGTATCAGCAGCCCAATTCGCAAAGTGGCTTTTGATCCTCTTTTTTGGCAATTTTCTTTCCACGGATACTGTTTCCCACTAGAGATCTGATCCGCAAAACTAAACGAGTTCCGGAATTGCCGGATATATGGGTTAGTTGGACATCCCAACTGCAAACCCCGGTTCAATTGCGGTCAATACGACGACAGGCGAGCGCGCTCCCCTGTCGTTTTACGTTTACCTCTGGAGCAAGCATGCAAAATTCGTCGAACCTCACCGTGGCACCCGCTTCCAACGGCCCCGCACTCTCGCAAGCCGCCCAAAGCGCCTGGAAAGTAACCTTCACCACGTCGCAACCGGCACCGATGCCGTCGGACCGACTGCAAGCCCGCGCGCAAATCGTCTCGAACGCACTCACCAGCGGCGTCTACTGATCTCCGCTTGCCCCGTCATGAGACGGGGCCGTGCACCAAACCGTCGCTGTGTCCCCGCATGTATCTACCTACGCGCCTGTATCAACCCCTCGCCCAGATCGATGATTCGGGCTGGCAGCAAATCCTGAAACGACATACGTTCTGGAGCGAAACGGGCATCGCTCTAGATGAGGAACATCAGGACATCGCCTTTCATATCCTGCTCGAGGAAGGTGAAATCGCCCGACATAAGGCCGAGAAGGCGAAGTCCGATCGCGAATTCGACGCCGTGGCGATTCCGGCGCCGAGTTTTGAAGACGAAGTGCTCTGCGACTGGATCCGCTCATGGTCGACCATGCATGCGGAGAACTTCGGGGCAGGCATCACCACCAAGATGGGGCTGTACGTCATTCGGGCCGGAGGCACGCTGGGCTTCCACGTCGATGGCCCCGTCTTCCTGAAGGGCGAGCGCGCGGATCTGTCCATCCCGGACATCCAGCGCGGCATCATCGAGCTTCAAGCGTCCCACCGGACCATTCTCCCGTTGCGATTCAACAAGGAGGACAGCTTCATGCTGTGCGGCTACGAGGCGCCGCTGAAACGCGGTGAACTGTTCGAGTTCAGCAACGTCCTGCCACACGCATACTTCAATCGGGGCAGCGAGCATGCCGTCCTGCTCGTGACCACTTATCTGGACGAGGCGCTGCTACCCGCAGAGGTCGACTATTCACCGCCCGAGACCCTGGTGAGTCAGTGATGCACTACAACTTCGTCGCTCCCAAGATGGAGCTCGCCGGATACCAGCCGGTGCCGGGCTGGACCCAGAAGCCCGAGATCCTGCGCACCCAGCTGTTCGACCACGCAGCCGCGACGGACTTTGCCAGGCTCGTGATCGCCGCGCACATGGCCGGTCAGAGCGCGCCGTCGAGAACACGGTATGCGCAGAAGCAGAACAAGGATTGGGACGTCAACAAGGCGTTTCGCAGTTCCAAGAACGTACCGCCTTCGCTGGAGGGCATGCTGCCCGCGTTCGCCGCCATGCAAGCGTTCGCCGAGCAGTCGTTGCCAGCCTTCGGCGTCGACGCCCGCGCCTACACCGTCCGATCAGTCGACGACCAGTGCCTGTTCTACCAGGAGGGCGACTACGTCTGCGATCACGCCGATGACAGCGCCCTCGATGAAAGCGACGGCCTGAACATCTGGCGCCCCGTGAAGCCGGACCGGCATCTGGTGGGCATCGTCTGGCTGACATCGCAGCGCGATGAGGTCCTGTCATCAACGGACGACCCTTACGCTTTCTCGGGCGGCGAACTGCGAGTCAACTCGTTGGTCGACGCGGTGAACGGAACACCGCTGAGCGTCATTCCTCAGGCGGGCACGATGGTCCTGTTTCCGGCCAACCCGTGGTACCGGCATGAGGTGTTGCCCGTGCGCGGTGGCAACCGTGTGGCGCTCACGACTTGGTGGAAGATCTGCGCGAAGACAGATGAAGAATAGTCCGCCGCCGATGCCGGCCTTGCACACCCGGCTGTTGGACGTTGCACGGTGGCCTGGCGACAAGTTCGACGGGCCTCAACCGGCGATTCATTCGGCAGGTTCCGTCTACTTCCCCAATGCGGCGGCCTTTCATGGCCGCGATTGGACCAGCAAGGACGGGTTCATCTATGGCACGCACGGCACGCCAACCACGTTCGAGCTCGAAGCGAGGATCGCCATGCTGGAAGGCGCCGCGCACGGCCTGCTCTTTCCTAGCGGGCTGAGCGCGATCGCGGCCCTCTACATGGCGATCCTGGCGCCAGGCGACGAGCTAGTGGTGCCGTTGAATGTCTACAGCGCGAATCGCGAGTTCATCACCAATACCCTGTGTCGCTGGGGAATTCAGGTTTGCCTGTATGACCCGACTGATCTCTCCACACTGAGCTTCGGTCCTGCCAGCCGATTGGTCTGGATCGAGGCGCCAGGCACCACGACGTTCGAGTTCCCCGACATCCAGGAGATTGCGAGCCGGGCCAGAGCCAGCGACGTGGCCGTCGCGCTGGACAGTACCTGGTCGGCGGGCATTGCCTTTCGTCCGTTTGACTTTCCCATCGATTATTCCGTCCATTCGCTCTCTAAGTTTGCGAGTGGCAGCGGCGACACGCTGATGGGTAGCGTGACCTGCGTGGACAAGGCCAGATTCGATGTGGTCCGGGTGGCGGCTGCCCGCCAGGGACTTTATGTGTCGCCTGCCAGCGCGGCTTCCGTGGGGAAGGGCCTGGACACGCTGCCGATGCGGTACCGCGCGCAGGACGTCTCGACCCGGCGGATTCTCGATGAACTGGCATCGGATCGCCGGATCAGCCGGCTTTTCCATCCTTCACGAGTGGACAACCCTGGCCACCAGACCTGGAAAACGCAGTGTTGCGCAGCGGCCGGACTCTTCAGCATCGAGTTTGACGAACGGTATACGCAGCAGGACATTGATGCGTTCGCGGATAGCCTGAGCTTGTTTCGCATTGGCTTCGGTTGGGGCGGCCCTCGCAGCCTGGTTCTGCCCTGCGGCTCATCGATCGTCAGTCCGCAACAGACTTCGGGCCAGGTGGTGCGCGTCAGCGTCGGCCTGGAGGACCCAACGGATCTTCTCGCCGACCTTCGGCAGTCCCTGGACCGTCTGGAGGCTGGGCACCATGGCAACGGCTGAATCCGGATTTTGCCTGCGGCGCTCCGCCCCGCATGGTCCCCTACCCTTTTAGCAGCCGATGGAACATGTACTGAGCGGCCAACAGGTTCGCCTTCGCATCATGAAGCGGACAGACTCTCGCGCTTTGCTTGCGGCCGCGGCCGACGGCAATCTGTGGGAGTTGCCTTACACCTTCGTGCCGGACCGGGACACCGTCGATGGCTATGTCGAATCCGCCTTGAACAGCCAGGCATCTGGGAAGACGATTCCTTATGTCATCGAACGGGCCGGCGATGAACAGATCATCGGTACTACCCGCTTCGTCAATGCCGATCCACTGGCCCGTACCGTGGAAATCAGCCATACGTGGATCGCAGGCAGCTTCCAGGGCACCAAGGTCAACACGGAAGCCAAGTATCTGATGCTGGCATTTGCATTTGAAACGCTGGAATGCATTCGCGTGCAGCTTCGGGCCGACAAGACCAACATCCGGTCCCGTCGAGCTATCGAGAAAATCGGCGCGATCGAGGAAGGCACGTTGCGCAACGAGCGAATGATGCCGGACGGCCGAAAGCGTGACGCCGTGCTGTACAGCATCATCGACAGCGAATGGGCGACGGTCAAGACGCGTCTGCTGTCGCGCCTGGGCGCGCACTGACACGCCCGAACACCCTCCCAGAACACCCCGGACTCTCAACCGCATGGCCATCTATATCAACACCGTCTTCACGCATTTCCTTGCCTTGCAGTCGTTGGCCACGGGCAAGGAAATGCGTCTTACCCTCAATGCCAGGAACTTTACGCTCGAGGTCAAATATCGCGGTCGCTACTTCACCATGCTCCCGATGTTCCAGGGGCTTGCGAACGGCCAGTTGTTCCATATGGATTCGCTGACGAAGGATGTCGTGGGATTTGGAGGGTGGCGCCCGTACCGGACGATCCAGCATCCGTATTCGAACGACAAGCTCCTCTTCAAACAATTCCTTCGCGAAAACGGACTGAAGACGCCAGAGTACCAGCCCCAGGACCCGATGCGCGCGCCGTCTTTTGACTATGTGATCAAGGGTGCCCGAGGCTCGTTCGGCAAGCAGATCTCGGGCCCCTACCGGGGCGGCACGCAGCCGGAGAAAGATACTTGGACGCAATGGGCCCAAGGCAGCCCGACATTTACCGAACGATTCGTCAATGGGGCCACCGCCAAGGTCTGGTTCTGGGGCAACAAGCCGATCTATGCGCTGGCGCATGCGTTTCCCAGCGTACGGGGAGACGGCAAGCAGACCCTGGATGAGCTGATGCGGGTCAGGCTGGCCAAACGGCGCATCGACTGGGCCACCTGCGCCGATCGCGAGATCCTTCTTGCGTGCCTGGCGTTCCAAAGAGCCGACGTGGCGGCTGTGGTCCCTGAAGACACGGATATCTGGTTCGATTACCGCTATGCGCAGCGCTATGAGGGCACCCCGGTGAATGCGATCGAGTCGGACAACATGCTGGCTGAGCTGATCGACCGCGACGGTGATCATGTGCAACGGATGGGCAATGCACTCGCGGATCTGATGCGCAAGTCCGTACCTGCGCCCGTGCTGCTGACTGCCGATTGCATGATCGATCAGGAGGGGCACCTCTGGTGGCTCGAGATGAATACCAATTCGTTGATGCCTCCGGAGGGCTATGCGGCCATGTTTGACGATCTCTTTCCCTGAGACGGCGACGCAGATGCCGGAAATCCTTCTTTACCAGGAGAGCGCCGTCCTGACCGATACGGTGCTCCATCTCGTGCGTGCGGAGGTCACCCTGGACACTGGCCGCACCCATACAGGTTTCGGTCGGGACAGCGACCTCGAGCTCGCCCAGCGAAAAGCAATCAGCGAGGCGATCGAGCGTATCTCGTATCGCACTTTGCCTGCCACGCGCTGGTCGGAAGCGACCGCATTACCTTCATACATCGGGCCCGGCGATCTGGTTGGCTATCTCCCCGAGCAGTATGCCAATCCAGCGTTCGGCATGACGCCGTTCAGCGAAGACGAGCCACGACACTGGGTGATGATGCACAGCGCAGTCGACAGCAGGACAACCTTTGCGCTGGCGGATTTTGTGTGCGGCCCGTCGGCGTTCGACGAGCCCTACCGCAGAAAGCTGGTCACGCATGCCACGACATCGGGATGTGCGAGCGGAGACGATCTGACGACGTGCATCGAGCGTGCCACCCTGGAACTTGTCGAGCGCGACGCGTTCATGCTGCACTGGTTCGCGCAGGTACCGGGCATTTCCGTCACGCCGGCAACGCTACCCGAGGCCATTCGCGACAGGTTGGCGCATCTGGCATCGCGCGGGGCCACTGCAGGTGTCCAGTTGCTTGCGCTTGGGCGGCATCCGACCTGGTTTATCTGGATCCAGCACGAGGCGCTGCATTTCACGACGATTGGCACCGCGACCGGATTCGATGGCGCTACGGCACTGATGACGGCGATGGCCGAAGCAGAGACACTGGCCCTGGCGCGTCTCGATGGCGTGCCGCCAGTGGACATCGACCCCGTCCAGGTTCGCACGCCCGCCGACCATGCCGCCCTCTATGCCACGCAATCCTATTTCAGACAGGCGGACGCGATATGCCGCCGCTCCGCCGAGGAAATCGGCTACCCGGCGGCGCGTGCGTCGTTCATATCTGACTGGGGCACGCTTCGGTCACAGCTTGCCGCCGCTGGGCATCCCGTCTACTGGACTGAGCTCTGCCCACCTGGTGGGGCACCGACTGTCGGCTCTGCAGCCATTCACACCGCTCGTGCGCTGGCCCCCGGTCTGATCCCAATGAGTTTCGGCCACGGGCGCCAACCTGCCGGCATGGACCAATGTGGAAGGACCGGACTGGACCTGACCCACCCCTTCGCATAACCAAACCGCATTGATCCCATCAATATGACAAGATACTGGCGCTTCGAGACGTCCGCCGTTCATGCAGGGTATGACCACACCGAATCTCAGCTTTCCGTGGCGCCCCCAATCTACCAGACGGCCGCGTTTGGCTTCGAGGATGCCCAGCATGCCATCGACATCTTCGATGGTGTGAGGAACGGGCTCGTGTACAGCCGCATCGCCAATCCGTCGGTGCAAATGCTGGAACGGCGCCTGACCACGCTGGAACAGGGCGTCGGGGCCGTGGCCACGGCATCGGGCCAAGCTGCGGTGAGCTGCGCGCTGCTGACCGTTTCCTCGGTGGGCTCGAATGTCGTTTCAGCAACCGCGCTCTATGGCACGACCTACAACCTGCTTGGACAGGTACTCCCGCAGTATGGCGTCCAGACCCGGTTTGCCGACATCCGGAACCTCGAGCAGGTTCGCAGCCTGATCGACGACCAGACCTGCGCCCTGTATTGCGAGACAATCGCGAATCCCGCTGGGGACGTAGCGGATCTCGCCGCGCTGGCGGAGTTGGCGCACTCATTCGGCATCCCACTGATCGTCGACAACACGCTTGCGTCACCCTACCTTTGCCAGCCGCTGACCCATGGCGCGGATATCGTCGTGCACTCGCTGACCAAGTATCTCGGCGGGCATGGGGCGGCGTTGGGGGGGCGGTGATCGACGGCGGCACATTCGACTGGAAAGCAAACGCCAAACGATTCCCGCGACTGACCTCACCCGACGACAGCCACCACAACGTCAACTTCGTGGAGAAGTACGGCCCGAATGCATTCATCGCGCGCTGCGGGTCCGTTCCGCTGCGCAACCTGGGCGCCATCCTCGCACCGCAGACGGCGATTTCGATCATGCAGGGCATCGAGACACTGGCGCTGCGCATGGAGCGGATCTGTTTCAATGCGGATTTGATCGCCAGGTTCCTCGCCCAGCACTCACGCGTGTCGTGGGTTCGCTATGCGGGAGCGAAGGATCATCGCGATGCCGCACTGGTCGAGAAGTATCTCGCGGGGCGCGGATCGGGTGTGCTTAGCTTCGCTCTGCGCGGTGGGCCGGCAGCATGCAACGTGTTCCAGAATGCGTTGACGCTGATTCGACGGTCCGTGAACCTCGGCGACTGCAAAACGCTGGTCTGCCATCCGGCATCGACGACGCACCGCCAGCTCCGGGGCAAGAACCTCGAGTCGCTTGGGGTGACCGATGACCTGATTCGCATCTCGGTCGGTGTCGAGCATATCGACGATCTGCTCGAGGATATCGACACCGCGTTGTGGGCCAGTGATTCCGCAGCCTGAGAAACAGGCCGGGCCTTCAATTCGTGAGGTGCTCATCACGTTGCCCCGTGCCTGCGCGAGTGCCTGCTCCTGGCTGGTCCTGCCGGTACTGCTCGAATTGCGTCCCGCGAGGCTCTGGCCCAGCGCATTGCCAAACGCAGCAGGTCCGACGTGGCATCGTACGCATAGCGACCTGCGCGCCTTATACCGCAAGGCTTCGCAGGCAGCGACACATGGCAATCCGGGGCCGTTTGGCGCAAACGGCCCCGATGTGCGTTTTTAGGGGTACGCAGCTAAAGGAACGAAGGGAAGCGGCGCTTCATTTCCGCCGGCGGACATGGGCTGCCGCCCGACTGTACCTGAAGGAAGAGGGGCAGCGCGAAGCCGCCCGGCAGCAAGGGGCAGAGGCCCGCTATGCGGCTGGCGAGCCTGCGGCGCACTGCCGCCATAACGACCGGCGATGCCCGCCCCGTCGCTGCGCCAGTCGATCGAGGTTGCGCCAGATGGCTTGGATGGGGTTATCGCTTTGCTGCGCAGCCTGTTCGACCGCCAACATGACAAAGGGGATCGGCTCTTCATCGAGAGGGTGACTCACAGGGCCTCAAGGCCTGCAGGGACTTCACCGGTCGTCAGCATCTCGAGCAGCGCATCCGGCGCCAGGGTGTCGCGATAGCTCACGCTGGAGGTTTGCGCCGCCATCCAGAGCCAGTGCCGAGGTTTCAGTGGAGTCAAGGTGGAGAGGTCCAGGCCGCGCACCGGGCGAGGATCGCTGGGGAGATTTCTGTCGTTGGAAGTCCGGCAGGATCGCTCGTCACGTCAATAGCACGTTCAACCGGTTGTAGTCGAGCCATCGGCGTTCCAGTACCGCCACTCCCCCACCTCCGCCCCTCCTTCGTACATCCCTTCAGCTGCCATTTGCCCGTTCTCGTGGAAGTCGTGCCAGATACCCTGTTCAACACCATCGACGTAGTGCCCTTCAGAAGCTAGGGCCCCATTTCGATGGTACGCACAGAACAATCCATGACGCACCCAACGGGTTCCATCCTCAGATAGGTAGCGCGAATAACGATAGTGGACCTCACCAGTCTCGTATGGAATCTCTGCTATGTTCAAATCTGCGCTCATTATTTCCCGCCTCCTGGCAAGAAGTCTGACGGTTTATAGAGATCGGTCACTACCGGCCTACCGGTAACCGGATCGTAACGCTGAATGGCGATAGTCCGAGGCAAGCTCCCTTGACTCTCCTGATATGCCCGGATAAAGCGAATGATCTCCTGCTGGTCTTTCGAGACAGCGCGCCCGAGCGGCTTGTCGTCAATAATCACCCCTCGGTCAAATCGTACCGCATCCGGCCGCGCCACTTGATATCCGGATATTGGCAACGGTTGACCGTTCTGCAAGTCTACACGCCGGGTTACCTGGATTGAACTTCCAGAAGCGTCAGCAAGTGGCTGATTGACTAAGTCAAAGTCAGCCGAAGCACGACGTTCAGCCGCCAACTGGGTATGGACGGACTTTCCCGTCGAGGTTGCCGTGGTTTCCCCTGCGACGTTGCCGCTAGATCTACCCCTACTAGCAGCTGTTGCTTGTCCAGGCTGGGGAGCCTTGGGCATCTGGAATCCCGCGAAACCACCCGCGACACCCTCCAGAGCCGCCCCCGTCTGCGAGGCAGCGTAGATGCTCTCCTGTGACCACCCCAGCGCGTATCCGACGCCCGCACCAATGGCTGCCATCGGACTACCCAGCATGTTGTTCAGCGTGGCAGCACCCGTGCTCAACTGCGGTTGCAGCTGGCCGGCGCGCTGCTTCGCGTCAGGCACCGTGTAGTTCGCCCAATCCCAAGTCTGGTCCAGCTTAGCGCCCAGCGAATCGCTCGAACCCCAAATTTTTCCGAGCTGCGTTCCAGCATCGTAGTTCGACGGTCCATTCAGCGGCTGCCCAAACTGGTCATAGGTCACGCTTTGCCCAAAGCCGCCATTCACCGGAAGCGCCTTAGCGCCCACGGTGATTTGTGGCATCTGCCCGTTCTCCTCCCGCGGCCCGACATGCGGAAACTCGGGGTCGAATCCATTCGTCGCCCGCCGCAAAGCCTCCGCGTCGGGGCTCGGCATCACATCGCTCACAATGCCACCGTTGCTGGCCAACAGAACCGGCACTGGCGTGTTTTGTGCAACGGCTAGTCCGTCGAACATGCCAGTCGTGGGCGTATTGCTCAAGTAGCTCGGACCATCAGCATTGCCATAGACGCCGCCGAAGCTCATCACATTACCCTGCGACTGGGCGAGCGTCTGTTCCTGCGCGGTCATACCGCCACCGCTGCTGTTGGCGTTCGCCAGGCTGCTGCCGAGCGCATTGCCAAACGCATCCAATGCCACGTTCGCCATGCTAATGCTCCCGCCTCGCATCGCGCCTGCCGCAAGGCTACCCAAGGCCCCAGCGATGGCTCTTCCTGAGGGCGAAACTGCCATGGCTTGACCAAATTCCTGGCTGATACCGACCGATACGCCTGCGCCAACACCCGAGCCCACCGCCGTGGCCGCAACACTCGTCCAGCTGAAGCTCTTCTGCAAACCGGTCGCAACACCAATACCCTGGGTGATGACGCTACTCAAAGCCCCACGTATTACCGCATCGGTGATTACGCCACCCGTAACGCTTAGTCCGCTGAGCCCTCCGGTGACGGCACCTCCAACTGCAGCTAGTGCGACTGCCTTGAAGTCGAATCCCTTTTGCGCACCGATTGCCATCCCAACCGCCTGGCTGGAGACGGCACCGGCTGTCGCGGCAGCTGCGCCGATCAGCGCGTTCCCTAGCGGGCCGGCAGCCGGCGGCGCGTAGATCGCTACGACGACCGTCACGACGATCGCAACGATCGTCATGATGACCTGACCCAACATCCCGCAGCCGCTGCCGCCGTTGCTTGCAGGCGTCGGCAGATTGGGCGTCGTATCCCCTACGATCTTGCTCGGATCATACGGCTTGAAGACGCCACCATCGTTGTGAACGCCCGCCGCCTTGTTCGGAATATTCAGTGTCTGACCCACTCGCAGACCACTGTCTGAGGCGAGACCGTTGGCGTCGGCAATTTGATACCACAACGCCGAGTCGCCATAAGCGCTGCGCGCAATGCTCCTCAGCGTGTCGCCGGATTGCACCGTATAGCTGCCCGGTGCGGCATTTGGATAGTTGCTGACGATCGATTGATATCCAAACTCAAAATCCGCGATCTGCGCAAAATTCGGATTGCCCTGGCTGTTGCGTGGGGTCACCTTATCAACCCCTACGCCATGCTGGCCGAGCACTTCGCCATTCACCACCAACTCCCGCTCGACATTGCCGCCCTGATTTACCAAAAGCACGTGCCCGTTCGCATCATTCACGAAGGTCCGATTGTTCTCCGGCTTGGTAGAGTCGGTGACGCGGATCAGGTTGCCGTTGACGTCGTAGTCGCTCTTCGTCGAGCCCGGATTGAGCTTCGTGCTCGTACCCGAGATCGTGTCTTCCTTGTACCCGTCGTATCTTGCGAACGTGTAGTTGTACGTATTGGTGTAACCACCTTCGTGGTCGGTCATCCTGTACTGCAATACGTTGCCGGCGGCATCGTAGGCCGTGTAGTCGATATCGGTCTTCGCCGCGTTGTCGCTCTTTAGCGTCCTTTGATGGACCAGGCGGCCGTTCTGGTCGTAGCGGTTGATGCGCGTTTCCAAGCCGTTGGTCTGGCCTTGCTCTACGCCTTCGTTAAGCTTCTGCGCATACCCTTGCGGCAACGCCCCGTTCGGACCGGTCATCGTCACGCGGCCCGCGCCGTCGTAGTTGCGGTGATCGATCTGCACGCCATCGCGCACCACGCTCACGATCCGGTCTTCGGCGTCGTAGCGATAGGTTTCCGTCACCATGCCTTGCTGGCGGGTATAGGTGACCGGGGTGGTGTCATAGACCGCCGTGCCGTCCTCCTCGAAGCCGAGTAGCACGCGCTGACCACCCGCGACCACCACCTGGTTGCCGTAGTATGTGTCGCTCGTGCGGTTGCCGTTGGCATCGTACGTCAGGCGGTGGCCTTGCTGGCCGAGATTACCCGCGGCGTCGATGGCATCGACTACGACCTGGCGGTTCATGCTGTCGTACTGGAAGAACCGGTTGCTATCGTGGCTGGTGTCGCCGATGAGCGTGTGCGTCCCGATGTGCGTATGGTGTGTAGGTTCTACGTCGTCACGCCGGACACGCCTAAAGCACCGTCGAGAAGCGCTTCCCGGACGGCACCCGGCAATTCGTGCGCTTCGACCTCAAGAGCGAGCATGTCATGAGCAATCTCGCTCGCGATGTGTAGCTAGAAACGACAACGCCCGCACAAGGCGGGCGTTGTCAGGTCTTAAGAGCGAATCAGTCGAACATGACACTACATTGCGTCAGCGGTACAGCCACATCATCGAGGATCAATGATCCCTCCTCAATTCTGGCGATCGGAACCTTCAATGCTTCCGCCCCTCGTTCTATTTGACGACGCCAACCATCAATATCTCCCTTATATGAGACTGCTTGGAAGGTTTGCCCAGACGGAAGCATTATTCTGCAACCTTCAACTATGGCCCCTCCCATCTGAGGAATCGGTGGATTGATATATCGCACCAACTTCTTGAACAGGATATCAAACAGCTCCCTACCATCATCCAACAGGTAGCGAACCTCTCTCCCTTCAACGCTTTCCCTTCCAGGAATAGCCCGTTCAGTTTGAATCGTGCCTAGTCCCAGCAACTGTTCCATCTCTTGTCTAGACATACCAACTCCACCTATCTGATTGCTGGCGTAATAACGAACTGGAAGTTTCTGATACCAGCCTCATTGAAGACATTGCTGTAGTGGGTTGCAAGTTCCAAGCTATTGGTATGGTAAATGGCTTGGTCAAACGCGGAATCGTACTTCATTGCCTGCTCAACCATCGTATTCTGCTCTTTAATAGCCCAAGGCATTCCACCATTTGGGCTAGAAGGGTTGCGCAGTGAATCACCCCAGCTGCCAACGTATTTGGCCTCAATAGCAGTGTTCTTCCCTGCAATTTGCACAACATTATCCGCCACGCCATCAAGCCACTGACCATTCACAAGCGCCTCATACCGCCTTTGGCCAAACGAAGCGTCACCATACATCGCCCGAACACCCGCCTCATAGCTTTGGCCGACATCGATTGCTCGATCACCTGCAACAGTGACAGCTTTACCTATAGGGAACCTGCTGTCAACAAGAACCGGTCCATCCGGGACTATGCTCATCCGCGGCCCGAATACCATCGGATAGCGGCCGGCCATGGTTTCAACTGTCGGACCAAATATCTCCGCGCCTGCCCGGAGCGCGGACGGCCCAACCACGGGGGCCACTGCCATACCCGTGTCGACCAAGGCCCCACCGATCCGGTTAAAGCCTCCCGCCGCATCCCGACGATACGTCGCGTCAATCAGGCCAACTGGCGTCGACCTGACGGCTCCGGTGATCAGCCCTCCTACATCGTTCAGCACCGTGTCACCCAGATGTCCCGCCCGGTACGCATTGGCATAGTGCGCCCCCATGGCTGCCGCCGTGTCCACCGGATGCAATACGACGTTGGCCACGCCGCTTGCGATGCCCTGGATCTGACTGCCCATGCCGCTGAGCGTTTGGCCGAGCGGATTGAACGCCACGAACGACTCAAACGGGCGGAGATTACGAATCGAACCTTCATAGGCAATGTTCTCGCCGAATGTCTCTCTCAGCGGCTGGGGTGTAGCCTCGACATTCGGCAGTGCGCCGCCAACTTCTCGACTCTCGGCATCGAGTCCGTATGCCCCCGTCACATGGCGTGGAGTTGCGTCAGCCATCATCAACTGTGGGCCCACAGTTGTGCCTTGCTGGACATTGGCCTGCTGCAGAAGTATTGAGCTTGGCGCGTTGCTACCGGACAGCTGGCCCGGAAGAACGGCATCGCCCCTGAATATCCCGTCGGTTGGGGTACCACTGAGATAGTGAATCTCATCCGGATTGCCATAGAGGCTGCCGAGGCTCATCACGTTGCCCCGTGCCTGCGCGAGTGCCTGCTCCTGGCTGGTCCTGCCGGTACTGCTGGAATTGCTTCCCGCGAGGCTGCTGTTCAGCGCATTGCCAAACGCATCCAAAGCGACATTGGAAATGGTAATTCGACCGCCTCGCATCACGCCCGCCGCAATGCTTGCCGCTGCTCCCGAAAGTGCTGCTCCGGGAATCGAGCGCGCTGCCGCTGCACCAAAGCTACCAGCAATCGATTCAGATGTTGCAGCGCCCACACCTGATCCGATCGCAGATGCAGCCACGCTCCTCCAGCTGAAACTCTTCTGCAATCCGGTTGCCACCCCGATACCTTGGGTCAAGGCACTGGCCATCGCGCCACGAACGATAGCGCTTCCGATCGCGTTGCTGCCAAAGCTCGCGCCGCTTAGTCCACCAGTGATCGCGCCGCCAATAGCTCCCATGGCGACTTGCTTCCAGTCAAAGCCACTCTGCTGCCCAATTGCCATCCCAACAAGCTGGCCCGCTATTGCGCCCGTCGCGCCGCCAACCGCTCCTGCAATGGCCATTGAACCAGCGGTGTAAGTCACCGCCGAGCCCACCGTTGCAGTGCCTGTCCCAACGGCTGCGGAACCCGCCGCTGCGCCGGCACCAGCGCCCGCACCAACTTCGGCGCCGTAGGTTGCCAAATAGTATTGCTGGGATACGACTGCAACCACAATGACGACGACGGCCACTATGATCGCGCCGATCATCCCACAAGGAGACCCACCACCCGAGCCCGCGCTCGGCGTCGCCAGGTTTGGCGTTTTATCGCCAACGATCTTGCTCGGGTCATACGGCTTGAAGACGCCACCATCGTTGTGAACGCCCGCCGCCTTGTTCGGAATATTCAGTGTCTGACCCACTCGCAGGCCACTGTCTGAGGCGAGACCGTTGGCGTCGGCAATTTGATACCACAACGCCGAGTCGCCATAAGCGCTGCGCGCAATGCTCCTCAGCGTGTCGCCGGATTGCACCGTATAGCTGCCCGGTGCGGCATTTGGATAGTTGCTGACGATCGATTGATATCCAAACTCAAAATCCGCGATCTGCGCAAAATTCGGATTGCCCTGGCTGTTGCGTGGGGTCACCTTATCAACCCCTACGCCATGCTGGCCGAGCACTTCGCCATTCACCACCAACTCCCGCTCGACATTGCCGCCCTGATTTACCAAAAGCACGTGCCCGTTCGCATCATTCACGAAGGTCCGATTGTTCTCCGGCTTGGTAGAGTCGGTGACGCGGATCAGGTTGCCGTTGACGTCGTAGTCGCTCTTCGTCGAGCCCGGATTGAGCTTCGTGCTCGTACCCGAGATCGTGTCTTCCTTGTACCCGTCGTATCTTGCGAACGTGTAGTTGTACGTATTGGTGTAACCACCTTCGTGGTCGGTCATCCTGTACTGCAATACGTTGCCGGCGGCATCGTAGGCCGTGTAGTCGATATCGGTCTTCGCCGCGTTGTCGCTCTTTAGCGTCCTTTGATGGACCAGGCGGCCGTTCTGGTCGTAGCGGTTGATGCGCGTTTCCAAGCCGTTGGTCTGGCCTTGCTCTACGCCTTCGTTAAGCTTCTGCGCATACCCTTGCGGCAACGCCCCGTTCGGACCGGTCATCGTCACGCGGCCCGCGCCGTCGTAGTTGCGGTGATCGATCTGCACGCCATCGCGCACCACGCTCACGATCCGGTCTTCGGCGTCGTAGCGATAGGTTTCCGTCACCATGCCTTGCTGGCGGGTATAGGTGACCGGGGTGGTGTCATAGACCGCCGTGCCGTCCTCCTCGAAGCCGAGTAGCACGCGCTGACCACCCGCGACCACCACCTGGTTGCCGTAGTATGTGTCGCTCGTGCGGTTGCCGTTGGCATCGTACGTCAGGCGGTGGCCTTGCTGGCCGAGATTGCCCGCGGCGTCGATGGCATCGACTACGACCTGGCGGTTCATGCTGTCGTACTGGAAGAACCGGTTGCTGTCGTGGCTGGTGTCGCCGATGAGCGTGTGCGTCCCGATGTGCGTACGGTTGCCGACCTTGTCGTAGTCAATCGTGATGTGGACCGAGCCGTCGGCCACGTCTCGCAGCCGGTTCAGCGCGTCGTACGCCAGGAAGTTGTCCTGATACGTGGTGCCCTGCTGTACCGTCTTCTCGCGAACGTGGTTGCCAGCCAGGTCGTATGCGTAGGTCGTGACCTGGTCGATCGCGTAGTCGCGGATCATCGTCATCTGACCGGCCGCGTCGTAGCTGTAGCCGATCGACTGACCGCGCGAGCTCGCCTGCGAAATCAGTTGCTTGGCGTTGTCGTACCTGTACGTGAACACCGCCCCGCCGATGTCGGTATGGCTAAGCAGTTTGCCGAAGTAGGTGTAGCGCCAGGTCGCGGTCGCACCGTTCGGGTCGATCTCGGCGATCTTCTTGCCGAGCACGTCGTAGGCCGCCGACGTGGTCTGCCCCATGTTGAGCTTCGTCGAGATGACTTTGCCGTGCAGGTCGTAGCTGTACCAGGTGGTTTCGCCCGCGCCATTGGTCTGCGACAACAGACGGCCGGCCTGGTCATACTTGTACCGCTCGGCCAGGTTCTGCGAGCCAAGGCTTTGCAGGTTGTTGCTGCCGTCGACGGTGGTGACTTCCACCTGCGAATGCGTGGCGGCCAGCAGGTGACCAAGGTTGTCGTACGAATAGCGCGTAAGATGGCCCAGCGCGTCGACCGTGGAGATCTTCTCCCCGAACGTGTTGTAGCCGTACGAGACACTGCCGTCCGGGTGATAGTCGGCGATGACGTTGCCTGCGGCGTTGTAGCCAGTGCCGTTGACATTGCCGTTGGCGTCGGTGACGGAGACCTGGCGACCGAGGCGGTCGTAGGTGACCCGGGTCACCGGGCTGTCGCCGCTCTGGTAGCCGTTGGCGTCGGGCTTGCGTTCCTCGATGACCTGGTTGTTCGCGTTGTAGCGGTACGTGGTCTTCCAGTTCGGCGAGCGCGGGTCCGTGATCTCGATCACATTGCCCCAGCGGTCCAGCTTTTGCACGACCGTCGAGCGTACCCATTTCGCATCGCCGTTGATCTGTGCTATCTGGCCGAGGACGCCGCCGGCCTGCGACGGGTACAGGCTGGTCGAGCCGCTATTGGGCGGTGTGGAGACGGCAACGCTGTACTGGGCCGGCGCGCCTCCCACGTAATAGGGCGGCGTGTAGGGCGGTGTCGTCGATTCCATCGACGGTGGTGGCGTGGTGCCTTCAACCCAAACCTGTTGCTGCTGGGTCTGCCACTGGTATTCCGTGTAAGGAACGGCGACCACGACATTGCCCTGCCAAGCGTAGTGGCTGCCAAGAATATATCTCCCGGCTTCATCGCGGCCCAGCATGACCGGCGCGCTGTACACCGTCTTAGGCGCCTGCGTCATGTACTGGTTCGGATCGGGCGGATAGATGGTGACGTTGCCGTAAACCGGCACCCACTGCGACCGCCACTCGGTGACCCAAATCGTCTCATGCATGATGTTGCCGGCTTCATCATGTACGTAGAGCGTATTGCCGTTCTCGTCGGTGCCGCGCGTTATCGGCGGGCCCTGGGTCGGGACCTGGACGGTGTACCACTGCTGCTGGTAGCCGACGACCTGGGTCTCGTAGTAGGGCACGCCGACCACGACATTGCCTTGCCAAGCATAGTGCGCGCCGAGATGCTGGTTGCCTGCCTCATCGGTACCCACCACAACCGGGTACGCATACCTGGCGTTGGTGCTGCCAATGATGTAGCGCGCGGGGTCGGGGGGGGACACGGTGACTGGCACCTGCACTTGGACATCGCGCAGCTCGTAATGGCCTGCAGACTGGGGATTCACGGTGAGGTTGCCGAGCGCCTGCGCGACGCGCGCGCCGCTAGCGTCGGTGGCGACAAGCTGGTACTCGTAGCTTCCTGGCGGAAGACCGCCGATATCGACTTCCTGGTAGGCAGTGACACCCGCCTCGTTCCTGCCGAAGTTCACCACTTGCAGCAACTTCCATGCGCCGCCCGCCGTCCGATACAGGAACTGGACATTGCCGTTCGGTGCGTTCCAGTGCAGGACTTTGGTCGAATGCGCGCCGATGATTGCGCCGTTTTCGTCCTTCGCATAGATGGGCGCACCGGTCTCGTCGGTGCCAAGCTGCGTTCCCGCAATCCCGTCCATCACGCTGACGCCGATCGGTGGATAGTTGACTTGCGGCACCCAATATCCGGCCCGCTCGGCAACCTTCTGGAGCTGACCCGTCGCGTGGGCGAAGGGGCCTGCATCGCCGGCGCGCGTCCAAAGCAGTTCGAACTCATAGACGGCAGGGCCGAACGACGAAGTATTCACCCCATACAGGCCATTGCCGAGCGAGGTGGCCGTCATGGTGGCCCATTGACCGCCCGGCTGGCGATAACGCAGCACTTGGGTGACATCGTCTCCCGGGCTTTGCCACGAGAGCATGCCGGCACCGGCAGCGCCGTATGTGATCGGCGTGCCGATGGTAGCCAAGGGTGGGCTGGCGAGATTGAGCGTGCCGGTGCCCGTGACGTGAGTCGCACCGTCGCTTCCCGTCGTCCTGACCTGATACTCATAGTTTCCGGCAGGGAGTCCGGTCGCGTCGTATCGCAACACGTCGCCGAAGCGCACGAGCGACGAAGAGTTGATGCTGTTCCAGTCGACGTTGCTGCCCGCAGGCCGGAGGAGCAGTGCGACATTTGTCCCCGGGTTGGCGGGGGCCGCGACCTCGATGGCGTTGCCCCCGCTGCCCATCGCGCTCTGATTGTTGACGAGTACCCATTGCCCGTTCACATCCTGCTTGTAGACACGTACGCCGGTAATCTTGCTAACGCCACCGCTAACGCCATCGCGCACATTGCCAGCGTTGTTCTGCCAGGCAAATACAGCCCCATCGGCACCTTGCTCCGCTGTGAGTATTTGCGAGCGCGTCGCGGCAACACCAGGCGCGAGAATCTGGTCGATCAGCTGTCCGTTTTCGTCGGTATGGCCGCTCTCATTGCAGGCTCTCGTACGGCTGAGGGAAGACGAAGCGCCAGATCACCCAGTAAATCCCATGGCCAATCGCGGCCAGGGCCCAGAGCGACCGGATCCGCTGAACGAGAAAGATCGGCTCCTCGGCGAAATCGAAGGCGCTGCGCCGAGACTCCGCGACGTCAGTCATGATCGGCCCTCATCAGCATCCCATGGGTATAGCCCGCCCTCTCAAGGCAGACAGCCTCCCCGGTCACATCATTAAGGAAGGCCCGTCCGTCCCACACAGCGAAGACCCCGCCCAAGGCGGGCGACAGACCGCCAACATAGAGCCCGTAAGTGAACCCCGGAATCAGCGCGTTTCCCTCGCTATCCCGCCCACAGGCGATTAACCTGCATGTCGCACACCGATTTGTCAATGAGACAGTTTGAAATTCAGATATTTCTGCATTGTCTTGAGAATCTTCTGAAATGTTTGATTTGTTCGAAAACATCGCGACTCCCTCTTTGCCTGCTGGTCGCGCCAATGATGCAACTGCTTTTATCGCATGTCATTGGTAAATTTACGGGGGACACAACACCTCCACAATAACCCCGTATTTTTGCCCTACACATCTCGAATTCCACTTGGCAGAATCCCACAACTGCTTCTTTTCCGTGGCTTAGACTACTCTACCAAGTCTGTCTTGATATCAAAGATAAAGTGGGAAAGAATCATCCCAGCAGAGCTGTTGACAGCGTAACGCACCTACTTGTTGTCAACATTTGAAACATTCATATTTATTAGATAGATTAATAATCAACACTTCAAATATCGGAAAATATAATGTTGATCTCAAAACTCTTGGAAGAGTATCTACGCAACAAGATTCTGGCACCAGACACGGTGAAATCCTACAGGGAGAAGACTACTCACCTTATCCGAGAAGTAGGCGATATTGACGTGAAGGAATTGAGTGTTGATAACCTCATCGACTACAGAAACAAGGTTATCAAGAGCACTTCAGCTTCGACTTACAATACGCTACACAGGCATCTCTCTGCGATCTTCCACTACGGCGTGGAAACCGGGGTCGTTGCCTCAAGCCCGTTCCGCGTCGTCAGGAAGGCACCTGTGCATCATGAACTGCCGAAGGTGATTCAGAGGGAAAAGCTGAGCCTGTTGTTTCAGCTGCTAGACAATCCAGAGCATCCGTGGCCGCCTTGCATGCGACCTATCTGGTTCTGGAGAGCGTTCATCAAGACGCTC
>Ga0255338_1003016_pt1 | contig 21802 bp, 17 predicted proteins | sample MeOH1_35cm_T4_19_FD_203715 | JGI IMG/M metagenome (GOLD analysis project Ga0255338, IMG submission 203715) | Sandy soil microbial communities from University of British Columbia, Vancouver, Canada - MeOH1_35cm_T4_195 | ecosystem: Engineered > Artificial ecosystem > Sand microcosm > Unclassified ...
GACCTGTTCCAGGACCAGGACAAGCCCGAGAAGCAATATGCCGAGGCCGGCCTCGATGCCGATGCCATCGTCGATACCGTCCTCAAGGCGCTACGCTACAACACCGCAACCGTCGTCGAGGAAGCGCGGGCCTGAGGCCCGCACGCCGTTCACGCCAGCGCGGGTGGCCGCGCCATCGCGCGACCCATGCGGCCCAGCGCCTGGGAGATGGTCTCTGCCATCTCCGGCGAGATGCACGGGTCGGCTGCGACCGCCCGTTCCATCGCCTCGATCCACTGGCGCGCAAGATCGGGCGTAATGGGCATGGCGCGGTGCATCGACATGACGCAGGTACCTGGCCGCTGGGTGAACCAATCGCGCGGACCGCCGAGCCAGGCAGTGAGAAATCCGGTCAGCGATGCCCGCATCGGGGCGAGATCCGCAGCGTGCATGGCGCGTAGCCCGGCATAGTCCGGGTCTTCGTCCATCAGGTCGTAGAAGCGCCGTACGATCGCCGCGACGCGCTCGCCGCCGCCGATCTGATCATAGGGTGTTTCGGGCATGAATCAGGCTCGCGGTTGGTGAAGCGTCGACTAGAGGCAAGCGGCGCGGCCGGCGCGTTGATCACGGTCAAACGATCGCGCGCATGAACTCTGGATCGACTGCCGCGGTGGTCCGTCTCTGCGGCGAGACGCAGGGAAATCCCTGATGCAGAAGCCCTGAACGGGGATGCCCGGAATGGCGGGCAGTCCCCTGTGGTGGTGCAACGGTGTCAAGGAGGACTCGCCATGCACGACTGCATGAAACGGCGCCTGCTCTACGCATCGTCCCAGGCCTATCAGCCGAATCCGGAGCCGCCGCACCGCCGGGTGGGATGGATCGAGCCGCCGATAGTGATTCGCCGCGAGACCGGCCTTGGTCATCGGCCGATCGACCAGGCCCTGGTCGGGCGGGTGCGCGAAGGCGTGGTGATTGCCTTTCGGGGGTCGCTGCCGCCGCTTTTCAGCGGCCATGACGGCTGGGCAGTCCTGCTCGACTGGCTGAACGACAGCCTGTCCATGTGCATTGAGGATTCCCATTATCCGGGGGGTGTTCATCTGGGCTTTGCCGAGTCGATGGGGCGCCTGTGGGATGGTTGGGCGGGAACGCCGGGGGTGGCGAGCGCGGTGGCCGCGCTGCTCGAGCGCAGCGCCCGTGACGGCAGGGCCGGCAGGCACCTGTTCCTCACCGGACACAGCAAGGGCGGAGCCCTGGCGAATCTTGCCGCGTGGCGCGTCTCGGCAGTGGCGCCGTGGCGCGACATACCGATCAGCGTCGCGACGATCGCCGCCGCGCGGGCCGGCAATGGTGCATTCGCCCGGGCCTATGCGGCGACGCGCATTGCCTGCCTTCGCTATGAGATGCCTTCGGACCTTGTGCCGCATCTGCCGCCCGGGCCGGCCACACCGCGCTGGCTGCGCGTGCTCGCGCTGCATTTCGGGCCGCGGCTGGCGGCGAGCGACTATCATCCGGTCGGGCTGCGCGTGGTCGGCCGGCCACTGCGCGAACCGTGGTTCAGGGCTTGGCTGAGCGATCTTTGGTCCATGATCCGCCTCCGCGGCATCTCGGTGCGGGCGCTGACCCCGGCCGCCCTGGCGGCGCACGCGATCGGGCCGCAATCGGGCTATGACCGGCTTGTCTGCACCGGCGAGCCCAGATGTCACCACGGGCGATCCTAGCGACCGGGAGCCCGGGTGTCGCTCCCCGGCCGGGCTTCCGTGGCGTGCCAGAAGCGCTTCGTGCGCATCAGTTCATCATAAGCCTGCGCGGCGTCGTCGAGCAGGCGCCTGCGCCTGCGCTTGCCCGATTTCGGCTGGCGGGTGTCGAGCCCGCATGTCGCCAATATGCGCGATCCGATAGCGATGTCATTCAATTCGCCCAGGCGACCCTGCAACCGCTCCAGCGCGGCAGCGAAGCGCTCGTATCGGCGGTGGGCCTTCTTGCCGGCGTAGAGCGAAGCAAAGAACTCCGCCGCGTAGCGGAGCCGCTTTGCTTCGATCCGGAGCTGATGGCGATGCCGGCGGCCCAATCTGGCAAGTTCCTTGCCGCCGCGCTTCACGCGACGATGCTGCCGGTCGAGCAGGTCGCGGGCGAACGGCACGACGTGGCGGTCGAGTCCTTCCGGATCGGCCGAGCCCGATCGCCAGCTGCCGATCGCCAGCCATTCGACGAGATCAATCATCAATTGCCGTGTGCGTGCCGAAGCAAGGGTTGTCCGAGCGTGCGCGAACGCCGCTTCGCGTGCGGCGATGAGACGATCCTGCGGATGATCGCCGAAGCGCCGGATGAGGACATCGATATTCCGGACCTCGCCCAGGTCCGCCGCCAGCGAGCGTAGCCCTGCCCGCAGGGACGCTGGCGGTCCGCCGTCCGCGAGCAGGGGCCTGTAGAGCGTCAGGAGCGACCGAAGCCGGCGAAGCGCAACACGTGCCTGATGCAGCGGTTCGGCGGCGTCGGCCCGGATGAGCAGGCCTTCGTTGAGGCGGAAGTGGCGCAGGCACGCCTGGGCGATGACCTGAAAGGCAGTTCCCGCGTCGCCATTGCGGTCGAGCGGGATCGGCTCGGGCTTTATCCCCTCGCACGCGTTGCCGCCGGCAAGGGCGTAGCCGCGCTCGGATTTCGAGCGTACGCCAAGTCGCAGTGGGACGCGTTCGCTCAGCTGTCGCGCGAGGTCGAACAATGCCCGCGATGATCCCTGTCGGAGTTCGAGCTCGATCTCGCAGATCCTGTCCGTCCGTTCGCCCGCGCGGATCGTGCCATTGTCGACGGCCAGGTCGATCGACACACCCTCGCGTTCGATCCGGTAGGTCACGCGCCGCATGTCCGTGACGAAGATCGGTTCGATCCGGCCGAGTACCTCCATTCCCACTGCGCCGACGATCGGGCCGCATCCGGCGTCGAACCGGGGCTGGTCGTCCTCGACCGTTCGTTCCCATTCCGGTCGCACGTAGAGGCCGGCGGACGGATCGCCGACTGCCTTCACCGTCTGGATTCGACGTTTGCCGCTCCGCCGAACGCGCAGCGAAAAGCCGGCGGCAAGCAGGTCCCGGGCCGGCGTGTCGAAATAGGTCGAAACGAGATGCCGTCTTTCCCCGGCGGCATCAGCCAGCGGCGGCGCCGACAGTAATCTCCTGCGGTCGACCGGGTCGATTTCCAGCTTGAGCTCGATCTCCAGCGGCTCGATCATTGCAATCTCCCGGAAGCCCGCACGGCCGTGCTCCGATCTGCAACCAGGACGGTCCGTTATCAAGGCGAGGCGCCGCAGAGGAACTGCCTCGCGTTGCGCAGTGCGGGGCCGCTGCCGCGACGGGTGCTGTCGTCTCGTCGCCCAAAAAAGCGCGGATTTGAGCCATATTTCGTTCATCGGGGCGACAGAAACCGTTGCCTGAAAGCGACAGAAACTGCCCGGGCGAGCTTATTTGCGCTGCAGTGCAACGCTGGCGCTGTCCAGGGGTTGGGAGAAGCCTCGGTGATGTTCGGTGCGCGCGCGGCGGCCGGCACCCGGGATAACAGACAAAGGTGTACCCATGCGTAAGCTTCTCATCGTGACCGCCGCGGCGGCCGCGTTCACCGCCGTTCCCGCCTTCGCGCAGGATGCTTCGTCCGACGGTGCCAGGTCATCCCGGGTCGAGCCCTATGTCGCCGTCATGGGCGGCTGGGAGCAGTTCGACAACGAGCGGAACGCCGGCATTCCCCAGTCGGCTGACCGCCATGATCGCCTCAACGGCTCGCTGGTCCAGGGGATCGCGGGCGTGAACGTCAACGTCGCCGGTCCGGTCTTCATCGGTGCCGAGGGCAATGCGACCAAGGGTGTCTCGGGCGACATCGATTGGGAATATGGCGGCGCGGGTCGGATCGGCGTCCGCGCCGGCGACAACGGCCTGTTCTACGGCAAGGTCGGCTATCAATGGGTCAATTTCGATCGGTTCGGCGATAACAGCCGCGACTATCATGCGATGACCTATGGCATCGGTGTCGAGGTTGGCACCAAGAGCATGGCGAAGGGCGGCGTTCGCCTGCGCGGCGAGGTCAACACCTTCGGCGATGCACATAGCGTTCGCCCGATGGCAGGCCTCGTCAAGGCCTTCTGAGCCTCGCATGACCAGGCGGGAGGGCGGGGGCGGCGCGTGTCGCCCCCGCCCTTTGTGTGTCCGCGCGGGGCTTCCCCACGCACTCGCCCGCTTGAGCCGCGTACGGATCGCGCCTAGATAATGCGACGAGCAATCTCGCAGGATGTGTGCAGCCATGGATTCCCGCCGGACGACAATGCCGATCTGCCTTGTTTCCGCGGAGATATCTGCCGGTGCCTGCTCCCATCACCCTTTCCCGTCTCAGCTGGTCCACGCCTGACGGCCATGGTCTCTTCACCGATCTCGACCTGAACCTCGGTGCGGAACGGACCGGACTCGTCGGTCGCAACGGCGTCGGCAAGTCCACGCTGATCAAGCTCATTGCCGGCGTGCTGGCGCCGCACGCCGGGAGCGTTTCCGTCGCCGGAAGGGTCGGGGCACTGCGCCAGATCGTGCAGTTGCGTCCGGGCGAAACGATTGCCGACCTGTTCAAGGCGCGCGACGCGCTGGCGATCCTGGGCCGGGCCGAACGCGGGGCGGCGACCGCCGAGGAGCTTGAAGCCGCCGACTGGTCGATCGAGACGCGCATCGCCGCGGCGCTGGCCCGGGTCGGGCTCGAGGCCGACCAGGAAACCCCGCTTGTCGCGCTCTCCGGCGGCCAGCGCACGCGCGCAAGCCTCGCCGCCCTGGTCTTCGCCGAACCCGATTTCCTGCTCCTCGACGAACCGACGAACAACCTCGACCGTGACGGCCGGCAGGCGGTGATCGACCTGCTCGCGGCATGGCGCGGCGGCGCGCTGGTGGTCAGCCATGATCGGGCGCTGCTCGAGACGATGGATGCGATCGTCGAACTGACCGCGCTTGGCGCCACGCGCTACGGCGGCAATTGGAGCGCCTATCGTGCGCGAAAGGCGATCGACCTCTCCGCTGCCCAGCATGATCTGGCGGATGCCGAACGTCGCCTCGCCGGCATTGCCCGCAGCGTGCAGACCACCGCCGAACGCCAGGCGCGGAGCGACAAGGCGGGTCGGCGTAAGGCAGCCAAGGGCGACATGCCGCGGATCCTGCTGGGCGCAATGAAGAACCGCAGCGAGGCCACGGGCGGGGCCAACGCCCGGCTCGCCGAAAGCCGACGGTCGGATGCGCTTGCGGCCGCCGCCGCCGCGCGGGACCGGATCGAGGTCCTCCAGCCGCTGTCCGTGTCGATCCCCTCGACCGGGCTCGCGACGGGGCGGACCGTGGTGTCGCTCGATCGCGTAACGGCAGGCTACGATCCTGGCCGGGCCGTTATCCGGGACCTTTCCCTGGCCATAGTCGGGCCTGAACGGGTGGCGGTGACCGGGCCCAACGGGGCCGGCAAGACCACCTTGCTCGCACTCGTCACCGGTTCGGTCGTCCCCTGGGCCGGCACGCTGCGCGTCGCGCCCGATCATGCCATGCTGGATCAGCAGGTCAGCCTGCTCGATCCCGTCCGGTCGATCCGCGACAATTTCCGGCGGATCAACCCGACTGCGGACGAGAATGCGTGTCGCGCTGCACTTGCCCGCTTCATGTTTCGCGCCGATGCGGCGTTGCGGACCGTCGGGACGCTGAGCGGTGGCCAGATGTTGCGCGCGGGACTGGCCTGCGCGCTGGGCGGCGTAACCCCACCCGCGCTGCTGATCCTCGACGAGCCCACCAACCATCTCGATATCGACTCGATCGAGGCAGTGGAGGCCGGGCTGCGCGCCTATGACGGCGCGCTGCTGGTGGTGAGCCATGACGAGGCGTTTCTGGCGAATATCGGGATATCGCGGCGGATCGACCTGTCGCCGCCCCTGGCGACGCACGCCTGGGGCTGAACTGGCCGTCCCATCGCCGCTCAGGCCTGGGAGGCCGGCTTCTCCCATTCCATGAGCAGGAACCATGGGACGCGGCGGTACCGGGCGATCTGCGCGGGATCGCCGCCATGCGGCGCCGGCTCGGCGAAGTGGCGCAGCGTCAGCCCGGCCTCGAGCAGCAGCCTCATATAGGTGCTGAGCGGCCGGTGCCAGTTGCGGATACGGATGCCGCGCCACGCCACCCAGTCGGCGCGCTCGTCGAGATAGCGGTCGATCGCGAAGCGCGGCTGGCCGGTCCGGTCCTTGATCCAGCCATCGGGCTGGCCCGCGGTGTTGAAGCTGGTGAGATTGGCGATCAGCAGCGATCCACCTGGGCGAAGGACGCGAGCCATCTCGGCGATCGCGCCGGGGAGGTCGGGAATATCGATCAGCGAGAGATAGCTGACGACGAGATCGAACGAGCGATCCGGGAAATCGAGCGCCTCGGCCCGGCCGATCCGGTAATCGCCGTCCGGATCCTGCCGCCGCGCCTGGCCGATCAGGGCCTCGGTCGGATCGATCCCGATCGCCTGGATTCTCCGGGCACGGAGCATGCGGCAGAAGCGGCCCTCGCCGCAGCCGACATCCAGCGCCCTTGCAAAGCGCCCGGTGCCGACGCGCTCCAGCATCGGCCGATCGAGAATCTGGGTGCGGGCAAAGTCGCCCTTGTCGCCCATGTCCGCGATCCAGGCGCGCGCCGATTCCTCCCAGCCGCCGGTCATGCGGACGGGATTCTGGTGAGGAGGAGGGAGGCAGGGAACCGGTTATGCATCACTGTCTTTCATATTCCTGGCGCCGCGCGCCTTGTCAGCCGATCCAGCGCGGCATTGCCGGAAAGGACGATCGCGGCGCCGCACAGCGTCGCGACAAGACGGTCGACGAGCAGGGCCGTTTCGACCGGACGGCCGAGATCGATCACCAGCAGGATCACCGGCGTGGAGATGGTCGACCAGGCGAGATAGCTGCGCGCGCGGGCGATCGGGGCCAGCGTCGCGAGCAGGCAGATCGCCGCGCCGAGCAACACGGGCGCAGTGGTGCTGGTGAGGATTGCCCAGGTCAGCGCCACGCCCAGCGCGGTGCCGAGCGCGCGCTGGACCGTCTTGACGGGGAGCTGTTCGATCGGGCGCTGCGTGAGCAGGGCAACCGTCAGCACGATCCATCCGAAATGATGGCTCGGCCACAGATGGCGCAGCACACTCGCCGCGCTGAGGCCGGCCATGATGCGGATCGGGAATTGCCACCCGGCAAGATCGCGCAGCGTCCGCCGCCAATGGGCGCGGCGCTGCGCCGGGGTTGGGATACGGGCCGGTTGTGCGGGCGGCGTCGCGGGTGCTCGGCGCGGTGCGAGCAGGAAGCGTATCGCGACGTTCCACAAGGCACCCAGCCCGAAGGCGAGCGCCGCGCCGCCGCGATGGCTGCCGGCCCCTTCGAGCAGCGTCGCGCTCAGCACGAGATAGATAATGAACCGGACTGCCGCCACGCCGACGGGCCGGCTATAGCCGCTGATCACGGCGGCGGCCCCGGCGAGCAGGATCATGACGGGGTCGGCCCAGGCGAAGCCGGCGATTGCCGTTGCCGTCGTCAGCGCAAGCGCGGCGGGCAGGATGGCCGAGGCCGGGGAGGGGCGCTCCTGCGCCGGCGAGTCCGACCCACCCGCGAGCAGCATCGCGCCGAGCCCGATGGTGAAGCCGAGTTCGGCCCGGCCGAGCGCAAGCCCCGCCAGCACCGGCACCGTCATCCCCAGCGCGGCCACGGCGATGCCCCGCGCGTCGACCGGCGCCGCGCGAGACCAGTGGAGCGTCGCGCCGAGCGGGAGAGTGCGGAAGGGGCCGAACGCCATGGCGCCGCTTTATCGTCTCCCCGGCGCTTGTCGACGCCTTGCAGCGCGGGCGGGTTGATCCTGTCGCCGGTCGCCCGCAGGATCGCGGGCATGTGCACGCTCTATAATATCAAGGTCACGCCCGAGGACCTGCTGGCGGCTTTCGATGCGGAGGATAGCCTCCGCGGCGCCGTGACGAAGGACTATGTCTCGCCGGGAGGTGCCGGCCCGGTCGTGGGCCGGCGCGACGGGAAGCGACGGCTGGCGGTACTGCGCTGGGGTTTTCCGCCGCCGGACGGTGCGCGAGCGCCCGTGGTCAATGTGCGCAACTATGCCAGCCCGTTCTGGCGCGCGACGCTGGCCGATCCGCGGCGGCGCTGCCTGGTGCCCGCCACCGAATTCTCGGAATGGTCGGCCAGGCGCGAGGGGGCGAAGCAGGTGCTCCACTGGTTCAGCATCCCGTCGCGGCCGATCTTCGCCTTTGCCGGCATATGGCGGCCGACGGAAACGGGGCCGGCCTTCGCCTTCCTGACCTGCGAACCCAATCCGCTGGTCGGGGCGATCCACCCCAAGGCGATGCCGGTGATCCTGGCGGAGGAGGATCATGACCGGTGGCTGGGAGGCACGTTCGAGGAAGCCTGCGCGCTGGCGACCGCCTATCCGTCGCAGCTGATGGCGATGACTTAGCCGGCCCGTCATTCCCCGGCCGGGCGCTGCTGCTCGGCGGGGACGGGGGTGATGTCGTAGACCGTCAGCCCGCTCGCCTGGCCGGCTGGCAGCAGCGTCAGCCGCCAGCGGAACGGAGCGATGCGCTCGACCAGGCCGGGCACGCTGCGGCCCGGCGCCGCGCCATAGACGGGCGCGCGTGCCTTGCCGGTCGCATAGGCACCGAGAAAGACCAGCCGCGTGTCGCCGTCCGGAAAGAGCCAGCCGGACGGACGCTCGGTGCCGGTCAGCCGGGCGAACGACTGTGACGTTCCTTCGTCGCCGACCTGGCAGAAGCCTGGCGGGGCGCTGCGATAGCCGGATGCGCCGAGCGTCACCAGGCGGCAGCGATAGGCGCCGGGCGGCAGCGCGGGGTGGCTGAGCGCGCGTGTCGGATCGAGCAGCGCGCCCTCCCGGGCGAGCGCGGCGGCGAAGCGCGGCCGGGCAGCGGCCAGCGCGGATGCCCAGCGCGCGGGCAGCGCGGCGAGCCGCGCCGCATCGGCGGAATCGATCCGCTCCTTCCATTCGCGGCCCGGATCGGCGGAGACCTCGACCATGCTGGGGGCCCGGTGCCCGCCGCCGGTCGTGGCGCATCCGCCGAGTGTCGCGCCGAGCAGGCACAGCAGGAGAGAGCGGGCAGTGCGGCGCATGATGTTCCCCCCGGAAAAGGCGTGTGATGCCTATCGCCGAATCCGGCGCGGCACGCGACTGCCTATGTCGGCGGGATATCCTACATCGTCGCGATGGGGTTCGCAGGCGATTCCGTCGTCGTCCCTCAGAAAGCCGCGATCCATCCGGCGAGGATGCGGGCCGTTGGTTGAGAAATGATGAGCCTGCCGCCGAAGTGGTGGCAGAAGCGGTGGCAATAGCGGCCGCGCCTTGCGGCGGTCGATGATCCGTTGCCGCCGCAAGGCTGCGGGCCGTTGCCGGAGCCTTCCGCTTCCGCGATGGTTCGACGCGGCAATCGTCGGATGATTCGACGGGTACGAACAGCGTGAGGTCCACATGGCGAACGACGATCCCCGGGGCGTGAAGGCCTATGCCGGCCCGGCGGGCGGCTGGGGCGCGCTGAAGGCGGTCGCGCAGGCGGTGCGCAGCCAGATGGGCGCGAGCGCCGACACCCGCGCGCTGCTCCAGATGAACCAGCCCGACGGCTTCGACTGCCCGGGCTGCGCCTGGCCCGATCCCAAGCACACATCCTCCTTCGAATTCTGCGAGAACGGCGCCAAGGCAGTGACGTGGGAGGCGACCGCCAAGCGCGTGGATCCCGATTTCTTCGCCCGGCACAGCGTGGCCGAGCTGTTCGACTGGTCCGACCATGCGCTGGAGGATGCCGGTCGGCTGACGCACCCGCTGCGCTTCGACGCGGACAGCGGCCACTTCGTGCCGATCGCCTGGGACGAGGCGTTCGTGCGGATCGGCGCGGCGATGCAGGCGTTCGACCATCCCGACCGGATGGAATTCTACACCTCCGGCCGCGCGTCGAACGAAGCGGCGTTCCTCTACCAGCTGATGGCGCGCGCGTTCGGGACCAACAATTTCCCCGATTGCTCGAACATGTGCCACGAGGCGACCAGCGTCGGGCTGCCCAAGTCGATCGGGGTCGGCAAGGGCACGGTGACGCTCGAGGATTTCGACCATGCCGATGCGATCTTCTGCATCGGCCACAATCCCGGCACCAACCATCCGCGCATGCTGACGACGCTCCGGGAATGTTCGCGGCGCGGCGCGCCGATCGTCGTCGCCAATCCGCTGCGCGAGCGCGGGCTCGAACGCTTCGAGGCGCCGCAGGACCCGCTGGAGATGCTGACCCTGGGGGCGACGCCGATCGCGACGGCCTATCACCAGGTGAAGGTCGGCGGGGACACGGCGATGCTCAAGGGCATGATGAAGGCGCTGTTCGCGGCTGACCGGGCCGATCTCGACACGGGGGGCGACGGCCTGCTCGACCGCGCGTTCATCGCCACGCACACGACCGGGATCGAGGCGCTGCAGGCGGATATCGCGGCGACCGGGTGGGACGTGATCGAGCGCCGGTCCGGCCTGACGCGCGCCGAGATCGAGAGCATGGCGCGGACCTATTGGCAGTCCGAGCGGGTGATCGTCTGCTACGGCATGGGGCTGACCCAGCACCGCCACGGGACCGAGAATGTGCAGCAGCTCGCCAATCTGATGCTGCTGCGCGGCAATGTCGGCAAGCCCGGTGCGGGGATCTGCCCGTTGCGCGGCCACAGCAACGTCCAGGGCGACCGCACCGTCGGCATCACCGAAATCCCCACCGAGGCGTTCCTCGAACGGCTCGACCGGGCATTCGGCATCGCGGCGCCGCGCAAGCACGGCCATGACGCGGTCGCGGCGGTGGCGGCGATGCGCGACGGATCGGCGAAAGGCTTCATCGGCCTGGGCGGCAATCTGGCGGTGGCGATGAGCGATCCGCAGGCCGCCTTTCCGGCGTTTCGCAGCCTCGATCTCTCGGTGCAGATCTGCACCAAGCTCAACCGCACCTGCCTGCTCACCGCGCGGGAGAGCATCATCCTGCCGTGCCTCGGGCGCACCGAGCAGGATGTGCAGGCGACGGGCGTGCAGGCGGTGACGGTCGAGGACTCCATGTCGATGGTCCATGCCTCGCGCGGGCGGCTCAAGCCGGCGGCGCCTGGGCTGCTCTCCGAACCGGCGATCATCGCCGGGATCGCCCGGGCGGCGATGCCGCACAGCGCGATCGACTGGGAGGGGATGGTGGCCAATTACGACCTGATCCGCGATAAGATCGAGGCGGTGTTTCCCGACTTCTTCGATTTCAACGCGCGCATCCGCACGCCCGGCGGCTTCCGCCTCCGTGTCGGCGCGACCAATCGCGAATGGGATACGCTCGACGGAAAGGCGCATTTCATCGTCTTCCCCGGCACCGACGAGGATGAGGGCAGGGACGATACGGCACTGACGCTGACCACGATCCGCAGCCACGACCAGTACAACACGACCATCTATGGCCTGAACGATCGCTATCGCGGCATCACCGGGCGGCGCGACGTGGTGTTCGTCCATGCCGAGGATCTCGCGGCGCTGGGCCTCGCGCATGGCGATCGGATCGACGTCGTCGCGGGCGACCGCGTGCTGCCCGGGCAGACGGCGGTCGCCTACGGCATCGCGCGCGGATCGGTGGCGGCTTATTATCCCGAGGCGAACCGGCTGATCGCGCTCGACGATCATGACGGCAGGAGCGGCACGCCCGCGTACAAGTCAGTCGCGATCACGCTGCGCGCGGCCGCCTGAGGGCATCGCGGGCCGCCCGGCGGCAAATGCCACCATTCCGGTGACGAAACCGGCCAGCCAGGCCGGAAAATTTCTGCATATTCCCGCCCGTGGGAGGGCCGCCCGGCGCATTCCGATCGGGCGCCCTGATTGAACGGGGGAGGGGAAGATGAGTCTCAAGCCGGCATCGACGATCATGGACCAGCTGCGGTTCTTCCATTCGATGCCGGGCCCGGAAGGCGTCGCGAAGCTCAACGACGTCAAGGTGGTGAACAGCACGCAGAACAACAAGCACAAGACGGCGACGGGCCTGCATGTCATCGTCGATGACCAGGACGCGCTGCAGGACCTGTACGGCATCACCGCGGTGCCGAAGGAGACGCGCCTGGCCGGCAACGAGAAGGAAAAGGGCTGGCAGAAGGTCGCGAAGCTGACGGTGATCTGCGACACGCTCACCATCCGTTGCCCGTGGTGGCTGCCGGAATGCGACCTGACGATCTATGCCCGCCGGATCGAATTCGAGGGCGAGGGGCGGATCGATACCAGCCCGTCCGCCTGGGCGCTCCCCAAGGCGCAGGATTCGACCGGCAAGACGCCGGGCGTGAACGGTGCCGATGGCCATGCCGGCGGCGATGTCGGCCTTTATGCGCGCGAGATCGTCGTGCCGAAGGGCACCACCCGCAAGCGGGTGATTACCGACGGGCTGGACGGGCAGGGCGGCGGCAAGGGCCAGAATGGCGCGAACGTCAAGAGCGTCTCGGGCTACCTGAATCTCTCGGCCGACTATGTCGACCATGATTCCTTTACCGACAGCGGGATGAAGACGACGGTCGCGGTCAAGCTCGACAAGCACGGCGACCGGGCGGTGCTGGGTATCCGGCGCATCTGGCATGTCGCGGAGGTCTTCACGCCCAGCAACACCGTCTGGGGGGTGACCGATGCGCCCACCAATGGCGAGCCGAGCATCGCGCCGGGCAATTCGGGCAATGGCGGCGCGGCCGGCAGGCTGACGACGAACCAGGCGGCGATCGCGAAACTCTGGTCGGGGCGGCCGGGCAAGGCAGGGCAGCTCGCCCCCACCGCGAAGGGCGGCCGGGGCGGCACCCCGCGCGCCTCCGTCTTCTACGAATGCCATTATTATCACGAATTCCATCTCTGGGGCAGCGACGACAATTCGAAGACGGCGAAGGTCTCCGCCACGTCGCACAAGACCGATGACGGCAAGGATTCGGACGGCAAGCCGGGCACCGATGCCGCGCCCGTGAGCGAGGAGGTGCTGGCGACGGACAGCAATTTCTGGCTGCACCCCACGCTCGTGCCATTGGTGCTGGACTATATCCGCGAATGCTATCTGACCGAGCAGCGCGACGAGGCGAAGCGGCTGGCCGATCTCTACGCCGAGATCTTCCTCGATCCGCTGCCGACCGCGAACAAGGCGTGGAAGAGCAAGGACGCGGCGTATTGGCGATCGATCCAGGCAGAACTGGTCACGCTTTCCCAGCGGCTGGCCTCGCGGCTCGACTATTTCGGCAAGCCCGCGGGCTATACGCCACTCTTGTCGCTCTCCAGCTCCTTCCAGCTCTACCGGATGGAGGTCGACATGGCGCTCGAGGTGCTGATGTTCACCGCCTGGGTGGTCGAGAAGCAGCGCGCCCAGGCCGAGTCGGCCGAGAGCAGCGAGGCGGCCGCGCGGCTGATCCTCAAGGAGAATGCGAAGCTCGTCGAGCAGATCAGGGACGGCGAGGCCCGGTCGACCGCGCTCACGCAGCGAATCGACGCGCTCGCCGCCGCGCAGGATGCGGTGCAGGGCAAGCTTGGCGTCGAATATACGCGTCTCTACAACCAGGCGTCGGGCGATCTGGCGAAGATCGGGCAGATCAAGTTCGCCGCGAACCTCGCCGCTGCCCTGTGCCAGGTCGTGCCCGTCGGCCAGCCGATCCTGGGCGGCGTCGCTTCGATGGCGGCGGAGGCGACCGATTTCCTCGACAAGGATCCGAAGGAGGTCATCGGTTCGCTCAAGACCAAGCTCGGCGACACCGTCGACGCGTACAAGGCGGCCAAGAAGGACGCCGACGAGGTCATCAAGAAAGCCAAGGACGAAGCGAAGGAACTGGCCGGCGCCGAGGGCGGCAAGAAGTTGTCGGTCGACGACATCAAGAAGCTTTCCCAGACCAAGCCCTCGGCCTGGTCCACGGTCGGCAAGGGGCTCGGGCCGGCCGCGTCGCACCTCAAAAAGGCTTATGAGAGCATGCAGCTTCCCCAGGCCGAGATCGAGACTCAGCTCGCCAAGCTCGCCGCGCAGGACGAGACCTGGAAGAAGCTCTCCAAGGAGATCAAGGAACTGATCGAGCAGCGCGCGGCCGTCTATGAGGAGGTCATCCAGCTCGGCCAGCAGGTCGGGCAGGGCTATGCCGATCTCGCCGGCAACATGGACAGCCTTGCCGGGCTGTTCGACAAGGACGCCTCGGCGCGGACGCGCCTGCTCAATGCCAATGCCTTCACCGCGATCGAGGGCATGCGCAACCGCGCCCGGCTCTCGCTTGCCGAGGCGCTGTACAACCTGGTGCGCGCGTTCGAATCCTCGCTGCTCGTGTCGGTCGACGTCAACTGGTCGCTCGACAGCCTGTACGAGCAGGTCAACACCCTGCTCAGCGAGAGCCCGCTGCACAAATGGACCGATCGCGACGTGCGCGATCGCGTCGCGCGGCTGAAGCCGCTGTTCGCGAGCAACCTGGCGGAAGTGCGCCGGCGCCTGATCAAGGACTTGGAAAAGCTCGCCATGGTGGACCGCGACGTCCATTTCGTGCTGGACGCCGAGAATGAGCCGGGGGCGATCGCGGCGCTGAACGACGGGTCGAGCGCCGAGCTCAGCACCCTCAGGCTGGGCATCATCGAGCCCGACTGGCAGCGCCAGATGATGGCGGACATCTCGCTGAAGCGGATCGTCTTCGAGGGCGATGCCGGCGACCTGCCCGACAAGGGCGATGTCGAGATCATCATCGAGATCGGCGAGCTGGGGATCGTGCGCAACGACGACCAGCTCTACGGGCTGAGGCTGCCCGTCTCGCTCGTCAAATCCTATCGCTATCATTTCGCCGACCGCCAGATCAGCCAGGCGCAGCAGAGCGCGCTCGCCAAGGATCTGATCAACCTGATCCTCGACGACAGCGACGAGAAGATCAAACAGAAGATGGCGATGCCCTCGGCGTGGACGACGCTGACGCTCAAGGCGGCGTTCAACCTGCGCGGCAGCAAGCCGGCGCCGAAGATCAAGCGGCTCGATTTCGCGATGATCGTCAGCAGCGTGAAGGCGAAATCCCGGCAGGTCGTGCTGGACGTGGCATCCTCCGACGGGTTCACGGCGCTGGCGATGCCGGGTGTGTCGGCGGAGCGCTTCTCCGAGACCTATCGCATCTTCGACGGCAAGCGCGGCGAAACCGAGATCGCCGTGGCGACGCCGCCCGATGGCGCGAGGCTCGCGCGCTGGGTGATCCAGCAGGGTGGCAAGTCCATGGAGAAGACCGGGCCGTCGATCACGCTGCCGATCGATCGCAATACGCGGATCGAGGCGGTGTTCGAGGCGGGATAGCGCCGCGCGCGCCCGGCGACGATAGCTGCTAGAGGCGATCCGATGACCGGCTCCCCGATCAAGCGCTACAGCTTCACCTGGCCACCACGGTCGCTCGTCTGGCAGGGCGACGAACTTGTCGACCGGATCGGCGCTGCGCGCTGGCTGGAGGATGGGAGCCCGATCATGCTCGGTGGTCGCTTCCCCTACGCCTTCGATCGCGCGCCCGCCTCGCCATCCGGTCTCTACGGCGCGCTTTATGCCGAGCGCCAGACAAAGGGGCTGCTCGTCGACGACGGGTCGATGCTGCGGGAGATCGACCGCAGCTATTGTCATGCCGACGACTATGCCTATCCGATCGCGCTCGGCCGGCTGTGTGACGGCCGGGAAGTCATCGCGCATTGCCCGAAGGCGTATGACCGCCTCGAGATCGACACGCTGGACAAGGGCAAGCGGCTCACCCGGCGCCGGGGCAAGAGCCAGGACATCTTCCATTCGCGGCTGAGCTTCAGCCCCGATGGGCGTTTCCTGCTCTCGGCGGGGTGGGTCTGGCATCCCTGGAACGGCTTCTGCATCTTCGACGTCGCCCGCGCGCTGGAAGACCCGCGTTCGCTCGACCGGGAGGAAGGTCCGTTCGGTGCCATGCAGCCATCGGTGACGCGGGGAGAGGTCTATGCCGCGTGCTGGCTCGATGCGGAGCGGGTGCTGGTCACGACCGACCTGCGGGATCTCGACCATGACGAAGACGAACCGACGCCGGCCTCCGGGATATGGTCCGTCCCGGATGGCGCGTGGATCAGCCAGTCGACGGCGTGGAACCCGCAGGCTTCGCTCTTCTCCTGCGCCGGCGGCGCGCTCTATGTCGAGAACGGTCATCCGCACTGGTGGGCGCCGGGGATGGAGGCGCCGCTCGCCTGGCCCGACATCGCGGTGGTTGCTGCCCCCGGTGCCGAATCCCGCAACGGCATCGTGCATGATTGCCCGTTGCTGGCGGTACACCCGACCGCGCCGCGCTTCGCCGCAGTGACGGCGGAGGCGATCATCGTCGTCGACCTGGGCGACCGGTAGGGCGCGAGGGCGGTCAGCAGAGCGGGCCGATCACGGTGTGCCGGCCCAGCAGCCCCATGTCGAACTCGAAGATCAGCTCGACCACCGGCGCGTCCGCGGGCTTTGCGGTGAAGGGGGCGCCGGTGCAGAACAGCAGCGGCATGCCGTTCTCGCACCAGCGGTCGGCCGGCAGCGTGGCCTGGTGCGCGCCGTCGCAGGAGACGCGGTCCTTGCCGGCGGCGCCGCGCAGCCCGGTCTCGCTGAACTCCCGCACGCCCGGCACGGTCAGGTCGATATCGATCTGGTAGTGGCAGGGGGAGTCCATCGTGCTCGCGCGGTATGCGGCGGTTTCGCCGATGGTGAGCATCGCGTCGGGCCTGCCCGTCATCGGCTTCACGACCGTGGCGCGGAAGCGCACCAGCCGGCCCGTGCGGCCCTGCATCACGGCGCCCTGGGCGATGTTCGCGGCGTCGAAGCGATAGCGGAAATAGGCGCCGAAATCCTTGCCGGCGCGGGCCGCCTCCGCGGCGAGCCGCACCGGCTCGGCACCCGTGCAGTCGCGCAGGACCGGCGGGTTGCGGCGCTTGACGAAGATCTGCCCCGACGACCAGGCCGGCACGCGGGCCGCCTTGAGCGTGGTGGCGATCACCACCGCGTCGGGCCGGTCGCTGATCGAGACGACGCGGCCGGCGCCGAGATCGCTCGCGATGTGGGATCCGTTCGCCGTCGTGTCGCCCGGCGTGCCGCGGCAGAAGGACAGTGGCTGGCCGGGCAGGAGATTCCAGTTCGCCAGCCCGCCGCCATGGGCGATGCCCGACTGGTCGTTCTTCAGCACCGTGAAGATGCCGTCCGCATAGGTGACGTTGACGCCGTCGACGAAATTGTAGCGGGCGCCCGTCGGCGGATAGGGAAAGAAATAGGGCGCCGAGGCAATGCGGCACCCCTCGAACACCGCCTCGTCGTTGAAGCCCAGCAGCCCGCCATAGCCGACCTGCCCGATGGTACAGTTGCGCAGCACGACCTTCTTCCCGCCGATCGCGACCAGGTTGATCGTGCAGTCCTCGGCGATCGCCAGGTCGATGCTCGCGCTCTGCAGGCCGAAGCCGGCGCGCAAATCGCCGTGGCGGCGGACCGATTTCCTGACGAGCTTGTCGGGCTCGGTATAGAGCCGCTCGATGCACCGCTCGGCGAGGAACGCCTCGCAGATGCTCTCGGCGAAGCCCGGCACGTCGCAATCGCGGAAGGTGAGCTTGCGCCCCTGCGCCGGGATATAGTTGCTGTGCGCCTTCACCCCGTGGCGGCAGGTGACCCCGAGGAAGCTGTGATCGATATCCCAGGTAAAGCCGTTGCGATCGAGCTTGAAGATGCGCGAGCGGCCGAACTTCTCCAGCGTCGGATAGGCGGGGAAGGTCGCCTGATAATCATGGCTGAGCGGCGGCGTGAAGGTCATCGCGCCGCTGGCCGGATCGATCCGCTCGATCCGCACGAAATCGAAGCAATAGAGGTTCGGCGGATAGCCGCCATATTGGAGATCCAGCCCGGCGATCATCACCATCTCGCCGGGGGCAAAATGCCGGAGCTCCGACGGGGTCGACGCGACGACCCGGGTGGCGCCCTTCCTCGCCGAGCGGATCAGCGGATTGGCGGCATTGCGGAAGAACAGCGTGTCGCTCCCGATCGGCCAGGGGAAGCCGGTGGGCGAGGTCTGCAGGAAGGTCGCGCCATAAGCGGAGAAGACCAGCGTCGCGATGCCCTTGAAGCAATCCGCGGCGGCGACCTGATCGAAATGATAGGTGCCCGGCGGCACCGTGACATGCACCGCGCGGCCGGCCGCCGATTCGGCGCGGGCCCATCGGCCGAAGGCGTTGAGCGCGGCGGAGGTGGCCGCGCTGCTGGAGGCGGGGCCATCGGCGACCGCGCCGAACGCGAGCAGGCTGGTCGGGCGGGCGGGGCTTTGGCGGGCGATGGTCATGCTTGCCTTTCCACATGGGTCCCCCGCGGCGGCCGTACCGATCGCCCAATGGCTATCGCATGAACGCCCGCGGCGGGGGAGGGCGGGCGTGACGCGGAGGATGTCGGATTCCGGATGGCGTTCTCGCTGCAAGGATGGGAAAACAGGCGGGGGAGACAGGGACGCGGCTACCCGCCGGGACAGCTTCCTGGCGGCCCTGGCGAGGCGGTTGAATCAGGCGCGGCGGGTGAAAATGTCAGGAGGGTCGCTGACATTTTCGACCCCAGTTGTTGGATATATTATCATTATTTATCAATGAGATGAGTTGAATTATCGCGCGGCGATCGTGCCGCGAAGGGGAGAAGGCGATGAGAGGCTGGATCATGGCACTGGCCGCGGCGGGCGCGCTTCCTGTGGCGCCCCATGCGGCGGCGCAGGCGTTGCCGGCGGCGATCTTCACCGATCCGGTGCGCGATGCGGCGCATCCGGCGCGGATGGAGGTGCTGCATATCCCGAGCGGCGGCGTGGCGATCAACGGCATCGCCTATGTCGCGGCGGGGGCGGGGCCGCATCCGGTGGTGCTGCTGTGCCACGGCCTGCCCGGCAACGAGAAGAATCTCGATCTCGCCCAGGCGATGCGGCGGGCCGGCTGGACGGTGATCACCTTCAACTATCGCGGTTCCTGGGGGAGCCCCGGCAGCTATCGCTTCGCCAACGACCTGGCGGATGCCGATGCGGTGCTCGCCTGGCTGCGCACCCCGGCGAACGCCGCAAGCCTGGGGATCGACCCGGCGCGCATCGCGATGGTCGGACACAGCCTGGGCGGGTGGGTCACGGCGCTGACCGCGGCGCACGACCCGGGGCTGCTGGGCGCGGCGCTGATCTCGCCCGGCAATATCGGTTTCCTCGGCCATATGCCGCGCGAGACCGCGACAGCGCTGTTCACCGAGAACGGCCTCGAGGCGCTGGCCGATACGAGCGGCGCGATCATGGCCGACGAGGCGATCGCGCATGCCGATGCATTCGATTTCGTGAAGGCGGCACCGCGCCTGACCGGCACCCGCCTGTTCGTGCTGACTTCGGACGACGGCTTTGCGCCCGAGGCGGACCGGCTGGCCGCGGCGGTGAAGGCGGCCGGCGGCACGAAGCTGTCGACCGTGCATGTCGCGACCGACCATGGCTGGTCCGACCGGCGCATCCGGCTGGAGAGCGAGATACTCCGGTGGCTGGCGGGGTTGGGGCGGTGAGGGAGTGGGCGAGCCGTTCCACTTCGTGTCGTCGATGATCGCCAACGACGCGCTCCGCTCAGCCGTCGAGCGCGGCTACGAGGTGTTCGCCCGCGAGCCGCGCCCGACGCATTGGCGGGCGGCACCGTCACGGGATGGCGATGCGCTGCTGCGTATGCTGACCGCCGCGCCCCTTCGCGACCTGAGCGACGACGCGATTGGCCCCTATTCTAGCTGGGCAATAACGACAGTCGGTTCTGCGCAGGACTATCGATATTTCCTGCCGCGCATCCTTGCACTCGCGGTAGCGAACACCGGATGGGTCGGTGCCGATCCACCGGTCATCGCGAGCCGGCTGATGATGAGCCAGTGGGAAACCTGGCCAGCGGTTCAACGCCATGCGGTATTGAACCTGTTCGAGACGGCATTCCTTTGCTCGCTCGAGGGTGAAGGCTCTGCATGGATGGACACCGAGAACTGGCTTTGCGGCCTGGCGCGGCTCGACCAGCCGTTGGAGTCGTTCCTGCACGCGTGGGAGGCGGCGACCGCGGCAGTGGCCGGCCTGCAATTATCGCGCTTCGTGTCGGGGAGTGCAAAGCGGCTGGGGCGGGGTGGCAGCATCGGGGGCGGCTTCTGGGATGAAGTTCACGTCAGTGTTCGCCAACGGGTTGGCGCGTGGCTGTTATCTGAACCGGTGCGACGTCGGCTTGAAGTGACGCTGGGCAGTGTTGGAGACGAAGACCGATGGGAGATCGAGCAGGGCCTTTTCGATTTGGACAGGGTCGGTTAGCGAGCGGAGCCGTTGCTGCTCACAATTGAGTGGAAGGCTATACGCGACGCGCGCTGGACGATGTGAAATCCCGTTGTGGTCCGCGTTTCCTGCCAGATAGGATCGCGCTGCTGCTCGAGCGCCGGCTGCGTTTTGCATGGGCACAGAAGATGGGAAAAATGCGTCCGTCTCCAATAGGCCTATGGGAGACCGAGGCGATGACGATGAACTGAAGCTGGTATATCGTCTTGGGTGGGTCGCTCGGCGTCGGACCCGCCTGAATCTCTGGCCAACCGGGCCGAAGACCGAGCCTTTCATTACGGATCGATCGTCAGACGCTCGGTTCGCGCCAGGTCGGCATCCAGCCGGACGCGCTCGGCGGTGCTGCGGAGATCGTCCGCGAGGTCCGGCAGATGACGAGGGGCCGATGGCGCCGCCATAAGCTCATAAGCTTCTGTCTGGTCGGCGCCGACTTTATGGATGTCGGACCAGTCGAACTCGAACGGCCCGCGCTCGGCGAGTCCGCTGAAGCTCGACATATCCCCATATGCGCCCCTCAGCCGTGCGGTTCCGTTGATGGGTAGCTCCATAAGCCGCCCTTCGAGGTCGAATATGTCGACTGGTCCCTCGAACACCGCCGCCGGGATCGGCCCGCACCCTGCGGTGATGAGCGCGGCAAGGCGACCGAGCGTGTCGCATGCCAGCCAGCCGCAATCGATCATTTCCACGTCGGATGGTTGCGTCATGCGGGTTTTCTGGTGCTGCTCGCTGTCATCGCTGAAGAGATAAGTGGAGTGTCACCGGAACTTGATGACCATCCCCGGCGTCGGGCCGCTCGCGACGACCGCGATTGCGGCGGTTATTGCACGTGGCACCGTAATTGCCAATTACGCCCCGCCGCCGTGATTCGCACTGTAATTCGTCATCGCAGCTCTGAATTCTACGGCGCTATTGCTATCGTATTCAGAAGCTTGAGCAAATCTACTGCGGTAATAAATCGCTCGTTTGATCGCCCAATAAGTTTTTCATCATATCCCCGATCTCTTGCCCAAGATCGCAGCTTCGGCAACAAGCTTTTCCCCTTAATCCATTTTGACCAATGCCATTCGTTCATCAATTCCTCAGACGACGGGGATCCGCCGGTCTTTTCATATCGCCTATTTATCTGCTTGCGCTTTTCAAGAAATTCTTCCCTAAGTTTGTCCGCATTATCCGAAATCACGCTATCAATGGCCGCGTCTGCCGCTGAAAATTCGATCTGGTACAAGCTAGATATGTAGTGTGGGGAGCAGAAGTACATCTCAAGGTCTGACCCATCAGTAACCCAAGGTGTTATTCCGTGGTTAAGATAAGCTTGGCGCCAGTCGGTTACCTCCGCATCTGAGCGGCCATCCCTATCTCGGTGAACGACAACGCGATGATGTCCTCCAAGCTTCTGACGAAGCTCGGCCATTATCGGCGCATGCCCTAAACTCTCGACGCCATTGAAAGGGAAAACGCTTACTAGATTATCCACAT
>Ga0255338_1003017_pt1 | contig 21790 bp, 24 predicted proteins | sample MeOH1_35cm_T4_19_FD_203715 | JGI IMG/M metagenome (GOLD analysis project Ga0255338, IMG submission 203715) | Sandy soil microbial communities from University of British Columbia, Vancouver, Canada - MeOH1_35cm_T4_195 | ecosystem: Engineered > Artificial ecosystem > Sand microcosm > Unclassified ...
TTTCCATGTCGATCAGCAGCCGGTGCGCGCCGGAGGCGATCGACTTTGTGATCTCGCCGTCGAGCGCGGGCCCGGTGGCGCTGTCGATACGGCCTTGCGGACGCAATACGCAGATGGCGGCCATGGCGATACGCTCCTTCGTTATTACGTGCCGGTGCTCAACCTGCCGCCGCTTGCGCGCTCACGGCCGCGCCGCGCTCGGCGATGGCTGCCAGCGCGCGGCCGATGCGCCGCCGCTACCGGTCGCCGAGAAGGGATAAATGGTCATGGAATCAACGGGTTTCAGGTCATGGCGGCCGGCGGTGACAGCCTTCCTTACTATCGTCGCCAAATGACCTTGCGGTGACAATGGAAGGCGGCCGGCGCGGACAACTTTAGGTCTCGCGCCGATCGCCTCGAAGGCGGCCGCGCTTGTCAAACAGATTCATGGCGGCAATAGAGGAAGTTTCGCAAGGAGGACTATTCCCAGTGTCGCGCCGCGTGGCCACGTCCAAGGCCAAATCTCCCAAACTGCTGCCGGTCGTGAAGCCCAAGGCAGCAGCGCGGCGCACCGATGCGCGTCCGGTCAGACGCCGCGATGCCGCAGCGACACGCCAGCGTATTCTCGATGCGGCGTTGAAGGAGTTCGCCGACAAAGGCCTCGACGCCGCCCGCATCGAAGACATCGCCGACAAAGCAGGCGCCAACCGGCGCATGGCCTATTACTATTTCGGCAGCAAGGAAGGCCTTTACCTTGCCGCGCTCGAAACAAGCTATTTCCACCTCGTCGAGGTCGAAGAGGCGATCGATGTCGAGGCGATGGATCCGATCGATGCGATCGAAGCCATGGTCGCCGCGAAATTCGAGCATTACGTCAAATATCCGCACTACGTCGAATTCGTAAAGATGGAGAACCTATACCAGGCGCGCCATCTGAAGACCTCGCGCCGGATCGCCGAATTACGGGCGCCGCTCATCTCGGTCATCAAGCGCGTGTTGCAACGTGGCGAAGCGCTCGGTGTCTTGCGCAAGGGACAGCGGGAGAAGTGGTTGCCGGTCGTGCAGAAATACGGCGTCGCGCAATAACGAAAGGGCGGAAAGAGACACCCGCGGCGGTCGCCCGCCGCGGATGCGCATTTGTTTTACTTGCCGCTGCGGCGCAGGACGTAAGCTTCCAATCCCTGGATGCCGATGAACAGAACCGAGGAGATCGCCGCCAGCACGACGATCGCGGTCATGACCAGGTTCATCTGGAAGATCTGGCTGCCGTAGGTGATCAGGTAACCGAGGCCGGCCTTCGCCGCCTGGAATTCGCCGACCACCACGCCGACCAGCGCCAGGCCCACGTTCACCTTCAAGGTCGAGATCATGGTCGGCACGCTCGCCGGCAGCACGATCTTGCTCAGCACCTGCAAGCGCGAGGCACCGAACAGCCGCACCAGCTTGATCTTGTCCGGGTCGACCGCGCTGAAACCCGTATAGAGCATGATGATGGTGACGAACAGGCTCACCGCGATGGCCATGGCGTAGATCGAGGCGACGTCACCGAGCCAGATATAGAAGATCGGCACGAGCGCGATCTTCGGCATGGCGTTGACCACAACGATGAACGGATCGAGCACACGGTGGACGAAGGGCGACCACCACAGCGCGACGGCGCAGGCGATGCCGAGCAGCATGCCGCCGATGAAGCCGACGACGGTTTCGCTGAACGTCACCCAGGTGTGCACCAACAGGCTGCCATCCTCCAGCATGGTCATGGTTGTGCGCGCCACGGCGGAGGGATAGCTGGTCAGCATCGGATTGATCCAGCCGGCGCGCGGCGCCACTTCCCACAGGATCAGGAATGCGACCAGAAGGCCGACCTGCCAGGCCTGGACGGCGTAAGCACGCCGCTTCAGCGATCGCAGATAGGCTTCGTAGGCGGGGCTCCGCGCCGGCTTGGCAGGAGCTTCCGCGTCGCGATGCGCGACATTCGATACGGCGGTTTCGCTCACCATGGCTTCCTCACTGAACCTCGTGGAGATCAAGCTCGTCCCAGATAGTCTGGAAGTAGCTTGCGAATTCGGGGCACTTGCGAGCTTCGAAGGGCGTCGGACGTTCCGGCCCGGCGCTCGGATAACTGATGCGATGCTCGACCTTGATGCGGCCCGGACGTCGGCTCATGACGACGACGCGGTCGGCCATGCTGATCGCCTCGCCGATGTCGTGCGTCACGAGGATGATGGTCTTCTGCTCGTTGCGCAGAATGGCCGCGATCTCGTCCGACAGCGCGAGCCGCGTCTGATAATCGAGCGCGGAGAACGGTTCGTCGAGCAGCAGCAGATCGGGATCGGCGCACAAAGTGCGGGCGAGCGCTGCGCGCTGGCGCATGCCGCCCGAGAGCTGATGCGGCAGCGAGTGCATGAACTCGCCGAGGCCGTAGCGCTTCAGCAAGTCCTCGCCGCGCTTGCGCGCGGCGCGCATATCGAGGCCGAGCAGTTCGGCCCCGATCACCACGTTGTCGAGCACCGTGCGCCATTCGAGCAACGTGTCCTTCTGGAACATGTAGCCCACGCGCGGCGAGGGGGCCGCCACCTTGCGGCCCTCGAGGAAGATGTCTCCCCGCGACGGCTTGATGAGCCCCGAGATGAGGGAGAGCAACGTGCTCTTGCCGCATCCAGACGAGCCTACGATGGCGACGAACTCCCCGCGTTCGACTTCGAGCGAGATGTTGGACAAAGCCAATGTCTCGCGGTCGGGCGAGAAGTAGTGCAGCATGACGTCGCGAATGGCGACGACAGGTTCTGTGTTGATTGCCGGCGTTTGCATCGTCGCCCCTTATTTCTGTGCGAATTTCTGCTGCGCCTTTTCGGCGTAGGCAGTGGTGACGATCTTGTCGTAGGCAACCTTCTTGTCGGCCGGCAGCGTGCCGCCGCTGACCATGATCTCCTGCGCGCGCGCGAGGCCGGCGGGATCGACGACCGTGCTTGCGGACCAGATCGGCACACCGGCGTTGCGATAACGCGCGACGACCGCCTCATTGTCCTCGATGCTCAGGCCGGGGAAGTACGGCGCGATGGTCTCGGCGATCTCTTTCGGGCTCGCATTCGCGGTCCAGATCTGCGCGCGTGCGATGGCGTTGGCCCATTTCTGCGCGGTCGCGCCATTCTTCTCCAGCCAGCTCTTCTTGGCGAAGAACACGGTGTAGTCGGCGCGGCCGACTTCCTTGCCGATCGACGTGACCATGTATGCCTGTCCCGCCTTCTCCAGGCGGCTCAGGCTCGGCTCCATGAATATGCCGAAGTCGCCGGTGCCGGACATCCAGGCGCCGTCGCGTGCTGGAATGCCGATATTGGTGATGACGCTGGCGATGGTGGCGGCGTCGACGCCGCGCTGCTTCATCACGTACTCGAGGTAAAGGCCCGGCGTGCTGCCCGGCCGGTAACCGACGATCTTCTTGCCGTTCAGCATCGACCATTCGAACTTGTCGATCTTGGTGCGCGAGGCGAGGAAGAAGCCGTCGGTCGCGGTCAGCGCGGAAAAGATCAGCGGCTTGTCCGGCGATTCACCATTGAAGATGTAGAGCGGCACTTCAGGTCCCGCGAGCGCGAAGTCAGCCTGTCCCGACAGCACCAATGCGCCGGCGCGATCGCCACCATTGGCGGTAACGAGTTCGACATCGAGGCCTTCTTCGGCGGCGAAGCCCTTGTTGAGGGCGACGTACATCGGCACGTACAATTGCGAGCGAATGACCTCCGCCAGCTTCACCTTGGTTTGATCGGCGGCTTGCGCCTGCGAAGCAAAGACGGTGGCGAGTGCGGCGATGACGAATGACTTGAACATGTGGCGTGGCATTTTCTGCTCCTTAGAAACCACCGCTCTTTGAGCAACATCCATGCCAATCCCCGCGTGCGGGAGCTGGCTGGACGGCAACGTTGCCGAACGTTGCAGGCGATGAGTTTTCCTCCCCGGCAAGGCGATATTGTATACAGTTTTTTAGAGTGTCAAATGCTTGTAGCTTGTAATTTGATGATGTTTTGGAAGGCATTGCGTGCTTTAAAATGTTGCAGCGCGCGATGTTGGTATACAAAAAATGGTACGGTTGCCCGCGCCAAATTACATCGTGCTCGCGGCACGGGAGTTGCTAAGCTGCTGAACGTGGAGGGTTGGAAATGCACAAACTTTCGATTCCGGCGGAGCTGACCGAGCGCGTGACCAGGCGCGCGGGGCGCGCGCATCCGTTCGATGTGATGGAGCCTGCGAAGACGGCGCTGATCGTCATCGACATGCAGAACTATTTCATGAAGCCCGGGTTCCTCGGCGAAGTGCCGATGGCAAGGCAAATCGTGCCACATGTCAATCGTCTTGCCGCTGCGCTGCGGGAGCGAGGCGCGCATGTGATCTGGGTGAAGAACGCGACCAACGATACGCGCGAAAGCTGGAGCGTGATGCACGATAGCCTCATGACACCGCAGAACCGCGATCTGCGCTATGCGACGATGGATCTGGCGCACGAAGGTCACGCGCTCTGGCCGGAACTCGATGTGCGTGCCGACGACGCGCAGATCGTGAAGAAGCGCTTCAGCGCTTTCATCGAAGGTTCGTCCGATCTCGCGCCGTATCTGCGTCAACGCGGTATCGACACACTGCTGATCGGCGGCACGGCAACCAATATCTGCTGCGAGAGCTCGGCGCGCGACGCCATGATGCTCAACTTCAAGGTGACCATGGTTGCCGACGCACTCGCGACCTACAGCGATGCTGAGCATAACGCTTCGCTCATGACCTTCTATTCCATCTTCGGCGACGTGCAGACGGTGGACGAAGCGATCGCCTCGCTCGATCGCGGCGCGCGCATGGCCGCGGCTTAAGGACAACCTCTCAATCGTCATGCCCGGCCAACCGGGTCCGGCCTTCGGCCGGCCCGGGTGCAAGCTTGTGCCGGGCATCCACGTTCTTCTGGCTTAACGGAAGCAAGACGTGGATGGCCGGGCGTAAGGGCGATCACGCCGATCTTCAACGGGCCATGCCGGGGGAAATTCAAAGATACGGGCCCAGAAACTCCAACAACTGCCGGCCGAGCCACTCCTCCTTCGTGTTGAAGTGCGCGACGGTCGACGTGTGGTTGTGCCCGAGCATCTGTACTACACGCGGCACTTCGCCACGCACCATGCCTAAGCGCGCCGCGAATTCGAGCCCGTAGGAATCGAGATAACGGTTCTCATGCTCGGCGATGGCGATGAACACCGGCCAGCGGCACCGTTCGACATACGTGATCGCCGAACGGCGCGCGAGCACGGACGGATCGTCGCCGGCGTAGGCCGCGACGTTCTTGGCATTCGGATTGCCGGGCAATGTTTCGAGCTTCAGGCGCGCGCTCACGAGGATCGCGGCCTTGACCGCCGGATGCGGCGTCACGCCGATGTCCGGGTCGAGCAGATAGGATGCGACATGGCTGCCGCCCGCCGAATGGCCCATCAGTACGATGCGCTCCGGATCGCCGCCGTAGCGCGCGATGTTGGCCGCGATCCAGTCGACTGCGAGAGCCGTGTCCTGCGCGCCCGCGGGAAAACGCGCCGCCGGCGCCAGCCGGTATTCGACATTGACGCCGATGAAACCCTGGCGCGCGAACCAGTAGAGCACGTTGTCGTAGATGTCGCCGTTGACGCTCTTGCTGCCGCGCGTGAAGGCGCCACCATGGATGAACACCAGCACCGGGGCCTTTTTCGCGCCGGCCGGCGCGAAGATGTCGAGGCATTGGCGCGGATCGGCGCCGTAAGCGACATCGCGCGTCAGGGTGATCGTGGCGTTCTCGGGATGACGCACCAGAGGGCTGTAGACTTCAAGCACGACCGCGCGGCTGCCGACGATGTCGTCGTTCCAGCGGGCGTTGACCGCGCTGAGACGAGCCCAATCCTCCGGCGAGAGATGGAGTGCCGGCGAGTTGGTCGCCGGCACGTCCGATTGCGTTTGCGGTATGGTTCTGAGCGCTTCCATCGTGTCTCGCCGCTGGCTTTTGAGCGATGTTACTTCTTGATGTCGGCCTGCACGAGCACCTTGTGCTTGCTGCCGAGCAGGTCCTGCAGCGCCTGCAAGGCGGCGACGCCGCAGGCGGTATCCTGCTCGCCATTGCCGCCGGACAAGCCGACGCCGCCGATGACTTGGTCGTCGACCACGATCGGATAGCCGCCGACGAACACGGCGAACTTGCCGTCAAAGCTCCACTGGATGCCGAAGGCCTCGTTGCCGGGCAGGGCCGGGCCGTTCGGCGGCACGTTGAACAGGTGCGTCGAGCGCTTGTGGCCGGCGGCGGTGAAGGCCTTGTTCCAGGCAATCTGCGGGCCGGTGATGCGCGCGCCGTCCATACGCTCCAACGCGAGCGGATAACCGCCTTCGTCGGCGATGCACACCGTCTCCGGCACGTTGAGCTCCGCGGCTTTGCGCAGCGCCGCGGCCGCCATGGCGCGGGCCTCAGTGAGTTCGAGCTTGACGTAAGTCTTCATGGTCTTCCTTTCCAAAGAACAATGCGCCGCGCGCAGCGGCGCGGCGGAACAAATGCGGCGCGTTCAACAGCCGCGATAGACGGTCTTGATCTGCGTATAGAACTCCAGGCCCGACCGTCCGGATTCGCGGAACGTCGAGGTCGAGGAGCGCTTGAGACCGCCGAACGGCGCGTTGATCAAGTTGCCGGTCGTGGTGCGGTTGATCTTCACCGTGCCGGATTCGATGTCGCGCGCGAAGTCGTGCATGTAGCGTGGGTTGCGCGTCGCGATCGCGGCGGAGAGGCCGTATTCGGTGTCGTTGGCTTTGGCGATCGCGTCGGCGTAGCTCGTGACTTCGATGAGCGCGAGCACGGGCCCGAAGATCTCTTCGCGGGCGATCCGCATCTCTTGCGTCACGTCGGTGAACACGGCGGGCGACACGTAATGGCCGCCGTCATAGCCGGGGCCGGTGAGGCGCTCGCCGCCGCACAGCAGCTTGGCCTCGCGCTTGCCGATTTCGATGTAACGCAGGATCGTCTCGAGCTGCCGCGCGGTGGCGATCGGGCCGAGATCCATCCCCGGCGTCATGCCGCTGCCGATCTTCAGCGCCTTCACCTTGGCGACTAGCTTCTCGGTGAAGGCGGCTTTCACCTCCTTCATCACCAGCACGCGGCTGGTGCCGGTGCACGCCTGTCCGCTCAGCGACAGGCCGCCTTTGACGGCGAGGTCGACCGCTTTGTCGAGGTCGGCGTCCTCCATTACGATCAGCGGGTTCTTGCCGCCGAGCTCCATCTGCGTGCGCGTGGTGAAGGATACCGAACGGTGGATCTGCTCGCCGGCTGCGGTCGAGCCGGTGAAGGAGATCGCCTTGACCTCGGGCGCGGCGGTGATCGCCGGGCCGACGACGCCGGCCGAGCCGGTGATGAAGTTCAGGACGCCCTTCGGAATGCCGGCGGCGATGAAGGCTTCCGCCAGGCGCAGGCCGCTGAGCGGTGCGTCGGAGGACGGCTTGAATACCACGGTGTTGCCGGCGATGAGCGCCGGCGCGATCTTGCGGGCCGGGATCGAGACCGGGAAATTCCACGGCGTGATCACCGTCACGACGCCCAGCGGCTCGCGCTGCGAGTAAACGAGCATGTCGGCATCGTCGTTCGGGAAGGTCTCGCCGGTGAAGGACTGCCCTTCGACGGCGTAGAAGCGTAGGCATTGTGCCGAGCGCAGGAACTCGTCCTTGGCCTGAGCGAGCGGCTTGCCCATTTCGCGCGTCATTTCCTCGGCGAACTGGGCCGCGTGCTTCTCGAGATAATCGGCTGCGCCGTTGAGCACCTTGGCGCGGGTGGAAATGGACGTGCCGCGCCATTGCGCAAAGGCGCTGGCTGCCGCGCGCACGGCGGCTTCCGCGTCGGCGGCGCTGCTCGCTTGGAAGCGGCCGACGGTGTCGGTCGTATCGGCGGGATTGATGTTGTCGAAGCGATCGCTGACGCGGCTTACGACCCATTCTCCGCCGATATAGTTCTTGAATTCTTCAATGGCGGTGCGCGCCGAAGCGGCGCGCACCATCGTCAACCCGGCATCATTCATCGTTGTCTTGACCTCGTCTCGCTAACCAAAGAACAGGACGGCGCAGATGGTGGACACGAAGAGCCCCGTCAGCACCGGAATGGTGAGGGCGCGCACTGCGTCGAGCACGGGCACGCGTGCGAAGCCGGCCACCGCGATGAGCGAGGACCAGGCGATCAGCGTGCCGCCGCCGGTCCATACCGCGCCCATCTGGCCGATGGCCGCCAATGTGTTGACGTTGAGGCCGACGGTCGGACCGAGCGCGCCGGACAGTGAGCCGGTCAGCGGCAATCCGGCGAAGCCCGAACCATCGATGCCGGTGATCATGCCGACCAGCAGCACGCCGAAGCCGACCAGATAGTGGCTGTGCGGAATCCAGCCTTGCGCGGCCTGGATAAGGTCGAACAGCAGCGACGGCGTCTGTGCGACCGGAATGTTGAGAATGCCGGCGGCCGTCTCGCCGCCGCCGCCCATGAAGAAGAAGCCGGCGATCGGCAGAACAGCACCCATCGCCTTGAAGGCGAAGACGAAACCGTCGGTGATGTGGTCGGCGCAGACTTCGAAGCTCTTGCGCCAGCCGTCGGCGGCGAAAGTCGCGCAGATCATCAGCACGGCACCCATGCCGCCGACCAGTGCGGCGGCATCACCGCCCTTGAGATCGACGACACTGAGGCCGAGCTTGGGCAGGATCATCACCGCGATGACTGCGGCAAAGCCGAGTGGCACCAGGATCGCGAAGAATTTCGACCACTGCTCGCGCTTGAGCTCGGCCGGCGTGCTCGGTTTGCGCAGAGCGTCCGAGGGAGCCGGCGGCAGTTCGTAGCCGGTCGCGCGCGCGATCTCGGCCTTGTCGAACGTGCCTTCCGCTTCCAGTCGCGCGCTCTCGCTGTCGCCCGACTGCCGTTGCCAGCGCACGAGTAGCGCTTCGCTGCCGGGGACGATGGTCTTGCGCAAAGAGAAGTAGGCCATCGCCAACGCAACGCCGCCGGTGATCAGCGACAGCACGAGCGCACGATCGGCGACAAGTGCAGCGCTCGCCGCGGCGCCAGCTGCCTTGGCGCTGATGCCGGGCGCGACGCCGATCACGTAGTCCGACGACAGCGCCATGCCCTGGCCGGCAATCGCGATTGCCACGGCGCCGGCGAGCGGCGGCAGGCCGGCGACGATGGCGGCCGGCAGCAGCACCGCCGAAACCAACGGCACCGCCGGGGTCGGCCAGAAGAACAGCGAGATCACGTAAGTGATCGCGGTGAGGATGAAGAAGGCCGAATGCCCGTTGGTCATGACCGTGCGGAACGGCTTCACCATGCGCACGTCGGAGCCGAGCGTCTTCAGTGAGTTCAACAGCGACGTGATCAGCGCGATCACCAGGAAGATGTTGAACAGCTCCTTGGCGGCCACGAAGTTGGCGTTGAAGATGCTGCCGAGCGCGCCGATCGGACTATGCGTCCAGGCGAGCGCAACGAGGAACGTGGCGATGATCGACGGCACGACGACGTTCATGCGCAGGATCATCGTAGCGACGATGGCGACCACACCAGCGAGATAGACCCAATGCGCCGCGGTTATTGCGATGTGTGATGTCAATGCTCTCCCCCAAAGGCCATGGCGGCTGTGCCGCTTGTTTTCGCCTTGCGCCAATCATGATTGTATACTGTTTGCGGACTTGCAACGCTAAAATCAGGGCACCGGAATATGTTGCGGTGCCGCGAAACGGTGGGGGAATCGCCGGCAACGCACAGAAAATGCGCAATAAAATGCTATTTATTGGGCGTTTTTGGTGTCATGGTCCGAACACAGGAACATGCGGACGCGTGCGAGTTCGACGTTGACAGTCGTGCAAGATTGTATACCAAATACGACAGAGAGGCGTTCGCACGTACGTCCGCCTAGGTCGTTATTCCTTAAATCGGCAGGGAGAGCCACCAGATGTCAGCATTGATGGACAAGGTTGAATTCCGCTCCGCGCTCGAAAACGCCATCAAGGGCAAGAGCGCCAACAAGGCACCCTTCAGCATTGCTTGGGCGAGCGGCAAACTTTCGCGCGCGCATCTCGCGCGCTGGGCGGAGAACCACTATCACTATGTTGGTCCCTTCGCCGACTATCTCGCCTACATCTATGCGCGCATGCCGGAGCGCTACACCGAGGCCAAGGACTTCCTGCTCGCGAACATGTATGAGGAAGAGATCGGCGGCGATCGTCACACCGATCTCCTGATCCGTTTCGCCGAGGCTTGCGGCACCACCCGCGCCCGCGTCACCGATCCGGACAACATGTCGGCCACCACGCGCGGCCTGCAGAGCTGGTGCTATTCGGTCGCCATGCGCGAAGACCCGATCGTCGCCGTCGCCGGCCTTGTCGTCGGCCTCGAATCGCAGGTTCCGTCGATCTACCGCAAGCAGACGCCGACTTTGCGCGAGAAGTACAAGTTCACCGACACCGAGGTCGAATTCTTCGATCTGCACATCGTCTCGGACGAGATCCATGGCGAGCGCGGCTACCAGATCGTGCTTGAGCACGCGGACACGGTCGAACTGCAGCAGCGCTGCCTGAAAATCTGCGAAATCGGCGCGCAGATGCGCCTGCTCTACACGACGGCGCTGTACTGGGACTATGTCGCTCAGGAACTGCCGCTGAGCGAGCTCGATGCCGTGGAGCGTAAGGTCGCCTGACGTGCCGAAGGTCGTCCTGCATCGCGATGGCCAGACCTACGAAGGCGAGGTCAACGCGAACACCAATCTCGTGGTGATGGCGGGCATCAAGCGCTTTCCCTTTCCCAACCTGCGTTACGGGTGCGGGATGGGGAAATGCGCGAAGTGTGCCTGCCGCGTCCTCAAGGGCGCGGAGCATCTGCCGCCGCCCAACTGGAAGGAACAGGAGCGGCTCGGCCCGCGGCTGGAAGAGGGCTATCGCCTGATCTGCCAGCTTTGGGTCAACGAGGACGTCGAATTGTTCCAGGACAAGGACCCGATCAAGCCGCTGCTGCCGGCCGCCGTCGCGCGTCCGGGTGCCGCCGAATAGAGAGGAGTTTGCCGTGTACGTCATCCTCACCAGCAAGCCCGGTCAGTTCAAGACCGTGATTCACGACGGCGTCCGTCCGCTGGAGGCTTACGACTATTTCTTCTACGGCACCAAGAAGGCGCACTTCGTCATCGCCGAATTGCTCGATGAGCGCGCCAAGATCCGCGTGGTCGAGGACGACACCGCGATCGTCAACGACGTGCCCTCGAAGTTTCTCGAGAAGTTCGAGAGCGTCGAGGGGGCATTCAAAGAGATCAAGCACCTGACCACGTTCGGCCACATGGAAACGGTGCTGCGCAAAACCGAACTCGCGGCGCAGTAAGCCGGACGGGTGACGATACGATGATCGAAGTCACGTTTCTGACGAATGGCGGCAAGGTCGTCACTGCGCCGGAAGACAGCAATCTGTTGCGCGTGTCGCTGCGCGAGCAGGGCGGCATTCCCTTCAAATGCGGTGGGGGCATTTGCGGCACCTGCAAGTGCAAGATCGAGCAGGGCATCGAGAACACCGACGCGGTCAAGCCGAAGGAACGCAAGCATCTGACCGAGGAACAGCTCAAGGAAGGCTACCGCATGGCGTGCCAGACTTTCCTGAAGGGCGACGTCAGCGTTTCGTGGCAGCCGCGTCCGGCGGCGCCGGCCAGACCGGCGTCGGCGGAGCCGTCTCCTTGAGCACGAGATGCGCTCGGAGGTGGTATCCGGCGCACTTGCCGCAGACCAATCGGCCCCGTTAAAGAAGAGCTGCGGAACGCGGTTGGCCGCGTTCTCGGCTATACTTTAACGAAGGGCCGAGATTCGTCGGCGGTTTGCCCCCGTATCGTGACGGGGCGAGGATAGTTCTCTGGCTATGGTCTCGAAGACTGGAACGGTGAAGCGGCGCCTGGGTGAGGACGCCCCGTCGCTGCACGGCAGGGTCGTCGACGAACTGCGCCAACGTATCCTCACCCGGCGCTTGCTCCCGGGAGAACGGCTGGTCGAGGGGCGACTTGCCGAAGAGCTCGGCGTGTCGCGCAATCCCGTCCGCGAAGCCATTCGCGTGCTGGCGTCGGAGGGGCTCGTCGAGGTGAGTGCCCGCCGTGGCGCGTCGGTCGCCGACGTGTCACCGCAGGAAGCGCGTGAGACCATCGAGGTGCGCGCTTTGCTTGAAGGCCAGAACGCCAGGCTGGCGGCGCGCCGTCACGATAAGGAAGTGATCAAGCGCATCGAGGTCGTGCTTGACAAGGGCTCGCAGGCGGTTGCGCAGGGTCGCTTCGATCTGCTGAGCGATCTCAATCAGCAGTTCCATCGCGAGCTCGCGCTGGCGGGGCAGAACACTGTTCTCGGCGATCTCCTCAAGCGGCTACGCGAGCGCACCGCCATTCTGTTCTCGCCCGGCGATCCTTCCCAGCAGCGCCGTGCCTGGGACGAGCATGCCGGCATTCTCCGGGCCATCATCGCCGGTGATGAGCGGCTCGCGGCCACGCTCGCCGCCGAGCATGTCATTCGCGCCGGCTCCGACTATCTGCTGGCACTCGATGTGACCGATGAACTGCCGCAGCTCGATACAAAGAAGCCGCGTGCGCAGCCGCGCGAACCGGTCAAGGCCGCGAAGGCGTCGCGCGGCCGTTCGCGCAGCGCTGCAGGGAACTCCGGTGGCACTCGCTCGCGTTAAGCCGCCCGCGATCGGCGAAAGTCGCTGACCCGCCACCCTAAAGACAAAAAAGTTTTTTGTTCGCCGCGGTAAGGCGCGGGGGATTGAAACGTTACTGTCGCACATCGCTACGAGATTGATCAGCCGCAATGCAGTCGCGGCCGATTCGCCGTGGGCTGCCACGAAAGGCAGAAAGGGCGGTCTCGCATGTGGATTACGCACGATGAAGCGATTGAGATGTACGCGCGCTTCTGGGCTGCGCGGCACGGGGTGAATGCAACAAAAGCGGCGCGCGAGGCGGCAAAGTCGTTCGAACGTAAGGGCGACCTCGAGGGCCGCGTGGCGTGGGACGAGGTCGCGGACCGCATCGAGAAAAAGCGTCATGATGCGCCGGCATGGCCGCAGGCCTGAACGGGACGCCGGTTACACCTGCTCGGCGTTGAGATAAGCGAGCCGCGCCCCGCAGAACGCGCAGATCAGGCCCAAGCCGAGCGCGGCGAGGCCGGCGATCACGTCGACGGTGCCGCCGACATTGCCAACCTTGCTCATGACGCCGCCGATCGTGGCGACCGCGAAAACGATCGCGATCAGAAAGCGCTGCGCCACGCGATAGACGAAGGTGCGCTCGCGGGCCGCGGCGATGAGATAGACCCCGGTGCCCCAACCGCCGACGAAGCCCGCCGCCGCGATCGCCCACCAAGCGAGCGCGGAGACGAACTGGTTTGCCCTGGCCGCCGCCGTGTCGCGCAGCACCTGATCGAGGCCGAAACCGAACACCGTCAAAAGGATATGCACCGCCAGCGCGGCAAACAGGCCGCAGGCAATGGCAGCGACATAATGCAGGCGGCGGAGGGCGTCGGTATCCATTCGCAGGTCCGGGAGACGGTGCAACGCCCGCTCACCTTACCCCAAGCCGTTGTCTGCGCGAAAGAAATTAGGGTCGCGCGGCAAGCAGGTCGTGGAATTCCCGCTCCAGGGCGGCGAGGGCTGCCTGCCGCGCCGGCGTCATCAGCGTTTTCGGCTTTTCCTGTTCGTAGAAAGGCTGTTCCGTTTGTCGCAGTGTCCGCCCACGGTGGTCAGCTTCGTGCAAGCTCATGTTGTGGCCCCCAACCTGATTCGCCGCGATGCAATCGCTAGCTGAGTCGGAGGAGGCTTAAAACGGGGGATAACTCGACCAATGCAATTGACAGTAGCTGTGGCTTTTCGGCGACAGACGCGTCTTGCGCTGTGGCCCGCACGACTGCTCGCCGGTGTCCTGATGGCCGTCGTCCCGGCGCACGCCATGCCGGCCGGCGAGAAAGCCGCCCTGTCGACAACGGACATTGTCTGTACGGCTCGCAAGATGGACCGACGGTTCGGCTATCGCTACCGGTACGACGTGACCCTCTCCGTCCACGAGGGGCAGGTGCGCCGGTTCAAGCTGTCGCAGCAGGCAACGGCCAAGAACGGCGAAGAGCAGGGCTGCGCCATCGGCCTTGACGATCTCAAGCAGGAGGCGGGCAACGGCGCGATCGTCCTGCGCGACGCCGATGCCGACGGTGACACCAAGCCGCGCTGCACCATCCGCATCACGACTGAGGGCGGGCAAATCCGCATTCGTATCGGCGACACCGCCGAGCAGGGCAATGACTGCCGTGGCGGCGACAATGTGATGTATTGCAGTCCGCGTTCCTTCTGGGCGGACGTGCTCATCGACCGCAAGACGTCGGCCTGTCGGCCGGTGGAGTAGACCGTTTTGACGCCGCAAGCCGATCGCCGCAGCGCGTGGTCGTCTTGTCCCCGCGCTGCACCACCAGCTCACGCATCGCGGCAGCGCACGAGCCTGCGCGGCAGGCGGCTTCTTCATTGTCGCAATTGTAGCAGGGAACGATGAAGGCGATGGTCGGGGACGTGGCCATCACGGGAGGGTTCTAACAAGGAGCGCGATCGAAGTGGTCTCCGGCGGAGGCGCAAAGCGTTTTTTTGGTCGTGCTCCCAAATTTTTTATTCGCGAAAGTACGCCCTATACTTTAGTCCATATCACCTTCCTAACCTACTTGAAAACAAAAGCATCGCTGCGTGTGCTCACGAATCCCGCTTTGCGCGTGTCGCGCGAAAGCGGCGTTGGTCGCGCGGCACGCAGCATTGATTGTGCGTTGTCACAGCACTAATGCTCGCTCTAATCGCGTTCTACGTGAAGAAAATTAGTAGTAGTTGGGAGAACGGCCCTGCGTTCTGAATCAAAGCACGGTTCTGCCTCGGCTCTGGTCGCGAACCTCGTTCGGAAGCGCGACTTCTATGCCGGCGGCCTGATGATCCTGTTCGGCCTCGTGATGGCTTTGAAGGGCCCGAGCTACCGGCTCGGAACCTTGATGCACATGGGGCCGGGCTTCCTGCCGACGGTGCTCGGCGTGATCCTGGTTGGCCTCGGTATCGCCATCGCCTGTACGGCATTGGCAACGCCCGAAGGCGAAGACGAGAACATCCTGCCCGAGAATCCGGAATGGTTTGCCTGGGGCTGCATTCTGGTCTCGCCGCTGGCCTTCATGTTGTTCGGCAGCTACGGCGGGCTGGCGCCCGCGACTTTCGCCTGCGTGTTTGTGGCCGCCATGGGTGACCGCAGTATGACGTGGAAACAGGCGGTCGTTCTGTCTCTGATTATCACTGTGTTCGGCGTGGGACTCTTTCACTACGTGCTGCAGATCCCGATGCCCGTGCTTGAATGGAGAGGCTAAGTGATCGGTACGGCGCTCACTGATCTCTGGTATGGCTTCGGCGTCGCGCTCGAGCCGCACAATATCGTCTGGTGTTTCGTCGGCGTGCTGGTCGGCAACATGGTCGGCGTGTTGCCGGGCATGGGCCCGCTCGCCACGATTTCGATCCTGTTGCCGCTGACTTTCGGCATCAAGCCGGTCGGCGCCATCCTCATGCTCGCGGGCGTGATGTACGGCGCGCAATACGGTGGCGCCATCTGCTCGATCCTTTTGAATCTGCCGTGTCATCCACCGCACGCGGTGACGTGTCTCGACGGCTTCCCGATGACCAAGCAGGGCCGCGGCGGCGCCGCGCTCGGCGCGACCGTGTTCGCGTCCTTCGTCGGCGCCTCCTGGGGCATCACTGAGATGATCTTCCTCGCGCCCGTGTTGGTGAAGGTCGCAATGGAGTTCGGTCCAGCGGAAATCTGTTCGCTGATGCTGCTCGGCCTGTTGGCCGGGTCGACGCTGGCGCGCGGGTCGCCGCTCAAGGGCGTCGCGATGACCGTGCTCGGCCTGATGCTTGGTATCGTCGGTACCGACATCGAGACTGGCGCTGAGCGCTTCACCTTCGGCATGACGCATCTCGACGACGGCATCGAACTGATCGCGCTCGCGCTCGGCCTGTTCGGCATCGGCGAGTTCATGAACAGCGTCAACCAGGTGTCGACGGTCAACGCCAAGTACGCCAAGGTCGGCCTCAAGGATATGCGGCCGTCGAAGGAGGAAATGAAGCGCACCATCGCGCCGATGTTCCGCGGCACGCTGATCGGCAGCCTCTGTTCGCTGATCCCGGGCACCGGTCCGACCATCGCTTCCTTCGTCGCCTACGCGACCGAGAAGAAGATCTCCAAGACACCGGAGAAGTTCGGCACCGGCATGATCGAAGGCGTGGTCTGCCCCGAGGCGTCGACGCACTCCTCGGTGCAGGGCGACTTCATCCCGACCATGAGCCTCGGCATTCCCGGGGACGCGGTGATGGCGCTGCTGCTGGGCGCGCTGATGATCCAGGGCATCGTCCCGGGTCCGCAGCTCATCAAGGAGCATCCGGATATCTTCTGGGGCCTCGTGGCCAGCTTCTGGATCGGCAACATCATGCTGGTGGTCCTCAACGTTCCGTTGATCGGCCTTTGGGTGAAGCTGCTGACGATCCCCTACAAGTATCTCTATTCGAGTGCGATGTTCTTCGTGTGCATCGGCGTCTACGCCGCCAACAACGACATGTTCCAGGTCGGCGAGACGGCGGTGATCGGCTTCCTGGGTTATGTCCTGCTGCGCCTCGGCTTCCACCCGGCGCCGATCCTGCTCGGCTTCGTGCTCGGGCCGCGCTTCGAGGAGAACTTCCGACGCGCCATGCTGATCTCGCGTGGTGATCTCGCGGTCTTCGTGGAGCGGCCGATCTCGGCGGTGTTCGTGTTCCTTTGCTTGCTGTTGATCGGCCTGCAGATCTACGTGCGTGTTCGCGGGCCGAAGAAACCGCTGGTGCCCGTGCTCGAGACGCAAGGCGCCGAGTAAAAAAAAGCGGCGCGCGGCGGGGCCCCAACGGGTTCCGCCGCGCGTGACAGGCCCGTCACCCGCCGGCCACGAAAAAACCTCCAACATCCCTAACATCGACGACGCGGAGTTCCCCCGCAGTGCGGCAGCGCTGCGGGTTCGTTTCTTTTTTGTCTCAATTCAGTTCCATCATTCGGCTGGGTTGTCCTTGAGTCGGCCAAGGATGGAACGATATCGTCGTTGCAGGGGGTCTGCCGCCGCTCATGTTGTCCGCGCGCAATGCAGCCATAAGACTACTCAAGTTCATGATGGCGGCATCGCTCGTGCTGCCGGCGCTGCTTTTCGCCTTCACCGCCTGGGTGAGCCACAACAACATCGACCGGGTCACCGACGAACGCATCGACCGATCGCTGGACATCCTGCACGAGCACGCGCTGAAGGTGCTGCAGACCATCGAGCGCTCATTTGCCGAAGTCGACGAGATCGTGCGCGGCATGTCGGACGACGACGTCCGCATCAATGAGAGCGTGCTGCACGACCGCCTCAAGCGCATCGTCGAGGCGCTGCCGCAGCTCCAGGACATCGTGATCGCCGATCGAGACGGGCATCCGCTGGTGATGTCGAATGTGTACCCGGCGCCGCGCGAGCGCGACCTCTCCGACCGCGACTACTTCAAGGTGCTGCAGAACGGGGCAACCGGCACCTATGTGAGCGGCATGCAATCCGCAGCCTCCGGCAGCGCGATAGGCCCGTATTTCGCGCTCTCGCGTCCACGGCCGTCGGACGACGGTGCGTTCAGAGGCATCATGGTGGTCTCGGTGCTGCCGAGCTATTTCGAAGGCTTCTATGCCCGCATGAGCACCGGCGAGGGCAACTATTTCGCGCTGGCGCGGAACGACGGGAGCTTCCTCGCCCGATATCCGGTGCTCGAGAATCGCGGTGTCGCGCTCGATCCCAACAGCGGTTTGCGCCAGGGCATCGCGCAGGGCGAGGACCGCAAGATCTACACGACCGAATCCCAGCTCGACCATGTCGAGCGTCGGATCGGCTACCGCAAGCTCAGTGGCTTTCCGCTATACGTGCTGGCCGGCGTCGAGACCTCGGCGATTACCGGCGAATGGCTGCGCTACATGACCAGCCATCTGACGTTCGGACTGCCGCTCACGGCCTTCCTTTATGCGGGCCTTGCGCTCGCGCTCGGTCGCACGCGCAGACTCTATGACGAGGCCGACCGCCGCGAGATGGCGGAGGGCGCCTTGCGTCAGGCGCAACGGCTCGAGGCCATCGGGCAATTGACCGGCGGCGTGGCGCACGACTTCAACAATCTCTTGATGATCATCAGCGGCAGCGTGCAGCGGCTGCGCAGCGAGCTCACCGACAGCAAGCATACGCGTCTGCTCGACATGATCGTGACCGCGACGCAGCGCGGCGAGACGCTGACGCGGCAGTTGCTCACTTATTCGCGTCAGCAGACCCTGACGCCGGAGATCGTCGATCTGTCGCAGCGCCTGCCGGTGCTGCGCGAATTGCTGACGCGCTCATTGCGCGCGGACATCGAGATCAAGGTCGACGTGCCGGAAGGCGTGTGCGCGACGCGCGTCGACCCCGGCGAGTTCGAGCTGGCGATTCTCAACCTGGCCGTGAATGCCAAGGACGCGATGCCGAACGGCGGCACCTTGTCGATCCGTGCCAAGCCGGTAACGCTGAAAGGCGAAGCGAGCGAGGAGGGGCTATCCGGCGACTTCGTCGCCATTCGCATTGCCGATTCCGGCCACGGCATCCCAGCGGATATTCTGCCGCGTGTCTTCGAGCCGTTCTTCACCACCAAGGAGGTCGGCAAGGGTACGGGCCTCGGTCTCAGCCAGGTCTACGGCTTCGCCAAGCAGTCGGGCGGCACGGCCACGGTCTCGAGCGTGGAGGGGCGTGGCACCACCATCACGCTTTATCTGCCGCGCAGCATGGAAGCCCCCGAGCACGAAGTGGTGGCCGCGCCAGCACAGGCGCCAACGGGAACGGCCGGCACGGTGCTGCTGGTCGAAGACAATGCCGACGTTGCCGATGTCGGCGCGGGGTATCTGCGCCAACTGGGCTATCGTGTGCGCAGTGTGGCCAACGGCCAGGCGGCGATCGCGGCGCTCCGGCTCGATGCCGATGTCGACCTCGTCTTCTCGGACATCCTCATGCCCGGCGGCATGAACGGGTTGGAGCTCGCGCGCGAGATCAACCATCGCTTTCCTGGCATCCCGGTCCTGCTCGCCACCGGCTACAGCGCCAGCGCGCAGGATGCCGTGCATCAGGGCTTCGTCGTGCTGCAGAAGCCCTACGATCTCGAAAGCCTGCGGCGCCACATCCACGAAGCGATGGAAGGTATCAGAGCGCGCGATCGGTCGTTCGTCGCCAAGGCTTCCTGAGAGCCGATTGTTCCGTCCCTCCGCGCATCGTAATAAGGCGCATCACGTGGGGGACATTGCAGTGACTGTCGCGATCCGAATTGGCCTCGGTGCTGCTTTGCTGACGCTCGTTTCGCCGCTGCAGGCAGCGCCTGTGGACACCGCGGGGGCGTCGCGTTGCGAGACCCGCGCTTATCTCAACGATCCCGATCCGAAGGGCACCAATGTGCGCGCCGCGCCGAACGGCAAGGCGGCCGTTATCGGACAGTTGCCGCCGCGCGCGCCGATGCCAGGCGACGACAGCGAGATCGTTGGCGTGGAGTTTGAGATCGCCGGCTCCAAGGACGGTTGGCTGCTGGTACACAATCCCGATCGCGGCTCGTTCAAGGGGCCCGGATGGATCTATGGCGGCCTTGTCAGTGGCACGATCGGCGGCCGGCAGTTGCTGGCCTCGCCGGCGGGCAATGCCAAGGTGCTCGCCGAATTGCACCACGCAGGCGAAACCGGCGTCGGGCCCGACAGCTTCGAGGTAATGCAGGTTCATGCCTGCCAGGGGCGTTTCGTCGAGGTGACGATCAGGCTCGCGCCGTCGATCGCGCCTTATCCCGGCCTGCCGAAGCAGCCGATGCGCGGCTGGGTGCGTAAGCTGTGCAGCACGCAACTGACCACCTGCGATCCGTCGTGAGCGCGCGGCGTGTGCCGGCGCACGACGACGATTACCTTGCGGAGAGCCGCGCACGCTGACGTGGTGATGTATCTTCCCTCTCCCCGTAAGAACGGGGAGAGGGAAGATACAAGAAGCCTATTTCGGCCAAATGGAGTCGCAGATTTTGCGGTCGGTGCGCGGCAGAATGAACACGCGGTCGTCCGAACCCGGCCCGCCGAACGAGCCGAAATCCTTCTCGCCCTCGGCGTGGATGTCGGAGTCCTTGCCGCCGGTGATCTCGAGCCGCAAGGCTTCGCCGCGCGGGATTAGCGTGAAGGCGCCGCCGTCGGCTTCGAGATAACATTCGAAGCGGTCGCCGGCGGTCTTGCAGGCGAGCGCCTGGCCGTACCATTCCGGTGACCGCTTGAGCATGAAGCTGACGCCGGCCTGGAAATCCGCGCCGCTGTTCTTGGTCGCCGGATCGGAACGCTCGTTGACGTCGAAGTCGACGGCGATGCGCCGCACCTGCTGTTTCGGATGCGCCTTGAGGTGCGCTTCGTCGTAGCTGCGCGCGTAGCACGGTCTGCCGCCGTTCACGCCGGCGAAGTATCGCGTATAGAGATCATCGGCGGCGCCCGCGCTCGACGCGCCGCCGATAGCCAGAGCGATGACGGCGAGCCGCCGCTTCATCAAGCTTCCCCGATCTCCTTCAGGATATCGGCCGTGTGCTGCCCGAGCAATGGGGCCGGGTGCTCGCTCGCGGCGCGCCAGCCGTCGAACACGATCGGCGTGCGCACACCGGGGATCTTGCCGGCCTTGGCAGCATCGCTCGGCAATTCGAGCTTCATGCCGCGATGCACGACCTGCGGGTCCTTGAACACCTGCTCGAGATCGTTGATCGGCCCCGCCGGCACTTGTTGTGCTTCGAGCTTGGCCAAGAGATCGTCGCGCTTCATGCGCGAGGTCAATTCGGACAATTTGCCGATCAGCACTTCGCGGTGCTTGAGGCGGCCGACATTGTCCTTGTATTCCGGGTTCTGCGCCAGCTCGGGCGCGCCGAGCACGTTGCAGAACTTGATGTATTGGTTGTCGTTGCCGGTGGCGACGATGGCGTAGCCGTCAGCGGTCGGGAAGACCTGATAGGGCACGATGTTGGCATGCGCGTTGCCGATGCGCTTCGGGATGTTGCCGGAGACGAGATAATTGAGCGCCTGGTTCGACAGCACGCCGACGGTGGAGTCCACCAACGCGGTATCGACGTAGCAGCCTTTGCCGCTCTTCTCGCGCGCCTGCAGCGCGGCGAGGATGCCGACCGTCGAATAGACGCCGGTGAAGATGTCCGACACCGGAATGCCGATGCGCGTCGGCTCGCCGTCCGGCATGCCGGTAAGGTCCATGAGGCCGGCCATGCCCTGCGCCATCAGGTCGTAGCCGGCGCGCTTGGCGTAAGGCCCGTCCTGGCCGAAGCCGGTGACCGAGCAGTAGATCAGCCGCGGGCATTCGTCCTTCAGGCTCTTGTAATCGAGGCCGAACTTGGCGAGGCCGCCGACCTTGAAATTCTCGATCAGCACGTCGGACTTGGCGGCGAGCTTGCGGACGATGCGGCGGCCTTCGTCGCTTTCGAAATCGAGTTCGATCGAGCGCTTGCCGCGGTTGGCGGCATGGAAATAGGCCGAGCCGATATGCTTGCCGTCCTTACCTTCGACGAAAGGCGGACCCCAGCCGCGGGTGTCGTCACCGGCGCCCTTGCGCTCCACCTTGATGACGTCGGCGCCGAGGTCCGCGAGCAACTGTCCCGCCCAGGGACCGGCCAGGATGCGGGCAAGTTCGAGAACGCGGAGGCCCGCCAGCGGCTTTTCCATATCGAGAAAAC
>Ga0255338_1003018_pt1 | contig 21788 bp, 14 predicted proteins | sample MeOH1_35cm_T4_19_FD_203715 | JGI IMG/M metagenome (GOLD analysis project Ga0255338, IMG submission 203715) | Sandy soil microbial communities from University of British Columbia, Vancouver, Canada - MeOH1_35cm_T4_195 | ecosystem: Engineered > Artificial ecosystem > Sand microcosm > Unclassified ...
AGCTGGCCGGTGGTCCAGGTGGTCCCGCCGGTCAAGGTGCCGTCGTGGCCCAGGCCGGAGGTGTCGCCCGCGGTCAGGCCCGTGCCCTCGTCCAGCTGCCACAACCCCACCAGACCCGAAGCAGGCGACACGGTGACCGCCACGGTGGCGGGATCCGACCACTGGCCGCCGGAGCCGACGCGGAAGGTGAACGAGTCGCTGCCCGCGCGGTCCGCGGGTGCCGTGTAGGTGAACGCCCCCGTCGAGGCGTCGTCGAGGGTGACGGTGCCGAGGGAGGGCGGGGTGACGATCTCGTAGGTGAGGGGCGGTGCCCCCGTGCCGGTGAGCGTTCCGCTCGCCGACGAGCCCTGGCTCACCCGCAGCGTGCTACCGGTGGCCGTCGGCAGGCCCGGCTGGGTGATCACGGCGTACGCGGCCGTGCTCGAGCCACCGGCCATCGCGACGACCTGCCGCTGCCAGCTTTGCTTGGTGCTCGTCGCGTTGTTGTGCTTGCCCGAGATCAGCGTCGCGGCCCGTGCGCTGAAGTCCAGCGTGGCGAGCGGGGCGGTCTTGACGAGGATCTTGTCGAGGTTGGTGCTCGCCGTGTAGACGATCGTCAGCGTTCCCGCCTGCTCGTTGAGGAGGGTGATCGGCCGGGTGCCGATGGTGTCGACCGGGCGGGCGTCGTCCCAGAGCCCGTTGGGCCGCCGCACGAGCAGCTCGATGACGGGGACTCCGGCGGTGTCGTACGAGGTCTTGATCGACGCGTACAGGGTGCCGTCGGACGCGTAGGACATGTGGATGTGGTCGTCGGCCATGCCGTGGCCCCAGGGCCCGGCCGACCGGGACGCCGGCACCTCGTCGGCGGTCCACGTGGTGGGGGGCGCACCGTCGACGTGCGTGCGGAACCCGAATCGCTTCGTCACCTGGTTGGACCACAGCACGCCGATGGCGCCGTTCATCGCGACGACGTCGGCGATGTCGTCCACGGTGGTGCCGGTGGCGACGACGACGGGCGCGGAGAACGACGTGTAGGGGGCGTCCGCGTAGCGCACGGCCATCGAGGTGTCCGGGTCGTACGCGAGCCACATCCGACCGGTGGAGTCGATCGCGATCGTCGCGATCTCGCTGCCGGGCAGCGACACCGGTGTCGCGGACGTCCGCTGGCTCCAGAGGCGGTAGCCGTGCGCGGTCGTGTCGTACTGGAGCGAGACGAGCGTGGTGGACGGGCCGTAGAGCAGCACGTGCGTCACGTCACCGACGGCGAGGGCGTCCGCGCGCACGTCCGTGGCCGGGCCGAGGTAGAGGACCGCGCGCCAGCCGCCCGACTCCATCGCGAACAGCCAGGTGCCGGCCGGCTGCACGGTGGTCGTGGCGGCGACCGCGTACCAGACGCCCCCGTAGACCCAGAGCTTCGACTGCGGCTTGTCGCCGGTGGTCGTCGAGAACGGGATCTCGGGGTACAGCGTGGACGGCGTGCCCAGCTGCTCGGGGGTGGAGCCGGGCGCCGGCGCGGTGGCGGTGCTCGTCGTGACCGGCGCCCAGGCGAGGAAGACGAGCCCCGTCGACGAGTCCTTGGCCGTCACCGAGAGCGTCACCGTCTGGCCGGCGGTCGCGTCGACGGTCACGGCCGACGTGGAGAGGTCGCCCTCGTCGTCGTCCGTCACGGGCGCGCCGCCCTGCGGTGTCGCGGTCAGGACGGTGTCCATCTCGGAACCGTGCGTGGTGAAGCGGTAGCTGCCGGTGATCGGCGCCACCCAGGTCCACCCGACAGTTCGCCGCGTCAGCACCGGGCCGTCCTGGGTGTCGGCGAAGTTCGCGACGACGGCGTGCCCGTCGGCACCGCGCAGGCCGGCCGGGTCGGTGGCGCGGTCCCCGGCGGGCGACGCGAGCGTGGCCGGGACGGTGCGGTCCGCCACGGCCACGGTCCGTGCGGACGGGTCCGAGCCGCTCGCCACCGGTGCGCCGACGTTCGACCCGGCGGGACCCGCGGGAGCGGTGTCGCGTCCGAGCGGGCTCGCGGCGACGCACGACGCGGTGACAACCAGGCCGCACGCGACAGCGGAGATGAGAGAGATCACGCGGCGGCGCCGGAGGACGGCCATCTCATTGGCTCCCTGGTTCACGGTCCAGGCATGCCCTGCACGCACAGCTCGGCGCGAACCGGACAATCATGACATCTGGAGCGTACCGGGCGTCTTTGTCGTCGGCCCCGCGGCCGGGCGGGTTTCACCCCGCCACCGGCGTCCGTCACCGGACGGCGACCGGCGATCCGGTGTCCAGCCACACGTTGGTCGGCGCCCAGACGATGTGCGGGCCGATGTTGCCGGCGGGACCGAACCGGGACGTGCGGCCGAAGACGTTGTCCTCGAACGTGCAGACGGCGCCCGTGGTGCCGCCCCCACCGGCGTTGACGGTGTAGTTGCCGCCGTCGAGCAGGTTGCCCTCGACGAGGCACCCGGACACCGGAGAGTCCTCCTCGCCGATCTGGACGGCGGCGTTGCCGAGGGAGCCCCCGGCGTGGTCGAACGCCTCGATGGCGTTCCCGCGCAGGGTGATGTGGTCGCCGCCGACGATCTGCACGGCGTCGGTGTGGTTGCCGCCCACCTGGACGATGTCGTGGATGAACGAGTCCTCGATCACCACGTCGCCCCCCGCGATCCGGGGCCCCTCGGCCACGTCGTGGATGTCCACGCGCCGCAGCACGTAGTCGTTGAGCCCGACGGCGGGGCCGCCGCCGCCCTGCCCGTCGATCTCGCTGTCCTCGACCAGCAGGTTGTTCGCATGGAGCCGGATCGGTGTCCTGCCGCCGGACAGGATCCGGGTCCGCCGGATCTGCACGTCGTCCGCCTTGACCGTCACCGTGCCGGTGATGAGCAGCGCGTCCAGCACGGTCCCGGGCTCGGTGACGACCACCGAGCCGGACGGCGTCAGCGTCGTCCCGGCCGGCACCCCCGTGGTGGCCGCGGTGGGGAACGACGCGCGCGACGGGGCCGCCGCCGACGACGAGCCGGGAGACGATCCCGGGGAAGAGCCGGGAGACGATCCCGGGGACGAGGACGACGACCGGCCGGGCGACCCGTCGTCCGGCGCCGGGCTCGAGCTCGTCGGGCCGCCCGGCGCCGCGCCGTCCCGGCCCTCGTACGAGGCGGCCACCGCCGTGCCGGCCAGCGCGACGGCCACCACCGCGACCGTGACGACCACGAGGCGTCGCGGTGGGGCGGTGGGCGAGGGCATCGCGGCTCCCTGTCGTCGCGTCGGTGGCGGTGCTGCGGCGGACGCGACGCGTCACGGGGACGTCCGGTCGGTCCAAGCATTCATGAGCCGGTGGGAGAAGCAAGCCCTACACTCCCGTCGCGTGCAGACGCCCGTGCGGATCAGCGTGATCATCCCCGCGCTCGACGCCGCGGCGACCATCGCGGAGCAGCTGGCGGCGCTGGCGGCGCAGACGGTCGACGAGCCGTTCGAGGTGCTCGTCGTGGACAACGGGTCCCGGGATGCGACCACGGAGGTTGCGCGCGGCTTCGCCGACCGCCTCGACCTGCGGGTGCTGGCGTGCGCGACGCCGGGGACCAGCGCCGCCCGGAACGCGGGCGTGCGCGGGGCGCGGGGCGACAAGCTCCTCTTCTGCGACGCCGACGACGCCGCGGCGCCGGGGTGGGTCGCGGCGCTGGCGGCGGGGCTCGACGCCGCCCCCGCGGTCGGCGGCGCGATCGAGAACGAGCTGCTCAGCGCGGGTTCGCCCTTCGTCCGGCGCCACCCGCCGGGGCTCCCCGTCGCGGCCGGGTTCCTCCCGCGGGCGATCACGGCGAACTTCGCCGTGCGCCGGGCCGTCTGGGAGGAGCTCGGCGGGTTCGACGAGGCCTACGACTACGGCGCGCCGGACACGGAGTTCTGCTGGCGGCTGCAGCTGGCCGGGCATCGCCTCGCCTACGAGCCGGGTGCGGTGATGCACTACCGCCACCGCGGCACGCTGCGGTCGACGGCCCGCAAGGCCTACCGCACGGGCATCGCCCGCGCCCGCCTGTTCCGCGACTACCACGCCGCCGGTATGCCGCGGCCGCGCACGCTCGGGGCCCTGGCGCGGGCCGGTCGCCTGGTGGCCCGTGCGCCCGGCGCGCTGGTCTCGCCCCGGATCCGGTGGTGGTGGCTGGAGGAGGCCGCCGGGGCCTGGGGGCGGCTGGTGGGCAGCGCCCGCTACCGCGTCCGCTACCTGTAGCCGGCTACTGAGAGGACAGCGCCCGGCGCAGGTGCGTCCAGGAGCGCACCCCTCGCGCCAGGGTGTAGGCCGCCGCGTAGGACACGCGGTCGCGCGGGCGGGTGAGACCTTCGTCGCGCCAGACGGTGCGCCACACGGCGAGCGCCCTGCGCAGGTCGTGCGCCGCGGCGCGCAGCCGTGCGGCGCGGCCTGCGCCGGCCTGGCGGTCCGCGAGCCCGCCGGCCACCCGGGCCGACTTGGTCACCAGCTCGCGCCAGCCCGGCCGCGACGGATGCTCGACGACGACCCCGGGGTCGTACACCATCCGTCCACCGGCGGCCGCGAGGCGCCGGCCCCAGTCGACGTCGCCGCCCGAGCGCAGCGCCGCGTCGAACGGACCGACCCGGTCGAACGTGCTCGACCGGGTGACGAGGTTCGCGGTCGCGGCGAACGACCATTCCCCGACGTACCGGTCCTGCCGGAACGTGTGACGCTCCTCGTAGAGCTCAGGGCCGGTGCCGGGTGCGGCGCCGTCGCGGAACACGAGCGCGATGCGACCGCCGACGGCGTCGATCGTCGGGTCACCCTCCAGCCGCGCGACGGCCCGTTCGAGCCACGTCGGCGCCGGGAGGCAGTCGGCGTCGGTGAAGGCGAGCACGTCGCCCGACGCCACCGCGACACCGGCGTTCCTCGCGCGGTAGGAGCCGGGCCGGGGCTCGTGCACCAGGCGCACCGGCGGCTCGGCGGGAAGTGAGGCCGCGACGTCCTGCCGGGAGGCGTTGTCGACGACGACGATCTCCACGGGCCCGCGGTACGTCTGGGCGCGCAGCGCCGCCAGGCAGAGCACGAGGCGGTCGGCGTCGTCGTGCACGGGGACGACGACGGTGACGCGCGCGTTCATCCGACCACCGTCCGCGCCCTCTCCCGGCCCCAGCGGACCACGGCGCCGCGGATCCGGCGGCGCACCGCGCGCACCACGGCGAGGGCCCGGCGCAGCGCGCGGCGCGCCGGCGAGCCCGGTGCGACCGTCACCCGGCGCAGCCGGTACGCCCACCGAAGGAGGTGCTGGCGCGCCGGCCCGGCGGCGACGAGCGCGTGCCGCGACAGGCCGGTCGCCGGCAACCAGCGGCGCTCGTACGACCGCTCACCTCCGGGGACGTCGCCCTCGAACCCGGGAGGCGGCCCGACGAAGCCGTACGAGTCGGCGAAGTCGGGCACCGCCGGGCCGTAGCGGTGCAGGAACTCCAGGTCGACGAGGACCGGGCCGCGCTCCGCGTCGAGCACGAAGTTCTCCGGTTTCGCGTCGACGACGTCGAACCCCAGGGCGTGCGTCCGGCGCAGGACGGCGACGATGTCGCGCACCACGGCCAGCGGCAGCAGGCGGCCCGGCCGCCGCGGCATCCGGTCGTCCACCCGGGCCGTGAGGAACCAGTCGTCCCCGCGCTCGAGGACCGGCAGGACCGCGGGCATGCGCGGGCTGAGCAGCGCCCGGCCCTCGACCTCGCGCTCGAGGAAGCGCCGGAACCCGGGCGCGTACGTCTTGCGCACCGCGAACCCGTCCCGGTACCGCACCACCTCGACCTTCGCACGGCGCCCGCGGCTGAGCGTCTCCACCACGTCGGGCAGCGGCCGCCATCGCGCGCGGCGCCCGTCGACCGCGGCACGCAGCGCGGGCTCGTCGTCGGGCACGGCGAGGCGCACGTACTCCCAGGCCTCGACCTCGTCGTCCGACGAGTGCAACGGGTTGAAGCGCTCGCCGGGTGCCACGCGCGCCGCGACCAGCTCGCGCACGGCCGCCTTGGCCCGCGCGGTCAGCAGGTTGGTCAGGCGGGGGAAGTCCCGGCGGGTGTCCTCGTCGGGCGGCTCGGGCGCGTGGTGCGCCGTGACGACGACCGCCGCGGCGCCGCCGCCGCTGCGCGGGAACGGCCCGGCGCTCCAGTTGCCGCCGCGCATGTCGTGCGCGCACCGCGCACGCGCCGGCTCATCGAGCTCGCGCGCGAGGAGCACCTCGAAGCCGAGGCCCTCGAGGGTGCGCAGCACCTCGGGCAGCGGGAGCACCTGCGCCGTGCGCTCGCGGACGACGAACACGGTGGTACCCGGCGGCTCGGGCGTCGCCGTCGGCTCGACCCGGCCGGCGAGCCAGGCGTTGTCGGCCGACAGGCGACGGACGGTGTCGGCGGGCGGTCGCCACCCGGCCGCGCCGAGATAGCCGTCCAGGCCCGCGAGGTCGAGGGGGACGGTGCGGCCGAGCGTGCCCGCCAGGGACTGCAGCGCCTCGCCGTAGGCGTGCTCGGGGTGTGCCGCCCCGGCGCCGCCGGGCTCCGGCGGGAGGCCGGACGCCAGGCCCTTGTGGTACACGGCGTGGTAGGCGAGCGAGTGCAGATGGTCCTCCGGTGCGGGGACGCGCAGGCCGCTGCTGTGGACCACCGCCCGCTCCAGGAGGTCACGGGCGCGCGGTGGCGGGTAGTACGCCGCCCGGCGGTAGTCGGCACCGGAGACGCCGGACACGCTGTAGACGTCGACGGGGATGGTGCCCGGCTCTTCCGCGAGGACGGCTCGCAGGCGCTCGAGGTCGTCGTCGGCGACGAGGACGTCGAGGTCCTCGCTCGGGTCGAGGTGGGGCAGGTCGTCGAACCAGCGGAGCACGGCGTACGAGACGCCGTCGGCGGCGAGTCGCTGCGCCAGGCCGGGCACGCCAAGGACGGGGGACAGGTAGTGCCGGGGTCGCGCACGCTCCCGAGCCGGCAGCTCGAGCACGTCGGCCCGGAGGACGTCGTCGACCGTGCCCGCCCCGCGCACCGGCCGTGCCAGTCGCGCGGCCGCGGCGGGAAGGGCTGTCCCACCTCGTTCGACGAGCACGTGGCGGACGTGCTGGAGGTCCCGGGCCGACCACAGGAGCCGGGCGAACGGCCGCCGGACGACGAGCACGTCCGTGGCGGAGGCGGTCGCCGCGCGCGGGTGGATCGCGTGGAAGCGGTGGGCCAGGGCACCGGCCTGCGACCGCACGCGGTCGAGGTCCGCGGCGGGCACGAGGCCCAGGTAGCGGCCGGCGCCGAGCTCGGAGCACCGCAGCGCGAGCGCCGGGTCGGGGGCACCGAGGTCGAGGACGCGCGTGCCGGGCTGGAGGAGCGCCCCGAGGTCCATCCTGCGTACAGTAGGCGCGGTTTGGGTGGATAGGTCATGCTCGTCCGGACTTCACCCGGTTCTGCGCTAGGTGCTTCCCGGGTTCGTGCCGCACGGTGGGAGCACACCGCCCAGCGTCCTCGGGGAGAGACCGTGACAGCTCCAGCTCCGCCGGCCGCCGGCCCCGCCGCGGCCGGAGCCGCGGCGCGGCGGTCACCGTGGCGCGCGGCGCGCGGGGCCCTGCGGGCCGTGCGGCGGCTGGGCATGTTCTTCGAGGCGTCGCGTGGCCGCGTGGCGCTGCTCGGGGTGACGTCCGTCGTGGCGGGTCTCGTCGAGGCCGCCCTGCTCGCCCTCATCGCGGCGGTCGCCACCGGGCTGTCCCGGGGCCAGGACGTCGTCCGTGCCGACCTCGGCCCGGTCTCGATCGACTCGGGCCTCGTCGCCACCTTCACGGTCGGCATCGCGCTCGCCGTGGTGCGCGGCGGCCTCCAGCTGCTCCTCGCCTACCTGCCGGCCCGGATGAGCGCGGATGCGATGGCGCAGCTGCGGCGGCGGCTGTTCGACTCCTTCCTCGGTGCGGCGTGGCCGGCGAAGGCGAACGAGCGGGACGGGCAGTTCCAGTCCCTGATGAACGCGCACATCACCAGCGCGTCGCAGGCGATCACCATGCTCGGCAGCGGCGTCACCGCGGCGCTGATGTTCGGCACCCTCCTCGTCTCGGCGTTCGTCCTCAGCCTCCCGGCCGCGGTCGTCCTGTCCGTCGCCTCGATCGCCCTGTTCGCGGCGCTGCGACCGCTCGCGCGCCGGCTCCGCGCGTCGTCGAAGGCGCTGAGCTCGGAGAACATCGAGTACTCCAAGGGCGTGCAAGAGGTGGTGCTCATGGCGGAGGAGACGCAGGTCTTCGGCGCCGGCGAGGACTACCGGCGAGGGGTGTACCGCCTCGTCGACGGGGTGCGTGGCCCGATGCTGCGCACCCGGTTCCTCGCCAACGCCGTCCCGGCGCTCTACCAGAGCGCCGCCCTGCTGGTCATGGTCGTGGCGCTGATCGCCGTGTCGTTCGTCGACACGGCGCGGATCGCCTCGCTCGGCGCGGTGGTGCTGGTGCTGGTCCGCTCGTTGACGTACGGGCAGCAGGTCCAGTCCGCCGTCACCGGCATGGACGAGCGGATCCCGTTCATGGACCGCCTGGCGACGGCGCTCGAGCACTACGGGTCACAGCCCCAGCAGGACGGTCCCGAGGCGCTCCCGCGCGTCGGCTCGATGGGCATGTCGGACGTGACGTTCGGCTACCGCCCGGGGGTTCCCGTGCTGCACGGGATCACCTTCGAGGCGCACGTCGGGGAGACGATCGGCATCGTGGGCCCGTCGGGAGCGGGGAAGTCGTCGATGGTCCAGCTCCTGCTCCGCCTGCGGGACCCGGCCGCAGGGCAGGTGCTCGTCAACGGGGCGGACGTCCGGCGGTTCCGGCGTGCCGACTGGCAGCGCGCCGTGGCGTACGTGCCCCAGCAGCCGCAGCTGATCTGGGGGACCGTCGCGGACAACATCCGCTACTACCGCCCTCACCTGGACGACGCCGCGATCGAGCGCGCGGCCCGGCGCGCCCACGTGCACGACGAGGTGATGTCGTGGCCCCGGGGCTACCAGACCGTCGTCGGGCAACGGGCGTCCGCGGTGTCCGGCGGTCAGCGCCAGCGGCTGTGCCTGGCCCGGGCGCTGGCCGACGACCCGTGCGTGCTGGTGCTCGACGAGCCGACCAGCGCGCTGGACGTGCTCTCCGAGGAGCACGTCCAGCAGTCGATCCGCGAGCTGGGCGACGACGTCCTGGTGTTCCTCGTGGCGCACCGGCTGTCGACGCTCTCCGTCTGCGACCGCGTGATGGTGCTGGTCGACGGGCGGCTGGAGGCGCTCGGCTCCGCCGATGCGCTCGGCGAGTCCAGCGACTTCTTCCGCGAGGTGACCGAGATCACCCGGCGCAGCACGCGGTGACGTGCCGGGCGGTGGACCCCCCGGGGCGATCGACCGGGCGAAATTGGACAGAACGGCCGAACAGGTGCGAGCGGGGCGTCTAGCCTGACGAGGACCGGTGCGGGAGAGGAACCCCATGGACCTGTTCACGATCGTCGGTGCGAGCCTACGACGCTGGTACGTCGCGTTGCCCGTGCTCGTCCTGGCGCTCGTCGGCGCCGGCTTCGCGTACCGGTCCGTGGCGCCCGTCTACACGTCGAGCGTGTCCGTCGCGGTGCTGCCTTCCACGCCCACGCCGACGGCGCCCGGCGAGGAGCAGACGCCGGCCGGGGAGAACCCGTACTCCGGCTCCGGCGGCGCCCGGTTCGCCGCCGCGGTCCTCGCCCGCAACATCAACACCGGGACGTACCGTGACTCGGTGGGCCTCGGCGGCCGGGACGACGTCACCTTCAGCGCCGAGGCGTCGAGCCAGCAGCCGATGATCCGCATCGACGCGACGGGTCCGTCGCCCGAGTCGGTCCTCGACACGCTGGACCGCGTGGCGGGCCAGGCCGATGTCGTGCTCAACCAGTTCCAGCTCAGCGCGGGCGCCTCGGAGGCGACGCTGTACCGCCTCGCGATCGCCGTGCCGGCCGACACGGTGTCGGACATCACGCCCAGCCGCTGGCGGAACGCCGGCGCGCTGGTCGCCGCCGGTCTCGTCGTCGCCGCCGCCCTGGCCACCGCGCTCGACGTGGCGCTGCGGCGGCGCCCCGAACGCAAGGGGCACGCCGCGACCCCGCGCCAGCCCGCCGCCGAGGAGCGCGGCGCGGCGGACGTGGTCTCCCCCCGGCAGTCGCCCGCCGAGACGGGCGACGTGGTCGCGGACGGGCCGGAGGCACCGGGTGGCGACGGTTCGCGGGCCGGGGACGGCGACTCCTCGGTGGGCGACGCGAGACCCTCGGTCGCCATCACGCAGCATGGCTGAGCTGCGCCACGGATTCGGGCCCGACAGCGCGGACGCCGCCCGGGGCGACGGGCCCTGGGTGCTCATCCTGCTGGCGGCCTTCAGCGGCCTGACGATCCCGGCCGGCCTGGTCCTCGCCGGCCCGCTGGCGTCGAACGGCTGGCCGCCCCGGCTGCTGGTGTTCCTCGCCGCCGGTTGCATCCTGATCGGGTGGATGGTGCGGGGCGCGGCGGGCCGCGCCCCGGCCTCGCCGGCGCTGGTGGGGACGTTCGTGCTGCTCGGCGCCTGCCTCGTGGCGTACTTCGCCGCCGGGATGAGGGCGACGGTGCCCGACGAGTACGCGGGGGCGCTGCGGGCGCTGCTCGCGATGGTCCCCGTCGCGATCGTCGCGGCGGGGATCGCCCAGATGGCCACCGAACGCCAGGTCAACGTGCTGCTGCAGGTGGTGGTGGTCGCGGCGTCGCTGTCCGCGCTCGTCGCGCTGGCGCAGTACGTCAAGCCGTTCGACCTCGCCTCCCTGATGCAGGTCCCGGGGATGGTGGCCCGCGAGGCCGGTGGGATGGGTTCGAGGGGCGGCTTCACGCGGGTGAACGGCGCGGCCGAGCACCCCATCGAGTTCAGCGTCATCAGCGGCGCGGCGCTGCCGCTCGCGATCCACTCCGCGCGCTTCGCCCGGGACGGGCTGCGCCGCCTGGTCCTGTGGGCGGTCGTCGGGGTGTTCGCGCTCGCCGTGCCGATGGCCGTGTCGCGGTCGGGTGTCGTCGTCGTCGCCGTGGCGCTGCTCGTCTACGCGGTGGCGCTCGACGGGCGGCAGCGGCTGACCCTGCTGGCGGTGGCCGTGGCGGGTGGCGCGCTGCTGCGTGCGGCCATCCCCGGGCTGCTCGGCACCGTCACCGCGATCTTCGAGCGTGCGGCCACGGACCCGAGCGTGTCCGGCCGGACGGACGACTACGTGGTCATCGGCCAGCTGTTCCGCCGCTCACCCCTGGTGGGGATGGGCCTGGGCACGTTCCGGCCCGAGGTGTACTTCTTCCTCGACAACGCCTACCTGCTCGCCGCCGTCGAGGGTGGCGTCGTCCTGGTCGTGGCGGTCGTCCTGTTCTTCGTCCTCGGCGCGGCCGCCGCGCGGGGCGCCGCACTGCGTGCCGTCGACGACGAACGCCGGTCCCGTGCGCAGGCGCTGGCGGCATCGATCGCCGCGATCGGGCTGTCGGGCCTGTTCTTCGACCTGTTCAGCTTCGCGCAGGTCACCCTGCTGTGCTTCCTGCTCGTCGGCGCGGCCGGGGCGAGCTGGCGGCTGTCGCTCGAGACGGGGCGGGCACTGCCCGCCCCGCTCGAGCGCATCCGTGGGGTGTCAGCCGATCGGCAGCGGCGACCCGTCGGCGTCCCACACGTTGCCTGACGCGGTCACCGGCATGCTGATCTGTGCGGCGCCGTACCGGTGGGTGCTGCCGAACCGGTTCCCCAGCACGTCGACCCGCCGGATGATGTTCCCGGTGCTGCCGGGGACCACGAAGAGCGTGTAGTTCCCGCCGTTGAGCCAGTTGCCCTCGATGATCACGGGGCCGTCGGACGACGAGCCCATGTCGGGCTTGATGATGAGAGCGGAGTTCCCGAACGTCCCGAGCTGGGCGTTCGAGGAGTCGATGACGTTGTGGCGCACGACGACGTCCACCACGCCGGACTGGACCTGGCCGCCGTCGGCGTGGGCGCCGGGCTCGGGCGTGAGGTCGTGGATCCAGCTGTCCTCCAGCAGGACGTGGGAGCCGAGCTTGACGCCGTCCTGCGTCGTCGAGTGGATGTCGAGGCGCCGGCCGGTCCAGCTGCCCCCGCTGATCGCGTTCTGGAAGCCCAGGATCTCGGAGTCCTCGATGGTCACGTCCCCGCTGGTCACCCGGATGCCGTAGTAGCCGGTCCCCGAGATCCGGGAGTTCTTCACGACGACGCCGGGGGCGGAGACCGTGATGGTGCCGTTCACGTCGAGCCCGGAGATCACCGCTCCCGGCGTGGTGACCGTGAGGGAGCCGCTGGGTGTCAGTGCCGTGCCGTCCGGCACGCCGGTGGTCGACGGTCCGGGACGGTCGCCCGTCGGCGGAGCGACCGGGGCCGGCGTGGGGGCGGCGGTCGGCGTCGGGCTGGGTGCCGGCGTCGCGGTCGGGGTCGGCGTCGGGGTGGCCGTGGCCGTCGGCGTGGGGCCGGCCGTGGGGGTGGGCGTCGGGCTCGCCGTGGCGGTCGGGCTCGGCGTCGGGCTCGGGCTGGGGCTCGCCGTGGCCGTGGGGGTCGCCGTCGCCGTGGGCGTGGGCGTGGGCGAGACGGTCGTGATCGAGGGGCCGGACAGCGTGACCGGGGCCCCGGTGTCCGCCCAGACGTTCCCGGACACCGTCACCGGCGCCGTGATCCGGGCCGGCGCGCGACCGCCGCGGCCGAAGCGGTTCCCGATGAGGGAAGCACCCTGCTCCACGCGGCCCTTGCTCGACTTGAGGATCTGGACCGTGTACGTCCCGCCGTCGAGCCAGTTGCCCTCGATGGTCAGGGGTCCGGTCGCCGGCGCGGTGCCCTCGGGCTTGACGAACACGGCCGCGTTGGCCTTCGTCTTCCCGGTGACGTCGATCGTGTTGCCCCGCACGACGACGTCGCGCGCACCGACGTCCAGCTGGACACCGTCCACGGCGGCGCCCCCCACCACGCCGAGGCCGTGGACCCAGCTGTCCAGCAGGCTGTCGCCGCTGCCCAGCTTGACGCCGTCGCGCGCCGCACCGCGGACCTCGATGCGGCGGGCGGTCCAGCCGGACCCCGCCAGGCCGTAGGTGAAGCCGGAGATCTCGGAGTCGACGATCGTCAGCGAGCCCGACTCCACCCGGACGCCGTAGGGCGTCGCGGTGCCGCCGTGGATCCGCGAGCTGCGGATGACCACGCCCGGGGCGGCGATCGTCACGGTACCGGTGATGTCCGCCCCGTCGATCAGCGTGCCGGCCGTGGTGATCCGGCCACCCTGCCGGGCGTGGAGCACCGTGCCGTCGGGCACGCCGGTCGTCGTGGCGTTCGGCGCGGCCGTCGCGCTCGACGCCGAGGCGACCGTCAGGGGCAGGATCAGCGCCGTGACGGCCACCGTGGCCAGGCGCGCGAACCGCGTGCCGCGCGCGGTGCCGGCGCGGGCGGCGGACCCGCGGTCCGCTCCGAGGGTTCGCTCGATCGTCGAGTGGCGTGCCATGGAGGTCCAATCCCAGCGTCCGTGTCCCGGGTGGGGGGAAGGACGGACGCCGTCGATCCGTGTGCAGGAGGCGGCCGGAGGGGACCGCCTCGTCCCGCCCGCCATAGAACGATCCGGTGACAAGGGGTGTCAATTTCCGGATTCATCGGACGGAACGGTGTTCTCGGACAGCGGGGGAGGGGGTGAATTTGCGCTCACCTGGGGCGGCGGGGTGATCTTCGGTGGAGAATTCGCGCGCCGTCGGTCACTTCGTTGTGACCAAAGTCACAAGCTCACCAGCCGCCGCGGCCCCGGACCGCCCGGGCCACGCGCTTGCGGGCGTGGTCCAACTTGGCCCGCCATCCGGAGTACCGGCGCAGGTCCAGACTGGCGCGCTGGACCGCGATCGCCGACTCGTGCTCCTGGCGCGCCCAGTCGGCGACGGTACGGATCCCGAGCGCCTGGGCCGTCAGGGGCATCCGCCGCAGGAAGTCCTCGTCACTGGTGAACAGCGTGTGCGGCGAGCGCGGGTCGTCCAGGTTCTCCTCCCGGACGAACGGGAAGAGCCAGCCGTTGACCGCGCCGCGCCGCGCCAGGCCGATGCAGTAGGCGGGGAACGACTGCCCCTGGCCGAGCGGGCCTCCGCGCTCCACCCACGCGCGTGGCAGCAGGTAGCCCGACCCCTGGACCCAGTGGTTGCGCAGCAGGGACACGCCACCTGCGAACTCGGCGATCTTCCGCTCGGCGAGCCGTGGCACGAAGTCCTCGTCGCGGAACCGCCAGCTGCCGATGGCGCCGAAGCCGGGGTTGGCGGCGTGTGCCGCCCGCAGGCGCTCGATCCACCCCCGTTCGGGCAGGCAGTCGTCGTCCACCTTCGAGACGAGATCTCCGTCGGCCTGCGACCACAGCCAGTTCGTCGGGGCGGTCAGACGCACGTTCTCGCGGCTGTGGTGGAACCGGTGCACCCGCGGGTCGTCCCGGTGCTCGCGGACCGCCTCGAGCGTCTCCTCGTCGTCCCCGTTGTGCCACAACCAGACGCGCGTGTGCTCGTCGGCGGTCGACAGGAGGTGGGGCAGCGACAGCCGGACGTGGGCCGGGCTGTTGTACGTGATCATCAGCACGTCGACGAGGGCGGGCAATGCCTCCCCTTCCACGATTCGCGTCGCGTTGGGTCACCACTATGCCGACCGGGATGGACCGGGCCGAGGCGTCGGTCGGGTGATTTTCCGGTGATCTCGGATGTTTCGTCTCGAATACCACCGGGATGGTGCAATAGCCTCGAATACGGACACCTGGGGAGGTTCGCGATGGCACGTCCGAGAGTGCGGCAGACGAGCCCCGTCGCGACGGTCGTCGTGCCGGCGCACGACGAGGGCGCGGTCATCGACCGGTGCCTGCGGGTGCTGTTGTCGGACGCGCGCCCCGGCGAGCTCGCGGTGCTCGTCGTCAGCAACGGCTCGTCGGACGACACCGCCGAGGTCGCCCGGCGGTGCGCCCGCCTGATGGGCCACGAGGTCGAGGTGCTCGAGCTCGCGGCCGCGGGCAAGGTCGGTGCGCTGCGCGCGGGCTTCGGCCAGGTGCGCCACTGGCCGGTGATCGTGCTCGACGCCGACTGCGAGCTGCCGACGACGTCCGCCCGTGCCCTGGTCGCCGCGCTGGACACGGGCGAGCCCACCGTCGCGGCGCCCCGGATGACGGTGACCACGGCGTCGTCCGCGGTCCTCGTCCGGCGCTTCTACCGCGTCTGGACCGCCCTGCCGTACGTGCGGGAGGGGATGGTCGGCTCGGGCGTCTTCGCCCTCAACGAGGCGGGGTGGCGGCGGCTGGGAACCCTGCCGGACGTCACCAACGACGACGGCTGGGTCCGTCGGGCGTTCGCCGTCGAGGAGCGGCGGTCCGTCCCCGAGCCGTTCGTGACGCACGCGGCGCGCACCACGTCGGCGCTCGTCTCCCGGCGCGCGCGCATCGTCAACGGCAACCGGCAGCTCGCGGCGCGTCTGGGCGCGGACCAGGGCCGCAACCGGCCGGCCGGCCTGCTGGCGGCCCTGCGCCGCGGGGCGATCTCCCCGGGCGACACCCTCGCCTTCCTCGCCGTCACCGCGGCCACCCGTGCGGTCGCCACCGCGCGGCGCATCCGCCGGGACGACCGCTGGGCGGCCGACCGGACGTCACGGGCCGCCGCGTGAGCCCCGCGAGCGGCAGCCGCGCCCGCGGCCCGTGGCGCACGTTGCGACGGCTGGCCGACCCGGCACTGGTGGTGCACCTGGCGAAGATCGCCCGCTACTGGTCGTACGCGCACGTGGAGCCGCGGCGGCGGCTGACGGCCGGGCCGGGCCTGCGCATGTCCCCGCTCGCGAGCCTGCGCAACGGCGAACGAATCACGCTCGGCCGGGACGTGCACGTCGGCGAACGGTGCTACCTGTGGGCCGGCGACTCGACGGGGCGGATCGTCCTCGGCGACCGGGTGCTGCTGGCCCCCGAGGTCTTCATCACGGCCAGCAACTACGGCGTGCGCCACGGGACGCCGATCGCCCAGCAGGAGCGGCGGGAGGCCGACGTCGTCATCGGGGACGACGTGTGGTTGGGCGCCCACGTGGTGGTGCTGCCGGGGGTGGTCGTCGGGGACGGCGCCGTGGTGGGTGCCGCGTCGGTGGTCTCGCGCTCGCTGCCGGCGCACTGCATCGCCGTCGGCGTCCCGGCGAAGGTCGTCGGCTGGCGCCCCGGGTACGTGCCGCCGGACGACGTCGCGCCCGGCGACGCGGCCCCGGAGACCTGACCGTGGACCACGCCCGGGACCAGGAGGGCCCGCCGGTGCCGGTGCCCGAGGTGTCGATCGTCGTCGTGTCCCACGACGGGGCGCAGTGGCTGGAGCGGTGCCTGACCGCGGTGACGGGCGAGGGACGTCCGGCGCTGAGCAGCGAGGTGGTCGTGGTCGACTCCGGCTCGGGCCGCGAGACGCTCGACGTGCTCGCCCGATGGGCGGACCGGGTCGACGTGCAGGTCGCGGGCCGCAACGTCGGCTTCGCCCGGGGCTGCAACCTCGGCGTGGCGCGGACCACGGGCCGGCGGGTGCTCCTGCTCAACCCGGACGCGGTGGTGCGGCCGGGGTGCGTGGACGCGCTCGCGGCGGCACTCGACGCCCATCCCCGTGCCGGGATCGTCGGCGGCAGGACGCTGCGCCCGGACGGGACGGTGGACCCGAGCTCGTGCTGGGGTCGGCCGACCGTGTGGAGCTGGGCCTGCTTCGCGACGGGCCTGAGCTCGGTGTTCCGCAGGTCGCGGCTGTTCGACCCGGAGTCGCTCGGCGCCTGGCAGCGCGACACGGCCCGCGAGGTGGACGTGGTCACCGGATGTCTCCTCATGACCGGGCGGGACACCTGGGAGCGGCTCGGCGGGCTCGACGAGACGTACTTCATGTACGGCGAGGACGCGGACCTCTCCCTCCGGGCCGCGGCGGCGGGCTTCCGCCCCCGGATCACACCCGATGCCGTCGCCGTCCACGCCGTCGGGGCCTCCTCCGGCGGCAACTCCTCGGCGCAGAAGATGCGGCTGCTGTTCACGGGCAAGGCCACCGTCGCGCGGCTGCGGTGGTCGCCGGGCCGGGCGCGGGTGGGCATCGCGCTGCTCCTGGCCGGCGTGGCGCTGCGCGCGCTCGGGGAGCGGGCGCGGCGCGTGGCGGCCCCGCGGTGGGTGCCCCTCGTCGTCGACCGGTCCTGGACCGCCGGGTGGGCCGGTCACCCCGCCCCCTCGCCGGTCGCCCGCCCCTCGTAGACTGGCCGCGCCACCCGGGTCCCCGCGGATTCCGGGTTCTTCGTCGTGCCCGACGACGCCCGAAGGGACCCATGAACCTCACCGGCCTGCTGCCCACCCTGCTCACCGACCCGGCCGCCGGTGCGGCCCTCGAGCAGGTGCGCACCCGCGGCGAGCTGGACGTCGTCGCGCCGGCAGGCGTCCGCGCCCCGCTGCTCGCGGCCTTCGCCGGCGCCCGCGCCGCGGCGGCAGCGGCGCAGGACGGCGCCGGCGGCGCGCCGGCACCCGTCGGTCCGAGCAAGGCCGCCCGCCCGCTCGTCGTGGTCACCGCGACCGGCCGCGACGCCGACGAGTTGGCCCAGGCGCTGCGCTGCTACCTGCCCGACGAGGACGTCGCCGTCCTCCCGAGCTGGGAGACCCTCCCGCACGAGCGGCTGAGCCCGCGCGCGGACACCGTCGCGCGCCGGCTCGCGGTGTTCCGGCGGCTGGCGCACCCCGAGGGCGACGGCCCGCAGGGCCCGGTGCGCGTGCTGGTCGTCTCCGCCCGGGCGCTGCTCCAGCCCGTGGTGGACGGGCTGGGGGAGCTGGAGCCGGTCGCCGTGCGCACCGGGCAGCGGGTGGACCTCGACGACCTGGAGCGGCGCCTGGTGGACGCCGCCTACACGCGCACGGACATGGTGGAACGGCGCGGCGAGTTCGCCGTCCGCGGCGGCATCCTCGACGTGTTCCCGCCCACCGAGGACCACCCGCTGCGGGTGGAGCTGTGGGGCGACGAGGTCGAGGAGATCCGCTGGTTCGCGGTGGCCGACCAGCGCAGCCTCGAGGTCGCCGAGCACGGGCTGTGGGCCCCGCCCTGCCGGGAGATCCTGCTGACGGACGCCGTGCGCTCGCGCGCCGCGGCGCTGGCCGACCGCCTGCCGGGCGCCCGCGACATGCTCGAGAAGCTCGCCGACGGCATCGCCGTGGAGGGCATGGAGTCGCTCGCGCCGGCGCTCGTCGATCGGATGGTCCCGGTGCTCGACCTGGTGGACGCCGAGTCGCTGCTCGTCGTCGTCGACCCGGAGCGGGTGCGCCGGCGCGCGCACGACCTGGTGGCGACCACCGAGGAGTTCCTCGCGGCCGCGTGGACGGGGGCGGCCGCGGGCGGCGCCACCCCGCTGGACCTGTCCGCCGCGAGCTTCGCGAGTTTCGCCGAGGTGCGCGCCCTCGCGGCGGTCCGCGCGCTCGGCTGGTGGACGCTCAGCCCCTTCGCGCTCGCGAACGCGGACGACGACGACGTCGCGGCGCCCGCGGACGGCGCGCTCGCCGTGCGTGCCCGCGACGTGCGCCACTACCAGGGGGAGCTGGAGCGCGCGATCGACGACGTGCGCTCCCACCAGCGCGACGGCTGGCGGCTGGTCCTCACCACGGAGGGCCACGGGCCCGCCCAGCGCCTCGTCGAGCAGCTGCGGGCCGCGGAGGTCCCGGCCCGCCTGGTGCCGGGGCTGGACGACGAGCCCGAGCCGGGCGTGGTGCTCGTCGTGCCCGCGCCCGCCGGGCCGGGCTTCGCGTCCGACGAGCTGCGGCTGGCCGTGTTCTCCGAGTCCGACCTGACGGGGCGGGCGGGGACCAGCACCCGTGACATGCGGCGGATGCCGAGCCGGCGGCGCAACGTCGTCGACCCGCTGGCGCTGCGGCCCGGCGACTACGTGGTGCACGAGCAGCACGGCGTGGGGCGGTTCGTCGAGCTGGCGTCGCGCACCGTGGGGTCCGGGGCGAGCGCGGCGACGCGTGAGTACCTGGTGATCGAGTACGCCTCCGCGAAGCGGGGACAGCCCGGCGACCGGCTCTACGTCCCCACCGACCAGCTGGACCAGGTGACCAAGTACGTCGGCGGCGAGGCGCCGACGCTCAACCGCATGGGCGGGTCGGACTGGGCGAAGACCAAGGGGCGGGCGCGCAAGGCGGTCCGCGAGATCGCCGGCGAGCTGATCCGCCTCTACAGCGCCCGGATGGCCACCCCCGGATACGCGTTCGGCCCGGACACGCCGTGGCAGCGCGAGCTGGAGGACGCCTTCGCCTACGTGGAGACGCCGGACCAGCTCGTCACCATCGACGAGGTCAAGGCGGACATGGAGAAGACCGTCCCGATGGACCGCCTGATCTGCGGCGACGTCGGCTACGGCAAGACGGAGATCGCGGTGCGGGCGGCGTTCAAGGCGGTGCAGGACGGCAAGCAGGTGGCCGTCCTGGTGCCCACCACGCTGTTGGTGCAGCAGCACCTGGAGACGTTCTCCGAGCGGTACGCGCCGTTCCCGGTCACGGTCCGCGCGCTGTCGCGGTTCCAGACGGACAGCGAGGCGAAGAAGGTGGTCGAAGGCCTGGCGGACGGCTCCGTGGACGTGGTGATCGGCACGCACCGGCTGATCACGGGCGGGATCCGGTTCAAGGACCTCGGGCTTGTGGTGATCGACGAGGAGCAGCGCTTCGGCGTGGAGCACAAGGAGACGCTCAAGGCGCTGCGCACGGACGTGGACGTGCTGGCGATGAGCGCCACGCCGATCCCCCGCACGCTGGAGATGGCCGTCACCGGGATCCGCGAGATGTCCACCCTCGCGACGCCGCCGGAGGAGCGGCACCCGGTGCTCACCTTCGTCGGGGCGTACGACGAGAAGCAGATCACCGCCGCGGTGCGCCGCGAGCTGCTCCGCGAGGGGCAGGTGTTCTACATCCACAACCGGGTGGAGTCCATCGAGCGGGCCGCGCAGCGGATCCAGGAGCTGGTTCCGGAGGCGAGGATCGCCACGGCCCACGGCAAGATGCACGAGCACCAGCTGGAGCGCGTCATCGTCGACTTCTGGGAGAAGCGGTTCGACGTCCTGGTGTGCACCACGATCGTCGAGACCGGCCTGGACATCCCCAACGCGAACACGCTGGTCCTGGAGCGGGCGGACCTGCTGGGCCTGTCGCAGCTGCACCAGCTGCGCGGCCGCGTCGGCCGCGGGCGGGAGCGCGCGTACGCGTACTTCCTCTACCCGCCGGAGGTGCCGCTGACCGAGACGGCGCACGACCGCCTGGCGACGATCGCGGCGAACACCGACCTCGGTGCCGGCATGGCCGTGGCGCTCAAGGACCTGGAGATCCGCGGCGCCGGGAACCTGCTGGGCGGCGAGCAGTCCGGGCACATCGAGGGCGTCGGGTTCGACCTGTACGTGCGGATGGTGGGCGAGGCGGTGGCCGACTTCCGGGGCGAGGCCCCCGCCGAGCAGCCGGACGTCACCATCGAGCTGCCGGTGGACGCCCACATCCCGCAGGCGTACGTCGCCACGGAGCGGCTGCGGCTCGAGGCGTACCGGAAGATCGCCGCCGCGGACGACGAGGCCGCGCTCGAGTCGGTGCGCGCCGAGCTGGTGGACCGCTACGGCCCGGTGCCGGCGGCGGTGGACGCCCTCTTCGAGGTGGCGCGCTTCCGCCAGCTGGCGCGGTCGGTGGGGCTGACCGACGTGACGGCCCAGGGCAAGTTCGTGCGCTTCGCCCCCGTGGACCTGCCCGAGTCGGCGCAGCTGCGGCTCAAGCGGCTCTACCCCGGCTCGGTGCTCAAGCCCGCGGTCCGCACGGTCCTGGCGCCGTTCCCGACGACCGCCCGCATCGGCGGCACGCCGCTGGGCGGCGCCGCGCTGCTGACGTGGGCCCACCAGCTGGTCGACGCGGTGCTGCGTGGCGACGTGTCGGCGGCCGCCACGGCCGCCGCACGGTGAGGCCGGACCGCCGGTGGCCCGCACGGCTGCGGGGCCTACCATGTCCGGCGGACCGCACCATCGCCCAGGAGGACCAGTGAGGCAGCACGCTCGCACCAGGATCGCCGCAGCCGGGATCGCGGGCCTCGCGCTCGCGGGGCTGCTTGCCGGGTGCGCGGGCAGCCCGGGGACGGCGGCGGTCGTCGACGGCCGCACGATCCGCACCTCCGAGGTGACCGCGGTGGTCGACGAGCTGTCGCCGGCCTACCGCGGCGTCACCCCGCAGGCGTACCTCGGCGCCCTGATCATCGAGCCGACGCTCGTGCAGGCGGCGGCCGACGCCGGCCTGGCCGTGTCCGACGACGACGGGATCGCCCGGCTGCGGTCGGACTTCGCGAGCGCGGGCGCGCAGGCGCCCGACACGTTCTCGGCGCCGACCATCGCGATCGGGCGGTACCAGGCGGTGGCGGCCAAGCTGAGCGACACCGGCGACGCCGACAAGGTGACGCAGATCCGGGACCAGCTCGCCTCGCGCATCGACGCGCTCGACGTGACCGTCAACCCGCGGTTCGGCACCTTCGACCCGACGAGCGGCGGGATCAGCCTGCCGTCCGCGCCGGCGTGGATGGCCACCGGGTCGTGACCGGCGGCGCCGCCACGGACCCGTTCCGTGAGCTCGTGGCGGTGATGGACCGGCTGCGCTCGCCGGGCGGCTGCCCGTGGGACGCGGCGCAGACCCACGAGTCCCTGGTGCCCTTCCTCTTCGAGGAGGCGCACGAGCTCGCCGTGCACCTCCACCCGCACGTCTTCGCCGGCGCGCAGTCCCCGGCCGAGCGGCTGCACGTCCAGTGGGACGCGATCAAGAAGGCCGAGAAGGGCCGGCAGTCGGCGCTCGACGGCATCCCGGGTTCGCTGCCGGCC
>Ga0255338_1003019_pt1 | contig 21788 bp, 20 predicted proteins | sample MeOH1_35cm_T4_19_FD_203715 | JGI IMG/M metagenome (GOLD analysis project Ga0255338, IMG submission 203715) | Sandy soil microbial communities from University of British Columbia, Vancouver, Canada - MeOH1_35cm_T4_195 | ecosystem: Engineered > Artificial ecosystem > Sand microcosm > Unclassified ...
ACCAAGCAGGTAATTGCGCTGGGTGAAATAACCATCGAGTGTAAATCATCGGATTATCTGGGAGTCTGTCAGCAGTTACGTGACGACCCAAGTTTGAAGTTCGAGCAGTTGATTGATTTGTGTGGTGTGGATTATCAGGAGTATGGCGACGGTACTTATGATGGTTTGCGCTATGCGGTAGTGAATCACTTTCTCTCTGTGAGCTTGAATCAGCGTTTACGTTTACGCGTTTTTGCAACAGATGAAGATTTTCCGATTTTGCAAACTTTGGTGAATATTTGGTCGGTAGCTAACTGGTTTGAGCGTGAAGCGTTTGACCTGTATGGCATCATGTTCGAGAATCATCCTGACTTACGCCGTTTGCTCACAGACTATGGTTTTGTAGGTCATCCATTCCGTAAAGATTTCCCTATGATAGGTAACGTTGAAATGCGTTATGACCCAGAACAGCAGCGTGTGATTTATCAGCCTGTTTCAATTGAACTTAGAAATAACGTGCCACGCGTAATTCGTAATGAGGGTGCTCATAATGGCTGAGATTAGAAACTATACGATGAACTTTGGCCCGCAGCACCCAGCTGCGCACGGCGTGCTGCGCCTTGTGCTGGAGCTGGACGGTGAAGTGATTCAGCGTGCTGACCCGCATATCGGTCTGCTGCACCGTGGCACTGAAAAGCTAGCTGAAAATCGTACTTATCTGCAAAGTGTGCCTTATATGGACAGGCTGGACTATGTGTCCATGATGTCCAACGAGCATGCTTATGTAATGGCAATTGAAAAGATGCTTGGGTTGGAAGTGCCGATCCGTGCACAGTACATCCGTGTGATGTTCGATGAAATTACGCGCGTGCTGAATCACTTGTTGTGGTTGGGTGCGCACGCGTTGGACGTGGGTGCGATGACGGTTTTCTTATACGCATTCCGCGAGCGTGAAGATTTGTTTGATGTATACGAAGCTGTTTCCGGCGCGCGTATGCATGCAGCTTACTATCGCCCGGGTGGCGTCTACCGTGATTTGCCTGAAGTCATGCCGCAGTATGCAGTTTCCCCTTTTCGTAATGCTAAACGTGTAAAAGCGCAGAATGAAAACCGTCAAGGTTCATTGCTGGACTTTATTGAAGACTTCACTAATCGCTTTCCGAAGTATGTGGATGAATATGAAACATTGTTGACCGATAACCGTATCTGGAAGCAGCGTACCGTGGGTATCGGCGTGGTAAGTCCTGAGCGTGCTCTGGCGCTTGGTATGACAGGCCCAATGTTGCGTGGCTCAGGTATTGAGTGGGATTTACGTAAAAAGCAACCTTATGAAGTCTATGCGGATCTGGATTTTGATATTCCTGTGGGTGTGAATGGTGACTGTTATGACCGTTACCTGATTCGTGTGGAAGAGTTCAGGCAATCCAACCGCATCATTAAACAATGCGTGGACTGGTTGCGTAAGAATCCAGGTCCGGTGATTACTTCTGATAACAAAGTGGCACCGCCTGACCGTGAAGGCATGAAAACCAACATGGAAGACATGATTCACCATTTCAAACTGTTTACTGAAGGTTTTCATGTGCCAGCTGGTGAAGCATACGCGGCAGTGGAGCACCCAAAAGGCGAGTTCGGTATTTACATGGTTTCAGATGGTGCGAACAAGCCTTATCGTTTAAAAATCCGTGCACCTGGTTTTCCGCATCTGGCAGCGCTGGATGAAATGGTTAAAGGCCATATGATTGCTGACTTGGTAGCGATTATTGGTACACAGGATATTGTATTCGGCGAAATTGACCGATAGTTTTGCTGATAAAACAAACGAATCAGAATAAATAAATTTAGATTGATAAAATGTTAAGTCCAGAAGCCATAGTTAAAATAGATTACGAGCTGACTAAATATCCAGCTGACCAGCGTCAGGCGGCGGTAATGAGTGCATTACGTATCGTGCAGACCGAGCGCGGCTGGTTGTCAAAAGAGAGCATTACAGAAGTGGCGCAATATTTGGGCATGCCTGAAATTGCAGCGATGGAAGTGGCTACTTTCTACAATATGTATGATTTGAGTCCGGTTGGTAAATACAAAGTCACGATCTGTACCAATATTTCCTGTATGTTGCGCGGTTCCGATGAAATCGTAAGTCATTTGCAGCATAAATTAGGTGTTGGTTTTAATGAAGTCACGCCTGATGGTAAATTCTGCCTTAAAGAAGGTGAATGTATGGGTTGTTGCGGTGGCGCACCTTTGATGCATGTGAATAACACACAAATGCATGAATTTCTGACCACTGAAAAAGTGGATGCAATTTTAGAGGAGCTGAAATAATGGTTGCCTCTACAAAACCAGTCGTAATGACAGACTTAACTGGCCAAACCCTGGTCACACTGCGCACACTGACAGAACAAAATCCGGCTTCTTTAGAAACTTACCTCAAGCTTGGCGGTTATGCTGCACTCAAGCGTATTGTTACTGAAAAAGTAAAACCAACGGATATTATCACTGAGGTGAAAAACTCAGGCTTACGTGGCCGTGGAGGTGCAGGTTTCCCAACAGGTCTTAAATGGAGTTTCATGCCGCGTTATTTTGACGGTGTGAAATATCTGGTTTGTAACACCGATGAAGGTGAGCCTGGCACATTCAAAGACCGCGATATTATTCGCTACAACCCGCACCAACTGATTGAAGGTATGGCGATTGCAGCTTACACCTTGGGTGCGCGTGTAGGCTACAACTATATTCACGGCGAAATCTGGCAGGATTACGAAACATTTGAAGCCGCTTTGCATGAAGCTCGTGCAGCGGGATATCTGGGTGAGAATCTGTTCGGCACCAATTTCAGCTTTGATCTGTATGCAGTACATGGTTATGGCGCTTACATCTGCGGTGAAGAAACCGCATTGATTGAATCCATCGAAGGTAAAAAAGGCCAGCCACGCTTCAAGCCGCCATTTCCGGCGAGTTACGGCGTGTTCGGTAAACCTACCAACGTTAATAACACTGAGAGCTATTCCAGCATCCCGTGGATTATGCAGCATGGCGGACAAGCCTTTGCAGATTTAGGCGTGCCCAACTCAGGCGGTACCAAACTGTTCTCAATTTCCGGCCATGTAGAAAAACCAGGTAATTATGAAGTGAAAATGGGTACACCGTTTACTGAGTTGCTGGCAATGACAGGCGGTGTCTGGAAAGGCCGCAAGTTGAAAGCCGTGATTCCGGGTGGCCCGTCTACAGCAGTGATTCCTGCATCAGTCATGCTTGAAGCAACGATGGATTACGACGGCTTGAGTAAAGCGCGATCAAGTATTGGTGCCGGCTCCATGATTGTGATGGATGAAACGACTTGTATGGTAAAAACCCTGCATCGTTTATCTTATTTTTTCTATGAAGAAAGCTGCGGTCAATGTACGCCGTGCCGTGAGGGTACTGGCTGGGTATACCGTGTGCTGGATCGTATTGTAAACGGCAAAGGCCGCATGGAAGATCTCGATCTGCTCACTGATGTCAGCAACAATATTTCAGGCCGCACGATCTGTGCCTTGGGTGAGGCTGCTGCCACACCGGTTTTAAGCTTTATCAAACATTTTAGACCAGAGTTTGAATATTATATTCAGCATGGTAAGAGTATCGTGGAACATCAATAATGTTAAATATTGAAATAGATGGCAAAGCAGTAGAAGTCGAGCACGGTAGCACCATTATTGATGCTGCCGATAAGATTGGCGTAGCGATTCCGCGCTTCTGCTACCACCCGAAGCTTTCTGTGGCTGCTAACTGCCGCATGTGTCTGGTGCAGGTTGAGAAATTCAATAAGCCATTACCAGCCTGCGCTACGCCTGTAGCGGACGGCATGAAGATTTTTACGCGCTCCAAAGCGGCCATTGAAGCCCAGCAGAGTGTGATGGAGTTCTTGTTGATCAATCACCCGTTGGATTGTCCGATCTGTGATCAGGGCGGTGAGTGTGATTTGCAGGATATTGCTGTAGCTTATGGCGCCAGCGGTTCACGTTACACTGAAGAAAAACGTGTTGTTTTCAATAAAAATATCGGTCCTTTAGTCAGTACCGATATGACGCGCTGCATTCAATGTACGCGTTGCGTGCGCTTTTTGAAAGAAGTGGGCGGCATGCAGGAGCTAGGCCTGGTTGGCCGTGGTGAACATGCAGAAATAACTGCCTACGTAGATAAAAGCGTTAACTCAGAACTCTCAGGCAATATCATTGATTTGTGCCCGGTTGGCGCATTGACCAGCAAGCCGTTCAGGTACTCAGCGCGAAGCTGGGAGCTGACGCGCCGCCCAAGCATTGCTCCGCATGACGGCTTGGGTTCGCATATCGAAGTGCAGGTTAAAGATAACAAAGTCATGCGTGTTGTTCCGCGTGAAAAAGAAAGCATCAATGAATGCTGGCTGTCAGACCGTGACCGTTTCTCATACGAAGGCCTGAATAGCCCGGATCGCCTTAAAGTGCCAATGATCAAGCACAATGGTAACTGGGTTGAAACAGACTGGAAAACTGCGCTCGAATTCGCGGCTGGTCAGTTAAAAGATATTACCAATGAGCACGGCAGTGAAGCTTTGGGCGTTCTGGTGTCACCTAACAGCACGATGGAAGAGGGCTACCTAGCGAAGAAACTTGCTAACGGTTTGGGCTGTGGCAACGTCGATTATCGTTTGCGCCAGACGGATTTCCGTCTGGATGGTAAGCGCATTGGCACGCCTTGGATGGGCTGCAATATTCAAGAGATCGAAGATCTGGATCGTATTCTGGTGATTGGCTCTAACTTGCGTAATGAGCATCCATTGTTGGCACAACGCTTCCGTAAGGCGGTGGCAAACGGTGCTGAATTATCTATCGTTAGCCCATTGGATAATAATCCGTTGATGGATGTTGCGCATAAAGTGATCGTGCGCCCGAATGACATGGTAAACGTGTTAGGTCAGATCCTGAAAGCGATGTCAGGCTTGCAGCGCCTGTCACTTTGCTTGCCGCCAACATTGACTGCATTACTCGAAGACATCAAAGTTCGTCCGAATACTCAGGCCATTGCAGAAAGCCTGGCTGGTCATGGTAAAGACTATGATTTGGTTGCACCAAAAGTAGGTTTGTTCATTGGTAATATGGCATTGAGCGACCCACGCTTTACCGAAATGTACAGTATGATGGAAGCCATCGGCGGCATTTCAGGTGCCAAAGGTGGTATCTTGCCGGCAGCTGCTAACAGCACAGGTATGCATCTAATGGGCGTCATGCCATCAAGCACAGGCATGCACGCACGCGCCATGCTAGAAGTGCCACGTAAAGCCTACTTGTTGCTGAATGTTGAGCCAGAGCTGGATTGCCAGCACGCTGCATTGGCAAAAGCAGCAATGGAAAAAGCGGAATGCGTTATCGCGTTGACAGCATACAAATCTGAAGCCTTGGAAAATGCAGATATTATGCTGCCGATTGCGCCGTTTACAGAGACATCAGGTACTTTCATGAGCATGGAAGGCCGCGTACAAAGTTTTGCAGCTGCGGTCAGACCTCTGGGGGAATGCCGTCCAGCCTGGAAAGTGTTGCGCGTATTAGCCAATACTCTAGGCTTGCAAGGGTTTGATTACGACTCAAGCGAGCAAGTAAAAGATGCAATATTTGGCGGTGAAAAACCATCGGCAGTAGTATGGCGCAGCCTGAATAACAACTTGAAAGAGTTGGTAGAGATTCAGGTCAATATCAAGAGCGATGGTCTGCAGCGTATCGGCGAAGTGCCGCAATATGAGTCTGACCCTATCGTGCGTCGTTCACCACCGCTACAAAAAACCAAGTACAACATCAAACCAATGGCACGAATGTGTGCCGCCCAGCTGGAAGCATTGGGTCTGGTTGAAGGTAACCAAGTGCTGGTGAAACAGGATAAGGGCAGCGCCGTGCTTACTGTGCAGTTGGATAACCATGTGGCAATGGGGTGTGTGCGTGTTGCTGCCTCGCATGAAGATACGGTTGGTCTGGGTGATCTGATGGGGGATATTACAGTTGAAAAACTGCCATCATCACAAGCTGATAAAACAACATTGACAGAAGAGCGTGCCTAATGGAATGGTTGGCAAACCTATTTGGTAGTTACTGGCCCGGTGTAGAACTTACCGGCTGGACATTGATTAAAATCGTAGCGATTGTTGCACCGCTGATGGGGGCGATTGCATACCTCACGCTAGCTGAACGTAAAGTAATCGGCTATATGCAGGTACGTATTGGTCCAAACCGTGTTGGCTATTTTGGTCTGTTACAGCCACTCGCAGACGGTGTCAAACTGCTGTTTAAAGAAGTCATATTGCCTACTGCCGCCAATAAAGGCTTGTTCCTGCTGGGCCCGGTGCTGGCAATTGCACCGGCTTTTGCGGCATGGGCAGTCGTGCCGTTTGATATGAATATGGTGCTTGCCGACATTGATGCAGGCTTGCTGTATATTCTGGCGATGACTTCAGTTGCTGTGTATGGTGTGATTATTGCGGGTTGGGCATCTAACTCCAAGTACGCATTCCTGGGAGCCATGCGTTCAGCAGCACAGATCGTTTCTTACGAAATTGCAATGGGCTTTGCGCTGGTTGGTGTGCTGATGTGCGCAAACAGCCTGAATCTAGGCAAGATCGTAATGGGGCAGTCCGGTGGTTTGCTGCATTGGTATTTCCTGCCGTTATTCCCATTGTTTGTTGTGTACTTTATCAGTGCAGTAGCTGAAACCAACCGCGCACCGTTTGACGTGGCCGAAGGTGAGTCTGAAATCGTCGCCGGTTTTCACGTTGAGTATTCAGGTATGGCATTCGCGGTGTTCTTCCTGGCTGAGTATGCGAACATGATTCTGGTTTCCATACTGGCGGCATTGATGTTCCTGGGTGGCTGGTTATCACCGGTGACATTTATCCCGGACAGCTTCTTATGGCTACTGGCAAAAGTCGGGTTCCTGTTATTCCTGTTCCTGTGGTTCAGGGCTACATTTCCGCGCTATCGTTATGACCAGATCATGCGCTTGGGCTGGAAAGTATTTATTCCAATCACGATTGTTTGGATTGTATTTGTTGGCGGCATGATGCAAACCCCTTGGGCGTATCTGTTCCACTAGACCCTATAACTAAGCAACAGATTAGATTATTAAAATCATGATTAAATCGATTAAACAGACACTTGGCAGCTTGATGCTGTGGGAACTGCTCAAAGGCATGGCGCTTACGGGTCGCTATTTCTTTGCACCTAAAATTACAGTGCAATATCCGGAAGAAAACACGCCGCAATCAAACCGTTTTCGCGGTTTGCATGCGTTGCGTCGCTATCCAAACGGCGAAGAGCGATGCATTGCTTGCAAACTGTGTGAAGCGGTTTGCCCGGCATTGGCGATTACTATTGAATCTGAGCAGCGTGAAGATAATACACGCCGTACTACACGTTACGACATCGATTTAACCAAATGCATTTTCTGTGGCATGTGCGAAGAGTCGTGCCCGGTTGATTCTATCGTCGAGACACGCGTATTTGATTATCACGGCGAGCAGCGCGGTGACCTAATCTACACCAAAGAAATGTTGCTGGCAGTTGGCGATAAGCATGAAAAACAGATCGCAGCTGACCGTGCACAAGATAAACAATTTAGATAGAAAGGCAGTGAAATGTGAAAAGAAAAATGTGAAATGCCAATTTGCGCATAATTTCACTTTCAACTTTTCATTTTTCACAGAGTTTAGATGACATTTTTTGGCTTACATTTTCAAGACATAGTGTTTTATACACTGGCAGCGATTTTGCTATACGCTGGCTTGCGTGTAATTACAACGCGTAACCCGGTTTACGCCGCACTGTATCTGGTGCTGGCGTTCTTTACCGCAGCTGGTATCTGGCTGCTGCTAGAGGCTGAGTTTCTGGCTATCGTGCTGGTGCTGGTGTACGTGGGTGCCGTGATGGTGCTGTTCCTCTTTGTTGTGATGATGCTGGACATTAACCTCGACAGGTTGCGTGAAGGTTTCTGGAGCGCGCTGCCAGTGGCTTTGCCGGTTGGCGGCCTGATGGCAGTTGAAATGGTCATGATCGTCGGCGTGCGTAATTTTGGTGTAGATAAAGTAGCAGCCCCTGCGCCGCATCCTGCTGATTACAGCAATACCGCGGAGCTTGGCCGCGTACTTTATACTGATTATCTGCTGCCATTTGAATTGGCTTCTGTTGTACTGCTGGTGGCTATCATTGCAGCGATTGCGCTGACTCTACGCGACCGTAAAGACAGTAAGTCAATGGATCCTTCTAAACAGGTTCTGGTTAAAAAAGAAGATCGTATGCGTATTGTGAAAATGCAGGCAGAAGTTGAAACACCTGTAGTAGCGGATAGCACCGAGGAGAAGAAATAATGGTTGGATTGTCACATTACCTGGTGCTGGGTGCGCTGTTGTTCGCAATCAGTGTCATCGGCATTTTCCTAAACCGTAAAAACGTCATTATTCTGTTGATGGCAATCGAGTTGATGCTGCTTGCCGTTAACCTGAATTTTATTGCTTTCTCTCATTACCTGAATGATGTTGCAGGTCAGGTCTTCGTATTTTTCATCCTGACTGTGGCAGCTGCTGAATCTGCTATCGGTTTGGCGATTTTGGTGGTGCTGTTCAGAAACCTGCGCACGATCAATGTTGACGATTTAGATAGTTTGAAAGGCTAAGTGTTTAGCATGACCATGCAACAAATATATCTCGCAATTCCTCTGTTACCGCTACTGGCTGCGGTTGTTATCGGCCTGTTTGGTAAATTCCTGCCGCGTGCTGCAGCACATATCGTCACGATTACCGGTGTGGCTATTTCATTCGTCTTATCAGTATATGTGCTGAAAGATGCGATGGTGAGCCTGCCGTATAATGAAACCGTTTACTCATGGCTCAAAAGTGGAAATTTCTCTTTTGAGATTGGTTTCCTGATTGACCGCTTATCCGCAATGATGATGGTGGTAGTGACCTTTGTATCTCTGATGGTACACATTTACACCATTGGCTACATGCATGAAGATAAAGGCTACGCACGCTTCTTCAGCTATATTTCATTGTTTACATTCTCAATGCTGATGCTGGTCATGAGCAACAACTTCATGCAGTTGTTCTTCGGCTGGGAAGCTGTGGGCTTGGTGTCATACCTGCTGATCGGATTCTGGTACACACGTCCGACCGCAATTTATGCAAACCTCAAGGCTTTCCTTGTTAACCGTGTCGGTGACTTTGGTTTCCTGCTTGGCATAGGTCTGGTGCTGTTCTATTTCGGTAGCCTGGATTACGCTGCGGTGTTCTCGGTAGCGCCGCTGATGGCGGACATTCAGATCAACCTGATCGGTAATGCTTCATGGTCTTTGATGACAGTGACCTGCATTCTGCTGTTTATCGGTGCAATGGGTAAGTCAGCACAGGTGCCTTTGCATGTGTGGTTGCCGGATTCAATGGAAGGCCCAACACCGATTTCTGCGCTGATCCATGCCGCTACGATGGTGACCGCCGGCATCTTCATGGTCGCACGTATGTCACCGCTATTTGAGTTATCAACCACTGCGCTGTCATTTGTACTCATCATCGGCAGCATTACCGCATTGTTTATGGGCTTTTTGGGCATTATCCAGAATGACATCAAACGTGTAGTTGCTTATTCAACATTGTCACAATTGGGTTATATGACTGTGGCACTAGGTGCTTCAGCGTATTCAGTAGCAATTTTCCACCTGATGACACACGCGTTCTTTAAAGCCTTGCTGTTTTTAGGCGCCGGCGCCGTGATTATGGGCATGCACCATGACCAGGACATCCGTAACATGGGTAACCTGAGAAAATACATGCCTGTTACCTGGATTACCTCTCTGATTGGTTCATTAGCACTGATTGGTACACCGTTTTTCGCAGGTTTCTATTCTAAAGACAGTATTATTGAAGCGGCTAAATTCTCTACTATTCCAGGTAGCGGTTTTGCTTACTTTGCAGTGCTGGCTGGTGTGTTTGTCACGGCATTTTACAGCTTCCGTATGTATTTCCTCGTGTTCCACGGTAAGGAAAAATGGCGTGAAGTGAAGCATCATGACGACCATCATGATGATGCACATGACGACCATGATCACCATCACGGCTTGAGCCCGACCGATGACCCACATGAGCCGGGCTGGGTTGTTAAGCTGCCTTTAATATTGCTGGCAATACCTTCATTGCTGATTGGTTACTTTGCAATTGAGCCTATGCTGTTCGGTAACTTCTTCAAAGGCGTGATTTTTGTGAACACTGAAGCACATCCGGCGATGCAAGAGCTGACACATCATTGGCATCACATTTTCCATTCTGCTGCAGGCATGGCGATTCATGGCTTTATGACATTACCTTTTGCATTAGCGGCTTCCGGTGTTTTTGTGGCATGGTTCTTCTATATGAAGCGCCCTGATATTCCTGCGGCAATCCAGAAACGATTTGCCTTGATTAACAGCATCCTCGAAAACAAATATGGTTTCGATAGTTTCAATGACCGCTTCTTTGCTGCTGGCTCACGCTTCATTGGCAATAAGCTGTGGCTGATCGGTGATGTAAAAATCATTGACGGTGCTCTGGTGAATGGTACCGCCAATCTGATCGGCAAACTGTCTCTGGTTGTGCGTAAGCTGCAATCCGGTTTGATTTACCACTATGCATTCGCCATGATTATCGGCGTATTTTTAATGCTCACGTTTTTCTCTAAAGTGTAAAAAATGCTTGAATACTTTTTGCAACATATTTTAAGTTTCTCAATCTGGCTGCCAATCGCCTTCGGTGTGGCTGTGCTATTTACAGCCAATGACAATAAACCATGCCTGACCAGGTGGCTGGCATTAGCCGGCAGTATTGCCAGCTTTCTGGTAACGATACCGCTCTATACGCATTTTAATTTTGCAGATGGCGGCTTCCAATTCCAGGAACGCTTCCTGTGGATTGCGTCATTTAACATCAATTACCACTTGGGTGCCGATGGCTTAGCCGTGCCTTTGATTCTGCTGACCAGCTTTACTACCGTGATTGTGGTCCTGTCAGCTTGGGAAGTGATTGAAAAGCGTGTAGCGCAATATATGGCTTCATTCCTGATCATGAGCGGACTCATGATCGGCGTATTCAGTGCCCTGGATGCAATTTTTTACTACGTGTTCTGGGAAGCGATGTTGATCCCGATGTTCCTTGTGATCGGTATCTGGGGCGGCCCGAACCGTGTTTACGCTACAGTTAAGTTCTTTTTGTACACCTTGCTTGGTTCATTGCTGATGCTGGTTGCATTTATCTATATGTACCATCAGACCGGCAGCTTTGCGATTACTGATTACTATCAGATGCCAATGCCGCTTAATGTACAGGTGCTGATTTTCCTTGCCTTCTTTGCTGCATTTGCGGTGAAGATTCCAATGTGGCCGGTACATACATGGTTACCGGATGCACACGTTGAGGCACCTACGGGCGGCTCTGTAGTATTGGCTGCTATCGCCCTGAAGCTTGGTGGTTACAGCTTCTTGCGCTTTGCAATGCCGATTGCGCCGGATGCGGCACATTACCTGTCGGGTTTTATGATTACCTTGTCACTGATTGCAATCGTTTACATTGCCTTGGTTGCTTTAGTGCAAAAAGACATGAAAAAGCTGATTGCCTATTCATCGATTTCACATATGGGTTTTGTCACGCTAGGTTTCTTCATTTTTAATAACCTCGGCCTTGAAGGTGCAATCGTGCAGATGATTTCACATGGCTTTATCTCTGCTGCAATGTTCTTGTGCGTTGGCGTATTGTATGACCGCGTGCACAGCCGCCAGATTGAATCTTACGGCGGTGTTGCCAACACGATGCCGGTATTCGCCGTTTTCGTAGTATTGTTCGCAATGGCGAACAGTGGCCTGCCAGGTACTTCAGGATTTGTCGGTGAATTCATGGTAATACTTGGCGCGATTCAGGTGAATTTCTGGTATGCATTCCTTGCTTCATTCACGCTGATTTTTGGTGCGGCTTATACATTGTGGATGGTCAAGCGCGTGTTCTACGGCGAAGTTGCCAATGAAAATGTGGCTGCACTCAAGGATCTGAACAAACGCGAGTTCTTAATTCTGGCAATTCTGGCAACGCTGGTATTGGCTTTGGGTATTTATCCGCAGCCATTGACAGATATGACCAATGCTACAGTTAACCAACTTCTTTCACACTTATCTCACAGCAAGCTGCCGGCAGGCTTTTAATTCATGGAAAATATTCGTTACGATCTCATCACTGCTTTACCTGAAATGATACTTTTGGGTATGGCGATGCTTGTTTTAATCGCTGATCTGTTTTTAAAACAATCCAACCGTATTGCTATATATGGTTTATCACAAATGGCATTGCTGGTAGCAGCTTACTTCACGTTTACAACACATGCGCCAGGTGTCGGTTACGCCTTTACCGGTGCGTTTGTCGACGATACGATGTCTGACATTCTGAAGCTGATGATTTACCTGGGTACATCACTCATTTTTGTCTACACCAGACAATACATCCAGCTGCGCGATATGTTCCGTGGTGAGTTTTACGCACTGGTGCTGTTTTCAGTTGTAGGCATGATGATCATGGTATCGGGTCAGAACATGCTGACCTTGTATATCGGTTTAGAGTTGCTTTCATTAAGCCTGTATGCGCTGGTGGCTTTGGATCGCGACAATGCACGCGCCACTGAAGCTGCAATGAAGTACTTTGTGCTGGGTGCGCTTGCATCCGGCATGCTGCTGTACGGCATGAGTATGATTTACGGTATGACTGGTAGCCTGAATCTCGCTGATATCAATCATGCTTTGATGACTGCGGAGAAAACGCATTCAGTATTGATTCTGGGTCTGGTGTTTATTGTAGCTGGCTTGGCATTCAAACTCGGTGCTGTGCCGTTCCAGATGTGGGTGCCGGACGTGTATGAAGGCTCACCAACCGCAATTACCATGCTCATCAGTTCAGTGCCTAAATTGGCTGCATTTGCATTTGTAATCAGATTGCTGGCGCAAGGCCTGCAAACCATGGCAGTGGATTGGCAGCAAATGCTGTTGATAATGGCAGTGCTGTCTATCATTATCGGTAACGTTACGGCGATTGCACAAACCAACCTTAAACGCATGCTGGCTTATTCTACAATCTCTCATATCGGCTTTGTGCTGTTTGGCCTCATGAGTGCAAGTATTAACGGTTTTGCATCTGCGCTGTTCTACATTGCCAGCTATGTGCTGATGACATTGGCTGGTTTCGGCATCATTCTGCTGCTGTCACGTAAAGGCTTCGAAGCTGACAAGCTGGATGACCTGAAAGGCCTTAATCAACGTAGCCCGTGGACCGCATTTCTGATGCTGATCGTGATGTTCAGCATGGCCGGCATTCCGCCTACTTTAGGTTTTTATGCCAAATTTACTGTATTGCAAGCTGCTCTGCAGGCTGGTTTCCTGTGGCTGGTTGTGTTCGCAGTGCTGATGGCCGTTATCGGTGCCTTTTACTACCTGCGTGTCATCAAACTCATGTACTTTGATGAGCCTGTGGATCATCATCCAATTCAAGCACCAGCTGAAATGCGTGTTGTATTAAGTGCAAATGCCTTTGCCTTGCTGTTTCTCGGCTTGATGCCGCAGGGCCTGATGAGCTTGTGTGCTTATGCTATTGTTAGAAGTCTGAGCTAAAAGTTACCTCTAAAAATGGATTATTCGGGATATAGTGCAAGGCGCGCGGAACGCAGTAGCCGAGATAGTATAAGTTATACAGCGAGGTTGCGAGTACCGCGTAACGTGGCAATGTGCCCGAAGAATGTGATCTTAGAGGTGACTGAATGACGAACTGGGCAATATTAGGATTGATATTCTTTGCTGCAAACTTACCCTGGTTTTCGGATAAACTGTTTTATGTAGTTTCATTAAATCGCAGCGCTAAGCCAGGATTTAGCAAAAATCTCGGCTGGTGCCTGCTAGAGCTCATTATTTTGTACTTCTTGACTGGCGCATTTATTCGATACGCCGAGCATGCCACTTTAGGTCAAGTTGCACCTCAAGCCTGGGAATTCTATGCAGTGACTGCGTGCCTGTTCCTTGTATTTGCTTTTCCTGGCTTTGTTTACAAAGTGCTGTGGAAAAGAGCTCTTTAGAATCAGCCCTCACTTTTGATATTTTTTGTTAAATATCATTAAATAATCTTCGATCAACTCTCACTCTATAACTTCTGCATCAACCTGCAGTTTAAGTTATTTGCATATTTTTATCTTTTATTCAAGAATACCCATTAGACTGGTTAGGTCTGTCTTTTCAGGTTTTATACAATTGCGAGGCTAAAAATGCGCTTAGATGATGAACGTCAAAGCAGTAACGTTGAAGATAGACGTGGTGGAGGCGGCCCGTCAATTGGCGGTAAAGGAATAGGCATCGGTACAATTGCACTTGTTTTAGTTGGCATGTACTTTGGTGTTGATCCTTCTACGGTGTTAAATTTAACGCAAGGTGTACAGCAGCAAGCGCCTGCAGAATCGCGGCCGATCCCGGCAGATGACCCTATGGCAATATTTGTCGCCAAAGTGCTGGCAAGTACTGAGGATACATGGGGCAACATATTCAAAAGTGCAGGGCAGGTATATCCGGCACCCAAACTGGTATTGTTTAGCGATCAAACGCCTACCGCTTGCGGTTCTGGTCAGGCTGCGATGGGACCATTCTATTGCCCCGGCGATCAAAAAGTGTACATTGACCTGAGTTTTTATCAGGAGATGAAAACGCGCTTTAAAGCGCCCGGCGATTTTGCGCAAGCCTATGTGATTGCACACGAGGTTGGGCACCATATACAAAACCTGATGGGGACTTCAGATAAAGTGCAGCAGGCAAGGCAGAACGCCCGTTCTGAAGCGCAGGCAAATCAGTATTCAGTACGATTGGAGTTGCAGGCAGATTGCTATGCCGGCGTATGGGCAAACCACGCAGATGGTACTAATCGCATTCTGGAGCAGGGCGATGTCGAGGAGGCGATGACAGCCGCTGCCGCTATCGGAGATGACGCATTGCAAAAACAAGCACAAGGCTATGCAGTGCCGGATAGTTTCACACATGGCACATCACAGCAGCGTATGCATTGGTTTAATCTGGGCTTGAGTTCAGGTGATATTAAGCAATGTGACACATTCAGTATCGCATCGCTTTAGGATATTTGATGGATTTAACCGAACACTGCATTAGTTCTGAAATTATGGCGCAGGGTGGTTTGCTCACAGTTAAGCGCGATACAGTGCGTTTACCCAATGGCAATACCAGTCATCGTGAATATGTCATGCATCCTGGTGCTGTCGTGGTTGTGGCAATCCTCGCCAATGGCAACGTGGTGCTGGAGCGCCAGTTCAGGTATCCATTGCATCAGGTATTTATCGAATTGCCCGCTGGAAAAATTGACCCTGATGAAGATGTTTTAAGAACCGGACAGCGCGAATTGCGGGAAGAAACCGGCTATAGCGCAAGCGATTGGGTCAAACTTGGCGCTCAGCATCCCTGCATTGGTTACTCTAATGAAGTGATTCACATTTATCTGGCTACAGGCTTGGTTGCAGGTGCGCATCGGCGTGATGAAGACGAGACCCTTGAAGTGTTTGATATGAAGTTTGAAGATTGCTTATTAATGATTCAGCGCGGTGAAATCACTGATGGCAAGACCATCGTGGCTATGTTTTTAGCAGAAAAGTACCTACAACAGCATGGCAAGTAGCGCATCTGCAAACGTATTGGTTGTGGGCTGCGGCGATCTAGGTGGTGAGGTGGCGCGTCAGCTTGCGAATAATGGCCTGAACGTAACCGGAGTCAGGCGTAGCAGCAATGCCATCACTGGGCACTCAGGCGGTAGCGCGCTACATATCATTGCTGCAGATGTCACTAAGCCCGAGTCGCTGGCAGCACTGGATACTGTTCAGCCTGATATTATTATTTATTGCGTCGCTGCCAGCGGGCAGACAGATGCCGAATATAAATCTGCCTACGTAGATGGTTTATACAATGTGCTGGCAACACAGAAAAATAATAGCCGCTTAAAGCATGTGTTTTTTGTTTCCAGTACCAGAGTGTATGGCCAGGATACGCAAGCGTTACTGGATGCGTCTGTACCTGCACAGCCTGCAGATTTTGGCGGCCAGCGTCTGCTTGAGGCGGAAAATTTACTGCAAACGCTACCTTGTGGCACGACTGTGCTCAGGTTGTCCGGCATTTACGGGCCGGGCAGGCTGCGCATGCTTAATCTGGCAAAATCACCGGATAACTGGCCAAAACAGAATATCTGGAGTAATCGCATTCATCGCGATGATGCTGCGGCATTTATAGTGTTTTTGACTGAGCAGGTGATTGCAGGCAATGCCGTGCAAAACTGCTTTATCGTCACAGACTCCAACCCTGTTCCGCAATATGAGGTTTTGAGCTGGCTGGCAACACAACTGCGAACGGACAAACCCGAACAGTTGCCTGCGAGCGGGGGTAAGCTTCTGAGTAACAAACAGATGCTGGAAACCGGCTTTAAATTGCAGTATCCTGATTACAGGGCTGGTTACCATACACTGTTGCCAGTCTGACACCCATGAATTTCGCACTATATCGATTATCTAAATATGTAGCAGTGCTTACGTTGCTGCTTACTTCCAGTGTTTCGGCCGCCGAGGATGACTTTTCTGCTTGGCTGGAGAGCTTGCGAACGGAAGCCAGGGTGGCTGGTATTTCTGACTACACTGTTAATCAAGCCCTTAGCCGCATTGAATTCCTTCCAGATGTGATTGCTTTAGATCGTTCTCAGCCTGAGTTTATCAGCCCGTTCTTGGATTACTATCAAAAACGAGTCGATAAACAAAAAGTGCAAAAAGGGCGGCAGCTGCTGCTAGAACATGAAGCAATGTTAAATCAGATACAAGCACGTTACGGAGTATCAAAATTCACACTGATAGCATTCTGGGGGCTGGAAACTCAATATGGTCGTAGCCTGGGCAAGCTGGATATCTTATCTTCGCTGGCTACCCTTGCATACGATGGAAGGCGCACAGCGTTTTTCCGCGGTCAGTTGCTTGATGCGATGCGTATGATTGATATCGGGCATGTGAATGCCGAGGACTTGACTGGATCATGGGCCGGTGCCTTTGGCAATATGCAGTTCATGCCAACTACATTTATGCTGTATGCGGTGGATGGTGACGGTGATAACTTGATTGATGTAGTGGACTCATTGCCGGATGCGTTTGCTTCGGCGGCGAATTATCTGTCTCAGATCGGATGGCAAGCGAATGAGCCAGCAATGCTGGAAGTGAAATTGCCAGATAACTTCGATTGGAAAACCGCGCAATTGTCGGTAAGAAAGCCGATAGAGGAATGGTCTAAACTTGGGGTGCGCGCGATGCAAGTAGAGGGTGTGGCGCCGGGCTTTGGATCAAAAGTAGTTTTAACTAAAGATGCCCGCACAGAAAAAGCTAGCTCATATCCGGCAAAAACTAAAAAAACAGTGATACAGAAAGTGAGCGCCAGCGCATCGCAAGTTTCAGATAATACCATTGTAAGTACGGTAAGCCTTGATGCGCTAGGTTTGAAGCTAAAAGGACCTGCAGCTATTTTGTTGCCGCAGGGCTACCGTGGCCCGGCCTTTATGGTGTTTGACAATTTTGATGTCATCATGGACTGGAACCGATCTGTGAACTATGCATTGTCAGTGGCACAGCTGGCACAACAGCTCAGGCATGATTCAAGAATTGTAGGTGGTCAATTCGCAGAGGGTGGGGCGTTAAGTTTTCAGGAAATGATGGACTTGCAAAGTATACTGAATGCACGTGGCTTTAACGCCGGTGAAGCCGATGGCCTGCCGGGATTGATGACGCAGGAAGCCGTTCGCCAGTATCAGATTGCAAATCAATTACCGGCAGATGGTTACGCCGGCCGCAGTTTATATCAAAGGCTTTATTCGGAGCAGCCGCAATAACTCGAAATTTGAAATTAAGCTGCTACGCTCGTTGTAAAGACTTGTTTTACTGTTGTGGACGTGACAAGAACCAGCCTGTCAGGCTGGTTCTTTCTTTATAGGTCGGCATCACTTCGTGATAGAAAGTGTCGGATAGAAAAATAACAGCCCTGCCCGCCAGCGGAGAAATATGCAGGGATTTGTATTTGTCTGACTCATCAGTCTCGTTCAGGTAGAGCTTTAACTGGCCGCCATCCTGCATGGTCCAGTTCTGGTTTAAATATACAATGCAACTGATTTTGCGCTGCGGCTTTTGGGGATTCTGGCTGGCAAAGCAATCCAGATGTTTTTTGTAAAATCCACCTTCAGGATAAACAGCCAAGTGGCTTTCCAAAGCGAATAAGCCAAGATATAGGTGCTGGTTTAAATGTAGCCTCAGGTTTTCCATTTGCGCAAAATAGTTTTTCTGTGCCTCTGTGGCATCGTCTTCGTTCAGCCAGTAAATGCTGTCGCTACGAATTTCTTTATGGACGCTTAAATGCTCACGGCCAACACCCGCCTCCTGCATGGCTTCAGTTCTTTTCAGTGCTTGTGCCTCATTAGCCAGAGCAGTAACAGTGGCTGCTGGCAGAAAGTCGTTAACGACACAAAAACCATGCTCAGCGATGTGGTCAATCAGTTCTTCGAAATTTGTGCTTTGTGTAGAAATTCGCATAAGCAATATTATATGTGATAGTCAGTTTGCGTGCGGAGCCACAATAAGCTAAAATCGCGTTCTGTTTGAAATTGCTGGTTCTAAAGAGCCGCGTTTTAAAGCAACAGGCGGTTAGCTCAGTTGGTTAGAGCGCTTGGTCGACATCCAAGAGGTCAGCAGTTCGAATCTGCTACTGCCTACCAGAATTTTAGTGAGATTTAGTATTCAACACATAAGCCAAAGCCGTTAATTTAAACGGCTTTAATTGTTTTTACGGGATAAAAGTTATGCCTATCATACGCTTGCCAGATGGTTCACAACGTCAATTTGATGCGCCGGTTACGGTTGCTGGTGTTGCAATGAATATTGGTGCAGGCCTCGCTAAGGCAGCCTTGGCAGGTAAAGTAAATGACAAGGTTGTAGATACCAGCTTTCTGATTGAGACTGATAGCGATTTGGCGATTATTACCGATAAAAATCCAGAAGGCCTGGAGGTTATCCGTCACTCAACAGCACACTTGCTAGCTTATGCAGTTAAGGAGTTGTTCCCTGATGCGCAAGTGACGATTGGCCCTGTGATCGAGAATGGCTTCTATTATGACTTTTCATACAAGCGTCCATTCACACCGGAAGACTTGATCGCGATCGAAAAGAAAATGGCCGAGCTGGCTAAAAAAGATGAGCCGGTGACTCGTAAAGTATTGCCGCGCGATGAAGCTGTCGCCTATTTCAAAAGCATAGGTGAGAACTATAAAGCTGAACTGATTGAATCAATCCCGTCGAATGAAGATGTTTCATTGTACACAGAAGGTAACTTCACTGATTTGTGTCGCGGCCCGCATGTGCCAAGTACCGGCAAACTGAAAGCCTTTAAGTTGATGAAGCTGGCAGGTGCGTACTGGCGCGGCGATAGCAATAATGAAATGCTGCAGCGTGTTTACGGCACCGCATGGCGCAATAAAGAAGAACTGGAAGCTTATCTGTTCCAGTTGGAAGAGGCTGAAAAGCGTGACCATCGCAAGCTGGGCAAACAGCTGGATTATTTCCACATGCAGGATGATGCACCGGGCATGGTGTTCTGGCATCCGCGCGGCTGGAGTATCTGGCAAGAAGTTGAGCAGTACATGCGCCAGATGTTCCGTGAGCATAATTACCAGGAAGTGCGCACGCCGACAGTGATGGATAAAACTCTGTGGGAAAAATCCGGCCACTGGCAGAACTATCGTGACAACATGTTCGTGACAGCGTCTGAAAACCGTGAGTATGCAGTAAAGCCGATGAACTGCCCAGGCCATGTACAGATTTTTAATAACAGCCTGCATAGCTATCGTGATTTGCCGTTGCGTCTGGCTGAGTTTGGCTCATGTCACCGCAATGAGCCGTCTGGCTCCTTGCATGGTCTGATGCGTGTACGTGGCTTTACGCAGGATGATGCGCATATTTTCTGTACCGAAGCGCAGATCGAAGCTGAAGTGGCTGACTTTATCCAGATGCTGTACAAAGTGTATGGCAACTTTGGTTTCAATGATGTGCTGGTAAAATTGTCTACCCGTCCGGAAAAGCGCGTGGGTGCTGATGAAACCTGGGATAAAGCCGAAGCGGCGCTGGCGAATGCATTGAACCAGAATAACCTGGCTTTTGATCTGCAGCCGGGCGAGGGCGCATTCTACGGCCCTAAAATCGAATTTACATTGAAAGACAGCCTTGGTCGTTTGTGGCAGTGTGGCACAATACAACTGGACTTCAACCTGCCAGAACGCCTTGGTGCCGAATATGTGGCAGAAGATAACTCACGTCAGCGTCCGGTAATGCTGCACCGTGCGATCGTCGGTTCTATGGAGCGCTTTATTGGTATTCTAATTGAGCATTATGCAGGGGCAATGCCGCTGTGGCTGGCGCCGGTGCAGGTAATGGTGCTGAATATTTCTGAAAGTCAGGCTGATTATGTACGCCAAGTGGTTGAAACTTTGAAGAAAAGTGGCATCCGATGCGAATTTGACTTGAGAAATGAGAAGATTACCTATAAAATACGCGAACATAGCATGCAGAAAATGCCTTATCTGCTCGTAGCAGGTGAGCGCGAAATGCAAGCCGGACATTTGGCCGTGCGTACCAGAAAAGGTGAAGACCTTGGTTCTATGCCGATAGATGCCTTAATTGAGCGTCTGAAAGCAGAGATAGAATCTAAGGTTTAACTATTGGTGCACGGCTTAACTATTTGGAGAATTTGATATAGCACAGGATAAAGAAACCCGAATTAATGGCGATATTACAGCGCCGCAAGTTCGTTTGGTGGGTATAGAGGGTGAGCCCTTAGGTATAGTGTCTTTGGCGGAAGCGTTTGCAAAAGCGGAAGAAGCAGATATTGATCTTGTAGAGATTGCGCCGAATGCGGCTCCGCCTGTGTGCAGGTTGATGGATTACGGCAAGTTCAAATATGCCGAAAGTAAAAGACAGCACGAAGTTAAGCTTAAGCAAAAACAAGTTGTTGTTAAAGAGATTAAATTCCGTCCGGGTACGGATGACGGTGATTACGCGATTAAAGTGCGTAACATCATTCGTTTTATTCAGGATGGCGACAAAGCAAAAATCACGCTCCGTTTCAGAGGCCGCGAAATTACCCATCAGGAATTTGGTATGGCGCTGTTAAAACGTGTTGAAGCAGATTTAAAAGAATACGCAATGGTTGAGCAGTATCCTAAGATGGAAGGTCGCCAGATGGTGATGGTTTTAGGGCCAATCAAGAAAGCAAAATAATTTAGTCTTTTGCTAAATTATTAAAAGAATCAGTCAGAAAAAAAACTGATAAACAACACTAACTTGCTTCGCAAGAAAGTGTTGCTAATACCCCTGAGTGATACGGCGAAACGGCATGCCTAAGCACTCTTAACCTCAGTTCTAGGAGAACAAAATGCCAAAGATGAAAACCAAGAGCGGCGCTAAAAAGCGCTTCAAATTCTTGGGTAATGGTAAAGTGAAACGTACTCACTCTCACTTACGCCATATCCTGACTAAAAAGACCACCAAGCAAAAGCGTAAATTACGCGGCACGGCGATCATTTCTTCAACCGATGTCAAGCGCGTCCGCGCTATGATGCCAACACAATAGGAGTAGAACATGCCTAGAGTAAAACGTGGTGTCATCGCTCGCGCTAGACACAAAAAAGTATTAAAAGC
>Ga0255338_1003020_pt1 | contig 21772 bp, 14 predicted proteins | sample MeOH1_35cm_T4_19_FD_203715 | JGI IMG/M metagenome (GOLD analysis project Ga0255338, IMG submission 203715) | Sandy soil microbial communities from University of British Columbia, Vancouver, Canada - MeOH1_35cm_T4_195 | ecosystem: Engineered > Artificial ecosystem > Sand microcosm > Unclassified ...
ACGCTCGATCGGCACGGTGCGGGTGTCGATCGGCCGGCGGCCGGCCGGCTTCTCGGTGAGCCGCGACACGTCCATGTCGCCGAACGCCGAGAGCACCAGGGTGCGTGGGATCGGCGTCGCCGTCATGACGAGGACGTCGGTGCCGCCGCCCTTGCCGGAGAGCGCGAGGCGCTGGTGAACGCCGAAGCGGTGCTGCTCGTCGACGACGGCGAGCGCCAGCGAGCGGAAGGCGACGTCGCCCTGGAACAGCGCGTGGGTGCCGAGCACGATATCGATCGTGCCGTCGGCGAGGCCGTCGAGGACGCGCGCTCGCTCGCGGCCCTTCTCGCGGCCGGTGAGAATCGCCGCCTGCATCCCGGCCTGCTCGGCGATGGGGCCGATGGCGGCGAGGTGCTGGCGGGCGAGAAGCTCGGTCGGCGCCATCATCGCCGACTGGCCGCCGGCCTCCGCCGCCATCGCCATGGCGTAGAGCGCGACCATCGTCTTGCCGGAGCCGACGTCGCCCTGGATGAGGCGCAGCATCCGCTGCGGCGCGGCGAGGTCCTTCGCCACGTCGGCGATCGCTCCGGCCTGCGAGGCGGTGAGCGCGAAGGGCAGGGCGGCCGTCAGCCGCGCGGTGATCTCGCCCGTCGGCAGGCGGACGCGGCCGGTCGGCCGGCGCAGCTTGAGGCGGACGAGCGCGAGCGCCACCTGGCTCGCCAGCAGCTCGTCGTAGGCGAGCCGGGCGCGGGCCGGCGCGTCGGCGGCGATGGCCTCCGGCGTGTCGGCGCGGTGCAGGCGGGCGAGCGCCTCGCCGAAGCCCGGCCAGCCGCGGCGGGCGAGGAAGGCGGCGTCCTGCCACTCCGGCAGCGCCGGCAGGCATTCCAGCGCCGCGGCCACAGTGCGCGCCACGACGCGGCCGGCGAGGCCCTCGGTGAGCGGATAGACCGGCTCGACGAGCGGCATCCGCTCGGCCTCGTCGAGACCGAGCACGTAGTCTGGATGCGCCATCTGCGGCCGGCCGTTGAACCACTCGGCGCGGCCGGAGACGACGCGGGTGGCGCCGACCGGGGCGAGCTTCTCCAGCCAGTCGGCCTTGGCGTGGAAGAAGACGAGGGCGATCTCGCCGGTCTCGTCCTGGCCGAAGACGCGGTATGGCGCGCGGCTGCCGGCGCGCGACGGCTCGTGCCGGTCGATCCGGAGCGTCAGCGTCACCACCCCGCCGTGCGGCGCCCGCGCCACGCCCGGCTGCAGGCGCCGGTCGACGACGCCGGCCGGCAGGTGGAACAGGAGGTCGACGACGAGCGGCTCCTCTCCGTCGGGGGTGTCGAGGAGGCGGGTGAACGCGGTCGCGAGCTTCGGCCCGACGCCTTTCAGCGCCGAGACGGGACGGAACAGCGGATTGAGAATCTCGGGGCGCATGGCGGCGGAGGATAGTGCCTGTGGCGCGTTGGGGAAGTTGGAGCGCGAAATCGTGGCGTGGTAGTTTTTCTATATGGCCCAGTTGCTCGTCAGCGATGTTCCCTCCGACCTCGTCGAAGCGCTCGAGCGACGCGCCGTGGCGAGCGGGCGAAGCGTCGAGGAGGAGCATCGCCATATCCTCGAGGCCGCTCTGCGGACGAGTGGGGGCGACTTCTGGGAGCAGGCCCGTGAGCTGCGCAAGGCAATGCGCGGGCGGAAAATGTCCGATTCTACCGACCTCATCCGCGAGGATCGAGACAGCCGGTGAGGCTGGTCGTCGACGCCTCGGTCTCGGCGTCCCTTTCTCAAGCTCTCAACTCGAACCGATCCCGATCCCGGGCGGTGGCCGGATGAACCCGAACCGCCGTGATGGTTCCCCTTCGTCCGTCGGACGCACATCTCGCCTCATGGCTCTGATGAGCTCATCCAAGGTCGCATCCGAAAGCTCTGTGAGGCGGTTCGGGTTCCGGTAGGAGTTTACGTCCAGAAAGCGCCAAAATGCTTCTAGGACAAGCCGAGAGGCGACCAGTTGTATTGAGTTTGCCGCATCGTGGAATCGCACGATAGTACTGTCCGTGCACCGCCCTTCCATGAGCCCAGAAGCAGCATCCACGAATTCCTGATAGCGCGCCAACTTAAGCCGTCGCCAATCCGCTTCCCATTCCCTCAACCTTGTGAAGCGTGCTGTCAGAAATGCCGTCAGGACGGCAGTTGCCAGGGAAACGCCCGCGGTCACGCCGACCGTCGCCCAGGCCCACTGAGCCCCCCACAATCTATGCCGACGCGCCTCCCATGTCCGGCCGGCGACCCTCGATCCCGCAAGGGGAAGCGCTTGCATTGTTCAACGATGAAGCCGCCCACGCGCCGGGGCAATCGCATTTCGGGAGCAAGACGTTCCCGCACGGTCATCCCGGGCTTGACCCGGGATCCATTTTCGCTCGCCGCGGGCGAAGGGAGACGTGATGGCTGCGGCGATGGCTGATGACACGACGATGCTCCGTGCCCGCGGGGCGGTGGAGTGGATCCCGGGTCAAGCCCGGGATGACCGCGTGGAGAGGAAGCGCACCGGAAGGCAACCGCCCCGCTTCTCCTCAAATGCATCGCCCTTCAGATGCGATCGTCCAGCCCACCTGTGCGCTTCCTCCTGACAACCGCTCCATCCGGCGCTAGAACCCCCGGCAGTCCGTCGCGCCCACGAGCACCGCCGTCCCATGACCGATCCCGTCTCCGCCGAGCCCGAGCTCGATCCCCGCCGCCGCCGCACCCTCTACCGGGCGCGCCACCGCGGCATGCGCGAGATGGACATCATCGTCGGCGGCTTCGCCGAGGCGCGCATCGCCCACTTCGACGAGGCCGAGCTCGCCGCCTTCGAGGCGCTGCTCGAGGTCGCCGACGACGAGATGTTCGGCTGGCTCGCCGGCCGGACGACGGTGCGGCCGGAGTGCGACGGGCCGATGTGGCGCGAGATCGTCGCCTTCAAGGCGGCCGGCGGCGCGGTGATCCCGCGATGATCGGCGCCGACGGCAAGCCCTTCGATGCCCGCGCCGTCCTCGCCGCGACCGGCGAGACGATCCTCGCCGGCGTGCCGGACGGTGTCGACGGCCTCGTCCTCGGCGAGCTCGCCCGCGCCATCTCGGGTCCCGGCGTCGGCCTCGTCGTCGTCGCCCGCGACGGCCAGCGCCTCGCCTGGTTCGAGCAGGCGATGGCGTTCTTCGCTCCGGGCGTCGAGACCGTCGTGCTGCCGGCGTGGGACTGCATGCCCTACGACCGCGTCTCGCCGAGCGCCGTCGTCGCGGCTCGCCGCATGGCCGCCTTGGCGGAGCTCTCCCGCGACGACGCGGCGGCCAAGCCGAAGGTGCTGCTGACCACGGTCAACGCCGTCGCCCAGCGCGTGCCGGCGAAGGCGGCGGTGAAGGCGAGCGTCTGGTCGGCGGCCGGCGGCAACCGCGTCGACCTCGCCCACCTCGTCCGCTGGCTGGAGGAGAACGGCTTCCTCCGGACGGCGACGGTGCGCGAGCCGGGCGAGTACGCCGTGCGCGGCGGCATCGTCGACCTCTTCGCGCCGGGCGCCGAGACGCCCGTGCGCCTCGATTTCTTCGGCGACACGCTGGAATCGGTCCGCCGCTTCGATCCCGAGAGCCAGCGCACCACCGGTCAGCAGAGCCGCATCACGCTGGTGCCGATGAGCGAGGTGGTGCTCGGGCCGGACACCATCCGGCGCTTCCGCCAGGCCTATGTCGCCGCCTTCGGCGCCGCCGACCGCAACGACCTGCTCTACCAGTCGGTCAGCGAGGGGCGCCGCTATCCGGGGCTCGAGCACTGGCTGCCGCTGTTCCACGAGCGGCTCGAGACGGTGCTCGACTATGTCGGGCCGGTGCCGGTGCTGCTCGACCACCTCGGCGAGGACGCCGCGGCGGAGCGCTGGAAGACCGCCGCCGACCACTACGAGGCGCGGCGCGCCGCGGCCGGCATGGCCGGACGCGACGAGGTGCCCTACCGCCCGATCACGCCGGGCAGCCTCTATCTCGACGCCGACGACCGCGTCATCGCGCTCGCCGACCGGACCATCCTGAAGCCGACGCCGTTCGCGGTGCCGGACAAGGCCGGCCGGCGCATCGTCGATCTCGGTGGCCGGCACGGCCGCACCTTCGCGGCGGAGCGCGCCGCCGGCGACAACGTCTTCGACGGCCTCGTCGCCTACATCGTCGAGCTGAGACGGGCGAAGAAGCGTGCCGTGCTCGCCGCATGGTCGGCGGGCTCGCGCGACCGCCTCGCCCAGGTTCTCGCCGACCACGGCCTCGGCGCCATGCAGCCGGTCGCCGCCTGGGGCGAGGTCGCGGCGCTGCCGCCGGCGGCGGTGGCGCTCGCCGTGCTCGGGCTCGAGACCGGCTTCGAGGTCGGCGACATCGTCGTCGTCGGCGAGCAGGACGTGCTCGGCGACCGCCTCGTCCGGCCGCGCCGCAAGCGCGCCTCGGGCGCCGAGGTGCTGACCGAGGCGACGAGCCTTTCCGAGGGTGACCTCGTCGTTCACGTCGACCACGGCATCGGCCGCTTCGTCGGCCTCAAGACGGTCGAGGCCGCCGGCGCGCCGCACGACTGCCTGGAGCTGCACTACGCCAACGGCGACAAGCTGTTCCTGCCGGTCGAGAACATCGAGCTGTTGACGCGCTACGGCTCGGAGGACACCGAGGCGACGCTCGACCGGCTCGGCGGCGGCGCCTGGCAGGCGCGCAAGGCGCGCATCAAGCAACGCATCCGCGAGATCGCCGACGGCCTCATCAAGACCGCTGCGGCGCGGCTGCTGCGGGCCGCGCCGGTCATGGCGCCGCCGGAGGGGCTCTACGACGAGTTCGCCGCCCGCTTCCCCTACGACGAGACCGACGACCAGCTCGCCGCCATCGAGGCGACGATCGAGGACCTCGCCGCCGGACGGCCGATGGACCGGCTGATCTGCGGCGACGTCGGATTCGGCAAGACCGAGGTGGCGCTCCGGGCCGCTTTCGTCGCCGCCATGTCGGGCGCCCAGGTCGCGGTGATGGTGCCGACGACGCTGCTCGCCCGCCAGCATTTCCGCTCCTTCGAGGCGCGCTTCAAGGGCATGCCGCTCCGCCTCGCGCAGATGTCGCGCCTGGTGCCGGCGAAGGAGCAGGCGCTGATCCGCGCCGAGCTCGAGGCCGGCACCATCGACATCGTCATCGGCACCCACGCGCTCCTGTCGAAGAGCGTGAAGTTCCGCGACCTCGGCCTCCTCATCGTCGACGAGGAGCAGCACTTCGGCGTCAAGCACAAGGAGCGGCTGAAGGAGCTGAAGGCCGACGTGCACGTGCTGACGCTGTCGGCGACGCCGATCCCGCGCACCCTGCAGCTGGCCCTGACCGGCGTCCGCGAGTTGTCGATGATCGCGACGCCGCCGGTCGACCGGCTGGCGGTGAGGACCTTCATCTCGCCCTACGACCCGCTCGTCATCCGCGAGACGCTGTTGCGCGAGCGCTTCCGCGGCGGCCAGTCCTTCTACGTCGTGCCGCGCATCTCCGACCTCGCAGAGGTCAAGCAGTTCCTCGACGAGACCGTGCCGGAGGTCAAGGTGGCCGTCGCCCACGGCCAGATGCCGGCGGGCGAGCTCGAGGACATCATGACGGCCTTCTACGAGGGCCGCTACGACGTGCTCCTGTCGACGACGATCGTCGAATCGGGCCTCGATATCCCCTCCGCGAACACCCTCGTCGTGCACCGTGCAGACATGTTCGGCCTCGCCCAGCTCTATCAGCTCAGGGGCCGCGTCGGCCGCTCGAAGACGCGCGCCTACGGCCTGTTCACCGTGCCGGCGAACAAGCCGCTGACCGGCCAGGCGGAGCGGCGACTGAAGGTGCTGCAGTCGCTCGACACGCTCGGTGCCGGCTTCCAGCTCGCCAGCCACGACCTCGACATCCGCGGCGCCGGCAACCTCCTCGGCGACGAGCAGTCCGGCCACATCAAGGAGGTCGGCTACGAGCTCTACCAGGAGATGCTGGAGGAGGCGGTCGCCAACCTGCGCGCCGGCGGCGACGCGACGGAGGTCGAGGAACGCTGGTCGCCGCAGATCGCCATCGGCACCCCGGTCCTCATCCCCGAGGACTACGTCCCCGACCTGTCGCTTCGCCTCGGCCTCTACCGGCGGCTCGGCGACCTCGACGAGGCGGGCGACATCGACGCCTTCGCCGCCGAGCTCGTCGACCGCTTCGGGCCGCTGCCCGACGAGGTCGAGCACCTGCTGAAGATCGTCTACATCAAGGGTCTGTGCCGGCGGGCGAACGTCGAGAAGATCGACGCCGGGCCGAAGGGCGTCGTCGTCGCCTTCCGCGGCGGCGTCTTCCCGAACCCGGCCGGGCTCGTGCGCTTCATCACCGGCGAGGGCGTGCTCGCCAAGATCCGCCCCGACCATCGCGTCGTGCTGTCGCGCGACTGGCCGCAGCCGCCCGACCGGCTGAAGGGCACCGCGGCGCTGCTCGTCAAGCTCGTCCGCCTCGCCGAGGAGGCGAAGACCAAGGCGGCGTGAGCGGCGCGGCGAGCACGGGCGGGCCGGCGGGCGACCCCGCTCAGGCGGCCGGCGCCGTTCCGCCCGCTCGCTCGTCCGCGACCCGGCGGATGGCGTTGGCGATGACCGCCGCCTCCTGGGCGCCCATGACGGCGTAGCGACCGTCGAGAATCATGCACGGCACACCGGTGACACCGACGCGCCGCGCCGTGTCGATCTCCTTCGCCACCTCGTCGCGGTCGGCGTCGCCGGCGAGCAGGCGCTCGGCGACGGCGCCATTCATGCCGGCGTCCGCGGCTGCGCGTGCCAGCACGGCGTGGCTGCCGAGGTCGCCGCCCTCCTCGAAGTAGAGGCGGAACAGCCGCTCGACGACGGCGTCCTGGACGCCCTCGACCGTCGCCCAGCGGATCAGACGGTGGGCGTCGAGGGTGTTCGGCGTCCTCTCGATGGCCGCGAAGTCGAAGGCGATGCCGACGTCGCGGCCGAGCTCGCGCAGCCGGTCGTGAATCGCCTCGACGCGGGCCGGATCGCCGAACTTCTCGCGGAAGTAGGTCGACCGATCGACACCCTCCGGCGGGATCGAAGGATCGAGTTGGAACGGCCGCCAGCGCACCTCGACGGCGATTTCGGGGACCGCGGCGACGGCCGCCTCGAGGCGGCGCTTGCCGACGAAGCACCACGGGCAGACGACGTCGGAGACGACATCGATGTTGAGGGGAAGAAGATCGTCCACGGGCTCGCTCCGTGAGGGGCGTGGGATGGGAACCGGGCTGGCGCCGTTGTGGGCCTTCGGGGCAGGCGCCGCAACCCTCCGCTGTTGCAGGATGGCGACGCCGGCGAACCGTTTGCCGGGACATCTGGAAAAGCCGCCGCGTCCGCTGTATTCATGCGCCCGATCGTCGGGCGGGTCGGAGCGCCACGCTCCCGCCGCGTTCTGCGGCCACGGGACGGGTTGATCCGCGTGCGCGGCGGCCTGGTCGGCCGGACACAACATCAAGACGAGAACGGGGTTCCCATGGCGGGTGAGATTGTGGAGACGCGGACGCTGCTTCGCCGGTTCGCAGCGATCGGCGGCGCGGCCGTGATCGCGCTTTCGGCGCTCACCGGCCCGGGCGTCGGCCAGGAGCAGCCCGGCGGCAGCGTCGGCGAGCAGATCATGAATGAGCTCCTCGACTGGATCAAGATCTGCAATACCGATCCGAAGTCGAAGAAGGAAGTCTGCATCGTCAATCAGGAGCTGCGCACCGACAACGGGCAGTTCATGGCCTCGGTCGCGATCCGCGAGATCTCGGGCGAGGAGCGCAAGGTGCTGTTGATCGCCGTCCCGCCGGGGATGCTGATTCAGCCCGGCTTGCGGGTGCAGGTCGACAACGGCAAGCAGGAGCAGGCGAAGTATTCGATCTGCTTCCCGAACGCCTGCTACGCCGAGATGGTGATCAGCGACGCCACCATCGCCGCCTACAAGAAGGGCACGCAACTGGTCCTGACGACGCTCAACCAGGCGGCGAAGCCGATCACCTTCCCGATCTCGCTGAAGGGTTTCACCAAGATCTACGACGGTCCGGCGCTGAAGCCGGCGGAGATCGAGGCGCGCCAGCAGACGCTCGAATCGGAGCTGCAGAAGCGCGCCGAGGCGGCCCGCCAGCGGCTCATCGACGAGCAGCGCAAGCAGGAAGCCGAGCAGCCGGCCCAGTGAGGCCGCGCTTTCGCGCGCTCTGCTTCTCCGCGCACTCTTGACGATGTGACGAGCGGCCCGGTGGTAGCCGGGCCGCTTCGCGTTTGGCAGAGGCGGGCGCCGAGGCTCCCGGCAAGCGGCAGACCGCGCCGCGCCGAAGGCGCGATGGAGGGCTCCGCCCGCTCGGCGCTGGCTAGAGCATATTCTTGCCGTTCAGATCGAAGCGATCTGAACGGAATATGCTCCAGCTTTTGAAGCTGGAGCGATTTCTGGTCGACCAGATGATTCCATCTGGTCGGAAAGCGCTCTAGGTCTCGCGATCGCCGTCGAATCCCTCAACCGGCGGCCAGCATCGCCTCGATCTCGGCGCGCCGCGGCATTGCCGGGGCGGTGCCGCGGCGCGTCACCGAGAGCGAGCCGACGGCGCAGCCGAAGCGCACCGCCTCGGCGAGCGGCCGGCCTTCGGCGAGCGCCGCCGCCAGGCCGCCGTTGAAGGCGTCGCCGGCGCCCGTCGTGTCGACGACGCGCGGGATCTTGAAGGCCGGCACCATCAGCCGCTCCTCCGCCGTGCGCAGGTAGCAGCCGGCGGCGCCGAGGGTCAGCACCGCGGCGCCGACGCCGAGCTCGAGGAAGCGCGCCGCCGCCCGCTCGGCCGCATCCGGCCCGTCGACCGGGAAGCCGGCGAGGGCGGCCGCCTCCGATTCGTTCGGAGTGAGGATGTCGACGGTCGGGAAGACCGAGGCGGGCAGATCGGCGGCGGGGGCGGGGTTGAGGATGGTGACGGCGCCGCGCGCCTTCGCCTCGGCGAGCGCCGCGATCACCACGTCCTTCGGCGCCTCGAGCTGCGTCATGAAGATGTCGCCGGGCTTCAGCCGCTCGAGCGCCGGGCGCACGTCGTCGATCGTCAACTCGCGGGCGGCGCCGGGGGCGACGATGATGGCGTTGTCGCCCGAGGCGCTGTCGACGAAGATGAAGGCCGATCCGGTCGGCGCCGTCGGGCTCGTGGTGACGAGCGCGGCGTCGATGCCGTCGGCGGCCCAGGCGGCGCGCGCCTGACGGCCGAAATCGTCGTCGCCGACGCGGCTGACGAAGGCGACGCGCGCTCCCGCCCGCGCCGCCGCGACCGCTTGGTTGCCGCCCTTGCCGCCCGGACCCGCCTTGAAGTCGTCGCCGAGGATCGTCTCGCCGATGCGCGGCAGCCGCGGCGCGAAGAAGGCGACGTCGACGACGTAGATCCCGAGGATGGTGACGGCTCGGCTCATGGCGGGTTCCTCGGCTTCGCCGTCTCGCGACGGCTCTGTGTCTCGGCGCGGCGCGCCGACGTCTGGTAGCGGCACGACGCGGCCGCTGGCAAGCGGCCGCCGTCGGTACCGGCTCAATCTGCCGCGGAGGGCCTCGCCGGCAGCGCCAGGTCGGCGATGAGCGGCAGGTGGTCGGAGGCGGCGCGGCCGGCGGTGTCGGCGCGGACGCGGAGGACGAGGCCGGCTGGTCTGCCGTAGATCCGGTCGAGCGGGAACAGCGGCCGGCAGGCGGGGAAGGTGCGCGCGTCGCTGCGCTCGGGGAAGCGGCGGGCGAGGGCCCGCCGCACCGGGCCGCGCCACAGCCAGTCGTTGAAGTCGCCGACGACGACCGCCGGATCTTCGCCGGCCTCGGCGATCGCCACGAGGCGGCGCGCCTGGCGGGCGCGCTCGAACGGCCCGAGGCCGAGATGGACGGCGACCAGCCGCAGCGTTCCCTCCGGCAGCACGATGCGGCAGGCGATGGCGCTGCGCGGCTCGCGCCGGCCGACCGAGAGGTCGTGCACCGCGACGTCGGCGAGCGGCCAGCGGCTGACGACGGCGTGGCCGTAGTGACCGTCCGGCGCCACGACGGTGCGCGCCTCGACGGCGTGCGGCCCGAACGCCGCGGTGAGGCGCGCCAGCGTCGGCTCGCCGACGGCGCCCAGCCCACCACGCGTGTCGAGTTCCTGGATGGCGACGACGTCGGGGCCGTGGGAGCGGATGAGCGCGACGATGCGATCGGGATCGTAGCGGCCGTCGGGCCCGACCGAGCGGTGGACGTTCCAGGTCAGGACGCGCAGCGTCCGGACGCCCGGGCTCGCGACGCGCCGGCGCGCGGCGCCGTCGCTCATTCGCTGCCCCGCCACCGGGTGACCGCCCGCTGCAGGCCGACGGAGACGGCGATCCAGCCGAGGACGACGCCGACGAGCAGCAGCACCGCGCCGGGCGAAGGGTCGGCGACGACGGCGGTCAGCCGGTCGCCGAGGGCGGTCATCAGCAAGAGGCCCGGGACGAGGCCGAGGAACGTGCCGGCGAGGTAGTCGACGAGACGGATCCTGAGCGCCCCGGCGATGAGGTTGACGACGGTGAACGGCGCGACCGGCACCAGCCGGACGGCCACCACCGCCACGACGCCTTGCCGGGCGACGCGCTCGCCGAGGCCGTTGAGTCGCGGCCCGAGCCAGCGGCGCAGCCGCTCCGGCCCGGTCAGCCGGCCGATCGCGTAGGTGACGAGGGCGCTCGCCAGCGCGCCGGCGGCGGCGAAGGCCACTCCCGGCCAGGCGCCGAAGGCGACGGCGGTGGCGGCGATCAGCACCGTCACCGGGAAGACGACGAGCCCGGCGAGGACAAAGATGCCGATGACGAGCGCGGCGCCGGCCGGGCCCGGCGGGGCCGCGGCGAAGGCGGCGGCGATCGCCTCCACGTCGGCGACCTCCGCGAGGCCGGTGAAGCGCCACGCCGCCGCGACGGCTGCGACGAGGGCGGCGACGAGCACCGCCGGCACCAGCCAGCGCAGGCGGCTCGGCGCCGGCGCGGCCTGGGCGACGAAGGCGATGGGTTCTGCCGCGGGCAGCGGCCGGGCGGGATCGGCGACGGCCTCGATGCCGGTCTTCTCCGCGCTCGCGCAGCCCTCGTCGACGATCGGCAGGAGCAGCCGCTCGCCGCCGGCGGCGCCGTCGACGGCGGCGAGGAGGGAGCCGGCCCGCCCGATGCGTTCCGCCATCTCGGCGCCTTCGACACCGCAGTGTTCGCCGGCGAGACGGCCGAGCACGGCGAGGATGCCGGCGCGGTCGGCGTCGCTCGCCGCCGCGACGACGAGGTCGCACTCGGTGTCGGCGCCCATCGAGCGATCGGCGAGGTTGGCCGATCCGACGCGCAGCAGGCGGTCGTCGACGATCATCACCTTGGCGTGAACCATCACGGCGGTATCGTCGCCGACGTTGGGGTAGACGAGGCGGACGCGGTCGAGGACGCCGGCGGCCTCGAGGATCGCCCGGAAGCGCAGGCGGCCGGCGAGCATCGTCTTGTGCTCGATCCAGGTGTGATGGGTGCGCGGCGCGACGAGCAGCGCCTCGAGCCGCGGCCGCCGGCTCAGCCGGGCGGCGAGGCGTTCGGCGAAGGCTGCGGCCGTCAGGAACTGGTTCTCGACGTAGATCCAGCGCTCGGCGGCGTCGACCATGTCGAGGAACAGCGCCTCGATCTCCCGCACCGGCGCCTCGCCGCGGTGGGCCGGGATGGTGCGGGCAATGCCGACGGCGACGTCGCGGAGGTCGGCCGCGACGCTCTCCGGCCAGCCGCCGTCCGGCAGCGCGGTCGGCGGCGGCGTCTCGCACGCCGCCAGCCGCCAGCGCTCGGCGGCGAGCGCCGCGAGGGCGCGGGCGGCCGCCCCGTCGACGAGCATCTGCACGTCGTGGAACGGCGGGTAGGGCGTCCCGGCCGGGTCGACGCGCGCGGCGCAGTCCGGCCGGTGCTCGGGCGTGTCCCAGCGCCGGATCGTCAGGTCGAGGCCGCCGCAGAAGGCGATGCGGTCGTCGATCACGACGAGCTTCTGATGATGCGCCGAGCCCGCCGGCACCTCGTCGTCGAGGCAGAGCTCGATCTGCCGCGGCGTGTTCCATTGCAGCGCGTACTCGGGCGAGATCTCGCGCTCGAGCGAGTAGAGGACGGAGAAGTCCCACAGCAGCAGCCGGACGGAGAGGGCCGGCCGTCGCTCGACGAGCGCCTTCAGGAATGGCCCGAGCCGCTCGGGAAAGCCGTCGTCGGCCCGGCCGGAAGGACCGACGAGGCCGGTGCGGCTGTCGATGTCCCAGCCGATGATGGTGACGGTCCGCTCCGCCAGCAACAGAGCGGCGCGCAGGCCGGCGAAGTAGGCGGCGGCGTCGACCAGCACGGCGGCCCGCTCGGCGCGGGCGACGCGCCAGACGTTGCGGCCGGGTGTGAACAGCGAGCGGGCCGCTGCCGGGGCATCGCCCGGTGCGGCCGCCTCGGCGGCGCGACCCGCGACCGCGACGCCGGCGCGGGCAGCGGCTGCATCCCCCGGCCGCGCACCCGAGCCGTCGCCGCCGGGTCGCGGCCCACGACGCGGCTCCCTGACGCCGCCATCGTTGTCGCGCCGGCTGCCCCCGCCAGCCACCAAGTCGTCCATGCTCGACCCCTTCGACGGCCGCCACGGCGCGGTCGCCAACGGGGAACACGTCCGCCGGGCGGGCGGTTCCCAGCGGCATCGTTCGACGAGAGTGCACAGTCAGTCGCGCCGCAACGGGCCTCGCCGCCGTGGTCGGTGGGGCCGCGGGCGCTTAAATGAGCGTCGTTGCGCGGCTGCGAGCCGCCCGGCGTCGCCGGGCCCGCTGGAGGCGATCATGGATCTGACCGGAATTCACCACCTCACCGCCGTCTCGGCGAACGCCAGCGGCAACCACGCCTTCTACACCGGCGTCCTCGGCATGCGGCTCGTCAAGCGGACCGTCAACCAGGACGACGTCAGCGCCTACCACCTCTTCTATGCCGACAAGGACGCGCGGCCGGGCACCGACCTCACCTTCTTCGACTGGCCGGTGGCGCGCGAGCGGCGCGGCAACAACTCCGTCACCCGGACGGCGCTGCGCGTTTCCGGCGAGGGCACGCTCGAGTGGTGGCACGACCGCCTGAAGGGCGCCGGCCTCACCGTCGGCGACATCGTCGAGCGCGACGGCCGCGGCACCCTCGACTTCGAGGACCCGGAGGGACAGCGGGTGTCGCTCGTCGACGACGGCGGCGCCGGCGACGCACGGCCGTGGGAGAGGAGCCCGGTGTCGGAGGACAGGCAGATCCGCGGCCTCGGCCCGATCACCATGACGGTGCCGGAGCTGAACTACACCGACATCGTGCTGACCCGCGTCATGGAAATGCGGCGGGTGCGCGACTATGCCGACCCGACCAACCCGAACCACCGCGTCCACGTCTACGAGATGGGGCCGGGCGGGGCGGGGGCGGAACTGCACGTCGCCGAGCGGCCCGACCTGCAGCCCGGGTGGCAGGGCGCCGGCTCCGTCCACCACGTCGCCTTCCGCACGCCGGACGAGACGAGCTACCGCGGCTGGATCGAGCGGCTGAACGAGTACCGCATCCCCAATTCCGGGGCGGTCGACCGCTTCTACTTCCGCAGCCTCTACTTCCGCGAGCCGGGCGGCATCCTGTTCGAGATCGCCACCGACGGGCCGGGCTTCGCCACCGACGAGCCGGCCGACAAGCTCGGCGAGCGGTTGGCGCTGCCGCCGTTCCTGGAGCCGCGGCGGGCCGAGATCGAGGCGGGGCTGAAGCCGCTGTGAGGTCGGAGCGGCCGTGTCAGACGATGCCGCCGCCGCCGCTCGCCCGCGCCGGCCGCTCGTTCGCCTTGCGCGCCCGGTAGCCGGAGGCGCGGTAGACGGCCACGGGATCGAGCGCGCCGCCCTTGCGGCGGCGCGCCTCGGCGAGGATCGGCCCGACGTCGGTGGTGAACGCCCGCTTCAGCGCCTGGGCGGCGCCGAGCGCGTCGTTCCGCTCCTGCAGCTCGGCGAGCGCGGCGCGGTCGACGAGGAGCGCCTGGGCGAGCGCCCGCGTCACCTCCACCGCGCTCGCGATCAGGCTCTCGATCGGATCGGTGACGTTGTGCGACTGGTCGAGCATGTGAGCGGGCGACAGCGTCGCGCCGCGGGCGTTGGCGTCGACGAGCTCGTTGAAGACGAGGAACAGCCGGAACGGGTCGATCGAGCCGGCGTCGAGGTCGTCGTCGCCGTACTTCGAATCGTTGAAATGGAAGCCGCCGAGCCGGCCGGCGTGGATCAGCCGGGCGACGATCATCTCGATGTTGACGTTTGGCGCGTGGTGGCCGAGGTCGACGAGGCAGAAGGCCTTCGGTCCGAGCGTCTCGGCGGCGATCAGCGACGAGCCCCAATCCTGGATCACCGTCGAATAGAACGCCGGCTCGTACATCTTGTGCTCGAGGAAGATGCGCCAACCCTCTGGCAGGGCGTCATAAATCTCCGCGGCGGCGGCGAGGTAGCGGTCGAAGGCGCGGGCGAGGCTCGCCTGGCCGGGAAAATTCGAGCCGTCGCCGATCCACACCGTCAGCGCCTTCGAGCCGAGCCTGCGGCCGATCTCGATGCACTCGAGGTTGTGGGCGACGGCCTGCGCCCGGACCGCCGGGTCGGTGTGGGAGAGGCTGCCGAACTTGTAGGAGAGCGGCTGGCCTGGGCTGTCCTGGAAGGTGTTGGAGTTGACCGCGTCGAAGCCGAGGCCGAGATCCTTGCCGTAGGCCTTGAGGGCGGCGACATCGTCGACCTTGTCCCACGGGAAGTGCAGCGACACCGTCGGCGTCGCCCGGCCGAGCTGATGGATCACCGCGCAGTCGGCGAGCTTGTCGTAGACGTCGCGCGGCTCGCCGGGGCCCGGGAAGCGGGCGAAGCGGGTGCCGCCGGTGCCGACGCCCCACGACGGCACCGCGACGCCGAAGTCGGCGACGGCGGCCGTCACCGCCTCGATATCGAGTCCGCGCCGCGACAGCTGGCGCGCGAGGTGGGCATAGTCCACGTCGTGGTCGTCCGCGCGGGTGGCATTGTCGCCGGCGATGAGCTCCGGATCGATGGCGGGCTCGAGCATGGGACGGGTTTCCTCGGGCATTTCTTGTTTCGACGCGGTTGCCGGTGTCGTTCCTCCCCCTGCCAGGGGGGAGGACAGCCGGCGAAGCCGGCAGGTGGGGGCCAGTGCCGCGAAGCGACCGCTCGTGGCTGGCCCCACCCTGACCGCCTTCGGCGGTCTGTCCCTCCCCTGGCAGGGGAGGGACTCTCCTCACCACAGGGCGGGAGTAGTGCGGCGTCCACCTACCGCGTGAAGGCGCCCGCATTCCCCGCGTCGACGTTGAGGATGTTGCCGGTCGACTTCGCCGAAAGGTCGCAGGCGAGGAAATAGACCGCCTCGGCGATGTCCTCGGGAAAGACGCTCAATTTCAGCATCGAGCGCTGGCGGTAGATCTCCTCGAGGCCCTCGGGCTCGACCTTGTAGCTCTCGGCCCGCGCCGCCCGCCATTCGCCCGACCAGATCTTCGAGCCGCGCAGCACCGCGTCGGGGTTGACGACGTTGACGCGGATGCCGAAGGGCGCGCCTTCGAGGGCCAGGCAGCGGGCGAGGTGGATCTCGGCCGCCTTCGCCGTGCAGTAGGCGCTGGCGCCGGCCGAGGCGACGAGGCCGTTCTTCGAGGCGACGAAGACCATGGCGCCGCCGCGGCCCTGCGCCTTCATCAGCCGGAAGGCCTCGCGGGCGACGAGGAAATAGCCTGTCGCCAGGATGTCGATGTTGCGCTGCCACAGCGCGAGGCTCGTCTCCTCGACCGGCGCCGAGGAGGCGATGCCGGCGTTGGAGACGAGGATGTCGAGGCCGCCGAAGGCTGCCGCCGTCTCGGCCAGCAGGGTGGCGACGCGCTCCTCCTGCGTCACGTCGACCGGCACGGCGCGGACGTTGTCGCGGCCGTAGGCCTTGGCGAGGTCGGCCTCGGCCTCGGCGAGCGCCGGCTCGTCGATGTCGCAGACGACGACGCAGGCGCCCTCGGAGAGGAGCCGCCGGGCGGTGGCAAGGCCGATGCCGCCGGCGCCGCCGGTGACCACCGCGACGCGGCCGGCGAGCGACTTCGGCTTCGGCAGGCGGGCGAGCTTCGCCTCCTCGAGCAGCCAGTACTCGATGTCGAAGGCCTCCTGCTCGGGCAGGCCGCGATAGGTCGAGACGCCCGAGGCGCCGCGCATGACGTTGATGGCGTTGACGTAGAACTCGGCGGCGACGCGCGCCGTCGCCTTGTCGGCGGCGAACGTGATCACGCCGACGCCGGGGATGAGGACGACGACGGCATTCGGGTCGCGCATCGGCGGCGAGCTCGGCCGCTTGCAGCGCTCGTAGTAGGCGGCGTAGTCGGCCCGGTAGGCTTCGACCGCCGGGCCGAGGCGCGGCAGGAGGTCTTCGGCCGTCTCCGTCGCGGGGTCGAAGGCGAGCACCAGCGGGCGGATCTTCGTCCGGAGGAAATGGTCGGGGCAGGAGGTGCCGAGCGGGGCGAGGTCGGAAAGCGCGTGCGCGCCGACGAACTCCAGGACCGCCGGCTGGTCGTCGAAGTGGCCGACCTTGCGGCTCTTCTCCGAGACGAGGCCGCGCAGCGCCGGCATCACCGCCGCGGCGACGGCGCGCCGCTCGGCATGGCCGAGTGCCGCGACCTTCTCGCCGCCGAAGGCCGGCTTGCCGCGCGTCTGCGCCGCGAGCCAGGCGATCGCCTTGTTGATAGTGCCGATGGTCTGGAGATAGCACTCGCGCTGCGTCGCGCCCCAGGTGAAGAGGCCGTGCGACTCGAGCACGACGCCCTTCGCCTCAGGGTTCTCCTCGGCGAAGCGCTTCAACCACATGCCGAGCTCGAAGCCCGGCCGGCGCCAGGGGAGCCAGCCGATCTCCTCGCCGAATATCTCCTCGGTGATGGCGCGGCTGTCGGCGGCGGCGGCGATGGCGATGATCGCGTCCGGGTGGACGTGGTCGACGTGGGCCGCCGGCAGCAGGCCGTGCAGCGGCGTGTCGATCGACGTCGCCCGCGGGTTCAGGTTGAAGGTCAAGTGCGGATAGAGGTCGACCATCGCGTCCTCCATCTCCGGCCCCGCATAGCGCCCGGTCAGCGCGTGCAGCTTGTCGAGATAGAGGGTCGAGAAGCCGTCGAGCTTCATCGAGCCGATGTCGCCGCCGGAACCCTTGACCCACAGCACCTCGACCGGCGCGCCGGTGAGCGGGTCGGCCATCGTCAGCTTCGAGGAGGTGTTGCCGCCGCCGAAATTGGTGATGCGCTTGTCCGAGCCGAGCAGGTTCGAGCGGTAGAGCAGCAGCGCCTCCGGCGACAGCGTCGCGGCATGGGCCGCGTCCCACAGGTCGGCGAGCAGGTCGGCGGACGGCGAGGGGACATCGAGCATCGGCGGTTTCTCCCGGATCGGCGTCTCGGGCGGCTCGCCTTCGGCATGCGAAAGACGGCGCCGGCGCCTTGCCTCATGCATACGCCCGGGGGCCGGGTGCTTTCAATCGCTTTCGATCATAGTCGATCAATATTGTGCATCGCAGCGATCATATTCGATCATATTCGTGCAAATCCCGCTTGACTGCCGGGTGGCTTTGACGTGTGCTGAATGCGGAAGACGGCCGTCAGAGCTGTTCGGAGAGGAAATGCACGAGCGGGAGCGTCACCGCCTGATCCTGAAGCTCGTCGAGGAGCGCGCCGTCGTCGGCGTCGGCGATCTCGTCGACCTCCTCGACGCCTCCGAGGCGACGATCCGGCGCGACATCATCGCGCTTGCCGAGCGCGGCCGGCTCCGCCGGGTGCGCGGCGGCGCCGAAGCCCTGAACCCGCGCCACAAGCCGCACGTCGTCGGCGTGCCCTTCGCCGTCAACCTCGGGGTGGCGAGCGCCGAGAAGCGGGCGATCGCCCGCGCCGCCGCGGGCCTCGTCGAGGCTGGCGACAGCCTCATCATCAACGCCGGCACGACGACGCTCCGAATGGTCGAGTTCCTCAAGGACCTCGACGTCGACATCCTGACGAACTCGTTCCCGATCGCCGCCGAGCTGTTCGCCAACACCCGTTGCCGCATCACCCTGCCGGGCGGCACGGTCTATCCCGAGCAGGCGGTGATCCTCAGCCCCTACGACGGCGCCGACGTCGTCGACCACTTCGCCGCCCGCATCATGTTCACCGGGGCGCTCGGCGTCGGCCGGCCGGGGATGATGGAGGGCGATCCCCTTCTCGTGCAGTCGGAGCGGCGGCTGATGAGGCGGGCCGAGCGCCTCGTCGTGCTCGTCGACCACCGCAAGCTCCGGAGCCGCTCGTCGATGGTGGTGGCGCCGCTCGCCGAGATCGCCCTCGTCATCACCGACGACGGCGCCCGGGAGGAGGATCTGGCGCCGCTGAAGGATGCCGGCACCGAGGTGATGATCGCGCCGGTGACGGCGCAGGACAGGGAGCTCGACGCGGCCGCGTGAATGCGGCGGCGAGGCGGCCGCGCCGGCAGGCGCGGAACAACAAAGGGCCCGCCGCGAACGGCAGGGCGAGGAAACGGGGCCTCGCGGCCCACGAGGGAGGACGACATGCTGACACGCAGACTGGTTCTGGCGGCCGCCGCCGCCGTGGCGCTCGGCTCCACCGCGCTCGCGCCCGGGGCGTTCGCCCAGGAGACGACCCGCATCGGCCTGGTGCCGAAGGCGCTGGGCATCGGCTTCTTCGACGCCGCCAACAAGGGGGCGCAGGAGGCGGCGAAGGAGCTCGGCAACGTCGAGATCATCTATACCGGCCCAACCTCGACGACGGCCGAGGGCCAGATCGAGACGGTGAACGCCCTCGTCGCCCAGAAGGTCGACGCCATCGCGATCTCGGCGAACGATCCCGACGCGCTCGCGCCGGCGCTGAAGAAGGCCATGCAGCGCGGCATCAAGGTGATCTCGTGGGATTCGGGCGTCGCCAAGGACGGCCGTATCCTGCACCTCAACCCGTCGTCGAACGCCCTCATCGGTAAGATGTGCGTCGACCTCGCCGCCGACGTCGCCGGCCCCGGCGAGGCGGAAGTCGCCATCCTGTCGGCGACGCCGACCTCGACCAACCAGAACATCTGGATCGAGGAGATGAAGAAGGTCCTGCCCGAGCACAAGAACCTGAAGCTCGTCGCGACCGTCTACGGCGACGACCTCGCCGACAAGTCCTATCGCGAGACCCAGGCGCTCCTGAAGCAGTACCCGAACCTCAAGGTGATCATCGCGCCGACCTCGGTCGGCATCGTCGCTGCGGCGAAGGCGGTCGAGGACGCCGGGCTCTCCGGCAAGGTCTTCGTCACCGGGCTCGGGCTTCCCTCGGAGCTCGCCGGCCACGTCATGAAGGGCACGGTGAAGAGTTTTGCCATCTGGAACCCGATCGACCTCGGCTACGCGGCGGCGACGCTGGCGGTGGAGCTCGCCCGCGGCGAGGAGGGCGGCCCCGACACCAAGATGAGCATGGGCCGCCTCGGCGTCGTCGAGTTCGATGCCAACGGCGACGGCGCGATGGGCAAGCCGTTCGTCTACGACAAGTCGAACGTCGAGGAGTTCGCGAAGATCTTCTGACGGGCGGGCGGCGCTCGCCGCGGCGCCCGGTCCTCCCCCTGCCAGGGGGGAGGACAGCCGGGCCGGAGGCCCGGCAGGTGAGGGCCTGTGTCGCGACGCCTCGGGCTGACAGGCCCCACCCTGTCCGCCTTCGGCGGACTGTCCCTCCCCCTGACAGGGGAGGGACGCGGGCGGCGCGGCGCCGCCGACTCGAGATCAAGCGAACCCGCTCATGACCCATCCCATCCTCACCCTCTCCGGCATCCAGAAATCCTTCGCCGGCGTCAGGGCGCTGACCGACGGGGCGCTGGTGCTGGCGGCCGGCGAGGTGACGGCGCTCGTCGGCGAGAACGGCGCCGGCAAGTCGACGCTCGTGAAGATCCTGACCGGCATTCACCGGCCGGACGCCGGCTCGATCGTGCTCGACGGGCGCGAGGTTTCGATCGGCTCGGCGGAGGAGGCGCGCCGGCTCGGCATCACCGCGATCCACCAGGAGGCGGTGGTCTTCGACGAGCTTTCCGTCGCCGAGAACATCTTCGTCTCGCAGCGGCCGCGCGGCCGCTTCGGGCTCGTCGACTGGAAGGCGATGCGGGCGCGGGCGGGAAAACTCCTCGCCGAGCTCGAGGCGGACTTCGACGTCGACCTGCCCGTGAAGGCGCTGTCGATCGCCCAGAAGCATCTCGTCCAGATCGCCCGGGCGCTCTCCGGCGAGGCGCGCGTCGTCATCATGGACGAGCCGACGGCGGCGCTCTCCCACCGCGAGGCGGAGGACCTGTTCCGCATCGTCGCGCGCCTCAAGGCGGAGGGCAGGGCGGTGCTCTTCATCAGCCACAAGTTCGAGGAGATCATGCGCGTCGCCGACCGCTACGCCGTGTTCCGCGACGGCGCCGCCGTCGGAGCCGGCGCCATCGCCGAGACGACGACCGACGCGCTGATCCGGCTGATGGTCGGCCGACCGGTCGACCAGGTGTTCCCGAAGCTGCCGGCGGAGGTCGGCGGGGAGATGCTGGCGGTCACCGGCCTGTCGCACCCGACGGAGTTCGACGACGTCTCGTTTGCCGTCCACGCCGGCGAGATCCTCGGCGTCTACGGCCTCGTCGGCTCCGGCCGCTCGGAGGTGATGCAGGCGATCTTCGGGCTGACGCGGGCCTCGCGCGGCGAGATCCGCGTCGCCGGCGAGGCGCTGTCGATCGACAGCCCGGCGGCGGCGATCCGCGCCGGCGTCGTCTACGTCCCCGAGGACCGGCAGAGCCAGGGGGCCATCCTGCCGATGTCGATCACCGACAACATCACCCTGCCGGGCCTGTCGCGGCTGTCCCGCGCGGGCTTCACCGACCGCCGCCGCGAGGCAGCCGTGGCGGCGCGCTACGGCGGGCGGCTGCAGGTGAAGATGGCCGGGCTCGACCAGCCGGTCGAGGACCTCTCCGGCGGCAACCAGCAGAAGGTCGTCATCGCCAAGTGGCTCGCCACCGGGCCGAAGGTGCTGATCCTCGACGAGCCGACCAAGGGCATCGACGTCGGCTCCAAGGCGGCGGTGCACCGCTTCATGAGCGAGCTCGTCGGCCAGGGGCTCGCGGTGGTGATGGTCTCCTCGGAGCTGCCGGAGGTGCTCGGCATGTCGGACCGTGTCCTGGTGATGGCGCGCGGCCGGGTGCGCGCCACCTTCGCCCGCGCCGACGCGACGCCCGAGGCGGTGGTCCGGGCGGCGACCGATGCGTGAGGTGGAGCGCGTGAGGATGGGGATGCGCGGGGCGCGCGGACGGTCGGGGGGAGCGATGGTTGAGGCAGCGCATGGCTGAGGACAAGGCGCCGACAGGGGAACGTGAAACGCATGCCCCGGGCAGACCCTCCCCCCTCGTGGGGGAGGGTAGGGAGGGGGGGCGCCCCGGGCACGGCGCGAATGCCGCATCTGCCGACAGAGTCTTCTCGCACCGCTTCCGCGGCGCCCCCCCGCCCGGCGGCTTCGCCGCCGACCTCCCCCTCCCAAGTCGGCTGTTGCCGACTTGGGCGTCCAAAGTGGCCAACTCGCCAACAGGCGAGTTGGCTGGGGGAGGGTTTCCGCGTGGGGAGGGCGCAATACCTCTCTTCCGCCGCCTCGGCGGCTCCCGCGACGCCGCCCTCGCCGGGCTGCTCGTCCTCCTCCTCGCCCTCGTCGCGATCGCCTTTCCGGCGTTCCTGACGCCCCAGAACCTCGCCGGGGTCGTCGACGACACGGCGATCCTGGCCATCCTGGCGCTCGCCCAGATGCTGGTGCTGTTGACCCGCTCGGTC
>Ga0255338_1003021_pt1 | contig 21769 bp, 15 predicted proteins | sample MeOH1_35cm_T4_19_FD_203715 | JGI IMG/M metagenome (GOLD analysis project Ga0255338, IMG submission 203715) | Sandy soil microbial communities from University of British Columbia, Vancouver, Canada - MeOH1_35cm_T4_195 | ecosystem: Engineered > Artificial ecosystem > Sand microcosm > Unclassified ...
CCGCGATCGCCTGGCGCTGCCCACCGGAGAGGTAGCGCACCGGCATGGTCACCGGCGGCAGGCTGACCTGGAGCCGGTCGAGCACGATCTGCGCTTCCCGGTTCATTCGCCCGCGATCGAGCAGGAAGCCGAAGCGCACCGGCTCTCGCCCGAGGAACAGATTCTCCGCGATGCTGCGATCCTCGATCAGCGCAAGCGTCTGGAACACCGTCGCGATCCCCGCTGCGCGCGCCGCCAGCGGCGTATCGAGCCGGATCGCCCGGCCATCGAGCGCGATCTCGCCGGCGCTCGGCTGGGCGACACCCGACAGCAGCGAGATGAGCGTCGACTTGCCGGCGCCATTGTCGCCAAGCAGCGCCGTCACCTCGCCCGGGAAGAGCTCCAGCCCCACATCGTCGAGGGCGGCGACCCGGCCATAAGATTTGCCCAGCCCGACCGCGCTCAGCGCCGGGACGGCCGGAGCGGCATCGGCGGCGGACACCTCGCTCACCTCGCACGCCTCGGGCAGGACGGGAGCGGGGTCAAGCAAGCCCATAGGCCCTTGCGGCGTCCTTGCGCCGCTGATAGCTCGCGATCATCGCGTCCACATTCGCTGAATCGACCCAGCTGTGGCCGGAATCGAGGATCATCGCCGGCATCCGGCGCTCTAGCATCGACCAGGCAAGCTGGACTGCCATGAAGCCCTGCAGATAGAGATTCTCATCGAGCGCGAACGCCATCTGGCCCGACTTGACGAGGTTGAGCACTTTCAGGCTGCTGACCCAGCCGCCGACCAGCGGCTTCTGCCCGGCAGGTTCCTGTTCGCCGAGCGCCTTGAACAGCGGCACCGCGGACATCTCGCCACTCGCTGCGACATAGGCCACGACGTCGCCAAGCCGGCCGATCTTCGCCTTGTACAATCCGACCGACGTTGCCGCATCCTGCGCCGAGCCGTCGGGGAAGCTGACGAGCTTCAGGCCCGGCGTGCCCGCAAGCCCCTCCCCCAGTCCGGCGATGCGCTCTTCCACATTGAGGGAGCCCGGGAAGGGATTGCCGACCAGCACCGAGCCCGTACTGACCCCGCGCTTCGCCAGGGCCTCGCCGATACGCTTGCCGACCAGCCGGCCGCTGTCGCGCGGATCCTGGCCGACATAGGGAACGTTCAGCGGCGCCATCGCCGCGGGATTGTTGAGCGAATTGACGATCGCGAAATGCGCGCCCTGCTTCTGCCCGGCCGCGACCTCGTCGACCACCGCCTGGTACCAATCGACTGTCACTACGACATCGGCTCGTGCGGTGACCGCCTGGCGGATCGCGTTGACATGGGCATCCGGCGTCGGCTGCGCATTCAGGACGCGGGTGAAGCGCCAGCCAAGCATCTCCGCCGCGTCGGCGACGCCAAGCGAAATCTCGAGGACGAAGTCGGAGCCGGGCGTTCCCACCGCCCAGGCGACGGTCCGCGCCGGCCCAAGCGCCGATATGGTCTTGGCGGCCCCTCCGCCGCGGGAACAGGCTGCCAGGGCAACAAGGGCGAGCGCCGGAGACGCCCCCATCAACCCCCGCCTGCTGATCCCGTCCGCCACGCCCGCCCCTTCGCACCGATTACACCAAACTGGCTGTATTGATGTTGCAGGTGCGAAAGACCTTATCCAGCGCTTTTTTTCGGGTATCGCGTCCTAAAAAAGGCAACAGCAACCGTGCGCCTCAGGCCGGTCTTTCGGTGATCGCTGCGCTGGCAAGGTGCCGCATCAGCAAGGCGGCGGGCGGCGAGGACTGGCGGCCGGCTGCGCTGATGATCGAGAGCACCGAAAGCGGAATCCGGCTGCCGGTCAGCGGCACGCATATCAGCAGCCCCTGTTCCGCCTCGGCGACGATATCCACAGGGGTCAGCAGGCCGACCCCCATGCCGCCCATCACCAACGCCTTGATCAGTTCGACGCTGTTGGCACTGGCCGAAAAGCGTGGGCTGCCGCCGATATTGGCGGCCCAGGCGCGATCCACCACCGCCCGAAGCGAATGCGCCTCGTCGGGGCCCACGAGCGGAAAAGCCGAACATTGATCGAGCGTTACCTCGACATGTTCCGCCAGTGGATGACCCGGCGGCACCACCGCGCCGATCTGGTACACCAGCGCCCGTTCGACGCGCAATTCGGGACGCTCCGGCGGGTTGAAGGTCACCCCGATATCGACTTCGCCGCGCAGCACCAGATCGACCACCGTCTGCGACGCCGCAATCTGCAGATGAAAGACGATGCCGGGATAGACTTCGCGGAACTGCAATAGGCTGCGCGTGACGAGTTCCCCGCTGCCTTCGGCCAGCGCGAGCGTGACTTCACCCCGGCGCAGCCCGCGCATCTCGTCGATCTGCGCCTCGGCCGTGCGCAGTTCCCGGCGCCAGCGGCGCAGCATGGTGATCAGCAGTTCGCCTGCAGCCGTCAGCCGAAGGCCCTGCGGGCGTCGATCGAACAGCGGAACCGCAAGCCGCTCTTCCATCTTGAGGATCTGGCGGTCGATCGCCGAGGGCGCGACGTTGAGGTGCTCGGACGCGCGACGGATCGATCCGCGCCGGGCGACCTCGTCGAAATAGATGGCGAATCGCGTGAGCATGGCGCCCTCTTCCGCTGCGGGCGGGAAAACCGCAATCCGTCAGCGCCGGATCGCCCGTGCGGCGTTACCGATCCGGCAAGACCCAGCGCACGGGAACGGTATAGTCGCTGGCGATAGCGCCGCCGTCCCTGTCCCGGGCCGGTTCGAAGCGCGCCTGCCGCATCAGGATCGCGCATGTTGCTGAATCCAGGCTCTTCGAACCGCTGCTCGTCGCGATGACGCAGGAACTGGGCCACCCCGCGGCATCGAGCCGAACCCGCGCGACGGTCCGGCCCTGCTCGCCCTTCCTGATCGCATCCGGCGGATAGGCGTCTCCGCCGAACCATTGCGCGGGATTGCCGCTCGGCCCGGAAAGGGCGAGCGAGCGATCCGGTAACGGCACGACCCGCCTGCCCAGCGCTTTCCATACACTGGGCCCATATTGCTCGAACCCGATCACGACCATCACCACCAGCAGCACGAACAGCACGAAGCCCGTGGCCACCACCGCGATCGTGACGCTCCTGCCCTCTCCGATGATCATGCGCGCCCGCCTTCAGTCGCCATCCATATACACTTGCGATGTCATGGTCACCGTCGCCGGAATCGGCTTGCCGCCCCGCGTAGGCGCGCCGAACGGTCGGACGTCCTTCGGGTATGCGCTGCAGGGATCGAGGATCGAGACGGCGTTCTTCACCGTCTTGCAGGCCGTCACTGCGCCGGTTTCATCCAGTGAGAGCTTGACGATCTGGTCCGCGAACACATGCCGCCCGCCGCCGAGGTCGACTTCGGGGACGTCCTCCGGGAGTACCCAGCGTACCGGCAGGAGATAGGTCGATGGTCGCGGATTGCCGTGCGCGTCGCGCGCCGGCGTGAAGCGCCCATGCGTCATCGCGAGATTGCAGGTCCCGGTATCCAGCGCCGCATTGCCGGCGCTCACGGCGACATAGCATTGCGACGGCGTACCGTGCTCGTCGATCGTCAGGCGAACGACCGCCCGGCCCTGGGCGCCTGCGCGAAGCGCCTCGGGTGGATAACTGTCCTCATCGAACCAGGTGGCCGGATTGACGAGCGGCACCGGTTCCGCCTCCTTGTTTCGCGCGAGCGCCACGGTCGACTGACTCGACAGCAGCACGCCGAGCGCAACCCAGCCCGCCTTCCCCATGATATCCCCCGTGTTCACAGCGCCCGTCGCGGCTCTCCGGGGCCGATATACCACGACATCAGTGCCTTGCCATTGGCAAGCACTGACAGGGCGGATCATGGAGCCTTCTTACCCTTCGCCGCCACAGGCCATTTGCGCGGCCCGCGCCGGGCTTTATGAGGGCCGCCATGTCCAGCACCCGCTCCCCGCTCGCCCCCGAAGGCTTTCCAGCGCTTCCTCCCGTTCCCGGCGTCATCGCGCGCGTCGCCCGGGCGCGCTACAAGACCTGGGACCGCTGCGATCTGACCTTCGTCACGCTCGATCCGGGCACCACGGTCGCCGGTGTGCTCACCCAGAGCCGCTGCCCTTCCCCCGAGGTCGAATGGTGCCGCAAGGCGCTGGTGCTCGGCCAGGCCCGGGCGCTGGTCGTCAATGCCGGCAACTCGAATGCCTTCACCGGCGATCGCGGCCGCGAGGCGGTGGAGAATCTCGTCGCGCGCGTAGCGCGACGGATCGACTGCCAGCCGTCGGACGTGTTCGTCGCCTCGACCGGCGTGATCGGCGTCCCGCTCCCGATCGACAAGAGCGAGGCCGGGCTCGACGCCGCCTTCCAGGCCGAGCCCTGCAGGTGGGAAGAGGCTGCCGCCACGATCATGACGACCGACACCTTTGCCAAGGCTGCCGTCACCCGCGCGGTGATCGGCGATCGGACCGTCAGCCTGGTTGGCATCATCAAGGGGTCGGGCATGATCATGCCCGACATGGCGACGATGCTCGGCTTCATCTTCACCGATGCGGCGGTCGATCCCGCCTTCCTCCAGGCCGCGCTGGCCGATGCGAACGTGAAGAGCTTCTCCTGCATCACCGTCGACAGCGACACCTCGACCAGCGACACCGTCCTCGCTTTCGCGACCGGCAAGGCGGGCAACGCGCCGCTCGCGTCGGACGAAGATCCGGGTGCGGATGCCTTTCGCGCCGCGCTCGCCGACCTATGCCTGCAGCTCTCCCATCTCGTCGTCCGCGACGGCGAAGGCGCGTCCAAGTTCATCACGGTCGCGGTGACCGGCGCGGAGAGCGATCGCAGCGCGCACCGCATCGCCATGTCGATCGCCAACTCGCCGCTGGTGAAGACTGCCATCGCCGGCGAGGACGCCAATTGGGGCCGCGTCGTCATGGCAGTTGGCAAGGCCGGCGAACCGGCCGAGCGCGACAAGCTCGCCATCCGCTTCGGCGAGACTCAGGTCGCCCGCGATGGCCTCGCCGTCAGGGGCTATGACGAGGCGCCCGTCACGGCCCATCTGCAAGGGAGCGAGATCGATATCGGGGTCGATATCGGCCTGGGCGAGGGCCGCGCAACGGTCTGGACCTGCGATCTCACCCATGGCTATATCGCGATCAACGCCGACTATCGGAGCTGAGCGAATGCTCACCATCTGGGGCCGGCTCAACTCGCACAATGTGAAGAAGGTCGCGTGGTTCGCCGAGGAAGCGGGCCTGGCCTATGTCCGCCATGACGTCGGCGGCACCTTCGGCATGGACGCCGCCTATCTGGCGAAGAACCCGAACGCGCTCGTCCCGACGATCGAGGACGATGAGGTCGTGCTGTGGGAATCCAACGCGATCCTGCGCTATCTCGCCGCGCGCTACGCACCCGATCGCTACTGGCCGGCAGATCCCGCCCGGCGGGCGCTGGCCGATCGCTGGATGGATTGGCAGATCGACTATGCCGAGGCGCAGCGGGACGCCTTCCTGAACCTGATCCGCCGCCCGGCGGATCAGCGCGATCCGGAGGCGATCGAGCGTTCGGCAGCGGCATGTGCCCGGAAAATGGCGGTTCTGGACGCCCATCTCGGCGGCAGCCCCTGGTTGTCGGGCGACGATTTCGGAATCGGCGACGTGCCGATGGGGGTATACGCCCATACTTGGTTCACCCTGCCGATCCAGCGGCCGGACCTCCCCAGTCTGGCCGCCTGGTACGCCCGTCTCCAGGCGCGCGACGGCTATGCCAGCCAGGTGATGATCCCGCTCACGTGATCCGGCGGCTGCGCCGCGCGGCCCGGTCCGAACGAAAAGGGGCCGCGCAGCCGATGCTGCGCGGCCCCTATGGACGTTCGCCGCTTTGGGCCAAATCTCAGGCGAGCTCGCCCTCGAGCCATGCCTTGATCCGCCCCTTCGGCTCCGCACCGACCTTGGTCGCCGCAGGTGCGCCGTTCTTGAACAGGATCATGGTCGGGATGCCGCGCACGCCATAGCGGCCCGGGGCATCGGGATTGTCATCGATATTGAGCTTGGCGATCGTCACCTGCTCGCCGAGCTCGTCGGAAATCTCTTCCAGGCTCGGCCCGATCATCTTGCACGGCCCGCACCACTCCGCCCAGAAATCGACGAGCACTGGCTTGTCGGAACTGATGACGTCGCTGTGGAAGCTGTCGTCGGTGATCTTCTTGGTGGCCATGATGGAATCTCCTGTGATGGGTGCAATCTAGGGATCGGCGCCGCCCGGCTCAAGCGGGCAGGTCGTAGCTTTGCTGGGGCGCGAGAAAGCCCGGCTTGTGCGCGTCCAGAACGGGCTGCGGCAGCACCAGCAACAGCGGGCCCGCAGTATAAAGCAGGGCCGCCTCGATCGCGCGGCCGGGAAAGATCACCCGCAGCGCTTCGACATAGGCCGCCATCTGCCGCACATGATAGGGCGGGACATCCTCGATCGCCCCCGGCACCTGCCGTCCGGTCTTGAAATCGACCAGCTGGATTCGGTCCGGCATGACCAGCAGCCGGTCCACCGTGCCGGAAACGACGATGCCCTGCCCGATCACCGCCGCGATCGGCGCTTCGGCCAGCGATTCGGGACCGAACAGTTCGGCAAAGCGGGGATCGTCGAGGATGCCGAGTACGGTTCGCGCGATCTCGCCACGCGCCGCCGCGTCGGCGAGCCCGCCGACCCGATCGAGCCATCGGTCGGCAGCGGCTTCGCGGGTATCCCGCGCCACCGCCGGCAAGCGCTCGAACAGGGCGTGGATCAGTCTTCCGCGCTCCGCCGCGAGCCGCAGCGCGGGGGACGGCGGCGGGTCGGCCACCGCATCCTCGCCCAGCGACGAAGGCGCAAGCGGGCGCGGCGGGCGGGCCTCGATCGGGGCTTGCTGTGCAGCCCATGCCGGCACCGCCTCGTCCCCGTGCGGCTCCGCCTGTTTGCGCGCCGCGACGGCAACCGGTCTTTGCGGTACGATCCCCGTGAAGCTGCGCGCTTCCGGCGACGGCGCGACGCCGAGCGTATTCATCGCTCGGTCGGCGACGGCGTACCAGCTCGAGGGCGGCGGCTCGCCTTTGGCCAGCGGTCCGAGCGCGCCCGCAATCACCAGCCGTTCCTCCGCTCGCGTCGCTGCGACATAGAAGAGCCGCCAATGCTCCTCCAGCTCACGCTGCGCATCCGTCTCGATTACCCCGGCAAGCGGACCGCGCTCGGCTGCGCGCGGCCGGAAGATCGGCAGGGCATTGGCCATTTCGTCCGGCGTCCAGGACAATGTCGAGCGCGGCGAACGGGTCGGATCGACGGCGGCATCGGCAAGGATCACCAGTGGCGCCTGCAATCCCTTTGCCCCGTGCGCCGTCATTACCCGAACAGCATCGAGCGGCGCCGAAGGATCGCGCTTGATCTCGACATCGCCGCGATCGAACCAGTCGAGAAAGCGTTGCAGCGATGGCGTGCCGAGCGATTCGAAATCGAGCGCCGCGTTGAGCAATTCCTCGATCGGGTCGCGCGCCTCCTGCCCCAGTCGCCGGATCAGCTTGCGCCGCCCGTCGAGCACACCCGACAGCATTTCTTCCAGGAACTGATAGGGCGTGGCGATATCGGCGCGGTCAAGTATCCGGTGGAGCGGATCCAGCGCATCGCGGGGCTGGGTGCGCGACAGGTGCCGCCACAGGCTGCCGGCCTCGCGAGGCGCCGCCACCATCAACTCCTCCTGGCTCCAGCCGATCAGCGGCGAGACGAGCAGGGAGGCAAGCGAAAGATCATCCTCGGGCTGGAGCACGAAGCGGATCGCCGCCAGCAGGTCCTGCACCGCCAGCGGCGCATTGAGCCGCAGCCGGTCGACGCCCGCAACCGCGACTCCCTCGGCATAGAGCCGCGCAACGATGAGCGAGGCGAGCTCGCCGCGGCGCTTGACGAGGATCATCACATCCTCGGGCCGGAGCAACCGCCCCTGGCTTTCCAGCACCAGCGTGCCGACCCAGGCCTTGATCTGCTTTGCGATCTGGCTGGCGAGCGCGCGGGTGGAATCGGCGATCCAGCCCTCTTCGTCCTCCTCGCTGCCGCCCGCGACGACGAGCGGCCAGAGCGTGACGGTGCCGGGGCCATCGACCTCGCTCGCATGCGGTTCACGCTCGGCGATGGTGCCCAGCCCCGGCTCGGGGATCGCGTCGATCGCCGCGTCGACGAATTCGAGCACCGGGCGGGTCGAGCGGAAACTGTGGGTCAGCGACAGGCGGTCGAAGCGCAGCCCCTCGCGGCCGTCCTCGCCCCGCGCGCCCTCCGCCAGGCCACCGAAATGGCGCTCCGCCGCCTGGAAATAGATCGGATGCGTACCCTGGAAGCCGAAAATCGCCTGCTTGTAGTCGCCGACGGTGAACAGCGTCCGCAGCCGCTGGTCATGCGCACCCAACCCTGCGAAGAACTCGTCCGCCAGGGCGCGGATGATCGACCATTGCTCCGGATTGGTGTCCTGCGCCTCGTCGATCAGGATGTGCTCGGTCACCTGGTCCAGTTTGTAGCGCACCCATTCGCCCATGCCCGGTTGGCCGAGCAGCGCGATCGTCGCGCGGATCAGGTCATCGAAATCCACGCCACCGACACGGCGCTTTGCCCGGCCATAGGCGGCGGCATAGTCGCGACCGACATCGAGTGCATCGGCGAGCAGATCGGCATAGGCAGCGCGCACCCGGAGGTCGAGCAGTTCCGCGCAATAGCTGTAGAGCCCGCCGGCAAGCTCGGCATAGTCTTCGTCCTGTGGCGCCTGGCCCTTGCCGAACGACCGCATGTCGCCATCGGCCTTGGCCCATATCTTGTGCAGATCGCCGAGCGACGCCACGCGATCCGCCACCGGCTTCTCCAGCCACTCGGAGATGATCCGGGCACGCTCCATGCCGCTCTTCGTGCCCCAGCCGCTGTTCATTCCGCCGACGGCATCGAGCGCCTCGTGATCGAACGCGTCGTCGCCGCACGCGCTGAGGATCACGCTTTCGATATCGCCCGCCGGGAGATCGAGCTGACGACGGATAAACGGTCGGAGGCCGTCGCCGCGCGGCAGTTCCTCCATCGCGGCGGGCGCGCGGGCGCAGGCGCGCAGGAAATTCTCCGCCTCCCCCTCGCCGAGCCGCACGCTGAGCCGGCCGATCGTATCGATCGGCTTGGCCCTTCCCTCGCGGTCGGCCGTGACGAGCATGTCCGCAAGCGCCTCGCGCGCCAGCACCGCTTCCTCCCTGCCCTCCAGCGGTCGAAAGCCCGGCACCAGCCCCGCCTCGACGGGAAAGGCCGCCAGCAGCCCCTGGCAGAAGCTGTGGATCGTCTGGATGCGCAGGCCCCCGCCCGGCGCATCGAGCACCTTGGCGAACAGGGTGCGCGCATAGGCAATCAGGCGCGGATCGAGATGATCTTCGCCCAGCGCGAACAGGTCCTTCTTCAGATCCCGCTCGTCCATCCGCACCCAGGCGGCGAGCCGCGCGCTGATCCGTCCGGCCATTTCCGCCGCGCCAGCCTTGGTGAAGGTGAGGCACAGGATCGCTCCCGGGTCGACGCCGCGCAACAACAGCCGAAACACGCGTGCGGTGAGCACCTGCGTCTTGCCCGTGCCGGCCGAGGCCGACAGCCAGACATGCGCGTCCGGCGCGCTTGCCGCCGCCTGGTTGCCCTTGAGTAGCGGGAGAGCCCCGGACCTAACCCCGCTCACGGCCGTACCATTCGTCGCGGCGCATCAGCTGATCATAATCGGCATAAGGCGCATATTCGGGATGGAGCTTCGCGGTGAATGCCTCGAGGCCGGTCAGCCATGCCGCCACTGCTTCGGTGAAATGATGCGCGGCGAGCGCGGTGAAGTCCTGCGGCAGCACCTTGTCGCCCTTGCCCGCCGGATCGACCGGCGAGGTGACATAGCCGAAACTGTCGTTGCGCTTGCCGAGCGACCAATATTCGAAGCCGCGCGCCTCACCTCGGATGCCCTCATAGCCGCCGCGCTCCGCGATCAACCCGAGCAGCCCGAGTTGCAGGCTGAACCCGGCCCGCACCGCCGCCGGCGAGGGCGCCTTGCCCGTCTTGTAGTCGATTACCGCCAGGCTGCCGTCCGGAAGGCGGTCGATCCGATCGAACTTGCCGGTCAGCGTCACGCCGGCAATCGCGATCTTGCCCTCGCGCTCGACCGCCAGCACCTCCCTGCCGAGCGCTGCACCGCGTCCGATTTCGGCGGCGATCCAGTCGATCGCCTCCATCAGCCGCGGCTGCCACAGCGCGCGCATCATCGGATGCGTTCGCTCGTCGGCAAGCATCGCCAGTGCGCGCACGTGCAGCGCGCCCGGTGCGCACTGATCTTCCCGCGCCCAGGTTTCGAGAATCTCGTGCACCGCCGTGCCGCGCCACGCGGCGCTGGGATCGGCGTCGACCGGATCGAGCGGCATCAGCCGCAGGATGCGCTTGGCGTAAAAGGCATAGGGATCGGCTTTCAGGCGATCGACATCGGTCACCGCGATTCGCGTCGGGCGCAATGCGGCGGGAGGCGAAGGCGCCGGCTGATCGGCGGGCAGATGATCGCCGGGCGTGTCGAGCGCGCGCGTCCAGCCTTCCAGCGCTCGCGCCCGTTCGAAGCGATCACCCGCAAGCGCCTGCAATCTCAGCCAGAACCGGGAGGCAATGGCCGGCTGACTGGCATCGCGACGGGCGCGCGTGATCAACGCCCGCGGCGCACCGAGCGCGCTGGCCAGATCGTGCGCCGACACGCCGACGCGCCGTTCCAGGCCAGGCAGGCCGAGTTCGGCGCGGATGCGCGGCGCCAGCCAGGGATCGGGCGCGGGTTGCCCCGGCCAGGTTCCCTCGTTGAGACCGCCCAGGATCATCAGGTCGGCGGTCTGCAACCGCGCCTCGATCAGACCGTAGATGGCGAGGCGCGGATGGCCGCCCTGCGGCGGACGCACCGCGACTTCGTCCATCAGCGTCTTCAGCAGCGGCGCGAGACTGGCCGGCTCCACGCTCGATGGCCCGGCACCGGCTTCCGCCTCCAGTCCCGCGAGGAGCTCGGACGCAGCGCGCCCGGCCGGCCCACTCCACAGGGCGTCGCCGCACAGCGCCTGCGCCGTCTCGCGCAGCGCCGCCAGCAACGTCGTCAAGGGCTGCGGGCCAGCTTCGAAGGTCGCCTCGATCGGCGCGAGCAGCGCACGTGCCTCGGGCCACCACGAAGCCGCTTCGGCGCGCAGGCGCCGCTCGCGCTCCGGCGGATCGGCAAGATGGTCGTCGATCCCGGCGAGGCCCGGTGCCGGCCGCGGCCCGCGCAGCACCCGATCGAGCCGGCGCGCTCCTTCCAGCCAGGCGCCGCGCGCTTCACCGAAACGGACCAGCGGGTGCTTCAGCAATGTCAGCAATGCAAGCGGCGCGAAACGCTGGGTCGCCGCTTCGGCCAGCGCGGTCAGCAGCGTTCCCGACGGCAGGATCGACAGCGCCCGGCCCGCCGAATCGTCGATCTCGATCCCCCAGCGCGCTGCATGGGCCGCGACCCGCCGGGCCAGCGCGCGATCGGGCGTCACCAGCGCCGCCGTGCGTCCGGGCACCTCGAGCACTTCGCGCAAGGCAAGCGCGATGGCCTGCGCCTCCTCGGCCGGTGTCGCGAGTTCGGCGGCAGCGATACCGGACAGGCGACGATCCTCGGCCTCGAGCGACGTCCATTTGCCGGTAAACTCCGCGGGCGCCAGCGCATTGGCGATGGCCCGCCCACGTGCCGGCGTGGCATCATGCCCTCCCCCGTCGCGCCATGGCAGGAATTCGCCGCGGTTCACGCCCATCCGTTCGAGCATCAGCTTCAGATGGAATTGCGGGTGCGTCTCGATCGACCGGCGGCGAAAGCCGGTCACCGGGTCGGGCTGATGCGGGCCCAGCGCCTGCCATTCGCCTTCGTCCATCGCGGTCGCGAGATCGGCGAGGACCACCATGCCCTGGGGCAGTTCGGAGACGCAACGCATCAGCCGCGCAACGGCCGGCGCGGAATCGGTGAGCCCCGCCGCGCAGACAAAGCCCCCAGGCGGATCCGCGCGCCACCGCGCTGCGAGCCGCCGGAGCAACTGCGCGCGCCGATCCGCCAGGTCTATCCTGCCCAGCCGCGCCAGTTCGAGCGGCCAGCGATCGAGCACGATTCCGAACAACGCCAGCGCGCGCTGCCAGTGATCGGACAGGTCCTCGCTCAGTTCCAGTTCGCGCAACCGAGCAGGCGCCACTTCCTCGACGAGCAACTGATCGAGCGTCCGGGCGAGATCGCCTGCGAGTCGGACCGCCTCGGCGGCGTCGACCGGGTGGCCGCTGCGCAGACGCTCCTCGGCAACCAGCCGGGCAAGGATCATCCGCCGCTGGAGCGGGGGCACCGCCGGCGGTACCGGGTCGCTATCATCAGCTGGGTCCAGCGCCGCGCCGGCCGCCTCGTCGAGTGCCGGGTCGCCGATCGCGACCAGCCGGGGCAGCAACAGGCCGCCCTCGCTCGCGCGCACAAAGGCATCGGTCATGGCGCGCCGGGCGCGGTTGTTCGGCAGCAGCACCAGTCCGCGCGCCAGCCCCAGCGGCTCGTCGCCGAAGCGCCGGATCAGTCCTGCGGCGAGCGCGTCGGCGAAGGCCCTGTGCGCGGGTATGGTGAAGAGTTGCGGCTTGCGGGCCTCAGCCATCGGCCAGCATGGCTTCGGTACTGCCGATCGCGGCCGGCGTGCCGACATCGAACCACAGGCCCTGGTGGACCAGCCCATAGGCGCGGCCGGCGGCGATTGCCCGTTCCCAGAACACCATGGTCGAGAAGGGCCCCTCTGGCCAATCGGCGATCACGCGTGGCGACAGGATCTGCACGCCCGTATAGACGAACGGCGCCGGCCTGCCCGGCTGGCGACGCTTGGTGATCCGGCCATCCGGCGCGAGATGGAAATCCCCCTGCCCGCCATGGTTATAGGCCTTGGCCAGCGGCACGACGAGCAGCAGCGCGTCCATGGTGGCGTCGTCCCAGCGCGCGGCAAGCAGGCGGATCGCATCGGCCGGCCCGTCGATCCACAAATTGTCGCTGTTGACGACCAGAAACGGCTTGTCGCCGATCAGCGCTCGCGCCTGGACGATCCCGCCGCCGGTCTCCATCAACTGGCCGCGCTCGTCCGATACTACGACGTCGATGCCTTTGACCCGGTGTGTCAGATGCGCTTCGAGCGCGTCGGCCAGGTAATGCACGTTCACCACCGCGCGCTTCACGCCGGCCGCACGCAACCGGTTGAAAACATGGTCGATCAACGGCCGTCCGGCGACCTCGACCAGCGGCTTGGGCCGCGTCGCGGTCAGCGGGCGCATCCGCTTGCCGAGACCTGCCGCCATCACCATCGCGGTTTCGGGGACCACGCCGCCTGGATCGGGCCGGATCGCGAGGGTACGCTTGATCGTCATCGTGTGGAAATCGCCATGGGGTCGCCGCGCAGGTCGGCCGGGATGTTCGCGTCGAACCAGGCTTTCACCGGCGCCAGCGCCGGGTGAAGGAGGTCGCGCTCCAGATAGCGCCATACGCGCGGGCAAAGCGTCGGATAGCGCGGCTTGCCGTCACGCTTCCACAGCCGGGTGAAAATGCCGAGGATCTTTGCGTTCCGCTGCGCGCCGAGCACATGATAAGCGATGTCGAAATCCTCTCCCGCGTCCATGATCCGCTTGTAGCGCGCCAGCATGACGGCTTCGAGACCCGGATCGACGTCGCGCCGCGCATCCTGCAACAGCGAGACGAGGTCATAGGCAGGATGGCCCGCGAGCGCGTCCTGGAAATCGAGCAGGCCGAGCGCGTCGGTTCCCCCGATCAGCATCAGATTCTCGGCATGATAGTCGCGCAGCACCGTCACCTGCCGTCCGACGAGCGCGGCGTCGAACACGGCATCCCATGCCGCGTCGTAACCGGCCTGGTCCGGCTCGATCCCGACCGCCGGGCAATACCATTCGGTCAGCAGGTTCGCCTCGCGATGCAACACCGCACGGTCATAGGGTTGCAATGGACCCGCCTCATGCGCGTGCAGGCGTACCAGCACGTCGATCGCCGCCTCGTACAGGGCGGCTTCACGATCCGCTGCGGCGTCGACCGTCTCGCGCATCCGGACATCGCCGAAGTCCTCGATCAGCACCAGCCCTTTGTCGAGATCGACGCCGTGGATCGCAGGGGCGGCAAAGCCGCGCTCGACCAGCCAGCGCGCGATATCGATGAACGGCCGCGGATCCTCGTGCGGCGGCGGGGCGTCCATCAGGATCGCGCTGCGCCCTGTCGCCACGACGCGGAAATAGCGCCGGAACGAGGCATCGCCGGCGACCGGCAGGATTTCGGCACCTTCCCAGCCATTCGATGCAAGGAAGGCGGCGGCCGCCGCCGGGGGAATCATATCTGCTGCCATCGCGCCTTCCATGCCGCCGGCACCTCGGCTGTCAAGGCGCGCCTGCCGTCCGGCATGATCGCAAGGGTAAGGGCGAGCGCATCGGGCCATGCGCCGGGCGCCCGTTCGGGCCATTCGACGACCAGCAGCGAATCACCGAGCGCCTCGTCTAGCCCAAGCTCCTCGATCTCGTCCGGATCGTCGATCCGGTAGAGATCGACATGCAGCACCGGGAACCGGACTTCGGGCGGCGCATAGGGCTGCACGATGGCAAAGCTCGGGCTCGGCGCCTCACCCTCCAGCCCGAGCGCTGCGAGAAGGCCGCGCGCGATGCTCGTCTTGCCGGCACCGAGCGGGCCGGCGAGCGTCACCACGTCTCCCGGCATAGCCAGGTCGGCAAGGCGCGCGCCAAGGGCCTCGGTTGCAGCGGGGTCGGCCAGCGTCAGCATCGGCCCGGCAACAGCGCTGTATCTTGCTGGAAGGCGGGTCGAGACATCGCCAAACTCCTGTCACGGACAAGCTGGTCGCGCATGATTCTATCCGCCCAGGCTAGCGCCGCGGCAATTCCACGGTGATGAATGTCCCCTCTCCCCGCTCCGACACCAGTGCGATCGTCCCGCCATGCGCCTCGACGAACTGCTTGGCGAGCGGGAGTCCCAGCCCCAGCGCGCGCTCGCCGCCCCGGGTGACGCCCGGCTGCGCGAAGCGATCGAAGGCGTGGGCGACCGCGTCCGCGGCCATGCCCGCCCCGTCGTCGGACACGACGATCCGCGCCGCCTTGGCGCTGCCATCGACATGGAGCAGGACGCGCCCACCCTCCTCGCTGCCCCCGATGGCGTGGCGCAGCAGATGTTCGATCACCTGCCGCAGCCGCTGTGCGTCACCCTTGAGGCTCCCGGCCGAGGGCAGTACCTCGACAGCGAAATCGAGCTTCCTGCGCCGCACGAGCGGCTGGATCGCCTCGGCCGCCTCGCGCGCGACCGCCTCCAGATCGACTTGCTTCACCTCAAGTACGGGTGCCTTGCCGTCATTCTGGGTGAGATCGAGCACCTCGTCGACAAAGAAGCCGAGCCGCTCGACCGATTCGAGGATCGCCGCGACATAGCCGTGCGCATCCTTGCTCAGTTTACCGGCATAGCCCTCGGCGAGCATCTCGGCGAAGCCGCTGATCGACGTGATCGGCGTGCGCAGTTCATAGCTCATGTTCGCGACAAAGGCGGTCTTGATCCGATCCGCCGCCTCCAGCGCTTCGTTGCGATCGCGCAAGGCCCGCTCGATCCGTCGGCTGTCCGAGATATCGAGCATGGTGAAGAGCCCGTTGCCGTCGGGCAGCGGCACCGCCGCGAGTTCGAAGAAGCGGCCATCGGCGAATTCCAGTTCTCCGCCGCGCTGCTGTCGCTCGACCGTCGAAGCGCGCACCAGATCGCCGATCAGCGCCTTGCGCGCCGGCTTCGCGAGTTGCCGCGCCGCCGCGTCGGCCAGGGCATCTACCCCGGGATGCGTCGCCAGGAACTCTTCCTCGAAACCCCAGAGCGCGCGGAACTTGTTGTTCCACAATTGCAGCCGCCCGTCAGCGGCGAACACACCCAGCGCCTCATAGAGGTTGTCGAAGGTCGCCGTGCGCACCCGCAACAAGGTGTCGCGCGCACTGGCGAGTTGCACCTGCTCGGTACGATCCTCGAAGATCAGCAGCAACCCGCCATCGGGCAAGGGCTGAGCGACAACGCGCAGATGCACCCCGCCCGGCAAATGCCATTGCTCTTCCATCGCACCGCCCGCCGCGAGGAACCAGTCGCGGCGTTCCGCCTTCCAGCCTGGGAAGTCGCGCACTTCGGGCAGCCGCTTTGCCTCGCGCATCCGCTCAAGCACACGATCGAATTCGGGCCGATCCGCAAGCCACTCGGCCTCCATGGCGAAGAGACGACGGAAGGGCTGGTTGCAAAAGGCCAGTGTCCGATCCGGCGCGAACTGAACCACGCCCGCTGACAGCCGGTCGAGCATCGCGCGCTGCGCATCGGCGAAGCGCTTGATCCCCGCGCGCGCCTGTTCCAGCTCCTCGATGTCGACCGCGAAGCCCGCGACTCCGCCGACCGGAAGCGGCACGTCATAGACGCGCAGCATGCGGCGCATGCCGCGGATGGTGGCCGGCATCGCCTGCATCTGCGGCTTGTCCGTATCGCGCGCGGCCACCGCGCTCGCCAGCGGACCGCCCAGCCCGGATCCCTCCACCAGTTCCAGTCCGCGTCGAATGACATCCGCCGCATCGGCACCCTCGACGGCATCGACATAGGCGGAATTGACCATCGCAAGCCGCATGTCGGGCGCGCGGTACCACATCGGCATCGGCGCCGCCTCGATCAGGCCGGTCAGCGCCTCGAACGCCGCCAGCGCCTCCGCACGTTCCTCGCCGAGCCGCCCGATCTCGGCCTCGCTCTCCGTCGCGTCGAACACCCACAGCACGACTCCGCCCGGCGCCTGCAGACCGCGCGGCGCCCGGTTCCCCCGGATCATCAGCGAGCGTGAGGACCCTCGGGCGCGAACCGCGCGCGCAAAGGCCCGCCCCGCCTTCTGCGCGGCCGCAATATCGGCCGCGAGCCCCCGCGCATCCTCGGGGGTCAGCCCCGCATCGCGCCCGGAAAGATCATCGAGATAGCGCGGTGCCGGCGACAGCCCTAACCAGTCGGCCAGCCGATCGGGCAACTCCAGCCGCCCGTCGGCCCGAACGATCATCGCGAGCGCCGGGGCGGAACCGAGCAGCGCCTCGAGCCGGGCATTGGCGACGAGCGTCGACGCCGCGGCACGACGTGCGCGAAGGCCGAGATAAAGCGCGACGCAGCCCCCCCCAATCAGAAGGGCGAGAATAACCCCGGCTATCACGCTTCCGAGAACGGATATCTGGATCACCGCAGCCCCTTTAGGCGCCATCGACACGTTGCGCGCACTCTCGCGCAGCTGTCCCTAGGCGATCGGCCGTCGAATTTCAAAAGATTGCAAATTCGTCGCGAATAGGGCCGCTTCGGGTGCATAGTGTGACATTTGTGAAACAACTGCGACGTTGCGCCGGAAAATCGCTTACCGCCCGCTTGCCGCCCTATCGGATATTGCGCAGACTTTGCGCTGCAATGTTTCGTAAAAGGGGCCAAACAATGCGCAAATTCAGCTTCAATTCATCGACCGCACTGTCGTCGGCAGCGATTCTCAGCGCTCTTGCGTTCGCCGCGCCCGCTGTCGCGCAAACGGCGCCCGACACCGGCGCGCCGCAGACCGCGGACACCCCGGCGGCGCAAGCGGCTGTTTTGCCGCCGGAACCTGAACCGGATACCAAGGACAGCAAGGACATTGTGGTCACCGGCTCGCGGATCAAACGCACAACAAACTTCAATAGTCCGTCGCCAATCGCTATCATTGATCCCGAAATCGCCGAAAAACGCGGCGTGATGGATACCGCCGAGCTGCTGCAGTCGAGCCCGATCGCCTCGGGCTCCGCGCAGGTCACAAGCGCGATCTCGTCCAATTTCGTGACCGATGGCGGCCCTGGCGCCTCTACCATCTCGTTGCGCGGGTTGGGCGCCGACCGTACGCTGGTGCTGCTGAATAGCCGCCGCGCCGGGCCGGCGGGCACGCGCGGCGCGGTGTCGTCATTCGACCTCAACGTCCTGCCTCAGTCGATCATCCAGCAGGTCCAGATCGAAAAGGACGGCGCCTCGTCGGTCTATGGTTCCGACGCGATCGCCGGCGTGGTGAATATCATCACCAAGACCAAGACCAAGGGCCTGGAACTCAGCGCCTCGGGTAACGTGTCGCAGGACGGTGGTGCCGACCAGTACCGTATCAGCGGCGCCTATGGCAAAGAATGGGGCGGCCCAAATGCCGGTCACTTCATGCTCGCAGCCGACTATTATCATCAGACCGAGCTCGCGCAGGGCCAGCGCCGCAATCTCGACTGTCCCGAAGACTATGTGTTCAACAAGAGCGGTAGCCGCATCGACCTGGTGAATCCGATCACGGGCAAGAACCGCTGCGCCCAATTGAGCTGGGGGCAGGTCTATCTGTACGACTATAGCGGCGCGTCCGTCCGCACGGGTCGCGGCGGCTATTCCTATGGCAACGAGAATCTCGGCGCCTATGTCCCAAACCTGAGCCCCGCGTTCACGTTGGGCGATTTCGGCGTGCCAAGCAATTTCTATATGATGGGCTACAACCCCGCCTCGGCGTCGATCGACCATCTCTATAATCCGCTCTACGCTGCCGCGACGGTCGTTCCGGACACCAAGCGCCTCACCTTCTACGGTGACGCGTCGGTGAAGCTCGGCGATCATGTCGAGCTTTATGCCGAAGGGCTCTGGAACCGTCGCGAGACCTACCAGAACGGCTTCCGTCAGTTTTGGGACTATATGTACACGGAGGACTTGGGCGGCCCGCCGTCGGGCTTCACCGGTACTGGCCTCCTGAGCCCGACCCCGATCACCGACTGGTCGGACAGCTCGCAGAAAGTGACCTACTGGCGCGCCGTCGGCGGTGCGCGCGGCGATTTCGGGTCGTTGCTCGAGAGCTGGACCTGGGACGGGTTCGTTCAATACAGCAAATCAGTTGGCCTCTACAGCAGCGACCAGATCTACAACGATTCAGTCAGCCAGCAGACGAACTATGGCTTCGGCGGGTCGTGCACCAGCAGCGACCTGACGGCCGTGCGCAAGGTCGCTTGCCTTCCGATCAATTGGACCAGTCCGGACTTCCTGGCCGGGATATTCACCCCTGCCCAGCGCAATTACCTATTCGGCTATGAAACGGGCAAGACCGTTTACAAGCAGCTCAACGTCGAGCTCACGGCAACCGGCAACCTGTTCAAGCTGCCGGCGGGTGATGTCGCCGCCGCAGTCGGCGTCGCATGGCGCCGGGATTCGATCTTCGACCGGCCGGGCGACATCACCTATGCGCTCAAGGCAGGTGCCGACTCTACCCTCGCCAGCTCCTACACCAATAACAGCTGGGGCAACACCTCGTCAGGCATCACGGCCGGCCACAACATCACCAAGGAGGCGTTCGCCGAACTCGATGTTCCGGTCATCCACAACACGCCGTTCATCCAGGAGTTCGGCCTGTCGGGATCGGTTCGCATCACGAACTCGACCGCGACCAGGGACTCGAACGGGCTGCTATATCCAGACCCCGCCAACCCGGGTCAGAATATCCCGCAGAAGCTGACGTCATACAGCGACAACGGCAACGTCACCTACAAGTTCGGTGCGAACTGGAAGGTGAATGACTGGCTGCGCTTCCGAGGCACATGGGGAACTTCGTACCGCGCGCCAGCACTCTTCGAGGATTTCCTCGCCGATCAGTCGAGCTTCGTCAGCCAGCGCTCGATCGATCCCTGCATCAACTACGACGCTCCCGGAAGCACGACGCCGCAGATCATCAAGACGAACTGCGCTGCGGCCGGCATTCCCGGCAACTATACCGGCGGCTCGGCGACGGCGACTGTCTTGGCCGGAGGCGGTGTCGGTGTGGTCCATGCCGAAACCTCGACGGCGAAGACGGCCAGCATCATCCTGACCCCGAAGTTCGACTTCCTGCCGGACACCAGGATCAACCTGGCGGTCGACTATTTCAACATCGAGGTGAAGGGCGAGATCGCGCAGCTGGGTGCCGCGAACATCGTGAAAGGGTGCTACAGTTCTAACTTCTACCCGACCGATCCGCTTTGCAGCCTTTTCACGCGGCAAACGACGGCGCCGGTTCATGCCATCTCGATTGTACATGACAGCTTCATCAACGTGAACCGGCAGGCGAATGAGGGTGTCGATGTCACCGCCAACCTGGCACAGGACATGGGTAGCTGGGGCAAGCTTGACTTTACCGCCGAGATGACCTGGCAGATCAAGGACACGCGCGCGCTGTTCTCCGGGACCGAAGAGGATCTCAACGGCCGTGTCGGCGATCCCTCATGGACGGGCGCGTTCAACCTGCAATGGAGCAAGGACAGCTTCTCGATCTATTATGGCCTGAACGTCGTCGGGGGGGGCACGGATCTCAACGAGCAGATTCGCGATAACGCGAATATCCCCAGCTTCACCGGATGCTATCCGGCGACCCCGACAACCGGATCGTCCGTTGCCTATCCGGCAGGGTATTGTGTGAACGAGCGGGTTAGCCCGGTCTTTTACCACAGCATCTCGATCACCAAGAAACTGCCTCACATCGAAGTCACGATGGGCGTTACAAACCTGTTCAACACCAAGCCGCCCCGTGTCTCCATCTGGGGAAATTCCGAGACTACGACGGTCGGTCAAAGCGTGTTCTCGTCCCAATACGACCTGATCGGTCGTCGCGGCTTCGTGACCGTCAAGTCGCACTTCTGACGACCTGCACGTCCGGGGATGCCGGCGCCGTCGGCTCCCCGGGCTTGCGCCTCAAAAAGTTCGACGGCAGACCGGCCATAGCTTGAACCGGCGCCCTTGACCGGCCGGCAGAGGAAATAGCATGCCCATCGTCCGGATGACGCCCGACACGTTGAACGAAGAGAATAGGCGCTTCGAACAGGCGCCCTTGCGCCAGACATTGTTCCTCAACAGCGTGCCCAAATGCGGCAGCCATTTGCTGCGCAACATCATCCGCATGTTCGTGCCGGTCGAGCAACAATATCACGAACAGTTCCTGCAATGGGCCAATCTTGGCGAGCATCTGTCGGCGCTCGACGCGAAGCGGCCGCAAGTGAGCTGGGGTCATTTGTTCTTCGCCGACAATTCGGCGATGGAGTTGGCGCATGCGCGCAAGATCCTGTTGGTGCGGGACCCCTATTCCTGGGTTCTGGCGCGGGCGCGCTTCTTTTTGTCTGACGAATTCAGCGGCAATGTCGATCGGCTCAAGAACGGCGAGCTGACTGTCCCGGAACTGCTCAACCTGATGATCTTCGGAATCTATCAGAAGGCGCCGCCGATGTACGACATCTTCACCAACAACGCGGTCGCCTGGCTTGGCACCGGGGTCCATCTGATCCGCTACGAGGATCTGGTGGGTCACCTGAAGGCGCTCGACGGCCGCGATGCCGAATATTTCTTCGGGACCCTGTTGGAAGCCTGCGGCATCGCGATGCCGGATGACTGGCGCGAGCGTGTGCGGGTCGGGTCGGACCGTAAACAGAGCGGCACCGCACGCGAAAACCTGAGCGGCATCGCGATAGACTTTCCCGACGAGTTGCCCGACATCCAGAAGCGCCTCGTCAACTATGCCTCGCCAGGCCTGCGCGCGATCCTCGGCTATAGCTGATGCGAAAAGGGCGGCCCAAACGGACCGCCCCTCCTCGTTTCGCGCGGTAGCGACCAATCAATAGCGATAGTGGTCGGGCTTGAACGGTCCTTGGACGGGCACGCCGATATAGCCGGCCTGCTTCGGGGTGAGCGTCGACAGCTTCACGCCCAGCTTTTCGAGATGCAGCGCGGC
>Ga0255338_1003022_pt1 | contig 21765 bp, 13 predicted proteins | sample MeOH1_35cm_T4_19_FD_203715 | JGI IMG/M metagenome (GOLD analysis project Ga0255338, IMG submission 203715) | Sandy soil microbial communities from University of British Columbia, Vancouver, Canada - MeOH1_35cm_T4_195 | ecosystem: Engineered > Artificial ecosystem > Sand microcosm > Unclassified ...
CCACCAGCCCGAGCAGGTGGTGGGCGTTTTCACCACCAAGAAGGATGCCGGACGGGACTTCCGCCAGTTTTCGCATGCGGAATATGCCGCACTGCGCGAATCGCCCGACGTCTTCCAGGATGTCGCCGCCGTGAATTTCAACCTCGCCGGCGTCGGGCGCGACGAGGGCATGCGTCGCAGCTTCGTGTTCATGATCTCGGAGAATTTCTTCTCGCTGATGGGCGCGAAGCCCGCCGCCGGCCGCTTCTTCACGGCGGCGGAGACCCGCCCCAATGCCGGCCAGCGGGTCGTGGTCGTCAGCCACACCCTCTGGCAGCGCCACGGCGGCCGCGCGGATTTCATCGGCAGCACGCTGTACGTGAACAACCAGCCGTACACCGTCATCGGCGTCTCCCCCGAGGGCTTCAGCGGCATCAGCGCGCTGATCGCCCCGGAAATCTGGCTGCCGCTCGGGGTTTACTCCGACATGGCCGCGGCGTTCGGCGAGGCCCGGGAGATCACCGACCTGGCCAGCCCCAAGAATTACACGCTCAATGTCATCGCGCGCCTGCAGCCGGGCCTGACGATCGAGTCGGCCAAACCCCGCCTGCCCGTCCTCGCGGAACGCCTCACCGCCCTCCAGCCGCCCGATTCCGCCAGCGCCCGGGAGTTGCTGGTCACCAAGCCGTCCCGCTTCAGCATCAGCACCAGCCCGGAGGAGGAAGGCCCGCTCGGCATCGTTAGCGTCCTCCTGCTGGGCATGGCGGGCATCGTGCTGCTGATCGCCTGCCTCAATCTCGCCAACATGCTGCTCGCCCGCGGCACCGCGCGGGCCCGCGAGATGGCGGTGCGCCTCGCCATCGGCGCCACCCGGTCCCAGATCGTCCGCCAGTTGCTGACCGAGGGCCTGGTCCTGGCCGTGGCCGGTGGCGGCCTCGGCATCGTGCTCAGCTACTGGGCGAATTCGCTGATGCAAAACTCGTTCACCACCCTGCTGGGCTCGATGAATTTCTCCCTGACGGCGCACCTCCAGCCCGACCTGACGGTCCTCGCGGTCACCTTCCTCTTCTGCCTGCTCGCCACGCTGCTCTTCAGCCTTGGGCCGGCCCTGAAATCGTCCCGCGCCGACCTCGTGCACGACCTGAAGACCCAGGGCGGTGACGCCGCGGCGGGCGGCGGCTGGAATCGCTTCTTCGCGGGCCGCCACCTGCTCGTCATGGCGCAGATGACCCTTTCCCTGGTGCTCATCTTCGCCGCCGGCCTGTTCCTGCGCGGCGCCCTCAAGGCCGGCGGCTTGGACACCGGCTTCAACAGCGACGGGGTGATCATCACCGAAGTGGACTTCTCCCTCGCCAACACCAAGCAACCCGAGGCCATGCGGCGCATGCTCGCCGCACTCGACCGGATCCGCAGCCAGCCGGGCATGCAGGCGGCCGGGTTCTCCACCATCATGCCCTACGGCAATGTCACCAACACCAGCCGGATCATGCCGGCCGACGCCCCCGCGGTGGCCGCTCATGACCCCAAGGCCCCCGAGCCCGGCACCAACGGCATCCTTTCTTCCATCACCGCCGGGTACCTCCAGAGCATCGGCGTGCGTATTCTTCGCGGCCGCGACTTTACCGAGAGCGAGGCCCGGGAGAAGGGCACCACGCGCGTGTGCATCATCGATGAGAAAATGGCCCAGAAACTCTTCCCCGGCCAGGATGCGCTGGGCCGGCAGGTGCGCTACACCCAGCCGCCCACGGATGGCATGCCCAACGAGATGGAGATCGTCGGCATCATCAGCCCCCACCGCCACGATGTGAACGACCATGGCGGCGAACGATACCACCTCTATGTGCCGCTCGGCCAGAATTACAGCGCCCAGGGTTTCCTGAGCGCCCGTTACGCCGAGCGGGGTCAGGTGGCGCTGCTCTCAACCGTCGGCACCCTCCGTCAGGAACTCCGCCAGCTCGATCCCGACCTGCCGGTGCTGCAGATGCTTCCTTTCAAGCTGTACACCGAAAAGAGCGTCAGTCTCTGGCTGGTGCGCCTCGCGGCGATTCTCTTCGGCGTCTTTGGCGGCATTGCCCTGCTGCTGGCCATCGTCGGGGTCTACGGCGTCAAGTCCTACGCGGTCGAGCGCCGCACCCGCGAGATCGGCATCCGCCTCGCGCTCGGCGCCGAGCGGGGCGATGTCTTCGCCCTGCTCATGAAGCAGGGCGCCTGGCAGATCGCCGTCTCGGTCAGTCTCGGCATCGTGCTGGCGCTGCTCGCCGGTCAGGCCCTCTCCACCATGCTCGTGGACGTCAGCCCGCGGGATCCCCTGGTCCTGGCGCTGGCCATCGTCGTGCTCACCCTGGCGACGCTGTTTGCCTGCTTCATCCCGGCCCGGCGCGCGACCAAGGTCAGCCCCCTGACCGCCCTCCGGTCGGATTGATTTCCGGCTGGGTCGGCGGAGCGGGTAAATCGGACTGGGAACCCATTCCGTCCGCTTCTCAGGTTCATTCCGAAAAATAATCCTGCGCCGCCTGCCCCATGGGGCACTCGACCCCGGGGCGGTTGGGGAGTATTCTGCAAGCTGGCAGCATCAATCCACGCTGGTTTGCCGCAATTTCCACCAGCCATGATCGCCCACCTGAGTTTTGCCTCCCGGCCACTGGTCCAGTCGCCCAGATCGGGACCGTTCATCGTCCCGCTGCGCGCCATGTGATACCGATCCCACGGGCATTTTCTCCCGCCATGAAAACAAAATCCCCCGCCACCCAGATCGATCCCGCCGCGGCCTTCCCGGACCGGTTGCACCGCCCGAGCAACGCCGACCTCGCCACCACCCTGGGGGAATTCCACATCCCGCTGGCGCAAATCTTCCACCGCCTCCGTACGCTCCATCCCGACGTCACGACCGCGTGGCAATACTCCGAGCAGTCCGGCTGGTATCAGATGCATCTGCTGAAGAAACGGCGGCTGGTCTATCTCGTCCCGAAGCGGGACAACTACCGGCTGGTCATGATCCTGGGGCGCAAGGCCGTCGCTTCCCTCCAGGCGGGTCCGCTCGCCGACCGCGTGAACCAGCGCCTGGCCACTGCGCGGCGCTACCCCGAGGGCATCATGTTTTCCTTCACCCTCGAGTCGATCGACCCGCCCCTCATCACGGCCCTCCTCGAGGCCAAGCTCGCCCATTGATCCCATCGTCATGAAGTCCCATCGTTTGATTCCGCTGCTCCTGGTTCTCACCACGAGCGCATTGTCGGCCGCCTTGGCCCCGTCTGCCAACTCCGCCATTGTCCAGGCCGTGCTGGATGCCAACGCCAGGCTGACTGAAGCTGCCGACCGGCTCGATACCGATGCGTTCTTCGCGGGTATCATCGACAACGACGAGTGCCGCATCATCCAGGATGGAAAGCTCTTCAAGGATCGGGCGGAAGCGATGGCCACCGTTCGGCAGGGCTCGCGCGGCATTGCCCGGTTGGATCGTCGCTTCGAGGCTACCCACGTCACCGTGCTGGCAGCCGATGTGGCCCTGCTGACCGCCGACGGCACCACCGCGGTCACACTGCAGGATGGCCGGGCCTTTAGCAACCGCTTCGCCGTGTCGTCTGTTTTCGTTCTCCGTGATGGCCAGTGGCTGTTGCTGCACGGGCACTATTCTCTCCCCAATCCGCAGCCGGTCACGACCCCGCTCGAGGCCAAGGTCGGCTCTTGATCGCTCCCCATGAAAATCCGCGCCACCGACTTCGTCGCGCTGCCCGTGTCCGACCTCGCCGCGGCCGCGCGCTTCTACCGCGAGGTACTGGGACTCCATCAGGATTTCCTCAACGAGGAATACCAATGGGCCGAATTTGACTGCGGTAACATCACGCTGGCCCTGCACGGCGGCCAGCCGCCCCACCCGGCCGGGGGCACCCAAGTCGCCGTGGCGGTGGACGACATCGTCCAGGCGTACGCGGAGCTCACCGCCCGGGGCCTCCGGCTTCCGGCCCCGCCCCAGGACTGGGGCGTGTGCCAGTCGCTGGAGCTGACCGATCCCGACAACAACACCCTCCTCCTGCATCACCGCGCGGACGGCACCTTCGGCCGGACCGCCTGATTGCGAAGCCAAACCCGGGGACACCACCATGCGCATCCTCGCCATCGAAAGGGACCTCAACGGCCCGGTTCGCCCCGACTTGCACGACATCCTGCGTGCCGAGGCCGCGGGCGTCTGGGATTTGCAGAAGCACGGCATCGTTCGCGACATCTGGTTCACCACTCCCGGACGACGTGCCATTCTCATGCTGGAATGCGCCAGCGCGACGGAAGCCAAGGGCCACTTGGACAAGCTACCGCTCGTCCGCCAGGGCCTGTGCGACTTCGAGGTGCTGGAACTGTCTAGCTACGATGGCTTTGAGCGGCTCTTCGGCGCGGGCCTCATGCCGGCGCTCAGGCACGATGAGCCGCCGGAGTATTGATCCGACCGCCGCGGCATTTCTGCAACTCCCTCTCCGGCATCTGTGTATTCGTAACAATCCGGCCTGTAACTTTCAGGCGCCGGCTCAGTTTATTCTCCCAGTCATGAAAACCAAATCGCTCCCCCTGTTCGCCCTTGTTTTTGCCCTCACGACCGCCGCCTCGGCGAAAGTCACCGAGAAATTCGCCCAGACGTATCCGCTCGACGCCCAGGGATCGATTCGACTGGAGAACATCAACGGTTCGGTCGAGATCGTCGCCTGGGACAAGGCCGAGGTCTCGCTCGAGGCCGAGAAAAGCGCGAAGAACGAAGAGGGCCTGAAGCGCATGAACCTGAAGATCTCCTCCACGCCCCAGCGGCTCACGATCAAGACGGAGTATGAGAAACTTTGGAAATTCTGGGACAACATGAACGCCGAGGTGCACTACAAGCTGATGGTCCCCGCCGGGGTCTCGCTCGACAAGATCCAGGTGGTCAACGCCAGTATCCAGGTCACCGGCATCAAGGGTTCCGTCAAGGTGGAGGCCGTCAACGGCTCGATTGAGGCCGAGGGCCTCGCCGGTCCGGGCGAATTCGAAACGGTCAACGGCCCGATCAAGGTCGCGTATGCCTCGCTTGCCGCCCGGCCCGAGATATCCCTCGATACGGTCAACGGCTCGAGCACGCTCACCCTGCCCGCCGATGCCGCCTTCGAACTCGATGCCGACTCGGTCAACGGCAACATCCGCTGCGACTTCCCGCTCACCCTGGAAAAATCCGGCCGGCATGAATTGAACGGCTCGGTCAATGGCGGCGGCGCCAAGGTGGAGATGGAATCCGTCAACGGCAGCCTCAGCGTCGCGCGGGCAAAGTAGATCGTGCTACGAATGTCAGGGGATTCGCGGCGACCAGTCCGCGATCCCTCTGCGTCGGCAGCGGGTCTACCGCGGCGCAAAAATCCCTTTCCCGGCCCCATCCCATCCATGGGACGATGTAATTTCGTTTCTGCAGCAAATCCCCTGGACTGATCGGTGTCATAAAGGCGCTTCCCTTTGGCTGGCATTGGTTAACAACTAGTATTTCGCTTGGCACAAGGCCTGCAAAATGGACGCGTGCACCCATCAACCCTCCTGCTCGGTTTCCGAGCCCATACGCGGGTCCTAGCCACCCTTTCGGTCGCGCTGCTCATTGCTTTTCTCGGCCTGACGGGCAGCACGCTGCCGCCCACTCCCCTGCCCGCCAAGCTGATGGAGAAAGCGGCGGCCCGGCGGGAAACGCCCCTCGAGTCGGCCCGCGCCGAACTGCCCCAGACCGTCATCCGTTTCTTTTTCCTCCTGCCCCACCTCATCCCCAACAACCGGTGAGCCGGTCCGCGCGCCCCTGATCCTGGCCGCCACCCCTGCCGGCTCCCTCCACGCAACCCATGATCATCGAAACCTTCCTCCAGGACCTGCGCATCGGCCTGCGCGTGCTTATCAAGGAGAAATCGTTCTGCGCCCTCGCGATCTTCGTGCTCGCCCTCGGCATCTGCGCCGTGACCACCCAGTTCAGCGTCGTCAACGGCGTGCTGCTGCGCGGCTTCTCGTTCCCCAATACCGAGCGCCTGGTCAGCGTCCAGTTCATCGACCCGACCTCGCGGACCTTCTTCGGCGTCAACAGCCAGGTGTTCCCGCTCGACTTCATCGACATGCAGGCCGAGCAGAAGTCGCTCGAGCACATGGGCGCCTACATCAATGGCTCGACGGTCAACATGACCATCGACAACGACGCGCAGCGCTTCACCGGCGCCTACATCTCCGAGGGGTTCATGAAGGCCCTCGGCGTCACCCCGCTCCTCGGACGCGATTTCACCGCCGAGGACAACCGCCCCGGTGCGGCCAAGGTCACCATCATCGGCTACGACCTCTGGCAGCGAAATTTCGGCGGCGCCTCCGACATCCTCGGCCACAGCGTGCGCCTCAACGGAAAACCCGCCACGGTGATCGGCGTGATGCCCAAGGGCTTCGCGTTTCCCGCCAACGAGCAGCTCTGGATCCCCGTCTTCAACGAGTTTCCCCCGCAGAACCGCAACACGCAGAATGCCGCCGGCAACGGCGTGCAGGTCCTCGCCTCGCTCAAGCCCGGCGTCTCCCTTGACCAGGCCCAGCTGGAATTCGCCGCCTTCGCGCAGCGCTTCGCCACGGCCTATCCCGACACCAACAAGGTCTTCCATGAGGCCGAGGTCCAGACGCTGATCAAGAATTTCACCCCGCGCGGCCTGCAGGGCCAGATGCTGGTCATGCTCGCCTTCTGCGTCCTCGTGCTGCTGCTCGCCTGCGTCAACGTGATGAACATGCAGTTCGGCCGCGCCACGCTCCGCGCCAAGGAGCTGGCCATCCGCTCCTCGCTCGGCGCCACCCGGGTCCGGCTCGTCCGCCAGATGCTCACCGAGAGCCTGCTCGTCGCCACGCTGGGCGCCATCATCGGCGTGGCCGCCTCCTACTGGACCGTGGACTACCTCGACGCCACGGTGCGCAACCTGCCCAATCCCCCGCCGGCGTATATCCGGTTCAGCATCGACGGGATCGTGCTCGGCTTCACCATCGCCGCCACGCTGGTGGCGGCTGTCGTCTCGGGCCTCGTGCCCGCCCTGGTGTCCTCCCGCGCCAGCGCCTGCGATGTCCTCAAGGAATCCGGCCGCGGCAATACCAGCCGCCTGGTCATGCTGATCACCCGCGGCCTCGTGGTCTTCCAGATTCTCGTCACCAGCATCCTCCTCATCGGCTCGCTGCTGCAGGTCCGCTCGATCCTCAACCAGCAGAACATCGACTACGGCTACGACACCACCGGCGTCCTCGGCGCCCGCATGGGCCTCATGGAGGGCGACTACCCCAACAGCGCGGCCCGCAAGATGTTTTATGACCGCCTGCTGCTGCAACTCCGCGCCAACCCCGCGATCGAGTCCGCCGCCTACACCAACCGTTTCCGCATGGTTTTCTCCGGCAACAGCCCGATCGAGGTCGAGGGCAAGGAATACAAGGACGAGAAGGAGCGCCCCAACACCAACTTCGAGCAGGTGTCCGACGGCTTCTTTGCCGTCACCGGCCAGAAGCTGCTCGAGGGGCGCGATTTCAACACCGATGACCTCGACTCGAAGCAGCCGGTCGCGATCGTCAATGCGTACTTCGCCAAGAAGCACTTCGGCAACGGGAGCGCGCTGGGCCGTCGTTTCCGGCTGAGCCTGAACAACGGCGCCTCCTTCACTCCCTGGCGCACGATCATCGGCGTGGTCACGTCCGTCCGGATGATCGGGCCGTTCAACAATCCCAACGTGGACGAGGCCGGCTACTACGTGCCGTTCTATGCGACGCTGTTCAGCCCGACGGCCGCGGCCGAGCCCAACGCGCCGCAGTTCGGCACCATCGCCGTGCGCCCGCGCGGCGGCCAGCGCGGGGAAACCCTGCTCGAGACCCTGCGCCTGGAGGTCAAGAAGGCCGACCCGAACCTGCCCCTTTACTTTGTCTCCACCCCCAAGGTCAGCCAGGACGACTTCACCGGGGCCAACCGGATCATCGCGGTCATGTTCTCCCTCTTCGGCGTGGGTGCCATGGTGCTCGCCGCCGTCGGCCTTTACGGGGTGACCTCGTTTGCCGTGAACCAGCGCACGCAGGAATTCGGCATCCGAATGGCCCTCGGCGCGGAGCAGGGCTGCATCATGGGCATGGTGCTGCAACAGGGCGCCTGGCAACTCGCCATCGGCCTGGGCCTCGGCCTGCTGCTCGCCGGCGTCACCGCCTGGCTCGCCAGCGCCACGCTCCAGAATTTCCTGATCGGCGTCACCGCCCTCGATCCCCTCACCTACTTCTCGGTCTCGGTGCTCCTGGCCCTCGTCTCCTTCATCGCCTCCTACGTCCCCGCCCGGCGCGCCACCCGGGTGGATCCGATGGTAGCGCTGCGGACCGAGTGACGGACCGTGGCGTCGTGAAGCAACGATCCTCCCAATGAACAACCTCAAGTTCGCCCTCCGCCAGCTGGCCCGCTCCCCGGGCTACACGCTCGTGATGATCGCCACGCTCGCGCTCGGCATCGGCCTGAACACCTCGATGTTCAGCCTGATGAATCTCCTCATCCTGCGGCCGCTGCCCTACCCGGAGAAGGACCATCTCGTCCGCGTTTACCGCACCACTCCCCAGAATCCCCGCGCCGATCACAGTGCGCCGTCCTTCCTCGATCTCCAGCGCGAGGCCGCCGGGTTCATCAAGCTCGCCGCCTACCGCCAGTGGGGTTACACGCTGACCCAACCCGGCCGCAGCCCCGAGAGCCTGAGCGGCCTGCGCGTTTCCGCGGATTTCTTCCGCATCCTCGGGGTGCAGCCGAAGCTCGGCCGCGTGTTCGCCCCGGCCGAGGACCATCCCGGCAACCAGGTCGCCATCCTGAGCCATGCGGCGTGGCTGGCCCGCTTCGGCGGCGATCCCGGCGTGGTCGGCCAGTCCGTCTCGATCGACGGCGAGGCGACCACCATCATCGGAGTGCTGCCGGAAGAATTCTCCTCCCTTTTCCTGTGGGGGCCGGGCGATATGTTCCGCCCGCTGGGCCTGACCGAGCTGGAAAAGGCCAATCGCGACGACGGTGGGCTGCAGATCCTCGGCCGGTTTGACCAGTCCGTCACGCTCGAGCAGCTCAACACCCGGCTGACCGCGGCGGCCGTGCACCTCGCCCCCAGCCGCCCGCGCGCGCAGAGCGAGGACGGTTTGCGCGCCTTCTTGCTCCAATCCACCACCGTGCCGCCGGGCACGGGGGCGGGCACGGTGCTGCTCCTCGGCCTGGCCGGTGTCGTCCTGCTCATCATCTGCGCCAATCTCGCCAGCCTCCAGCTCGCCCGGTCCGTCTCGCGCAGCCGGGAGTTTGCCATCCGGGCCGCGCTCGGCGCCTCCCGGGGCCACCTGCTCATGCCCCTGCTGACAGAGGGCGTCATCCTCGCCCTGACCGGCGGCCTGCTCGGCATCCTGGTCACGGTCTGGGGCAACGAGTGGATTTCCAAGTCCATGTCGGCGAACCTGCCGATCAACTTCGAGCTGACCATTGACTGGCGCGTGCTCATCTTCGCAATCGCCCTGTCGCTCGCCACCGGCGTCCTGTTCGGCCTGGCCCCGGCCTGGCTATCCGGCCGCGTCAACATGAACGACGCGCTCAAGAGCGGCGCCCGTGGTGCGACCGGCGACCGCACGCAGCACCACTTCCGCAACGCGCTCATCGTGCTCCAATTCGCCGCCGTGCTCGTCCAGCTCAGCTGCACCGGCTTTTTCATCCGGGGCATGAAGCTGCTGCAGGCCCGCGATCCCGGCTGGACCACGGCGGGTGTCACCCAGTGCGTCCTCAACCTGCCGCAATCCCGCTACGCCTCGACGGAGCAGACCTACGCCTTCTACACGCGACTCGAGGAGCGCCTGCGCGCGCTGCCCGGGGTGGAAAACGTCGGCATCGGCTGGACCGCCCCGCTCTACCTGTTTCTCGTCACGCGCAATGTCGTCGTCGAGGGCCGCCCGCTGCCCCTGCCCGGCCGCGAGCCCACCGCGTTTGTGAACGCCATCAGCCCCGCCTACCTGGACACGCTCGGCATCCGCCTCGTGAAGGGCCGGCAGTTTGCCGCGACCGACGGCGCGGGGGCCCCGCCCGTCGTCATGATCAACGAATCCCTCGCCCGCACCCTCTTCCCCGGGGAGGACCCCCTCGGCCACCGCCTCAGCAACGGCAATGCGGAAAAACCCGCCTGGGCGGAAATTGTCGGCGTGTTCGCCGATGTCGGATTCGCGGGCAATCCCGCGCCGCAATCCACGCCTTACCAGGTCTTCCGCCCCCTCGCCCAGGAAACCTGGAACTACGTCACCGTCATGGTGAAGTCGGGCAACGCCGCCATGACCGAGCCCCTGCGTCGCACCGTCAATGAGCTCGACCCCACCATCCCCGTCCAACTCCTCAACACCATGGATGAACTCGCCAAGATCAGCACGCGCGGCCTCGAGCTGATCACAAAAATCTTTGGCGGCTTCAGCGCCCTCAGCCTCTTCCTCGCGGCCACGGGTCTCTACGGCGTCATCGCCCGCCTCGTCGCCCAACGCACGGCCGAGATCGGCGTACGCATCGCCCTCGGCGCCCAGCTGCGCGACATCCTCCGCCTGATCATGGGCACCGGTTTCCGGCTGGCGCTCGTTGGCGCCGGCCTCGGCCTGGTCGGCTCGATCATCGCCAACCTCGTCATCGCCCAGGTGTTCAACGGCAAGCCCGACCTCGACTACATCACGCTGCCGCTGGTGACCCTCCTGCTCGTGGTCGTGGCCCTGGTCGCGAGCTGGCTCCCCGCCCGCCGCGCCACCAAGATCGATCCGATGTCCGCGCTGCGGGCCGAATGAACTGACTCCGCTCGCCGCACTCCCCGCGCTCCCCTCCACGTGAACTCCCTCCGCTTCGCCCTCCGCCAGTTACTCAAGTCCCCGGGTTTCACGATCACGGCCGTCGTGTCGTTTGCGCTCGGTATCGGGCTGGTGGCGACGCAGTTCAGCCTGATCGACGCCGTGTTGCTGCGCGGCATGCCGCTCCCGGACACCGACAGCCTCTACCAGATCGCCTGGCAGGCGCCCAAGACCGCCGATCCGCGGCGCTGGGAGACGCCGCCGTATCGCGATTACCTCCAGCTCCGCGAGCGCCAGACCACCTTCGAATCGATCGCGGCGGCACAATGGCTCGGCCTGAACCTGAGTGGCACCGGCCTCGTGCCCTCCCGCCAGGTCGGCGTCCTGGCCAGCGCGAATCTCCTCCAGGTTCTTCGCACCGCGCCGCTCATCGGCCGGTGGTTCACCGCGGCGGAAGACCGACCCGGACAGCCGCTGCTGGTCGTCCTGTCGCACCGCCTTTGGATGGAACAGTTCGCCGGGGCCGCCGACGTGCTCGGCCGCAAGGTCAATGTTAACGGCGAGGTCGGCACCGTGGTCGGCGTCATGCCGCCGAAGATCGATTTCCCCGGCGGGTCCGCCCTTTGGACCAACCTGCGCCCCACGCCGAGCGATCCCCGTGAACGCTTGGTCGAGCGGGTCGCGATGTTCGGCCGGCTCAAGCCGGACGTCACCGCCGACCAGGCCCGCGTCGAACTCGAAACTATCTTCGCCAGCCTCGCCCAACAATGGCCTGAAACCAACAACGGCTACGAGCACGCCAACTTGCAGACCATCGCCCAGGCCAACAGCGGGGGCAGCTACCGGTCCATCCTGTTCCTGATGCTCGCGATGACGGTCTTCATCCTCGTCCTGGCCTGCGTCAACGTCGCGACCATGCTGCTCGGCCGTGCCTCGCGGCGCACGCGCGAACTGGCGGTCCGCGCCGCGGTCGGCGCCACCCGCCTGCACCTGATCCTCCAGCTGCTGTTGGAATCGCTGCTGCTGGCCGGCCTGGGTTGCATCGGCGGCCTGCTGGTTGCGCGGGGCGGCGTCGATTTCCTCCAAGACTACCTGGTGGCCCAGCGAACCGTTCCCGACTGGATGGATTTTCGGCTCGATGACCGGGTTATCGCGGTCGCCGCCTGCTCGACCCTGATCGCCGGCGTGCTGGCCGGCATCGTGCCCGCATGGCAATCGTCGCGGGTCGACGTCAACACCGCGCTCAAGGACGAGGCGCGCGCCGCGGCCGGCATGGGCGTCGGGAAGCTCGCCCGCTGGCTCGTGTCCGCGCAAATCGCGTTTTCCACCATGCTCCTCATCGCCGCCGGCGTGATGAGCCTCACCGTCTACCTGACGCGCCAGGCCAACCTTCGATACGACCCGGACAAGCTCCTTACGGGCCGCATCGAACTCCAGGAAGGCACGCAGCCCACGCCCGCGGACCGGGCGCGCTTCTACCGCCAGCTGCTCGAACGACTGCAGGACGAACCGGGCGTCGAGGCCGTTACCGTCACCAGCCGCGATTTCATTGCCAACGGCGTCCCCACCCAGGTCGAACCCGAGGGCTCGACCTACGCCCACCCCAACGACCGGCCGGTCGCGTGGCTGGATGTCGTTTCCCACGGCTACTTCCGCCTCGCCGGCGTGACCGCCGTGGCGGGCCGGCTCTTCGACAGCCACGAGCTCAGCCTCACCGATGAACGCTCCGTGCTCGTCAACGAGTCCTTCGTGCGCCGGTTCTGGCCCGGCCAGGACCCGCTTGGCCGGCGCTTTCGCACCAATCAGACCCAGGAAAAGTGGGTCACCGTGGTCGGCGTCGTGCCCGACCTGCACATGCAGGGCATCTTCAACGAACCGGGCCAGGACGAGGCGGGCTTCTATCTCGCCCAGGACCAGATGGGCTGGGGCTGGCTCAATCTGTTCATCCGGACCAAGTCCGACCCGCTCCAGCTGGTCGATCCGGTGCGCCGGGCGATTGCCAGCATCGATCCGAACCAGCCGATCGATTCCGTCGGCACGCTCTCCAATCAGACTGCGCGCGAAATGCGCGGCTTCAGCCTCATCGGCATCCTCGCCGTCGTCTTTGCCGTCATCGCCCTGTTCCTCGGCGCCATCGGGGTGTACGGCGTGACCACCCAAGCCGTGAACCGGCGCACCCGTGAGTTCGGCGTCCGCATGGCCCTGGGCTCCACGGTCGGCCAGTTGCTGCGACTCGTCCTGCGGCAGGGTGGTCGCCAGATCGGCTTGGGGCTGGTCATCGGCCTCGCCGGCGGATTCCTGCTCACCCGCCCGCTCGAGCAGATTTTCGGCAGCGCCATGGCCAACAATCCCCTGATCTACGTGGGTGTCACTTTGATGATCTGCCTGGTCGGGCTGGCCGCGCTGTGGCTCCCCGCCCGTCGCGCCGCCAAGATCGACCCGATGGAGGCGCTGCGCGCGGAATGAACTGACTCCGCGCGTCGCACTCCTGCTCCCCGCTCTTCCCCTCCAAGTGAACACCCTCCGCTTCGCCCTGCGCCAGATGTTCAAGACCCCCGGCTTCACCGCCACGGTGACGGTGGTGCTGGCCCTGGGCATCGGCGCCACCACCGCGATCTTTAGCGTCATCCATGCCGTGCTCCTGCACCCGTTCCCCTACACGGAGGGCAACAAGATCCTGTTCGTGGGCTCCGCCCGCACCGACCAGCCCGACAATCAGATGCCGGTCACCTATCCCGACTACCTGGACTGGCGCGAGAGCGCCCGGACCGTGGATCACCTGGCCTTCGCCGCTGGCACCTCCTCGACCCTCACTGGCGTGGCCGAGCCCGTCGCGCTGCGCCATGCCGCCCTCTCGGCCAACGCCTGGCCGCTGCTCGGCCTCAAGCCCGAACTCGGCCGCGTGTTCACCGAGTCCGAGGATCGCGTCGGGGCCGAGGCCGTCTGCGTCCTGAGCCACGCGACCTGGCAAAAGCATTTCAACGGCGACCCTGGCATCCTCAGCCGGGTCATCACGCTCGACGGCAAACCCTATACGGTGGTCGGCGTGATGCCGCCTCACTTCAAGTTCTGGGCGGGGGACGTGTGGACCCCCGTGGGGCTGCAGGCCGACACCGACCAGATGCGCAGCCGCATCCTGCGCATGGACTCTTGGGTCGTCACCCGCGCCAAGCCGGGCAAGACCCGCGAGGAAGTGGACACCGAGCTCAACCTGATCGCCCGACGCATCGCGCTGGCCCATCCCGACACCAACAAGGACATCGGCGTGCGGATGCGCTACCTGAGCGAGTCGGTCGCCGGCCCGTTGCGCAATCCCCTCCTGATCCTGCTCACCGCCGTGGCCGCCGTGCTGCTCATCGCCTGCGCCAACGTCGCCAATCTTTTTCTCGCGCGGACCAGCACCCGGCAGCGCGAATTCGCCGTGCGGGCCGCGCTCGGTGCCAGCCGCGGCCAGCTCATCCGCCAGACCCTCGTCGAGAGCCTGCCGCTCGCCCTGCTCGGCGGCATTGCGGGCCTCTGCGTGGCCGCCTGGGGCCTCGATGCCCTGCTCGCCCTTCTCCCGCGGGATGCGGTGCCCGCCGAGGCTGAGATCCGCATCAACGGTCCGGTCCTGCTGTTCTCGCTGGTGATCACGCTGGGCACGCTGCTGCTGTTCGCCCTGTTCCCCGCGCTGGAATCCTCGCGCCCCGCCGTCGCGTCCACTCTGCAGGAAGGCGCGCGAGGCACCGCCAGCGTGGGCACGAGCCGGGTGCGTGCCGGCCTGATCATGGCCGAGGTGAGCCTGTCGCTGGTGCTGCTCGTGAGCGCCGGCCTGCTGATCCGCAGCCTCTCGCGCATCCAGTCCGTGGACCTCGGCTTCAACCGCGACAACCTCCTCGTGGTTCCGGTGCAGCTGTCGGAAGCGCGCTACGGCGGCAGCGAGCAGGCGACGGCCTTCTTTGAAAACGCCGTGGAGCGCATCCGTTCGCTACCCGCCGTGACCGCCGTGGGCGCCGCCAGCGGCGCGCCCTTCGCCAACGTCAACGGCATGCCCCTGGTGGTTGAGGGCCGAACCTACACCGACCTGAACCAGCTCGACGGCCTGATCTTTGCCTTGGTGACGAAGGACTATTTCCGGGCCCAGGGTCTGGCCCTCAAGCGCGGACGCCTGTTCGACGACAGCGACCGGGCGGGCACGCAGCCGGTCATCATCCTGAACGAGGCGGCCGTCAAAAAGTTCCTGCCCGACGGCGAGCCCCTCGGCAAACGGGTGATGCTCGGCGCCCCCGATCACCTCATCACGCCCGGCATGCTGCCCCCCGGCCTCAGCAAGTTCCAATGGGCCACCGTCGTCGGCGTCGTGCAAGGCGCCCGCTACTTTGGCCAGCAGAACGACCCGCCGCCCGCCGCCTACATCCCCGTCCGGCAGAGCTGGGACTACGCCCAGATGCGCCGCTTCATGCTGCTCCTGATCCGTACGCAGGACCGGCCCCTCGATGTCGTGCCCACGCTGCGCGAGATCATGAAGTCACTTGACCCGGACCTCCCGCTTGGACGCATCGCCACCGCCGACATGCTGGCCGGCGAGGTCCTCCAGGGCACGCGCTTCAACACGGTCCTGCTCGGCCTTTTCGCCGGGGTGGCGCTCGCCCTGGCCAGCGTGGGCATCTACGGCGTCGTCTCGTGGAACGTCACGCAGCGCACCAAGGAAATTGGCATCCGCCAAGCGCTGGGGGCCGGCCGGTCTAGCGTGCTGCGGCTGGTGATCGGTCAGTCCATGCGCATGGTCGGCTATGGCCTGATTATCGGCATCGGGATTTCCCTCGGTCTTACCCGCGTCCTGCAGAGCCAGCTCTTCCAGATCAGCACCTTCGATCCGCTCACGTTTATCGTCGTCGTCTGCCTGTTGTCCGGGTCCGCCTTCCTGGCCTGCTGGCTCCCCGCCCGCCGCGCCACCAAGGTGGATCCCATGATCGCCCTGCGCGCGGAGTGACGCCACCGCACAAGCCAGGAGTGACATGCGTGGCCGAACCGTCTATTAGGACGAGTCAGGCTCACCATACCCCGCTTGCACTCCGACCTGAAACACACCGTTCGCTCCCTGCTGCGCAGCCCCGGGCACACCTTCGTCGCCCTGCTTACTCTGGCCCTGGGCATTGGGGTCAACACCTCGATGGTCAGCGGCGTGCAGGCGCTCCTGTTCCGACCGGGGCCGTTTCCCGAGCCGGAACGGATCGCCCGGATCATCGGCGTCACGCCCCAGGGGCGGATGGACCTGTTCTCTTTTGCCGAATTGAACGAGATTCGCGCGCAAGCGACCGCCTTCGACTCGCTGACCACCCTCGGCTGGGACTACATCACGTTTGCCGAAGCCGGCCAGCCGACGACGCGCCTGCTAGGCATCCACGCTGGCGCGGAAATGTTTGCCCTGTTCGGCGCGCAGCCGGTGCTCGGGCGGGCCTTCACCGCGGAGGAGACCCAGCCGGGGCGCAACGGGGTGATCGTCATCAGCCACCAGCTTTGGCAGCAGCGCTACGGCGGCAGCCGGGATGTGCTCGGCCGCCTCGTCCGGCTCAACGGCCAGCCGGTCGAGATCATCGGCGTGATGCCCGCCTCGTTCGACCACCGCCCGTTGTGGGATGATACTAAATTCTGGCGGCCCCTGAACTTCACCCGCGAGCAGCAGCAGTGGCGCGACTACCGCATCTTCACCCTGTTCGGACGTCTCAAGCCGGGCGCCACGCTGGCCGGCGCCGCCAGCGAGCTGGCACCCCTCGCTGCCACCCAGGCCCGCGACCATCCCTCCATCTACGTCAATTTCCGCTACCGCGTGCTCTCCCTGCAGGAGGCCGTCACCGACGGCCTGGTGCGCAACATCGCCTGGATGCTACTCGCGCTGTCCGTCTTCGTGCTGCTCATCGCCTGCGCCAACCTCGCCAACCTGCAGCTGGCCCGCACCACGGCCCGGGCCCGCGAGCTGGCCATCCGCGCCGCCCTCGGCGCCTCGCGGGGCAGCCTCCTCGGCCATCAGCTGCGCGAATGCCTCGTGCTCGCGCTGGCCGGCGGCGCCCTCGGCCTGCTGGTCGCGACCGGCCTCAACCGCGTGATCGAGCTCCGCCTGCTCGACGGCAGCGCCCACATCTCCCTCGATCCGGTCACGCTCGGCATCACCCTCGCGGTGTCGCTCGCCACCGGCGTGCTCTTCGGCATTTTCCCCGCCTGGCTCGCGGCGCGCACCGACGTCAATGCCGTGCTCAAGCAGCAGGCGCGCGGTTCCAGCGCCGGCCGCGGCCAAACGCGCGCCCGCAACCTGCTGATTGTCGCCGAGGTCGCGCTGGCGCTCGTGCTCCTCGGCGGCGCCGGCGTCATGCAGCGCGGCCTTGCCCGCATGCTGGAGCGCCCCGCCGGCTGGGACACCGGCCGCGTGCTCACCGCCACCCTGCCCGTGCCCGACGCCCGCATCAACAACGACGCCCAGCGCTCTGCCTACTTCCTCCGGCTGGAGAGCCGCCTCGCCGCGCTGCCCGGCGTGGAGTCGGCCGCCATCGCCACCTCGCTGCCGGTCAACGGCTACAACGGCGACCGCCAGGTCCTGCTCGACGGGCAGGCCCCGGGCTCTGCCGTGCAGTTCCCCACGGCCAGCCATGTGATGGTCACCCCCGGTTTCTTCGCCACGCTCGGCATTCCCCTGCTCGAGGGCCGGCTCTTTCCCCCCGACACCCGGGCGAACGGGCCCCGCGTCGTGGTGATCAATGCCAGCCTGGCCCGCGCCCTCTGGCCCGGCGGCAGTGCCATCGGCCGGCGCCTATGCAGCATGGACAGCAGCCAGCCCTTCTGGGCCGAGGTCATCGGCGTCGTGCGCGACGTGGATTCCGTCGCCAACGTGCAACCGCCGGCCACGCCCTTTGTGGTGTACAAGCCGCTCGTGCACGAACCGTGGGGCTGGGTCTACCTCGTGGCCCGCAGCGAGCACCCCGACACCCTGGTCGAGCCGATGCGCCGGGTGGTGGAGGAACTTGATCCGGACATGCCCGCCTACGGCATCCTGACCGTGCCCGAGGCGGTGCGGCAGGCCCAGCGCAACCTGCGGCTTTCCGCCCAGCTGCTCGGCGCCTTCGCCTTGCTCGGGCTGGCCCTCGCCGCCGTCGGCATCTATGGAGTGACGGCCAACCTCGTGGCCCAGCGCACGGGCGAGTTCGGCATCCGCCTCGCCCTCGGCGCGCGACCGGGCGACCTGATGCAGCTGGTGCTGCGCCACGGTCTCACCCTCGCCGGCACCGGCCTCGTGATCGGTGTGGCCGGCGCCCTCGGCCTGAGCCGCTACCTCGGGTCCATCATGCCCCGGGCCGCGGGCCTGGATCTGCCCTCCCTCGCCGCGGTGTCAGGGCTCCTGTTGCTGGTGACCCTGCTCGCCTGTTTCGTCCCCGCCCGCCGCGTCACCAAGGTGGATGCCCTGGAGGCCCTGCGGACTGAGTAAGCGCAGCAGGCGAATATTCTGGAAACATCCCTCCACTCTTGCGGTTCTAAGGTCGATGCTCCGCCCCCTGCTGCTTCTAGCCCTGTCCGCCCTCCCGGCCTGCGCCGCCGACGATGCGCTCCGCACCCAAGTCGCCGCGCTCTTCCAGCAGCGGCAATGGACTGAGGCCCAGGCCCTGCTTGAGAAGGTCACCGCCACCGAGCCCGGCAACGCCGAGGCTTGGTATTCCCTCGGCCAGGTTTTCCTGGCGCGCAACGACGCGGAGAAAGCCGTGCCCGCGCTCGAGCAAGCCACCCGGCTCGACGCGGCCAAGAGTGATTATTTCCTCCAGCTGGGCCACGCCTACGGCCTCTCCGCCCAGAAGGCCGGCCTGTTCGCCAAGCTCGGTTTCGCCAAGAAGTGCAAGGCCGCCTACGACAAGGCGGTCGAACTCGACCCCGCCAGCATCAACGCCCGCTGGAGCCTCATGGAATACTGCCGGCAGGCCCCCGGCATCATCGGCGGCGGCATGGACCAGGCCTATGCCCAGGCGGAGGCCATCAAGCAGCTCGACGCCCGCCGCGGCCGGTCGGCGTATGCCCGGCTCTACACGGCGGACAAGAAATACGCCGAGGCCTTCGCCCTGTACGACGAGGTGCTCCGCGAAAAACCCGACGATGGCGACGCGCTCTTCAACATCGGCCGCCTCGCCGCCCAGTCCGGCGAGCAGCTGGAACGGGGGGTGACCGCCCTGCGCAAGCTGATCACCCAGCAGGGCGGGAACAACGCCCGAACGCAGACCTGGCTGGGCACCATCCTGGAGAAACAGGGCGACAAGCCCGGCGCCAAGGCCGCCTACGAGGCGGCTATCGAATTGGACCCCAAGTTCACGCAGGCGCTCGAGGCGCTGCGCAAGCTCGGCGCAGGTTGAAGCGCCGGCCGGGCGACGGCGGTTTACTCCAACCTTGACTTGCCCTTCGCCGGGTTTGTTCTGAGCCGGCAAATGGCCCGCCCTGTGAACAGCGACGCCGGCGCCGCATCCTGACCGGCTCGCAAACCCGATGCACGTTCTCCGGAGCGCTTGGCGGCAGATCAAGGACTTCTCGGCCCTGGGCGGCGAGGCCACCTACCTCTGGCCGCGCTGGATCGTCCTGCGGGGCATCGGTGTGGTCTATATCCTGATCTTCTGGGGTATCCTCGACGAGGGTCGCGCTTTGGTCGGACCCCACGGCCTGGCCCCGGTCGAGGGCTTTTGCGCGATGCTGCGCACCCTTTTCCCCCACACCCTCGAGCGATTCATCCGGGCCCCCAGTCTTTTCTGGTTCAGTACCAGTCCGGCCATGCTTGCCGTGCTGCCCTGGTGCGGCCTGGCGGCCGCCGTCGCCCTGGTCCTGAATCTCTGGCCGCGCCTCGCGCTCTTTGCCTGCTGGGCGGCGTTCCTGTCTTATGTCTCCACCTGGCACCTGTTCTCCCCCACGATCATCGACCAGCTCATGCTGGAGACCGCGCTGCTGAGCATCGTGTTCGCTCCCGCCGGATTGCGCCCGGGACTGGGCGCCGCCTCGCCGCCCCGGCCCCTCGCAGTCTTCATGATGCGCTGGCTGCTGTTCCGGATCATGTTTGGCTCGGGCCTGATCAAGGTCTTCGCCGGCGATTCCCATTGGCGCGACCTCACGGCGCTCGACGTGATGTATGAGACGAGCCCCGCGCCGACCATCTTGGGCTACTACGACCATCACCTGCCCCACGCGTGGCATGTGGGTGAAATCGCGCTGACCCTGGCGGCCGAGATCCTGGCCCCGTTGCTGGCGTTGTTCGGCGGCCGGCGCGGACGCTGGGTGGCGCTCGGACTCTGGGTGGCCCTGCAGGGCGGCATCCAACTGACCGGGAACTTCGGCTGGCTCAACACCGCGGCGATCGCACTGGGCGTCCTGCTGCTCGATGACCAGATGCTGGCGGCGGCGGCGAAACTTTTCCGCCTGGATCAACTCGCGAACCGGTTCGCCCCGCCCGCCGGGCCGACCGTGGTCTCAGTCCGTTCCTGGCGCACCCATGGCGTGGCCGCCCTGCTGTGGCTGCACTTCGGCCTGTCGATTTATTTCTTCGTGCCGGCCGCCACGGGCAATCCAGAGCTGGGTATTCCCGACCCCCGGTCCAAGCCCATCGAGTATCTCTTCCGGGATTTCCGGTTCTCTAACGCCTACCTGCCTTTCGCGAGTTTTCCGTCGGCCAAGTACGAGGTGGAGTTCGCCGGCTCCAATGATGGCGGCGCGACCTGGCGCCCCTATCTCTTTCGCTACAAGCCCCAGCAGGAGGACCATATCTCACCGTTCCTCGCCCCGCGGTTTGCCCGCTTCGAGTCGTCCCTCCAGCTCGCGCTTTACCAGCAGTCACCCGTCCTGGTCGAGGTCGCGAGGCAACTGCTCCTGCGCAATGCGGACGTCATGCACCTGTTTCAGGATGATCCGTTTCCGGACCGGCCCCCGGCCTTTGTCCGCATCGCCGTTTTTCAATTCAACTTCACCGACCTGCCGACCCACCGGGAGACGGGACGCTACTGGACCAAGGGCTATGTGGCCGATTTCACCCAGCCCATCTCCCTCGACGAGGAGGGCCGGGTTCGGGATGGTCCCCAGCCGAGCCGGTGACCGGACCGGTGCGGGCCGGTTGACTATTATTTCCCGGCACTGCTTTATGAAGGGCGATGTCAGCCACGCCCCAGGAAGATTTTGCCGCCCGCCTCGCCGCCAGCGTGCACGAGGGCACCTTTGCCCGGCTCACGCTCGGCAAGCCACGGGGTGGCGACGTCACGCTGCAGAAAATCATCATCCGCCCCGTCACGCTCAAGTCCGGTCCGCACCTGTCCTTCGTGTGGCGCCATGACACCCGCGATGTGACGAAGAATCTCCCTCCGGCCGAGGCCTTGCGCGAAATCGGCCGGCTGATCGGCACCCAGTTTCACAGCGCCCACCTGGCCACCACGCAGCAGGGTGTGGAGCTCGAGTTCAACAAGAAGGGCGAGCCGCGCCTGCACCTCGGCCGCTCCGCCGCTCCGCTCCCCGACCTGGCCCATGACCGCGCCAAGCCCCGCCTCCTCGCGCCGGACGCGCAGGCCTGGCTCCAGGCCCTCGGGGTCGTCAACCCCGCCGGTGTCGTCCGGGAGGGCATGGCGGACAAGCACCGGCAGATCCACAAATTCACCGAGGTTCTCAGCCATCTCGTGGAGGATGCCCCGCTGCCCGCCGACCGCCCCATCGAGATCACCGACATGGGCTGCGGGAAGGGCTACCTGACCTTCGCCACACATGACTACTTCGACCGCGTGCTCCAACGCTCCGCACGCGTCTGCGGCGTTGAGGCCCGCCCCGAGCTCGTCGCCCTCTGCAACCAGGTCGCCCATGACACCGGTCGGCCGAAGCTCTCCTTCATCAGCGGCACCATCCAGGAGGCCGAATTGCCCGCGCCCGACGTGCTCATCGCGCTCCATGCCTGTGATACGGCCACCGACGACGCGATCGCCCGCGGCGTCAAGTCCGAGGCAACGCTGATCG
>Ga0255338_1003024_pt1 | contig 21764 bp, 19 predicted proteins | sample MeOH1_35cm_T4_19_FD_203715 | JGI IMG/M metagenome (GOLD analysis project Ga0255338, IMG submission 203715) | Sandy soil microbial communities from University of British Columbia, Vancouver, Canada - MeOH1_35cm_T4_195 | ecosystem: Engineered > Artificial ecosystem > Sand microcosm > Unclassified ...
GGGCGCCGGCACCGAGCAATTCGTCCCGTCCTTCGTGGCGCGGCGGCTCAAGCTGAAATTTGGCAGCCCCAAGGTCAAATAGCCTCCTGGCGTTGGCCGCGGCGCTGCTCCTCGGCGCCGCGTGCAAACGCGCGCCCGCTCCGGTCGTCGAGGAGACCCCGGACCTCGCCCCGCCCGAGCCCTCCTCGTCCCTGGTCGTGACCCCGCTCGACTCGGCCACCACCGGCTTCACCAACGAGATGCAGGCCGCCAACCTGACCCAGGAGACCTCCGACCTGGGCATCCAGCACATAAGCAAACACATCGAAGAGGGCCAGGAAAACTCCGAGCGGCGCGGCCCGCCGCCGCCCCTGTCCGCGGTGGAGAAGAAGGAGCGCATGGCCCAGCTCAAGGAGATGCGCGAGGAGTTCACGCGCATGCGCCGGGGCATAGACGCCCAGCGCGACAAGACCGTCTCGCTGCCCGGCACGACGGCCGCCATCATCAAGGGCCGCGAGTCGGGCGGCATCCTCGGCGCCGTCGAGGACGGCCCCGGGGTCTGGAGCGGCGCCTACGGCGGGGCCGTCGAGACCGGGGAGCGCGTCGTGTCGGACGCCGCGGCCTGGGCCGAGCTGTGGGGGCGCGTCTCGCGCGAGACCCCGCCGGAGATCGATTTCTCGAAGACCCGCGTCGCGGCGGTGTTCGTCGGCCCGCGCCCGACCTCGGGCTACCGCGCCAAGCTCATCGGCATCGAGGTGGAGCCGACGCGCTACCTCGTCCGCTGGTACGAGGAAGGCCCCGGACAGGGCGAGGCCGTCGCCGACGGCGCCACCGCCCCCTTCCTGCTCGTCTCGGTGCCGAAGGACGACAAGGCCGTCCGCTGGGACAAGAAGCGCCGGGCCGAAGGGCCTAAAACAAAGTAGGCCTTTAGTCCTTTTTCAGCTTGACTCGGTTTCCGGGCCGCGCTTATAATGGGGGCTGTCCCGTTTGGAGCCCCCAATGAGAACACTCGCCGCCATGCTCGTGCTGTGCGCCGGAAGCGCCCTCGCCCTGCCCGACTCGTTCGACGGAAAAGGCGCGAAGACTCCTCCCGTCGTGACGGTCAAGGCTCCCGCGTCGAACATCTCCGAGGCCGACTCGCGCGTGTGGGTCGAGCTCGAGGCCCCGGACAAGGCCGCGCGCCAGAAGGCGGTCGACGCCGGCATCAGCGTCGAGGAGATCAAGCCCGGCTCGGCCGCCGGCTTCGCCACCCCCAAGGCCCTCGAGCGCGCCAAGGCCGCGGGCCTCAAGGTCCGCGCGACGGTCACGCTGCGCCAGCGCTTCGGCGCCCTCGACTTCCCCGAGAAGGACGCGATCTTCCACAACTACAAGGAGCTCGAGGCGGACCTGCGCTCGCTGGCCGCGCGCGCCCCGGACCTCGTCTCGGTCTTCTCCATCGGCAAGTCCACCCGCGGCCGCGACCTGTGGGCCGTGCGCCTGACCAAGGGCGCCGCGGGGACGCAGCGCAGCAAGAAGCCAGGGATCGTCTTCATGGGCACGCACCACGCCCGCGAGCACCTCTCGACCGAGGTCCCGCTGCTGATCGCCAAGCACCTCGTCGACAACCGCGCCGACGCCGAGATCTCCCGCCTGCTCGACACCCGCGACGTCTACTTCATCCCCATGGTCAACCCCGACGGCGTCGAGTACGACATCGAAGGCGGCAAGTACCACATGCACCGCAAGAACATGGCGCAGAACTCCGACGGCTCGACCGGCGTGGACCTCAACCGCAACTACGCCTGGGGCTGGGGCGGCGGCGGGGCCTCTCCGAACCCCGGCGACGACACCTACCGCGGCCCGTCCGCGTTCTCCGAGCCCGAGAGCAAGGCCGTGAAGGCCTTCGTCGATGCCCGCCCCAACCTCAAGGTCATGCTGTCCTACCACACCTTCTCCGAGCTGGTCCTCTACCCGTGGGGCGGCTCCGACGACCAGATCCCCGACCAGAAGGCGCTCGCGGCCTTCAAGAACATGGCCGGCGAGATGGGCAAGATGACGGGCTACACGCCGATGCAGTCGAGCGAGCTGTACGTCGCCACCGGGGACACCTGCGACTGGGCCTGGGGCGAAAAAGGCATCTTCGCCTTCACCTTCGAGCTGACGCCGAAGTCGATGTGGGACGGCGGCTTCTACCCGGGCGCGGGCGTCGTCTCGCGCGTGACGCAGGCGAACATCCGCCCCGCCCTCTATCTGATCGACCTGTCCGACGACCCGCTGCGGGCGGCGAAGGACACGGGAGGAATCACGGCCAAATGAAGACTTCACTCGCGATCCTGACGGCGGCGGTCCTGGCGTCCCCGGCGGCGGCGCAGTCCCTCGAAGCCCTGCGATTCTCGGCGGACGCCGCGCTCATCACGGCATTCCCGGAAGCCATCAACCCCGACCTTCAGGAGCCGCTCGAGCCGGTCCTGCAGGAGCCGCTCAAGCCGATGCGCCCCTCGGCCGCTCCCGGCGCCGTCGTGGGCACGGCCGTCCTGTCCAAGCTGAAGTCCGCCAACCGCCATGTCGCGACGCGCCAGTTCGGCGCGCGCACGCTCGACCTCGGCATCGCCTCCGACGCCTCCTTCGCCAACAAGTACTTCACCTTCTCCGACGCCAAGGCGACCACGCTGGCCCCGCTCGGCGACATGAACCGCCTGCGCGGCGCGGGCATCGACGCCCGCGTCGATGCGAGGACCGTGTACAACTTCAAGGTCGTCGTGAACATCTTCAGCCCCGTGCGCGGCAGCACGCTGAAGATGGCCCCGATCCAGGGGACCGCCGGCCCGGCCCACGACATGAAGACCGGCGCCCTGCTCGACGCGATCAAGGCCAAGTCCTTCGTCTTCAAGGCCAAGGGCGTCGAGCTCCTGCTCTCCTACGACGCCGACGTCCTCCCCGACGGCTCCGGCTTCGCGAACACGAACAGCTTCCTCTTCACCAAGGAGGACGGACTCTCCTCCAAAGCCTGGCCCCTCAACGAGTCCAAGCTCCCCCTCGACGCGCCCGCGGTCGTCGACCTCGGCGGCATCAAGCTGACCTTGACCCGCACCTCCTCCGGCGACCTGATCATCCGCGAATAACGGCCGGCGTCGGGTCCGAGAATTCAACGAATTGTTGGGCCTGACCCCAATTTCCTATCATGAACCCATGAAACAGCTCCTCCTCCTCGTCGTCCTGTCGTCGGTCGCGTCGGCGGCCGCGCCGTTCGTGCCCTCCCCCGTTCTGCGCTACGAGCCGACGCCGCAGGAGCTGCTGGACGACTGCCGCGGGGCCAAGAAGCGCGCCGAGTCGGCCCTCGAGGCCGTCGCGCGCACGCCCGCGAGCGTCCGCACCTTCGACAACACGCCCTGGGCGCTCGATCAGATCGGCGCGGACCTCTCCGACCAGACCGCGTCGGACACCTTCCTCAAGTACGTCTCGGTCTCCTCCGCGACGCGCGAGGCGGGCAACGAGTGCGAGACCTTGCTCGGGCAGTTCTCCGTCGACATGTACTCCCGCGAGGACCTGTACCGCGCGCTCAAGGAGTACGCGGCCAAGGGCGAGGCCCTGACGGGCGAGTCGAAGCGCCTCGTGGACAAGCAGCTGCTCGACTTCAAGCGCTCCGGCCTGGAGCTGCCCAAGGAGAAGCGCCAGGAGATCGTCGACCTGCGCAAGAAACTCGTCGAGCTCGAGGCGACCTTCGGCAAGAACATCAACGAGTACAAGGACTTCGCCCTGTTCGACCTCTCCGAGCTCGAAGGCCTGCCCGAGGACTTCGTCGCGCGCCTCGAGAAGGTCGACGGCAAGTACAAGGTCGGCCTCGACTACCCCGACTACTTCCCGTTCATGGAGAACTCCACGAACCCGGCGGCGCGCCGCGTCATGGAAGGCAAGTTCAACGACCGCGCCACCCGCCAGAACCTCCCCGTGCTCAAGGACGTCCTCGCCCTGCGCCTGAAGGCCGCGCGCCAGCTCGGCTACCCGACCCACGCGAGCTTCGTGCTCGAGGACCGCATGGCGAAGGACCCGAAGACGGTGGCCGCCTTCATCACCCGCCTGCGCAAGAAGGTGAAGGTCCTCGGCGCCGACGAGCTCGAGGTCCTCAAGGCGCTCAAGGTCGTCTTCGAGGGCCGCGCCGCCGACGGCAAGTTCAACGCCTGGGACTGGCGCTTCTACGACAACCAGCTCAAGAAGGCCAAGTACTCCGTCGACAACCAGAAGATCAAGGAGTACTTCCCCGCCGACCACGTGACCGAGCAGATGCTCGCCGTCTACCAGAAGCTCCTCGGCCTGAAGTACCGGCAGATCGTCGACGCCGCGACGTGGCATCCCGACGTGAAGCTCTACGAGATCACCGACGCCGCGGGCGGCGAGCCGATCGCGTACTTCTACCTCGACCTGTTCCCGCGCGAGGGCAAGTACAAGCACGCCGCCGCTTTCTCGATGATCACGGGCCGCGTCCTGCCCGACGGGCGCTACCAGAAGCCGGTGTCCTCGATGGTCGCCAACTTCGCCAAGTCCACGAAGGACCGGCCGTCGCTGCTGACGCACGACGAGGTGGAGACCTTCTTCCACGAGTTCGGCCACATCATGCACCAGACCTTGACCAAGGCCCGCTACGGCCGCTTCTCGGGCTCGGCGACCGCGCGCGACTTCGTCGAGGCCCCGTCGCAGATGCTCGAGAACTGGGTCTGGGACCGCGAGGTCCTGCAGTCGCTGTCGGGACACTACCTCGACCGCTCCAAGCCGCTGCCCGCCGAGCTCCTGAACAAGATGCTCGCCGCCAAGAACGTGAACTCCGGCCTCGTGACCTTGCGCCAGCTCCTGTTCGGGTCGGTGGACCAGCTCTACCACGGCAACCCGCCCTCGGACACGACGAAGGCCTACGCGCGCCTGGCCTCCGAGGTCTCCATGATCCCGATGTCGCCCGGCACCCACCCCGAGGCGAGCTTCGGCCACCTGATGGGCTACGACTCGGGCTACTACGGCTACATGTGGTCCAAGGTCTACGCGGAGGACATGTACTCCCTCTTCAAGGAAGGCGGCGCGCTCAACCCGCAGCTGGGGCGGCGCTACCGCACCGAGATCCTCGAGAAGGGCTCCTCGCGCGACGAGATGGAGTCGCTCAAGGCCTTCCTGCTTCGCGAGCCCAACGAGGACGCGTTCCTCGAGAGCATCGGCCTCAAGCCCGCCAAAAGCTGACGGCGATGCTGGCCGGGTCGGGGGATTAACCTTCGCCGGGGACGGGCGGGATTGACCCGCCCTGCGGGGTCTGTCCGCGACGTATAACGCACCCTTGTCGCGGCAGACCCAGCCCGCCGGCGAAGGTTAATCCCCCGCCCCGATTAAATCGCCCGCGGGCGCGACGGCGAGGAAGCAGGCGGGCCGACTCCTTCATAAGGCCCGGAGGCGGGTTCATGTCCTGAGGGGTGTGGGGTCGCCGCGCCGTTTGCGCTCGAAGCGCGGTCGACCCCGAGCGAGGCTCAATGCCGAGCGGCCCCGAAGGACATGAAACCGCCGCCGGGCCGTCTCAATGACTGGGAAAAGACTACGGCTTGCCGTCGGCGTAGATCGTGCGCGACGCCGGGTCGCGCTCGATCACGCCGCGGACCTTGAGCGCCCAGGCGGCCGCCAGGCCCGCGCCGAGGGAGACCCACTGCGACGGGGACAGGAACGACCAGAGGAACACCCCGCGGTCGTCGCCGCGCAGGCACTCGATCAGGAAGCGCAGGATCGAATAGTAGAGGATGTAGCCGAGGAAGGCCGAGCCGTAGCGGTACTTTCCGGCGCGTATGCCCGGCAGGACCCAGCCGATGAGATAGACCGCGGCGGCGGCCTCGCCGAACGCCTCGTACAGCTGCGTCGGGTGGAGCAGCACGCCGAGCAGCTTCGGCGGCACGCTCGAGGCGGGGTCCATGTACGCCGAGCCCCAGGGCAGGCCCGTGGGGGCGCCGTGGCAGCAGCCCTCCGCCCAGCAGCCGAGGCGGCCGAGCACGTGGCCCATCGCCAGCGCCGCGCCGAAGTAATCGGCGACGGGCAGGTAGAGGCGGGGGCGGTGGGTCTTGTTGTACCAGACCTGATAGAAGGTCCCCGCCAGGCAGGCGAGCAGGAAGCCCGACCAGAACACCCAGCCCGTGCCCCAGTCACGCAGCATCGCCCAGGGGTCCGCGGCGAAGGCGCTCCGCTCGACGAGGAAGAAGCCGAGCTTCCCCCCCGACAGGGCCGCGGCGAGCAAGGTCGCGACCAGCGAATAGAACAGCGCGGGCGTGGACTGGAGGTTCTTGACCTGGGTGCGCAGCCAGACGATGCCGGTCAGGTAGCCCAGCGCGGTCAGGACGGAGTAGGTCGAGATCGTCGTGCCGTCGGCCAGGCGGCACAGGGTCGGGTGCATCTCAGGGCTTCTCGCAGAGGATCTGCTTGAGCACCGACTGCGGCCCGTCGACCACCGACGCGTAGGTCAGGTACAGGTGCCAGGCCCGCTCGATCGTGGGCGTGATCATGTGCCGGGTCTGGGGCAGATTCTCGACGTACGCCTTGTACCAGTGGCGCAGGGTCTTCGCGTAGTGGCCGTAGCGGAAGTTGATGTTCTTCACGCGGAAGCCCAGCTTCTCGATGATCTTCAAGTGCACGTGGAGCGGGAACTGGAAGTGGTCGGGGAACACGTACTTCTGCGAGAACGTCCCCGAGATCGTCGTGTAGTTGGTCAGGCCCGCGTTGTTGGCCGGCGGGATGATGGCGTGGAACCAGGCCTTGCCGCCGCTCTTCAACAAGCCATAGCAATGCCTATAGTAGCGCTCGATCTCGGAGCGGTCGAGATGGCTGATCATGCCGCAGGTGTAGAGCTTGTCGAAGCTCCCGTCGGCGGGGACCTCCAGGTAATGCAGCAGCTTGAGGTTCTTCGAGAAGCCGTTGTCGACCTGGTTCTGGGACAAGGTGATCCCGAGGGTGTTCCTGCAGCCGAACTTGGTCTCGGCCAGGTGCGGCGCGAAGCCGTAGCCCGTGCCGATGTCGATGAACTTGTCGTCGGGCTGGATCTGCAGGGCGGTCAAGGCCTGGTCGAACTTGTCGTATTGCGCGTCGCCGAGCTCCTGGTCGTCGAGGTTCCCGATCTTGAGCGGGTCCTTCCACATCGCGCAGGAATACGCCTTCGTGCGCTTGTCGAGGTAGGAAAGGATGAATTCGTTGGGCAGGTCGTAGTGCGAGCTCACCGCCCGCAGCTTGCGGCGGATGTTGGAGGGGAAAAGGGCCGTCGTGAGGTAGCGCAGCTGGTACTTGAGATGGATGCGCCACAGCTGGTCCTTGCGCACGAAGTTGCGCGCGCCGACGAAAGCGTACATGTCCCCGTTGAGGTCGGCGTCGCCCAGCGCGTAGTGGTCCAGGAACTCGGACAGGTCCTGGCGGGCGAGCGCCGCGACCGCGTCTTCGGTCTTGCAGGCCATCTCGACCTTCTCGGGGCCGGATCCGACCGGCCGGCTCTGCCCCTTGTACGAGATGCGGATGGTATAGGGGAGGGTCGGGAACATCCAGTTCATCGCGGCGCCGGCCTGGTCGAGTTTGGACAAAGGGGTCTCCTGAGCCTTAAGCTTAACGGCGCGCGGCGGGCGCGTCAAGCCCGGGGCTTGACGCCGGGGGCTTCCGGGTCCATACTCCTCCCTATGAACACCTTCCCCCTCCTGGCCGCCGCTTTGGTCGTCGCCTCCTGCCTCCCGCTGCGGGCGCAGGACTACAGCAAGAAGGACGTCAAGAAGGCGGAGAAGCTCGCCGCCGACGACAAGGATTTCAAATCCCTGCCCGAGGACGAGAAGCAGGAGGTCATCCTCTTCATCGCCAAGGAGATCCACGGCCACCGCCGCAAGGCGGTCGACGCCGACGTCCGCACGCTGAAAGGCTCCAAGCTCGAGGATCTCAAGAAGAAGGCCCGCCGCAACGTCGTCATCGCCGAGCAGGACAAGGAGGCGGTGTCCGTCCCGGGCACGAGCCGGCTCGACGTCAAGCACATCGACACCCCGCCCTTCGGCCGCCTCTTCAAGGACAACGAGTGGGACGTGCTCGGGGACTCCGCCGAGGCGCAGACCCTCAAGCAGAACATCGACAAGGTCGTCGACGTCCTCAAGAAGGGCGGAGGACGCCTCGTCTCGATGCACGTCGAGTCCTCGGCGAGCACCTTGCGCAACACCGGCAAGGCCGAGAAGCTGACCCATCTCGAGCTCTCCAAGCGCCGCGCCGAGGCCGCCGCCCGCTACGCGCTCGACTATCTGAAGTCGAAGGGCTTCGTCCTCGACGAGGACGACCAGGTGACCCTCGACTACTACGGCGCGAACAAGAACGGGACCTCCGGCGCGTCGAGCCCGTTCGCCGCGCCGGCCGGCACCGATTCGACGCTCATCGCGACCGGCTCTTGCGAGGCCCCGCCCGAAATGAAGGCGGCCGCCGCCGCGGGCGACCTGGCCAAGATCGCGGCGTTCTACGACCCGAACAAGTTCGTCCAGCTCACCTTCGACGCGGTCTTCGAGGTCAAGGACGACAAGCCGGGCAAGGACATACCGGGCGAGGCCCACATCGTCACCGCGACCGTGGATTACCGCGATCCGGTCAAGATCAAGCTGCCGCGCATCCGCCTGCCCCGCATCCACATCGGCTGGCCCTTCGGCAACCGGGAGCACCGCAAGGCGCGGCGCGCCGTCCGTTGCCCCAAGTTCTAGGGTCCTCGTGCTGACCCTTCTGGCGGCCCTGCTCCTGGCGGGGCCGTCCGCCGCGCGCGCGGAGGACGCCCCCGCCGCACAGGCTTCGACGCGCGATCCGGCCGACACGGACGGCGACGGCGTGGTCAGCGGCAAGGAGCGGCGCCAGCTGCGCCGCGCCCAGCGTCGCGCGCGCCGGGGAGAGAAGGGGCCGAACGGCGAGGTCCTGAGCGACGAGGAGGCCGACGCCGCGGACGCGGCGGAATCCTCCGCCCGGACCTCGGCCGCCTCCGGCAAGGCCTCCGCCGCCGCGGCGGCTCTCAAAAGCTCCTTGCCCTCGATGGACGCCGGCGGCGGGATCCCAGGCGGCGGGGCCAAGCCCGCCGACTCGCCCGGCGGGGCTTCGCCCTCGGGCCAGGCCCCCTCCGGGGGGACGCCGGGAGGAGCCAAGACGTACTCCGGCGATTTCTCGAGCAACGCGAGCGGCGACCCGGGAAAGCCCAGGGCCCTGTCCGATTTCGTGCTGGCCGCGCGCTCCGGCTACGCCCCCGCCTTCGCGGCCGCGGGGCTCAAGCTCGGCCCCGATGGGAAAAGCGTCGTGCGCCTCGACGGCAGGCCCGCGACGACGGAGGATTACGCGCGCCTTCAGAAGGAGATCGGCTCTATGCCCGCCGCCCTCGGCCGCCGCCCCGACTTCTTCTCCGCGGTGAGCCCCGCCCATTACGCCGACCTCAAGCGCGGCTACAAGGAAAAGAAGGAAGGCGACACGGTGTACAAGGACGTCGGCACGACCGCCGAGGACCGGGACTTCGTCCACACCGCCTCCTGCGACAAGCTCTCCGGCGACTGCAACAAGAACGTGGAGAAGGCCTCCTATAAGAAAGGCGATTTCGTCGCCCCCGAGGACCTCGACAGCATGTGGGACGCCCTGCAGAAGGAGCTCGACGGCTCCGCCGAGGCGGGCGGCCTGCCGAGCCTCGCGGGGACCCGCTCCGACATCTCGCGCGCGGCCGCGATGGACGCGGCTCGGGCGCTCTCGTACAGCGCCGGAGAGGAGGACGCGATCCGGATCGCCACCGGCGAGGGCCCCAAGGCCGCGCCGACCCAGGTCTCCAAGGCCGTCGCCACGCTCGGCCGCCTGTGGAAGAAGGCCTCGTCGATGGGGTCGCCGGAGAAAGGCGGGGCCGAGAGCGGCGGCTCGGGCGCGCCTCTCGCCCTCGGGGCCCTGGCCGTCACGGTCCTCGGCGCGGGCGCGCTGTTCCTGCGCCGAAAAGGCTAAAATCACGGATACGCCCCTGTAGCTCAGTTGGTTAGAGCGGTCCGCTCATAACGGATTGGTCGCCGGTTCAAGTCCGGCCGGGGGCATTCTTTTAGGAGACCTCTCGCATGGCCAGTCAGCGCTTGAAAGGCATCGTGCTCGCCGGAGGCTCGGGGACGCGCCTGTACCCCGTGACCCGCTCGGTCAGCAAGCAGCTCGTCCCCGTCTACGACAAGCCGATGATCTACTATCCGCTGTCGACGCTCATGCTGGCCGGCATACGAGACATCCTCATCATCACGACCCCCGAGGACCGGCCGGCCTTCATGCGCCTCCTCGGCGACGGCGCGTGGGCGGGCCTCAACATCTCCTACGCGGTCCAGCCGAGCCCCGACGGCCTCGCGCAGGCCTTCATCATCGGCCGGGACTTCGTCGGCGACGACCGGGTCGCCCTCGTCCTCGGCGACAACATCTTCTACGGCCACGGCCTGCCGACGCACCTGCACGCCGCCGCGACGCAGAAGACGGGCGCGACCGTCTTCGCCTACCACGTCAAGGACCCAGAGCGCTACGGCGTCGTCGAGTTCGACGCGAAGGGCCGCGCGGTGAGCCTGGCCGAGAAGCCGCTCAAGCCGAAGTCCAACTACGCCGTGACCGGCCTCTATTTCTACGACAACTCGGTGCTCGACATCGCCGCCAAGCTCAAACCCTCCCCGCGCGGCGAGCTCGAGATCACCGACGTGAACAAGGCCTATCTCAAGAAGGGCCGCCTGCACGTGGAGAAGATGGGCCGCGGCATCGCCTGGCTCGACACCGGCACGCACGAGGCGCTTCTGCAGGCCTCCACCTTCATCCAGGTCATCGAGGAGCGCCAGGCCCTGCAGGTCGCCTGCCTCGAGGAGATCGCCTTCAACCTCGGCTACATCGACGCCAAGCAGCTGCGCGCGCTGGCCGAGCCGATGCGCAAGAACGAGTACGGCCGCTACCTCCTGCGGGTCGCGGAGGGGCGCAACTAGGATGCTTCGCCCCGACGTCGTCGAATACCTCAAGGAGAACCTGAAGAGCTACCCCGTCGAGGTCCTGCGCAAGCAGCTCGGCGACGAGGGCGTCTCCGACGCGGACTTCACCGATTCCCTGGCCGCGGCCCTGCGCGCGCCGACGACGGTCTCCAAGACCTTGCCCGCGAAGCGGAAGACGAGCCTGGCCGCGATCGCCTTCCTGTGCGTCGGCGTGGCGATCATCCTCTCGATCGGCTTCTACGCCCTGTCCCAGAAGCCGACGCTGTCCTCGCCCGAGGGCAACACCGAGAACCCTTCCGGGGAGTCCGGCTTCATCGGCCATGCGGGCTGGATCGTGCGCCTGCCCAAGGACTACGTCGGAGTCTCCGATTTCCGGGACGCGGGCAAGAGGCACCAGATCGTCTATTTCTGCAAGAAGGGCACCGATCCGACGAACTTCGTCAACGAGGGATTGTTCGGCCAGCTCGGCATCGTCAAGCTCGAGGTGCTCCCGACCCAGTTCCCCAACAACCCGACCGGGATCGCGAACCTCTCCCGGATGGCCGCCGGCAAGTACAAGAACGCGGGCGAGAAGTTCACGATGAAGAACATGCAGGTCGCCACCTTGCCCGGCGTCTCGGTCACGGTCCTCTCCCCCTTCCCGCGCGCGGAGGCCTTCGTCCTGGGCCAGGACCACATGTACTTCTTCTCCGCCGGCCAGGAGGACGACGTCTGGCGCGACATAGTCCTCAGCCTGCGCGACGCCCACACCGAGAATTAGGGGGTCAGGCACGCAAATTCAGGCACGCAAATTCGTTGAATTCTCCCCTAAACGAAGAAGCCCCGACTCTTGCGAGCCGGGGCTTCTCTTTTTGAGACCCTTAAGAATTCAACGAATTTGCGTGCCTGACCCCAACAACTAGACGCCCTTGCTGACCTTCTCGAGGGTGAGCCAGCGGTTGGTGCCCGCGAACTTCTGGTGCATGCGGGACCGGGGCTCGCCGTTGGGCTGGTCGATCTCGGAGAGCTGAAGGTCCGCGAGCGCGTCGATGCCGCGCGCGTGGAAGCCCTTCAGCGAGTTCTCGAGCGCCATGCCCACCGTGCGGAAGGCGAGCAAGGTCGAGAACTGGAGCGTGAAGCCCATCTTGCCCAGCATCTCGTTGGTGATCAAGGTGCCGTCCTTCTTCGCCTTGCCCCAATGCAGCGAGGGCGAGAGGTTGAAGCCGAGCATCTGGTTCGGGAAGTACTTGTGCACGCCCTCGGCGAACTCCTGGGGCCCCTCGAGGTCGGTGTTGTTGAACTCGGGCCAGATCACGTCGACGCCGAGCGAGGCCGCCTCGAGCGCGCGGTCGATCGCGTGCTGGACGCTGCCGGTCCGGCCGCCGGGGACGGCTCCGTCCACGGCGTCGGTGCGGGCGATGACGACGAGGTTCGTCCCCGTGGCCTGCGCCGCGGCCTTCACCGCGATGAGCTTCTCGATCCACTTGTTGGTCGGCACGAGCACCTTCTCGCGCTTGACGCCGTGGTGCGCGACGATGTGGCCGCAGGTGCGCTCCGCCGGGTCCTGGTCCTCGAGGTGGACGCCGGCGACGCCGGCTCTGATCAGTTCCCGCGTGAGGGTAAAGGTCTGGGTCGGGCCGCCGAACCCGGCCTCGATGTCGGCGAATATGGGCGGCGTGTTGAGGACCAGGCCGCCGTCGTCGTAGAAGTGACGGTCGCGGGTGCCCTCGATGCCGCGCACCAGCTCGCGCGCCAGGTCCACCATCTGGTGCGACGGGTAGATGCCGATGTCCGGGTACATGTTGTGGGCCACGGCCAGCTGCCAGCCGCTGGCGTAGATCGCCTCGAAGCCCAGGTCGGTCAGCATCGACGCGGTCATCGCGTCGTACGCGCCGGCGGTGTGGAGGAAGGACTTCGACGGGTTCGTCAGGCGATGGGCGAACTTCTCGTGGAGCAGGGCGCGGAGCTTGTCGGAGGGGTGGACCTTCTCGTGAGGCGCGTACATCTTGGCGAACTCGGCTTGGGGGTACTTCCAGGACTTGATGCCCTCGGGCAGGGGGGCGACGGCTTCCTTGATCATTTGCTGGCTCCATTCGCTGGCTCTGTGGTATTTATCCGCCGTGGCGGATTCCGGATTCGCGGCCAAGATCTTGGTCAGCTCCTCGGCGAACCAGCGCTCGACGAGCGCGGCCGTCACCTTCACGCCCTCGGCGGTGACGACGGCGTGGCGCACGCGCTGGGCGATCATCAGGCGATAGATGCGGTCGGTCGCCAGGTCCTCCATGAAGTTCCCGATCAAGGCGCCCGTCTTGTCGTAGCCCTTGATCATGCGCGCGCCGAGGCCGGAGAGGACGCCGAAGCGGTACTCGATGCAGGTGCGGATCGCGTCGCGCGTACCCGCGACGGTCACCGCTCCGGCGCCGGCGGGCGAGGGGGTCAGGTCGGGGCGAACCGCGTCCGCGTGCGTCACGCCGAGCTGGTTCGGGGCCGGGAACTGGGAGATGGCTCCCTCGTGCTGGTCCGGATGGCCCGTCCAGGCGCCGTCGAAGCCGATGGAGGCCTCGTTCTTCTTGTCGGCGGCGAGGCGCACGAGCGCCCGGGCGTTGACCGCCGCGTCGGTCCGGTCGGGGAACAGCGCGCTCATGCCGCCGATCGCCAGCGCCCCGCGCCGGTGGCAGGCGTCCACCAGCCGCTTCCTGAGGTTCTGGAAGAAAGGGATGTCGTGCGGGATGGTGTTCCGGTCGGGCAGGATCCATTCCGGGTCGGCGAGCTTGAATTGCAGCAGGCTCGCCATGTAATCCCAGCGGCCGAGGTTGAGGCCGATCGCGTGGCGCCGCGCCGCGAACAGGATCTCCTCGACCTGATACGCCGCCGGGAGGGACTCGATCAGGAACATGATCCGGGTCGTTCCGACCCGGAGGCCTATAGCCGCCTCCATCTCCGCGATGACGTCGGAGAACCAGGCGGCCTCCTCGAAAGACTCCGTCTTGGGGATGTAGAAGCAGAGCTTCGCCTGCAGCGCGGGCTCGTCGACGGCCCGGCGACGCATGTCCGCGGTCCCGAAGAAGACGGCCGCGAGGTCGAACAGCGAGCCGGAGACCGTCTCGCCGGGAAGCGCGTTCGTCTCGTTGAGATGCAGCCCCCGCGGACGGTAGAACATCACCTGCTTCGACGGCTTGATCGTCGCGCCGTTGAAGGCGAGGGTGCCCTCGATCGCGGCGACGGTGTTGCGGTGCGCGGCCCGGACGTTCGCCCAATCCGTCGTGATGGAGTCCTCTCCGTCGGGCATGCAGCCGGGGTCCTTCGTGTTGCACATCGCGACGAGGAGCTTCGCGTTGTCGGCGGGTCCGGTGATCTGGTTGCGCTGGTCGCGCGCCCATTCGGGGACGGTCAGGCGCCACGATCCGGCGGTCGCCTCGGACGCGGGCAGATAGCCGGGAAGGCTTCCCGCGTGCGCGTCTTCGAGGGCGCGGCGCCGCGCCGCGAGCAAGGCCCGGCGGCGGGGCTCGAAGGCGCGGTGCAGCGGGCGGAAGAAATCCAGGAGCTCCGCGGAGGGCGTGTCCGGCATTCGGGTCTCCATGATGTCTGTCATAGTCGGGGCCCTCCTAAGGTAAGAAACATGGCTCTTCCGGTCAATGACGAGTTTGTGAACAATCGTCGTTATTTTTTTGACCACCCTCCCCCCTTGCGAAAACCGGGAAGTCCCGTTACACTCCTATCCCGAGCCGACTCAGCGGCTCGGACCGGAGGAACCCTGCATGAAAAAGAAGGTCCAGCGCGCCGCCGCCCAGAAGGCGGCCCCCCGTAAGGTCAAGAAATCTCCCGTGCGCCGCCTCGTCCTGAAGGCCGCGCCCGCCGAAGCGATGACCCCTGACGAGGTCTCCCATCTCGAGACTCTGGTCAAACGCTTTGAGGACAGCGAAAAGGCCTGGCAGCGCATGACGGCCCCCATCGACGACGCCGATCCATGGACGCAGGTCGAGGAGCACATGCTCGAGCGCCGCGACGGCGACTCGGACAGACGCTGGAAGTTCTTCTCCAAGTAGGCGCTCCGCCGCGCGCCCAAGCACCCCGCCCCCCTCTTCGATTCATCGAAGAGGGGGGCGGGCCCTTTTTCCTATAATAATGACGATGAAAGCCTCCTCCCGGCGGACGAACATGCTGATCGTGATCGCGCTGCTCATGATTGCGGTCGCCTTCGCCGCCTATTCGGTCATCATGATGAGCTGGTTCAAGGCGCCGCCGCGCGCCGGCGCCGCGGCCGGCTTCTCCGCCGCGTCACGGGCCGAGGCCGAGGAGCGCCTGGCCGCCGCCCGCAAGGAGTTCCGCGCCCGGCTGCTCGACCCGCGCGCCCATCTGCGCCTGTCGGACGCGCTGTGGAAGGCCGGGCGCCCGGTCGATTCCTTCTACGTGACGTACGCCGCCCGCCAGCTGTTCAGCGAGGACGCCTTCGCGCGCGCTCACGCCGAGGTCGTCCTCGGCGCGGGCGGCCCCGCCGATGCGATGCGCCGCCGGCTCGAGAGCGTGCGCGACGCGGCCGCCGCCGTCCCGATCCACGCCGAGATCGCCCGAGAGCACCCCGACACCCCCGAAGGCCGCATGTCGCTCGACATGCTGTCGCGCATCGCCGCTGGAGACGAGAGCTCCGCGGGCGGAGAGGCGGCCCAGCTCGCCCGCGCCGCTCTCGAGGAGATCCACCACGACGACCCCAAGCACCCCGGCAAGCTCGCCGCGCTCGGCATGGCGTTCTTCGCGCGCGGGGATTTCGCCCTCGCCCACGCCGTCGCCTCGGAGGCGCTCGCCAAGGACCCGGACCAGGCGGGCGCGGCGCAGATCCTGGGCGCCCTCGCGCTCCAGCAGAAGGACATGGACGGCGCGCTGCGCTGGCTCTCCGCGTCCTGGGACCGGAACCCGGACGACCTGTACAGCGCCTCGAAGCTCGCCCAGATCTACGACAAACGCCGCGCCGACGCGGAGAGCGCGCTCCCGTTCTACCTGGCCCTTTACCGCCAGAACCCCGATTTCGCCGACGGCGGGGAGCCCGTGGAGCGCCGCATCCGGGAGACGCTGGACGCGCGCCGCGAGTCGCTGCTCAAGCTCGCGCCCGTCGAGGGCCTCGGCGCCCGCTTCGCCCTCGACGACGCGTCCCTGCGCGCGGAGGCGTGCCTGCGCGCCGCCGCGTTCAAGGACCCGCGCTGGGTCGACCGCCTGAGCGAGCTCCTCGACGACGACGCCGAGATCGTGCGCCGCAACGCCGATTACGCCCTGTTCGAGATCGGCAAAAAGGACCTCGAGGCGGTCCGCCTGCGCCGCGACCTGTGGCTGGCCAGCGACAAGCCCCTCGTGCGCATCCGCGCGCTGAACCTGTTCGCCGACCTCGAGGGCAAGAACGCCCTGCCCGCGCTGGCCACCGCCCTGCGCGACCCGAACCCCGCCGTCCGCGCCTTCGCCAAGGTGATGGTCCTCGACCACTACTTCGACGGGCTGCCGGAGGCCTCCAAGCTCCGCGCCAAGTATCTCGCCGAGGAACGCGACCCCGAGGCCCTGTCTTTGCTGGCGCGCTTCCCCGCGAAATGACCTTCGTCGACACACACGCTCACCTGGGCGACGCCCAGTTCGACGCCGACCGGGACGCCGTCTTCGCGCGCGCCGCCGCGGCGGGCGTCGCCCGCATCGTCGAGATCGCGGACCATCCCGACGAGTGGCCCCGCGCCGTCGCCATCGCGCGCGCGCGGCCCGGCGTCGCGCGCTGCACCTTGGGGCTCCATCCTTATTACGCCGGCCTCTACGACGCCGCCTTCCTCCCGCGCCTGCGCGCCGCGCTCGACGCGACGCCGGAGGCGGTCGCCATCGGCGAGATCGGGCTCGACTACGCGCGGGCCGAGGTGGCGCACGACGTCCAGCGGCGCGCGTTCGAGGACATCGCGGCGGCCGCGAAGGCCTGGGACGTCCCGGTCGTCGTGCACTGCCGCGACGCCTTCCCCGACCTCATTCCCATCCTCGCCAAGGTCTACGGCGGCCGGCCGGCCGGCCGGTTCTGGGGCGTCATCCACTGCTTCACCGGGACGCCCGAGGACGCGGCGGCGTGCACGGCCCTCGGCTTCGCGCTCGGCGCCGACGGCCCGGTGACCTACAAGAAGAACGACGCCCTGCGCGAGGCCTTCCGCCGCGCGGGCCCGGACGCGACGGTGCTCGAGACCGATTCCCCCTACCTCCCGCCGCAGAGCAGCCGCGGCAAGCGCAACGAGCCCGCGGCCGTCCTGGAGATCGCGGCCAAGCTCGCCGAGGTCTGGGGCGTCCCTCTCGACGAGGCCGGCCGGCGCACGAGCGCCGCGGCCTCCGCGCTGTACCGCTGGCCGTGATCCGTCCGCTCTCCGAAGGCGAGCTCCCCGAGGCGGCCGCGCTCGCCGCGGCCGCCTTCCGCGAGGACCCGGGCTTCGTCCACATCCTGCCCGACGACGCGCTGCGCCGCCGGCGCCTGCCCTCGCTGTTCGCGGCGATGCTGCGCGTCGACGCCCTGGCCGGCGGGCGGGTGTCCGGGGCCTTCGACGACGGCGCCCTGATCGGCCTGTCCTCGATCATCCCGGCGGGCATCGCGAACCCGGACCTCCCGGACTGGATCAAGCACCTCCCGGAGCTGGCCTGGTTCCTCGGCGAGCCGGCGGCGCTGCTGCGCGCGCTCGGCCTGGTCCACGCGATCGAGGAGCGCCGCACGAAGGAATCGGATTATCTCCACCTTCTCGCCGTCCACCCCGCGACCCAGGGGCGGGGCGTCGGCGCCGCGCTCCTCAACGCCGCGCCGAAGTCCCTTTACCTCGAGACCTTCGAGGAGCGGAACGCCTCCTGGTACGAGGAGCGCGGCTTCCGGAGGATCGCCGAGGTGCGTTCGCCGGTGCGGCCCTCGTTCTGGGCCCTGCGGCGCGGCTAGACGTTCGAGATGAAGACGTTCTTGACCTCGGAGTAGAGGTCGAGCGCCTTCAGGCCGAGCTCGCGCCCGAGGCCGGAGCCCTTGTAGCCGCCGAACGGGGCCTCGAGGTGGACGCTCGAGCTCGTGTTCACCGAGATCACGCCGCTCTGCACCGCGCGGGACACGCGCAGGACCCGGCCGACGTCGCGCGTCCAGAGGGAGGCCGACAGGCCGTACGCGGAGTCGTTGGCGAGCGCGACGGCCTCCGCCTCGTCCTTGAAGGGGATCACGGCGAGCACCGGCCCGAAGATCTCCTCGCGGACGATCCTCATCTCGGCGTCGGCGCCGGCGAACACGGCGGGCGTCAGGTAATGCCCTTTCGCGGGGACGCCTTTGGGCCGGACGCCGCCGCACAGGAGCTTGGCGCCCTGGGCCTTGCCGGAAGCGATGAAGGCGGCGATCTTCGCGTGCTGCTGCGCGGAGATGATCGGCCCGATCTGGGTCCCTTTCTTCTCGGGATGGCCGACGACGAACTTCTTCGTCCGCGCGACGAGCGCGGCGACGAGCTTGTCGTGGATCTTGCGGTGGACGAGGACGCGGGAGCGGGCGCAGCAGTCCTGGCCGGCGTTATAGAAGACCGACCAGACCGACTTCTCGACGCACAGGTCGAGGTCCGCGTCGTCGAAGACGATGTTGGGAGACTTCCCCCCCAGCTCGAGCGACACGCGCTTGATGCCGTCGGCCGCCGCCTTCATGATGCCGGTGCCGGTCGCCGTCGAGCCGGTGAAGGAGATCTTGCGCACGAGGGGATGGCGCACGAGCGCGTCGCCGCAGCCCGGCCCGGGGCCGGGGACGACGTTGATCACGCCCTCGGGCAGGCCCGCCTCGGCGGCGAGCTCGGCGAGCGCGAGCGCCGTGAGCGGGGTCTCGGGCGAGGGCTTCAGGACGACGGTGTTGCCGCAGGCCAGCGCGGGGCCCAGCTTCCACGCCGCGATGACGAGCGGGAAGTTCCACGGCACGATGAGGCCGCATACGCCGACCGGCTCGCGCAAGGTGTAGTCGAGGCCGGCTCCGGCGACCGGGATGGTCTCGCCGAAGTGCTTGTTCGCCGCGCCGCCGTAGTACTCGAAGGTGTCGGCGGCCAGGCCCATCTCGTCCTTGGCGTCGCCGAGCGGCTTGCCCGCGGTCCGGCACTCGAGCAGGGCCAGCGCGTCCAGGTTGTCGCGGATGAGCCCCGCGATCTTGAGGAGGATCTTGCCGCGCTCGCGCGCATGCAATCTCGACCATGCTCCGCCCGCGGCCTTGGCCGCGGCGTTCACGGCGGCGTCGATGTCCTGCGGCCCGCCCTCCGAGACGCGCGCGACGAGCGCGCCGTCGGCGGGGTTCAGGACGGGATAGACGCGGCCCGACTTCGCGGGGACGAAGCGCCCATCGATGAACAGCCGGGTCTGCATCTTAAAAATAATTGGACGTGATGCCGCCGTCGACGACCATGGCCGCGCCGTTGGTCCACTTCGACTCGTCGGAGGCGAGGTACAGGGCCATGTTGACGATGTCCTCGGACTTGCCGAAGCGCCCCATCGGGATGCGATTGAGCCGCTTGGCCTTCTCGGCGGGCTCCTTGAAGAGCCACGCGGTGAGCAGAGGCGTCTCGATCGGCCCCGGGCAGATGGCGTTGGTGCGGATGCCCTTGGGGCCGTACTGCACGGCGAGCGACTTGGAGAGGGCGAGGACGGCGCCTTTGGACGCCGTGTAGGCGTCCTGCGGCACGGTGCAGCCGACCAAGGCGACGAAGCTCGCCACGTTGATGATCGAGCCGCCGCCGGCGGCCAGCAGCTCGGGGATGCCGTGCTTGCAGACCAGATACACGCCTTTGACGTTGACGGCCAGAACGGTGTCCCAGACCTTCTCTTCCGTGTTCGTAACGGAGTTGTCGTCGTTGGGGAAGATGCCCGCGTTGTTGTACAGCACGTCGAGCTTGCCGTAGGCCTTCACGGCGGCCGCGACTCCGGCCTTCACCTCGTCTTCCTTGGCGACGTTCATCGCGACCGCGATCGCCTTGCCCCCGGCGGCCTGCGCGGTCTGCACGACGCGCTGGGCGGCCTCGAGGTTCATGTCGCAGGCGACGACCTTCGCCCCTTCGCGGGCGAAGCGGACCGTCGCCTCGGCGCCCATGCCGGAGCCGGCGCCGGTGATGAGGACGACCTTGCCCTCCAGACGCCCGGCGCTCATGAGATGACGAGGAAGCCGGCCTTCTTGACGGCTTCGCGCAGGCGGGTCTTGCCGAGGTCGGTGTCGAGCCCCCGGTCGGTGGTCACGGTCAGGTTGCGGACGACGCGGCCGCGGCCGCGCAGCTTCCCGACGAGAGTGGAGATGTCCTTGGCGGCGGCGCGGACGTTGGTGACGCCTTCCTTGGCGAACCAGCGGATGGTGACGGTGCCGCTCTTGCGGCTGGGCATCAGCTTGAGGGTCAGGGCGGTCTCGGTGACGAACAGGTCACCGACCTCTTCCTGCGAATTCGTATCGATCATGCGAGTCTCCTTCTCGGCGAGAGCGTCAGAGTACCAATTTGTCAGCGGGCGAGGGAAGGCTGGATGAGCCAGCCCTTCTCCTTGGCCTTGGCCTCGAGGTCCTTGTCGCCGGACAGGACGATCCGCACCCCGTCCCCGTAGGACATCAGGTCGAGGTCGGCCGCGTCCCGCCCCAAGGCGAGGTCCGGAGGCCGCCCCACCGACGCCTTGACGATCTCCGCCTTGCCGCTGCGCGTCGGGACCGGCTTGAGGACGGACGCGGAGAGCCGGTTGCCGTCGGGGGCGGCGCGCACCCCCGCGACGCGGCTCGGATCGATGCCGTAGTCCCCCGCGGAGGCGACCAGCACCGGCTGGGGAAGGTCATCGACGACCCAGACGTCCACCCCGGCCTCGCGGAGCTTGAGGGCGAGGTCGCGCATCTCCGGGATCAGCCTCAAGCCGCGGCGCACGCGCAGGGGCTCCTGGTCGGCGGGCTCGGACCGGACGAGGTCGATTCCCCCGGGGCGGGACTTCTCCTCGGCGAGGACCTGACGGGAATAGTCCACGGCCTCGTCCTCCCGCCAGCCGGCCCACACGCGCATCAGGTACTGGCGGCACTCGCGGCGGCCGACCTCGCGGCAGAGGCCGATGTAGCTCCCGAGCACGGCCTTGCGGTAGACGTGGTAGTCAGGCTGCGAGTGCCACACCGCGCTCGACAGGGAGATGAAGTGGTTGTAGGCGGCGCGCGCCGGCTGGCGGCCGTAGCCGACCGGCATGATCTCCCACCACGGGTCGTCGAAGCGGAAATCGACGCTCGTCGCCAGGTGAAGGAAGACGAGCTCGGCGGGGTCGCCGACGACCAGCGCGTCGCTCCACGGGAGCACGGCGACCGGAGGCTTGGCCGGGTCGTAGCCCGGCGCGCCCTTCCAGCGCTCCGCGAGGAACTTGTCGATGGCCGCGCGGACCTCGGGCTTCCAGCGGCCGCCCATCAGGCGCGGGACGACCGGCGCGGTGGAGACCGCGGGCTCCTCGACGACGGCCGGACGCTTGGGCATCTTGCGGAAGTTCTTCGTCCGGCGCGCCTCGGCGGGCGCCGCCGCGAGCAGGAGGAGCGCGAGAAAAAAGGCGATTCCCGTCAAATTTTTTCTCATCGTCGTCGAGCAATGTTATAAAATAAACGGTCGTTCATTCTTCGTCGGAGGATCACCAAGCCCAACATGGCGAACATCAAGAAGTCGGACCTGCTTAAGGAAGAGATCGAGCACATCGACATCACCAAGCACGACATGCGTCCTCTCGTCGAAGCCTATTCGAAGATGTCCTTCTCCGCCCGCGACCTCGCGCGCGCGAGCAACATCTACGACAAGATGCTCGCCGACAAGGAATGCGGGGTGATCCTCTGCCTGGCCGGTTCCTTGTTCTCCGCCGGGC
>Ga0255338_1003025_pt1 | contig 21743 bp, 22 predicted proteins | sample MeOH1_35cm_T4_19_FD_203715 | JGI IMG/M metagenome (GOLD analysis project Ga0255338, IMG submission 203715) | Sandy soil microbial communities from University of British Columbia, Vancouver, Canada - MeOH1_35cm_T4_195 | ecosystem: Engineered > Artificial ecosystem > Sand microcosm > Unclassified ...
GGGCCCAGAGCCTGGGCCCGAACTCGGACGGTCCGATGGACATCACCGCCGACGAGCTCGAGGTGCAGAACAAGGCCTGCGTCTCGGTGTGGAAGGGCAAGGCCGAGGCCCTGCAAGGCCAGGCCCGCCTGCGCGCCGACGTGCTGCGCGCGTTCTTCCAGACCCAGCCCGGCTCGGCGTCCGGCGCGGCGGGCACCGGCGCCTGCGGAGACCTGATCCGCATCGAGGCCGAAGGTTCGGTCTACTACGTCACCAGCAAGGACCAGCGGGTCCGTGGAGACGCCGGGACCTATGACGCCTCGGCCGAGACGGTGACCATGACCGGCGACGTGGTCGCGGTGCAGGGCCAGAACGTGCTGCGCGGCAGCCGGATGGTGTTCAACACCAAGACCGGCGAGGGCCGCATGATGGGCTCCGCCACCGGCCGCAACCAGGCCGCCCGCCCGCGCGGGGTGTTCTACCCCTCGAAAAAGCAAGCGGACGCCGCCAAGTGAACGCCCCGCAGCGGGTCCAGGCCAAGGGCGCGATCCCCACCGAAGGGCTGGTCGTCGACAATATCGGCAAGTCGTTCCGCGGCCGCGCGGTGGTGAAGGGCGTCAGCCTGCGGCTCTGCCGCGGCGAGGTCGCTGGCCTGCTGGGTCCCAACGGCGCCGGCAAGACCACGACCTTCTACATGATCACCGGCCTGATCCCGGCCGACTACGGCGCGATCTACCTGGACGGCGAGAACATCACCGCCCAGCCGATGTACCAGCGCGCCCGGATGGGCGTGGGCTACCTGCCGCAGGAGACCTCGATCTTCCGGGGCATGAGCGTCTGGGAAAATGTCATGGCCGTGGTCGAGTTGCGCCAGCGCGACCAGCGCCAGGCCAAGGCCACCGTGACCCAGCTCCTGGAGGAGCTGCATATCGAGCATCTTCGGAATGCGCCCGCCGTTTCGCTGTCCGGCGGTGAGCGCCGCCGGGTCGAGATCGCCCGCGCGCTGGCCTCCGATCCGTCCTTCATGCTGCTGGACGAACCCTTCGCCGGCATCGACCCGCTGGCCATCGCCGACATCCGGCAGGTGATCACCTACCTGAAGCAGCGCGGCATCGGCATCCTGATCACCGACCACAACGTCCGCGAGACCCTCGACATTATCGACCGCGCCTCGATCATCCACGCGGGCGAAGTGCTGTTCGAAGGCAGCCCCGACGAGATCGTCGACGACCCGGAAGTGCGCCGGGTCTACCTCGGCGACCGGTTCACCTGACCCTTTGCTCGTCATGGCCGGGCTTGTCCCGGCCACCCAGAAACGCAGGCGGCGCTGGCGATTTGCGGCGGCGCGGCCGCGACCATTCATATTGATCAGCGCGTCTGGATCCCCGGGACAAGCCCGGGGATGACGAGACGTGGGGTGGCGCCTACCCGATCAGCTTCTCCATCTCGTCCAGGGTCCGCGAGAACTTGCCCAGCATGGCGCGGTAGGGCTCGGTGCTGGTCATGTCGACCCCGGCCTTCTTCAGCACGTCGACCGGATAGTCCGAGCCGCCGGCCTTCAGCACGCCGAGATAGGCGTCCCGCTCGGCCGCCTTGCCCCCCAGGATGCGTTCCGCGAAGGCCGAGGCGGCGGTGACCGAGGTGGCGTACTGGTAGACGTAGAAGTCCCGGAAGAAGTGCGCCGGAAGCGCCCATTCCAGGCCGTACACCGGCTCGATGGTCACCTTGGGTCCGTGGTAGCGCTTCAGGAGGTCGAGGTAGATGGCGCTGAGCCGCTTGCCCGACAGCGCCTGGCCCTTCTCGGCGGTCTCATGGATCGCCAGCTCGAACTCCGCGAACATGGTCTGGCGGTAGAAGGTCGAGCGCATCGTCTCGCAGACCCGGTCCAGGTAGAACAGCCGCTCGTCCCGCCCCTTGGCGCCCTTCAGCATGTGGGCGACCAGCAGCTGTTCGTTGACCGTCGAGGCCACCTCCGCGGTGAAGGTCGGGTAGTTCGACAGCTCGAACGGCTGGGCCCTCTGGGCGAGCAGGGTGTGCATGGCGTGGCCCCACTCGTGGGCGTAGGTCGACAGCCCCTCGTAGTCGCCGGTGTGGTTCAGCAGCATGTAGGGGTGGACGTCGTAGGCGGCGCCGAAGACGTAGGCGCCGGCGGCCTTCCCTTTCTGCGGATAGACGTGGACCCAGGGCGAGGCGGTGGCCTTGGCGAACTCCGCGCCATACTCCGGACCCAGCGGCTTCATGGCCTCCAGCGAGAGCTTGCGCGTGGTGGGCAGGTCGAACTTGGCGTCCAGCTTGGTCACCGGCGGGTAGATGTCCCAGTAGGCCATGTCCGGCAGGCCCAGCAGCCGCCGGCGCACCTCGAAATAGCGGTGCAGGATCGGCAGGCCGCGGTTCGCCTCGGTGATCAGGGTCCGGTAGACGGCCTCGGGGATGTTCGGTCCGTCCACCGAGGCGGCCAGGCTCGAGGGGTACTTGCGCGCCCTGGCCGTGAAAATGTCCCCCTGCACCTTGGCGGCCAGCGTCGCGCCCAGGCTGGACTCATAGGTCTTGAACGCCCCGAAGAAGGCGTCGAACACCGCCTTGCGCTCGGTCCGGTCGCGAGCGTTGCGGGCGGAGGTGTATCCCTGGCTGTCCAGCCGCACCGGCTTGCCCTCGACTTGGACCGTGGGCCACGGGATGTCGGAAAGCACCAGCTGGTTGCGGATCTGCTGCGGGCCGGCCAGCGCGGGGCCCGTGGAGGCCAGCAAGGCTTCGCCGGCGTCGTCCAGGGTGTGCGGCGCTTGGCGCAGGGTGTTTTCGAACCCGAAGCGGAACTTGCCCAGCGCCGGATCCGAGGCGATGAACGCGTTGATCTTGTCCGCGCCGACCGCCAGCACCTCCGGGCTGACCCACGCGGCCGCCTCGGTCGCCTTGGACAAGAGCTGCTGGGCCATCAGGCGGCGTTCCTGATTGGCTGCGATCTGGAGGTCTTCGTCCCCTTTGAGCGTGGCGTAGACGAACAGGCGCAGCACGCGCTTGGTCAACGCCGAGATCGTTTCCGAGGCTTGGCGCAGGGTCGCCGCGCTCTCGCCGAGACGGCCCTTGAACGCGAGAACCTTCGGAAGATCGGCCTCCACCGCCTGGCGTTCGGTCTCCCACGCCGCGTCGGACGGATAGAGATGGGTCAGGTCCCAGGTCGTGGGAAGCGCGGCCTCGGCCGCGAAGGCCAGGCCCGGTCCGGCGGCGGCCGCGGCAGCCAACAGCAGCGCCTGGCGGCGGCTGAGATCGATCATGGTCGGTAACTCCCCCGGGATATGTGACGCCACGCTAGGCACTACCGAGTCCCGCGCCAAATTACCGAAGTTTCACTCGGCCGCGGCCTTGGCGCGCTCCTGGGCCTGCCAGGCCTGCCATTGTTCCTGCTGTCGGCGTCGCCAGCGGGCGCGCAGGGAGGCCGGCCGGTCGGGATAGCGATCCTCGGTGAATTCGGCGCCCGAGACCCGGTCGGTGCGGAAGCTGCGGAAATCCTGGCGCATCTCGCACCAGGCCATCACCAGCCGGGTGGTCTCGAAGTAGCCGATGGCGAACGGCCAAACCGTGCGCCCCGTCTCGCGCTCCCGTTCGTCGCGGTAGGTCAGCACGATCTTGCACCCCGCCCGGATCGCCTGACGGACGCCCGCCATGTCGATGTTGTCGGGGGCGGCGTGACGGCTCGGCGCGGCGCGGGTGGCGGGCTCGACCACCAGCGGGCGCAGGTTCTCGGGGATCACCAGGCCGATCTTGGCGATCAGGTCCTCGGCCGCGCGGCGCAGGGCCGGGTCACCGCGCGCCGCCACCATCTGGGCGCCCAGCACCGCCGCCTCGATCTCGTCGGGCGTCAGCATCAGGGGCGGCAGGTCGAAGCCGTCCTCCAGAATGTATCCGACCCCCGCCTCGCCGCGAATCGGCGCGCGCTGGCCGATCAGATCGGCGATGTCGCGATAGACGGTGCGCTTGGAGGTCTCCAGCTCCTCGGCGATGGCGTCCGCCGTCACCGGCCGTGTGCCGCGGCGCAGGATCTGGATGATCTGGAACAGGCGATCCGCCCTGCGCATGTTCTTGCACCGTTCTGCTGACAGAATGCTGTCAGCAAGGCCCTGTCATCATCCCCCTGTCAACGAGGGAGAGAGCAGATGATCACGCTGTATGGCGCAGGCGAAGGCTTCGGGCTTCCGGAAATCAGCCCGTATGTCACCAAGACCGAGGTGCAGTTCAAGATGGCCGGCCTCACCTATAAGAAGGCCCAGGCGCACCCTCAGGAGTCGCCCAAGGGGCAGGTGCCTTTCATCGACGCGCACGGCGTGCGGATCGCCGACTCCACCTTCATCCGTGGCTATATCGAGCGAACCTACGGCGTCGACTTCGACGAGGGCCTGGACTCGGTGCAGCGCGCCCAGGCCTGGGCCATCGAGCGGATGATGGAGAACCACTTCGCCTGGACCCTGGTCACCGAGCGGTGGCTCGATCGGGAGAATTTCGCCAAGGGCCCAGCTCACTTCTTCGACGGCGCACCCGACGGTGTGCGCGAAATGGTGCTGGACGAGGTGCGCAATAATGTCCGGGCGGTCGGCATCGGACGCCATACCGACCTGGAAGTCGTCGCTCTGGCGGTGCGCTCGCTGGCCGCCGTCTCGACGCTCCTGGGCGACAAGCCCTACCTGTTCGGCTCGCGGCCGTGCGGCGCCGACGCCACGGTCTTCGGGATGCTGGCGGCGATCCTTACGCCCTTCTTCACGGGGGAAATCCGCCGTCGCGCCGAGGGGTTCGGCAACCTTGTCGCCTACGTCGACCGCCTGATGGCGCAGTTCTATCCGGAGTTCGAATGGGACCTGGAGGCAAGCGTCCGCACGCCCGTCGCAGCTTAATGCGCGGCCGTTAACCAGTCAGTGGGGACTGCCCCCTAGCTTGTGAAGCAAGAAACAGGCCAGGGGGCACTTCGTGGCGCTAAGCGCACGTCTTGAGATGCGGCAAGGGCAGGGGCTGGTGATCACGCCCCAGCTGCAGCAGGCTATCAAGCTGCTGCAGATGTCGAATCTCGAGCTCGAGGTCTTCGTGGAGGCCGAGCTGGAGCGCAATCCGCTGCTGGCCCGCGACGAGCGCGACAACGAGGTCGACGACGGCCCCAACGATGAGGCGCCGGCGCCGGCCGAGCATGCCGCGGACGCCGAGGCGCGGGCCGATCTGGACACCACCCACGACGAAGCTTCGCCCGGCGAGCGCGCCACCGGCGATGCGCCCGAAGTGGCGGACGTCGGAGGGGCCGTCGACTGGTCGCGCGCCGGCAGCGGCGGCAGCTTCGACCACGACGGCGAAGGCTTCGAGGGTGCGCTGACCCGCGACAAGACCCTCACCGAACATCTTCATGACCAGCTCTCCGCCTCCGGGCTGACGCCCGTCGAGGGCGTGGTCGCCGGCGTCCTGATCGACGCCGTGGACGAGGCCGGATACCTGCGCGCCGAGGTGGACGAGATCGCCGAGCGCCTGGGCTGTGCGGCGACGCTGGTCGAGAAGGTGCTGGCCGTCATCCAGGGCTTCGACCCGGTGGGCGTGGCCGCCCGCGACGTGCGTGAATGCCTGATGATCCAGCTCAAGGATCAGAACCGCTACGACCCGGCGATCGGCGCCCTGCTGGACAACCTGCCGCTGCTGGCCAAGCGCGACCTGTCGGCGCTCAAGAAGATCTGCGGCGTCGACGACGAGGACCTGCGCGAGATGATCGCGGAGATCCGCGGGCTCACGCCCCGCCCCGGCGCCGCGTTCGCGGGCGGCGAGGCGGCGACGCCGGTGGCGCCGGACGTCTTCGTGCGCGAGGGGTCGGGCGGCCTCTGGAACGTGGAGCTGAACTCCGACACCCTGCCGCGGCTGTTACTGGACCAGCGCTATCACGCCCGCGTCTCCGGCCAGTCGAAGACCGACCAGGAGAAGACCTTCGTCTCGGACTGCCTGGCCCAGGCCAACTGGCTGATGAAGAGCCTGGACCAGCGGGCCCGGACGATCCTGAAGGTCTCGTCCGAGATCGTGCGCCAGCAGGACGCCTTCCTGGCCTATGGCGTGCAGCACCTGCGCCCGCTGAACCTGAAGACCGTCGCCGAGGCGATCGGCATGCACGAGTCCACCGTCAGCCGGGTGACCTCCAGCAAGTACATGTCCACCCCGCGCGGACTGTTCGAGATGAAGTTCTTCTTCACCTCCTCCATCGCGTCCTCGGAGGGCGGCGAGGCCCACTCGGCCGAGAGCGTCCGCGACAAGATCCGCAAGCTCATCGAGACCGAGTCCAAGGAGGCCGACGTGCACTCCGACGACCGGATCGTCGAGATCCTCAAGACCGCCGGCGTCGATATCGCCCGGCGCACCGTCGCCAAATACCGCGAAGCGATGCGTATTCCTTCATCCGTCGACCGCCGTCGGATGCTAAAGGAACCTGCGTAGGGCGATTTCGCTTTCCGGGTCTTGGCGTCGCCACACGGACACGCCAGATGGATGGCAGATGTCCGAGACAGTCGAGACGGCCGAACCTCCCGCGAACGAGCTTCCGCTCTCCGCCGTGCTGCTCGACATCGCCGAACACGACGAAGCGCGCATCTCCATCGAAGAGCTGATGCAGAAGTTCGGCGGCCGGGCGCTCGGCGCCCTGCTCTTCATTTTCGGCCTGGCCTGCACCCTGCCGCTGCCGCCCGGCGCGACCACCATCTTCGGCTTCCCCCTGCTGCTGCTGGGACCCCAGCTGATGTTCGGCGGCGGCGTGCCCTGGCTGCCCGAGCGGGTGAAGAGCCGGACGATCGCCACCGCCGACCTGAAGAAGGCTCTGCCCAGGGCGATCCCCTGGCTGCAGAAGGTGGAGGCCGTGTCCAAGCCGCGGCTGGTGTTCCTGTTCGGACGCACGGGCGAGCGGCTGATCGGCCTGGTCTGTACGGTCCTGGCGTTCGTGCTGATCCTGCCGATCCCGCTGGGCAACATCCTGCCGGCGCTGGCCGTCGCGGTGCTGTCGTTCTCGCTGATCCAGCGGGACGGCCTGATCGCGCTCCTGGGCTATGTCCTGGCCATCACCAGCGCGTCCGTCCTGGTCCTCGCCGCTCACATTATCGTCAGGACCTTCGAGCATATGTGGGCGGTCATTTCAGCGGCTTGACACCTTCCGCCTCCAGGCGCGTTCATCTTCACATGCAAGTCCAAGTCACCGGCAAGCACGTCGATGTCGGCGAAGCTCTGCGCTCGCGAGTCGCCGACGAACTCTCCACCAGCATTGCGAAGTATTTTGATCGCGACGGCGGCGGCGCCGACGTGGTCGTCAGTCGAGAGGGAAGCGCCTTCAAGGTCGATTGCGCCGTCACCCTGGCCTCCGGCCAGCAGCTCACCACCCAGGGGGTCGGGGGCGACGCCCACTTGGCCTTCGACGCGGCCATGGACAAGATGTCCAAGCGCATCCGCCGCTACAAGAACCGCCTGAAGGACCATCATCCCCAGGCGGTGGCGGCGAAGCTGGCCGAAAACGCCGCCTACTTCGTCATCGCCTCGACCGATCCCGACGAGGAAGAGGACGATGGGGCGGAATCCCAGACCTTCGGCGAGCCGATGATCATCGCCGAGACGGAACGACCCATCCGTTCGATGACCGTTTCCATGGCGGTCCTCGATCTGGACCTGACCGAAGCTCAAACAATCGTGTTCCGAAACGCCGCGCATGGCGGACTTTCGGTGGTATATCGCCGCCCCGATGGAAACATCGGGTGGATTGATCCGGAACGGACCAAGAGCCGTAATGGATCTGACGGGGATGGGGCGGTTCCGGCCCACTGATTGCTGGAGGCCACGAGGGCCCGCCTTCCCCGGCGGGTCCGCGCGGATTGGGGTTAGTTCTTCACGACCATGAACATCGGTGAATTGCTGGATCGCACGGCGATCTCCGCGCGGGTGAGCGCGGCCAACAAAAAGAAGGCCCTGGCCGTGATCGCCGAGATCGCCGCCCGGAACTTCGGCCTCGAGCCGGGGAACGTGCTGGATGCTCTGGCTGAGCGCGAGGCCGCCGGCTCCACGGGCGTAGGCCACGGTGTGGCCGTACCCCATGCCCGGCTGGAAGGCCTGGAGCGCATGCGCGGCATCTTCGTGCGCCTGGAGCAGCCGGTGGAATTCGAGTCGGTGGACGAACAGCCGGTCGACCTGCTGTTCGCCCTGTTCGCGCCCAAGAACGCGGGCGCCGAGCACCTGCGCGCCCTGGCCCGCGTCTCGCGACTGCTACGCCAAGCCGAACTTCGCGAACAGCTGCGCAAGGCCCGCAGCGCCGACGCCGTCCACGCCCTTCTGGTGCAGGACGTCTCCGCCCGCCCCGCGGCCTGAGCGCGCGCGTGAAAAAGGCCGGCTTCGCAGCCGGCCCCTTCCTCGATGGATTGTCTTGTGGGTCCTAGTGGACCGAGACCGGGGCGAGTTCGTGCGCCAGGGCCGCGGCCATCGCGGAATCCTTGTCGGTCAATACGGCCAGCCGTTCGCCGTCGGCGCGGTGCACCGCGTAGAGGGTCTGGTCGGGATCGAGCTCGAAGCTCTGGATCTGCGCCGGCGGTGTGTGCGCGATGATCTCGGACGCCTTGATCGGGCGGACATAGACCAGGTTGGGGGCGCCCAGCGCCGCAAATGCTTCAGTCGTAAGAATCGGCGTCATCATGACCACCTCCGTGAAACTCAACGCTCCGAAAGGCCGCAGGTTCAGCCGACCTTTCTTTTGTCTGGACCCCGGCTCATCCGGCGGTCCCGCTAGTTAGTCTTTGGCGAAGCTCAGCCGGCGGTGCGGATGGGAATCGATTGCACCCGCTTTTCCGGCTCCGGCCTCGCCAGGTCGATGTGGAGCAGGCCGTGCTCCAGGGTCGCGCCGTCCACCACCATCCCGTCGGCCAGGACGAAGCTTCGGACGAAGCCTCGGGCGGCGATGCCTCGATGCAGGAAGGCGTCTTCCGCCTTGCCCGCCGCCTGGCCCTCGCGCTTGCCGATCACCACCAATTGGCGGTCCTCGACGGTCACGCTGAGCTGGTCGGGGGAGAACCCCGCGACGGCCAGACTGATGCGCAGCGCGCCCTCGCCGCGATCCTCCACGTTGTAGGGCGGATAGCTCTCGGCGGCGGCCTTGGCCGCCCGCTCGATGAGGCTTCGAGTGTGCTCGAAGCCGAGCAGGAAGGGGCTGTCGAAGATCAGGCTACGATTCATCTTTGAGTCCTCGCGGGAAGCGACTCTCCGATCGAACCGCCCGGCATCGGCTCGGTTCGACCGGACCAGGCATATGTGGGAACCCGCACGCCGCCGATCAATGACGGGCGGACGGAACCTACCGGACCTCGAAGGCGATGGGTGCGGACTCGAAGAACGACTTGCCGTCCGCCGCGACGACGCGGATCGCCACCGTGTGGGCGCCCCGCCCGACGGTCCCCGCCGGAAGGGTGACCCGGAAGCCGCAGGGCGTTACGGCCTCGGTCTTGAAATAGGCGGCGACGTCGGGCCGCTCGCCCCCATAGGTCGCGCCGTAGGCGACGCCGTCGATGACGATGTCCACCGCCTTGCCGGACGCCTTGCCGACCGGATCGAACGCGAAGCCCGCGAAGGTGGTGGGCTGGCCCCCCTTGATCTTGGCGGGCTTCGCCAGCGGATCGGCGGCTTCGTTGATCAAGTCCAGATAGAACGCGGGGGTCTCGGCGCGCCGGCTCAGTCCTGCGGACGCCGGTGGGGTGAGGGTCGGGGTCCCGGCCGCGGCCGCCGCGGCCGCCGCGGCGGCCCCGGGGCGGGGCTTGGGCCTGTCGCACGCGCTCGCGGCCAGAAGCAGGATCGCGGCAAGCGGCAAGGCGGCTTTCAAGGGTGGAACTCCGGATGGGAGTCGGTGATGCCACAAGCCCTGGGAAGGGAGAAGCTCAAGCCCTGAAATGGAGAAGGCCCGACGGGGTTACCGTCGGGCCTCCATGGTGGAGCTAAGCGGAGTCGAACCGCTGACCTCTTGAATGCCATGGGCCCCGGAGGCCATTTTCGGCCTGTTTCAGGCGATCTCATTTCGTTTCTAACTCATTGTAGGAGTTGAAGAAATGGAGGACTTGGGCAAAACTGGGAACGGGTGAAACCTGGGTACCAATTTTGCCTGTTGGTACCCATGCGGTACCCAGAAAAGGGCCTCCTGCGATGCCGAAACTGACTGAAAAACTGGTCGCCGCACTGGCCCCGGAGGCCGCGGAGTACGTCGTTTGGGACACCGAGGTGACCGGCCTGGGCGTGCGGGTCCGGCCCACCGGCTCAAAAAGCTTCATCCTGGTCTACCGGCGGGGCGGCAAGAAACGGAAGCACACCATGGGTCCGCTGCGGGCGGACTATGGCGTGAAGGAAGCCCGCGACCGCGCCGGCGATCTGCTGCACGGCTTGCGCAGCGGCGTCGACCCACAGGACGCCAAGGCCGAGGAACGCGGGGCGATCAGCGTCTCCGAACTCGCCGACGCCTACCTGGAGGACGGTCCCGCGCTGAAGCCCGAGAAGAAGGCGAGCAGCTGGGACACCGATCGCGGGATCTTCAAGAACCACGTCAAGCCGCTGATCGGCCGGATCCTCGCCCGCGAAGTCACGAAGAACGACGTGGCGATGATGCAGCTCGACATCTCGAAGGGGAAGACCGCCAGGTCCGAGAAGACCGGTCACCGGCGCCGCTCCAACGTGAAGGGCGGCAAGCGAATCGCCTCCATGGCCGTCGTGGTGCTCGCCGCCTGCTACCAGTGGGGGATCGAAACCGGCCGGGTGACCCACAATCCGGCGCGCGGCGTCAAAGGCTTCAAGACGACGCGCCGCGAGCGCTATCTCTCGGAAAGGGAGGTCGCCTGCTTCAGCGAAGCGATCGCCGAGATCGAGCGCGAACAGCCGCACATGGAGGTGATGGCGGACGCCGTGCGGCTGCTGATGCTCACGGGCTGCCGGAAGAGCGAGATCCTGACCCTGGAATGGGCCTGGGTCGACTGGACCAAGAGCTGCCTGCGGCTGCCGGACTCGAAGACCGGCGCCAAGGTCGTTCCGCTCGCCGACGCCGCCGTGACCATCCTGAAGCGCCGCTGGGAGGCGAACCGCCCCGAGCCGGACATGCGCGGGCACAATTCCGGCGAACATCCGGAGCCGAAGCGTCGCTCGCCTTTCGTGCTGCCCGCCATGAAGGGCGACGGCTGCTATGTCGGTCTCGGCCATCACTGGGAAATGGTCCGCGTCCGGGCGAACCAGGTCTCGCGCACGCGGGCGCAGGAGGCCGGCGATCACCCCGATGATGTCGCGCCGCTGACCAATGTCCGCCTGCACGATCTGCGGCACAGTTTCGCCAGCTTTGCCATCGCTGATGGCGCGTCGCTGTTCATGGTCGGCAAGGTGCTCGGCCACAAGCAGTCGCGCACAACGGAAATCTACGCCCACCTGAGCGACGACCCGATCAAGCAGGTTGCGAACCGCACCGCGTCCCGCGTGGCCGCCGCAATGGGCGGATAGGCGGGCGGGCTTCACGAGCCCACGGTGGACCGTGATCATGGGACACAACCGGCCCATTCGCACCCTGTTGGGTCGTCCGAGCGTCTATGCCTCGAGCTGAGGTGGGCGGACCGAACGCGTCCGAGCGGGCCCTCGCGAGCGCCGCGCATGGCGCCGACAACACTTTGGGTAGGGGGAACCCGGATTCGGCGAGCAGCGCGGCGGCCTCGCCGCCACTCAGTCCCGCCGACACGTCCAGCCAGTCCTGCGCGTCCAGCAACGCCGGACCGGGGGCGTGCTGATCCAGACGCTGGGCCGGCTAACCTGCGGGACTTGGCGGGCAGTCGCGTTCGTGCGCGGGCGAAACCGGCGCGACGGGCGCCCCGTTGAACCTATCCGACGATGGCTCAGGGGGCCCCTTGACCGATCCGAACGCCCGGTTGGTTCTCTATGTCGAGGATGATCCCGCAGTCCTCAAACTCGGCGTCGTGGCCCTGGAAGACGCGGGTTCCGGGTTGAGCCCGTCCAATCGGGCGTCGACGCTATTCGTGAGCTCGAGCAGTCCGGCGCGTCTTTCCGCGCGCTGGTGACGGACATCGACCTGCCGGGCGGGCCCAACTGACGACCGTCGAGTCCGAGCGCGACGTATTGCATGAACTTGCAGGCAGAGGCGCGGAACCTCCAAGCTTCGGACACAGCCAAGCTACATCGACGCAAACCGTAGCTATCCAATCGGGCGCTTGAAAGCGTCACGTCTTGCGCGCGAAGCAAGACTTGACGCGGGAACCCCATCTGATCCTGGAGAGAGTCCGCGCACCGTCAGGCGATGACGGCGGGGCGCGCCGCCAAACCGCCGCCGGCCCCAAAGGGGCGGCCACGCCGGCGCACCGCAAGAGCCGCTGTTTGAGCGGCGGGCTGCGCGCGACCGACGGGCGCTGTCCGAACCCGATGGGGGCGTTGCGGGGCAGGCTGTGCAAAAACTCCGGAAGGTCGTCGGGTACGATCACCACGCCGTAGTCAGCACGAGAAGACCCGGCTCGCGGCATCATCAGCTAGGCCTCCAGGGTGCTCGACGACAGGCTGCCAGGAGCACGGGCTCTGAGCGTAAGTGAGCCCGAATGTCGCAGTGCTGGCGGCGTTCGACAGCGCAATGTTAACCGTGCCTTCCCTATTCACCCGTCATCTCGAAGGCCAGAAGCAGGCTTAGGGGCGACGGGTGACTTCGAGATACGAAACCGAGCGCCTCGCGGCCCTGCACGGCTTGGACGTCCTCGACACCCCGCCGGAAGCCATGTTCGACAGTATGACCCGGCTTGCGGCGCTGACGTTTCAGACGCCGATCGCCCTGGTCTCCTTGGTCGACACCGACCGGCAATGGTTCAAGTCCTGCGTGGGCCTGGATGTCCGCGAGACCTCTCGGGACGTGGCCTTCTGTGATCACGCCATTCGGCAGCCGGGCGTCATGGTGGTGCTCGACGCCACGCAAGATTCCCGTTTCGCCGGCAATCCCCTGGTCACCCGGCGAGCTTGGGATCCGATTCTACGCCGGCGCGCCGCTGATGACGTCGTTGGGGCACAGGCTGGGTACGCTGTGCATCATCGACCAGCATCCACGCGCGTCCTTTGACGAAGTCCAGCGCGCCCAACTGGCGGCGATGGCTAACGCGGTCACCGACGCGATGATCATGCGGCGTGACATCTCCAACTTCATATCGCTGGAGCGAGATCGGGCCAAGGATCGCGCTCTCTTGGCGCAAGCCGAAGAGATGGCGGGAGTCGGTCATTGGTCCTGGGATGCAACGACCGACACGACGTTCTGGTCTCCCGCCGTTTACCGCATCCATGGGTATGACCCCGCGCTGCCGCCGCCTGACCTTGCTGGAGTCCTGGCACTATATCATCCTGACGACGCCGCGACCCTGGCCAGCCTCGTCGAACGCGCCGTGTCCCAGGGCGAACCCTACTCGCTGAATGCACGGATCATCCGGCCGGATGGCGAAACCCGGCATGTGTCGGCGCGCGGGACCTGCGATCGCGACGAAACGGGCGCCGTGCGTTCGCTGGTCGGCACCTTCGTCGACGTTACCGACCTTAAGCTCGCGGATGAAAACCTTCGCGCCAATGAGGCGCGCCTCAAGTTCCTGATGGATCAGTCGGCGGACCTGATCATTCGCGTTGAGCCTGGCCGGGGCATCACCTGGGTTTCCCCGAGTTGCCGCCTCTACGGATATGAGCCGGAAGATCTCGTCGGAACCTTTGCTCTCGAGCTCGTCCATCCTGATGATCTGGCGAATGTTGAAGCGGTGCGTGCCGCGCGGTTCGCGGGTCTCCCGGACCCGCCGGGAAGCACCCGTGAACACCGCATCCGCCACAAGGACGGAAGCTGGATCTGTGTTCAGGGCAACCCGACCCTGATCAGGGTCGCGGACGGCCAGGTCCTCGAGATCGTCAACGTCCTGAGGGACGTGACCGTCCAGCGCGAAACCGCACGCGCCCTTGAGGCGGCCCGTGATACGGCCGAGGCGGCCGCTCAGGTGAAGACCGACTTCATGGCCAACATGAGCCATGAGATCCGCACTCCGCTGACCGCGATCCTGGGCTACACGACCCTGCTTTCGGAACGACCGGAGCTACACCTTGAGGCGCGTACTTACGTTTCGCGCCTTGGTAATGCCGGTCAGGCCTTGCTGGCGATCGTCAACGACATTCTTGATTTCTCGAAACTTGAGGCCGGGCAGGTCGTCATTTCGCCGAAGCCAACGCAGCCCTCCAATTTGCTTCGCGAGACGTTGCTGATGTTTGCGCCGCAGGCCGATGCAAAGGGCATCGAACTCGATTTCGCAACCGTTGGCGAACTGCCGGGCGCGTTGCTGGTCGATCCTGACAAGACGCGCCAGATCCTGCTCAATCTGATTGGCAATGCAGTGAAGTTCACCGACCGGGGGCACGTGCGCCTGACGGCCAGCTATGACGCTGCCAACGGCCAGTTCGATGTTTGGGTTGAGGACACCGGCCCGGGCATGACCCAGGAACAGACCCACAAGCTCTTCCAGAGATTCTCGCAGGTCGACGGGTCGTCGACGCGCCGCCATGGTGGAACAGGTTTGGGACTGGCGATCAGCCGTGGCCTCGCCGAAGCTATGGGCGGGGACATCGACGTGGCGAGCGGGCTGGGCCGAGGTTCGACTTTCCATCTCCGGATTGCGGCCGTCGCCGCGGAAGTCGCTGACGATTTCGAAACCACAGAAGCAGCTGGACGCGATGTGCTCGACGGAATTCGCGTGCTTGTCATCGACGACAATCCCATCAACCGCGAACTCGCCCGCGCGATCCTTTCGCCTTTCGGGGCCGAGATAAGCGAGGCGGCGTCGAGCCGCGATGGCCTCGCCATCGCGTCCGAGATGCCAGTCGACGTCATATTGTTGGATATGCGAATGCCAGAAATGGACGGGCCGGAAGTCCTAGCATGCCTGAGGGCTGGCGAAGGCCCCAACCAGTCCGTTCCGGTCCTGGCGTTTACGGCGGAAGCGGAGGAATTCTCGACACATGTCGTCGACGGCTTCGATGGGCTAGTCGCCAAGCCCATGATTCCGGCCGACGCCGTCGCAGCTATCCATGCGGCAATCGTTGGGGACTTCGAGGAGGCGGCTCGTGTTGCACTTTGAACGAGACCGGCCGCGCATCCTGGTGGTGGATGACGACCCCATGGTGCCTGATATCGTGACGACCCGGCTCTCACTGGCCGGGTGCACAACCTACAGCGCCCGCGATGGATTGGCCGCCGTCGAACGGATTCGGGAAGTCAGGCCTGTCGCCATGGTCTTGGACATCAACATGCCCGGGCTCGACGGCTTTGGCGTCCTGAAGCACATGAAGATTACCGGTTCGATCCGGTCGATCGCGACCCTTGAGCTTTGTTGAGGGATCTGCTCGGGACCAGATCAACCTGCTTCCCCCCTGCATCGACGACTATGTTGCTAGTAATGCATTGGCCCGCGTCGTCGATGCGTTCGTCCCCAGCTTGAACCTAGCTGAGCTGGGTTTCGGCCGCGCGCAGCTACGGGCCGTCCTGGATACCATCCAGCCGATATGCTGCGGCTCTACATTGCGGATTCCGGGCTGATCGCGCCCGTCATTCCGAAATGATGCCGCCCACCATTCCGATCTGATGCCGCCCACCGTTCCGATTAATCCCCGCGCGGCATTCCGAGATGATGCCGCCCAGGGCGCGGGCCGTGAGGGTCTTCGTTGGCTCTAGGGTTCCTCCTTTTGGGAGGGGCCGATGCCGACGGAGAGGATCGCCATGCGCCGCGTGCGCGAGATGCTGAGATTGAGCCGGGACGCCGGCCTGGCGACCCGCGAGGTGGCGAGGCGGACCGGGGTGGCGCCCTCGACGCTGCGGGAGATGTTCCGCCGCTTTGAGACGTCCGGGCTGACGTGGCCGTTGCCGCTGGACCTGGCCGACGCCGAACTGGAGGCGCGGCTCTGCGGCGAGGCCGGGACCAAGCAAGGCCACCGCCGGCGCGCCGAGCCGGACTGGGCGGCGCTAAACCGGGAGCTGAGGCGCAAGCACGTCACCCTGCAGATCCTGTGGGACGAGTACATCGAGGGGCATCCGGACGGCTATCGCTACAGCCGGTTCTGCGAGCTCTACCGCAGCTGGGAAGCGCGCCTGCCGGTCAGGCCAGCGTGCTGAGCGGCGAGAACAGCAGGCCCACTCCGAAGCCCTGGACGAACCCGCTGGCCAGGATCGGCCCGGAGGTCATCTCGAGGTTGAAGCCGCCCATCATCCACAGGCCGCAGACGCAGAGGACGAGGCCCAGGAAGAGGCACATGCGGGGGCCCAGACGCGTCATGGCCATCGGCACGAGCAGGAACGAGACCAGCGATCCCAGGCCGCGCGTCACGCTGGCGACCCCGGCCTGCGTGGCCGAGTAGCCCATCAGATTCTGCATGAACGAGGGCAGCAGCGCCGTCGTCGAGAACAGAAGCACGCCCACGAAGAACCCGAACAGGGTAGTGCCGATGAAGTTGCGGTCCTTGGCGAGGTCGCGGTGGAAGAAGGGATGCTTGGCGGTCGCCGTCTGAACGATGAAGACCCATAGGCCCGCCAGCGCGATCGCGGTCTCGACCCAGATCTCCTTCGAGTCGAACCAGTCCCGACCGGGGCCGCGATCGAGCATCGCCTGGAGGCCCACGATGAAGGCGATCAACCCGCCGAAGCCGACGAAGTCGAAGGGCCTGGCCCGCCCTCCCGGGTCGTGGGCCATGAACCGCAGCACCCCCAGCGTCGCCAGGATTCCGATCGGCAGGTTGATATAGAAGACCCAGCGCCAATCGAGCTCCTCGGTGATCCAGCCGCCGAGCGTGGGGCCGGCGATGGGGCCCAGGATCACCGCGGCGCTCCAGATGCTCATCACTCGCGGGATCATGGTCATCGGGAAGATGTCCAGCATGACCGATTGCGAGAGCGGCATCAGCCCCGCGCTCGCCAGCCCCTGCAGGACCCGGAAGGCGACCATCTCGGGCACGTTCCGGGCGAGGCCGCACAGCATGGAGGCGATGGTGAAGCCGATGATCGACCCCAGGAGCATGGTCTTGCAGCCGATCTTCTGCGCCGGCCAGCGGCGTCGCCACCGCGGTCGCCAGGATGTACGAGGTCAGCACCCAGGTGATCTCGTCCTGAGAGGCCGAGAGACTGCCCTGCATGTGCGGCAGCGCCACGTTCGCGATCGTGGAATCGAGCGTGTACATCAGCGTCGCCAGCTCAACACGGCCGGGGCCGCCCCACTGCACGGCCCACCGCGTCCCAGCCGGCGCGGGCTACTCGTGGACACATCTATTCAACCATACCCTACGTTCGGCAAGTGTCGTCGCCCACGCAACGCCGCGAAGGCGACACCGCCGAGCTTGATGACGTGCACATGGTTGGTCATTGATGCTTTTGGGGGGCGACGCGTCGAACATGTCCAGAAGCACAGGCCAGATCGACCTGGCGAAGAACGAAGCCATACTGGACGCCGCTATCGAACTGTTGGTGGAGCGTGGCGTGGAGGCGTCCCTGGAAGACATTGCGCGCCGCGCGGGTGTCGCCAAACAGACCATCTATAACCACTATGGTTCGAAGAACGACGTGGTGCGCGCCCTCGCCGCTCGGCGCGCCGCCTCGATCGCGGCCCCCTTGGCTGGACTGGATGCCGCCCAGCATCCCGAGCGGACCCTCGCTGCGTACGGCGTCGCATTGCTGCAAGCGCTCCTCGCGGCCCGCAGCATCGGCTTCATGCGCTTCGCCATCGGCAGCGCCGCGACGTCGCCCGAACTGGCGCGGGCGATCTATCATTCGGGGATCCGCACGAGTCGAACCAGTCTCGCCGACTACCTCGTCGTCGAGGCCTCGGCAGGACGGCTCAGCATCCCCAATCCCAGTCAGGCCGCAGAGATGTACGCGGGGATGGTGATCGGGAGCCTCCAGTCCGCCCTTCTACTGAACGCTCGCACGGACATCTCCCACGAGGAAATCGAAGCCACCGCCTGCGAGGCTGCGCATCGCTTCATGCGCGCGTTCGCTCCGGACTAGCGCGATCGCAACCCCTCCATCGGCTTTGCACCAGCTCGAAGCTTTCGCTTGCCTCGGCGGCCACCGAGGCGACCTTGAGGTCCGGACAGTGGTGCAAGGTGGCGATCATCAACGGACAGCGGGGGGTGAGCGATAGGCGTTGGTCGGGCAGCCTCACGTCTGGACCTCCCCTACATGCCATGCGAGGCCTCCGAGCCACAGAGTCACAGAGCATCGCGCGAATGTAATATACATTATAGGCTTTACGGCTGAGTGCTCTAGCCTGAGCGAGGATTTCCCCAAGTGCAAAGTGCGGCCGATGTGGGGGCGCGACGGAATGCCATCGCCGCCGCCGCGCTGCGCGTGATGCAGCGTCAGGGCCTTGACGGGCTAAAAGTACGCGCCATCGCAGCAGAGGCCGGCGCGAGCACCGGCGCAATCACGCACCACTTCCCGTTCAAGAGCGACCTCCTCGCGGCGGCTTCAGAACTGTTAGCGAGCCAAGTCCGCGCACGCATCAAACGCGCCGAGGCGGCGCAGCCGGCGCTGGTCGCGATTCAGAGAACGATGCGCTATGCGCTGCCGCTAACCCCCGAGATGCGGGTGCACTGGCGCGTCTGGATCAGCTTCTGGGCTAGGTCAAGCGATGCGGATGTCGCCCGCATTCTCCGCTCTGACTACGCTGACTGGCACGAGCAGCTCACCAAACTCGTAGGCCGCGCGCAGTCTGAAGGCGACGTGGCAGCCTGCGCTGACCCGGCGCTCGTGGCTCGGGGGCTTGCGGCGATGCTGGACGGGGTCGCCATTGGCATGCTTCGGGATGGCAGTCGCCTGGCCACGCGGCCGCGATTGGCTGAATATTCTGCGGCAGACGGGCTAGGGCAGAACATTTCGGACTAGCCGGCCCCATGGAGGGCCCGTCAGCCGGAAAAGAAAAACGGACGCGCCAAAAGGCGCGCCCGAAATGACAGAAAAACTGCCGATGAGAATTCTAGCAATAATTGTATCATACATTATTGTCAAGCATCCATGGTCTGGGGCTTGGCCGAGCGCTGGCGGACGTGGAGCGTGGCGTTGAAGGTGAGGATCAGCCCACGCATGCAGGGGACGAGGGCGAGCGCGGCTTGCCGGCCTGACGCATGCGGTCGTGGGTGGGGCCTTACGGGGTTTGTGCCGGACGCCGCTCAGCGTGGCCATAGAGCACCTGGCGCAGAAGCGCCGTCCGCCCCACGTGGTGCGTGCGCCGCGCATCGGCCGTGGCGATCTCGCTTCGAGCCAGGCCAGATGCAGCTCCACGCCGCGCTTTTTCGAGGGGAAATCGGCTCGTTGGCGGTCCGAGAGCGCTGTCGTAAGATGTCGGTATGGCACATTACATTCGGGCGGCCGAGATTGGAGTCGAGGCAACACTCCTTGGGCGGCGATGGCGCGGGCTGATAGATGATCATCTGCGGGCCAGCGGGCTCACGAACGCCCGCTGGCAGGTGTTGCTGACCCTGTCGAGGGTCGAAGACGGGGTCCACCAACGGGAGCTCGCCGACCAGCTGGCCGTCGGCGGGCCCACGATCGGGCGTCATCTGGAGGAGTTGGAACGCCTGGGCCTCATCGAACGCTATCCCCGGGCAGGCGACCGGCGCGCCCATTGCGTGCGGCTGACCGCTAGGTCGAAGCCGCTGATGGCACGGATCGACGCGATCGTCGCAGCCCTCCAGCGCGATCTGCTCGGAGATCTTTCTGGCGAGGCCCTGGAGACTTGCCTGACCATTCTGAGAATCCTGAACCTCCGCCTGGACCGCGACCAGTCGCGGCCGGGGGAGCTCACAGAAGACTGCGTTCAGACGTGAAGTCCCAACCCGATCCCATGACGCTGAAGTTCCGGTGCCCGCAGGAACTGGACGGACTGCTGCCCCTACCCATCCCGGCGACGCGCGGCCTGCCCGACTGGTTCAAGACCATGCCGCGACAGGCGCTCAACCCGACTGTTTCCATTGAGGACGACACAGTCAAGCGGTGCCCCCCGTTCATAGACGCCATGACCGCCGGATTTCTGATCCCGCTGATTTGTGACGTAAGGGTCGAGAGTGGCGAATTCACCTGGGACAACGACCTCCCGCCGGCCAGAGGCGTGGCGTTCGAGCGCTCGCCAATCGGCTTCCATCCCGCCAGCCAGGTTATCGGCTCGCCGCTGTTCGACCAGGATCGGCTCCTCATCAAATTCCACAACCTCTGGACGATAGAGGTGCCCGCTGGCTATTCGCTGCTTTTCACGCATCCGGCCAATAGATTCGACTTGCCGTTCACCACCCTGACCGGTGTGGTGGACTGCGACCGATACCACGACACCAGGATCCACTTCCCGGCGCACTGGCACAACGCGGCCTTCAACGGCGTGCTGTCGAAGGGCACGCCCGTCGCGCAATGCATCCCGATCAAGCGGGAGGCCTGGACCGCCGAGACAGCAGTCTTTACCGCGGAGGAGGCGATGGCGAACCGCGATTTGAGCGAGCGGATCCGCCGCGAGAAGGGCGTCTACCGCCGCCACTATCGGGTCTGAACGGGATCAATTTGCTGCGCCACCAGGAATGCCGCCGCAGCGCTAGGCCGCAGGAAGAAGCGGCCATGCGAGGCGGTCGCAAGCGCCACGATAGCCAGCGGCGCCAGCCGATCCGCCCTATGCGCCGCGGCGCGCAAGGTGGCTTCTCGGCGCTGCGCGCGCCCATTTCCAACTGACATTTTCCGAGCTCAAGCAGGGTCGCCACGTCTTCAGGCCGCAGGGCAAGCGCGCGCCGAAGGAGATCGGCGGCGGCGGCGTATTCGCCATCCAAGACCATCACCCGGGCCAGTCCGACCGTCGCGTCGTGCCGCTCAGGCGCCGTCGCGAGCACCTGCAGAAACAGACGTCGCGCCACGTCGCGTTCATTGCGTCCAAGGTGGATAAATCCAAGTCCGACACGCAGCCCGACCCCATCAGGCACGAGCGCAAGCCCGCCTTCGAGCACAGCGATGGCCTCGTCGAAGCGGCCGATCTCGCCGAGTTGCTCTCCCAGTTTGAGAAAAGCCAACGGGAACACGGGCCTCCCCATCGTCGCCCGGCGCAACTGCTCCAGCGCCTCGTCGGCTCGACCGGCGGCGTTCAACGCCATGGCCAGTAGGGTTTCAGTCCCCGGCTCTTGGCTGCGCCGCGCCGTTCGCTGCAACAGATCGAGAGCCTCCTGGACCCGGTCCTGCAGCAGAAAGGCTTCGGCCAGAATCTGTGCGGCCATCACATTGCCCCGGTCGGCCTTGAGCACCACAGACGCGAGTCACTCGGCGTCATCGGGGCGTTGCGCTCGCAGCGGGATCACGGCGTGTTCCAACGCCGGATTGACGACATTCGGCCGCTGGGGGCTTGGCGGTGGGCGCTTCGGCATCGATCTCCACGCTAGAACAAGAATGGGCTGGCCGAAGGCTTCAGGAGATGAAGTCCAGAGCGCCGCCAGAATCGGAGCCGTGGCCGAACGCGCCGACTGCGTTGCGGTGGGCGCGCCGGCGCGGTCCGCGCACCGACGTTCAAGGCTCCGCCCCGGCGCCATCAGGATCCTACTGCGGAAGCGCGCCGACGTTATCCAGGGTTGCGTTCCGGGACGTCACAGCGCGCGACCTTGAGTCTCCAAATCCCGCTTTCAGACCGGAGCGAGCCCCAGGCGCATGAGTTGCGCGACCTCGCGCGAATGGTCGTCCGCGCGGCCGCCGC
>Ga0255338_1003026_pt1 | contig 21734 bp, 18 predicted proteins | sample MeOH1_35cm_T4_19_FD_203715 | JGI IMG/M metagenome (GOLD analysis project Ga0255338, IMG submission 203715) | Sandy soil microbial communities from University of British Columbia, Vancouver, Canada - MeOH1_35cm_T4_195 | ecosystem: Engineered > Artificial ecosystem > Sand microcosm > Unclassified ...
CTCCAAGGAAATCGCCCAGGTCGGCTCCATCTCCGCCAACAGCGACTCCAGCATCGGCGAGATCATCGCCAATGCCATGGACAAGGTCGGCAAGGAAGGCGTGATCACCGTGGAAGACGGCAAGTCCCTGCAGAACGAACTCGACGTCGTCGAGGGCATGCAGTTCGACCGCGGCTACCTGTCGCCCTACTTCATCAACAACCCCGAGAAGCAGGCCGCCCTGCTGGACAACCCCTTCGTGCTGCTGTACGACAAGAAAGTCAGCAACATCCGTGACCTGCTGCCCACGCTGGAGCAAGTCGCCAAGGCCGGTCGTCCGTTGCTGATCATTGCCGAAGACGTCGAAGGCGAAGCCCTGGCGACTCTGGTGGTCAACACCATCCGCGGCATCCTGAAGGTCGTGGCTGTCAAGGCCCCGGGCTTCGGCGACCGTCGCAAGGCCATGCTGGAAGACATCGCCATCCTGACCGGTGGCAAGGTGATTGCCGAGGAAGTCGGCCTGTCGCTCGAGAAGGTCACGCTGGCCGACCTCGGCCAGGCCAAGCGCATCGAAGTGGGCAAGGAAAACACCATCATCATCGACGGCAACGGCGCTGCTGCTGACATCGAAGCCCGCGTCAAGCAGATCCGCGTGCAGATCGAAGAAGCCACCTCTGACTACGACCGCGAGAAGCTGCAAGAGCGCGTGGCCAAGCTGGCCGGCGGCGTGGCCGTGATCAAGGTCGGCGCTGCCACCGAAGTCGAAATGAAAGAGAAGAAGGCCCGCGTCGAAGACGCCCTGCACGCCACCCGCGCTGCCGTGGAAGAAGGCATCGTGGCCGGCGGTGGCGTGGCCCTGCTGCGCGCCCGTCAGTCCGCTGGCGAGATCAAGGGTGACAACCATGACCAGGACGCCGGCATCAAGCTGGTGCTCAAGGCCATCGAAGCGCCCCTGCGCGAAATCGTGTTCAACGCCGGCGGCGAGCCGAGCGTGGTGGTGAACGCCGTGCTGGCCGGCAAGGGCAACTACGGCTTCAACGCTGCCAACGACACCTACGGCGACATGATCGAGATGGGCATTCTGGACCCGACCAAGGTGACCCGCACCGCGCTGCAGAACGCCGCTTCCGTGGCTTCGCTGATGCTCACCACCGAGTGCATGGTGGCCGAGGCGCCGAAGGAAGAAGCTGCTGGCATGCCTGGCGGCATGGGCGGCGACATGGGTGGTATGGGCGGCATGGGTGGCATGGGCATGTGATGCTCCTTGCCTGAGGCTGCATGCCGTCGTTGCAAGGGTTTGCCGTAGCGCTGCTACTGTCTTCACCCTTGCGCCTAGGCCTGCAACCTCATGCTGCGTCGATGGGCCTTATCGCTCTCGACACAAAAACAAAAAACCCGCAGTGCGCAAGCGCTGCGGGTTTTTCTTTGTCCCGATAATTCCGCTATTAATTCAGTAGCTGTTGGCGCAATATCAGCAAGGCCCAGTGGCCTATTCGGCTCTTAACTTCTTCAACAGGCCGGTGCTGGACGCATCCAGCCCGTCAACATTGCCGCTGTCCAAGCGTTGCTCCATGTCCTTGGCCAGCACCTTGCCCAGTTCCACACCCCACTGGTCGAAACTGTTGATGCCCCAGAGTGAACCGGTCACAAAAACGCGGTGCTCCTGCAACGCGATGATGGCCCCCAGGCTGGCCGGTGTTAGTTCGTCCAGCAACAGGAAGGTGCTCGGCCGGTTGCCCGGCAGATGCCGGTGGCCACCGGCGTCCTGCTGCCCCAGCATCAGCGCGCGTGCCTGTGCCAGCGCATTGGCCAGCAACTTGTGATGGTGTTCCGGCAGCGGGTGTGCCACCTTTTTCACTGCGATGAACTCCACCGGAATCACGTCGCTGCCCTGGTGCAGCATCTGGAAGTAAGCATGCTGGCCGTTGGCTGCCGGTTCGCCCCAGATCACGGGTGAAGTGGCGTAGGGCAAGGCCTGCCCTTCTTCATCTACCCGCTTGCCGTTGCTTTCCATCTCCAATTGCTGCAGATAGGCCTGCATGCGGCGCAGGCCGCTGTGGTAGGGCGCCACGCTGCGGCTGCCGAAGCCGTGGAAGTTGCGGTACCAGATGTCGAGCAGGGCGAGGCGCACCGGTAAATTCTGTTCCAGCGGTGCCAGGCGAAAGTGCTCGTCCATGGCATGCGCGCCGGCCAGCATTTCGCGAAAGCGCTGCGGCCCGATGGCAATGGCGATCGGCAGGCCGATGGCTGACCACATCGAGTAGCGCCCACCGACCCAGTCCCAGAAGTCGAACGTTGTGCCGATGCCAAATTCGCGTGCCGCCTCGACATTGCTGGTCAGGGCGCAGAAATGCCGTGCGATATCGCGCCCGCCCTTGGCCTCGAACCAGGCCTTGGCCGAGCGCGCATTGGTCATGGTCTCCAGAGTGGTGAAGGACTTGGAGGCGATCAGAAACAAGGTGCTCTCTGGCTGGACCTGCCGTAGCACCTGGCTGAGCTCATGACCGTCAACGCTGGAGACAAAGTGGAAACGTTTGTCCTGGGCTACAAATTCATCGAGCGCCAGCACCGCCATCTGCGGCCCCAGATCTGAGCCGCCAATGCCGATGTTGACGATGTCCGTGATCCCTTTGTCATGGCGCACCATCTCGGCATAGGTCAGCATGACATTCAGCGTGGAATGCACCTGCGCCAGCTCATTTGCTACATTATTGATAGCAAGCTGTGCTTTATCCTGAAGGCCTATCGCCGGATAACGCAACAAGAAATGCATGACCCGGCGCTGTTCGGTCTTGTTGACAATGTCACCACGGAACATCGCATCGCGATGTTCCTGCACACCACACTGATGTGCCAACTCAAGCAATTGCGCCTGAACAGCAGCATCAATCAGGTTTTTCGACAGGTCGGCAAACACATGCGGCGCCTGCAGGCTGAAGCGGTCAAAGCGCTGCGCATCGGCGGCGAACGCCTGGCGCAAATCGAAGTCACGGCCCTGGGCATCGTAAAGCGCGCGCAAGGCGCTCCAGGCCGGCGTATGGTCACAACGGCTACGGCTCATGTCAGGCCGCCTGCATCAGCTGTTCGAGCTTGTGGGTGTCGGCCGCAAAGGCACGGATACCCTCGGCCAGCTTTTCCGTCGCCATGGCGTCTTCATTGAGCGCGTAGCGGAAACCCGGCTCGTCATAGCGCATCACCGGCAAGTCCATGGCGCGCGCGGCCTGCGCATCCAGCGCACGCACCACAGGCGCATCGCTGGCCGCAAGTTGGGCCAGCAGTTCAGGTGAAATCGTCAGTAGATCGCAACCGGCCAGCGCCGTGATCTGCCCAATGTTGCGGAAACTCGCCCCCATGATCTCGGTCGCAATGTCAAAGCGCTTGTAATGCTGGTAGATGGCCCGCACCGAGGCCACGCCAGGATCGTTGGCGCCAGCGTTGGCCGCCTCGTCCCAGCCAGCGCCTGCACTCTTCTTGTACCAGTCGTAGATGCGGCCGACAAAAGGCGAGATCAGCTGCACCTTGGCCTGGCCGCAGGCCACCGCCTGGCAGAACGAGAACAACAAGGTCAGGTTGGTATGGATGCCGCGCCGCTCCAGTTGCGCCGCCGCCTGGATGCCCTCCCAAGTCGAGGCGATCTTGATCAGGACGCGATCGATGTGAATGCCTTGCGCCTGGTACAGCTCAATGATGCGCTCGGCCCGCGCCACGGTGGTCTGGGTGTCGAAGCTCAGCCGGGCATCGACCTCGGTGGAAACGCGCCCCGGGATCAGCGAAAGAATCTCGCAGCCAAAGCGCACCAGCAGCCGGTCCATAATTTCGTCCAGCGGACGCGTCTTGAACTGCGCTACCGTTTCCTTGAGCAACGGCTGGTAGTCGGCCTTTTGCACGGCCTTGAGAATGAGCGATGGATTGGTGGTCGCATCCTGCGGCTTGAAGGCCGCGATCTGCCTGAAATCCCCGGTGTCAGCCACCACGGTGGTGAACTGTTTGAGCGCGTCGAGCTGGTTCATGGACTTGAATTATGAGTGAAATAAAATTACGCTCGATAGCTTTTCTGTGTAACCATGAAGCAGCGCCTGGAACAGGCGCGCAGGAGTCTGCATGCTGGATCGAATCAGGGCCTCACTGCCCTCCCTGGCCCCGGCCGAACAACGCGTCGGCAAACTTGTGCTGACGGACCCGCGTGCTTTCGCCAAGCTCCCGGTCAGCGAACTGGCAGACCGCTCCCATGTCAGCAAACCCACAGTGGTGCGCTTTTGCCGCAGCATGGGCTATGACGGCCTGTCCGACTTCAAGCTCAAGCTCGCCGGCACCGTCAGCGAGGGCGTGCCCTTCATCCACCGCAGCGTCGATGTGGATGACAAGACCAGCGACGTGGTTGTCAAGGTCATCGACAACACCGTGGCAGCCTTCCTCAAATACCGCAACGACGCGTCAACCGCGGCCATCGACAAGGCAGCGACCATATTGGCCGCAACCTACAAGACCGGCAAGCGCATCGAGTTCATCGGCGCCGGCAACTCCGGCATCGTGGCGCTCGATGCCCAGCACAAGTTCTTTCGCCTCGGGGTCAACACCGTGGCCTACAGCGACGGCCACATGCAGGTCATGAGCGCCTCGCTCATGGGCCCGGGCGACTGCCTGGTCGTCATCTCCAATTCGGGCCGCACACGTGACCTGATGGACGCCTGCGACATCGCGCGCAAGAACGGCGCCACCACCATCGTCATCACCACCAGCGGATCGCCGCTGGCCATGGCCGGCCACATCCACCTGGCAGCGGATCACCCGGAAGGCTACGACCGCTACAGCCCCATGGTCTCGCGCCTGCTGCACCTGATGATCGTGGACATCCTGGCGACCTGCGTGGCGCTGCGCATCGGTGGCAACCGCCTGCAGCCGATGCTCAAGGAAATGAAGAACAATTTGCGCAACAAGCGCTATGCCTAGTTGCCTTGCGCCAGCATGGGCGCATCCAGACGCACCGGCCCGTACCAGGCGCGCGCCGTCGTCCGGGTGTTGTCGCTGTCGGTCATGATCGCAATGCCGATCAGCGCCCCCGGCTCCTCGCCAAACGCACGAACGAAATCGGCCCGGATATCGCGGTCATAGTCCAGCCACTGGTTGAGGCGCTCGCGCCCCGATTCGAGCACCAGCTTGCGGATGCGGTCGGTGCGCGGGTTGACGATCACGCTGCCTGGTGCGCGCGTATTGCACCAGACATACATCAGCGTGGCATAAGGCATCGGTTCGCCGGTGAGCGCGCGTGCCAGTTCGGACAGCATGCTGTCCCTGAGCGACAGCCTGGAACGGTCGCCCTCGAAGGCCAGCACAAGGCGCACCGGAGAGTCTGCGGTTTCGCGTTGTCCGAGATCAGCTTGCGGGATCAATGCCGGCACTTTCCATGAGAAATGCAGGCGGCCCAGATCCTGCGGCTCGATGCGCAGCGTCTGGCGCAGCATGCTGGCCGAGGCGACAGCCTTCACCGCCACGGCCTCGCGCCCCTCGTCTTGCGTGGCCACATACTCGGTCGCCTGCTTGCCTGGCAAATGCCAATGCTGCCATTGCTTAAAGCTTGAGGCTTGCTCCGACGCGTCCGATATCTCGGGAGCCGCCCCGCCACCTGGCTGCGAGATGGTGGAGCATGCTGTCATCAGCAGCACAGAACTCAGGAGCAGTACGTTCAAGCGCATCAACTTGTTCCTGGAAATTGGAAGGTCTGTTCGATCATAAAAAAACCCTGCCGTTTTGCAACGGCAGGGTTTTACTTTCCATTTCAACTGCTGGCTAGGCCAGCGGAAGAATTAGAACACGTGACGCAGGCCAACCATGGTAGCGGTGGTCTTGGTGTCGACGGAAACGTTTTGAATGGTGCCTTCAAACTTGTTGGTAACACCAGTCTTCACATAAGCGGTAGTACGCTTGCTCAGAGCATAGGTAGCGCCCAGAGTCCAGTCGTTACCGCTCAGGTTGCCAGACTCAGCACCGACGTTCGTGCCGGTAACGGTGTTGCGACCATAAGCGGCCAGAACGGTAACTGCGCCGAAGGGTGCAGAAACGCCAATGTTGGTTTCGGTCTTCTCAACATAGGTGTCAACCGTGGTGTTAGCTTGCAGCTTGACCTTGCCATAGTTAGCAAACAGCTTGGCAACGCCGAAGTCGTAGCTAGCTGCCAGGCCTTGACCCGTACCCTTGCCTTCGGTAGCGGCGCCAGACACCTTGCTGGTCTGCTCACCCCATGCAAAGCCAACGTACAGCGGGCCATTTGCGTAGGAAGCGCTCACGCCATTGTTGCTAACCTTGCTGGTGGTGGCGGTGCCAACACCGGCAACGTCTGCATTGGAGTCAGACGGAGCGTACATGAGACGGAGAGCGAAGCCACCCAGGGTGCCCGGGGTAACATAGTGCAGGCCGTTGCCGCGAACATCGCCACCGAGGGTGGTGTTGTTCACAGTCAGGTCGGTACCGGACATGCGAGCCAGGATGGGAGACACGCCAGCAGTCGGAGCAGTGCCGCCAACGATGTTGTAGGCAGTCAGGGAAGACGTCGTCAGGAAGCTAGATGCATCGTTCACGTCGCCCGTCTTGTGGTTCAAGAAGTACGGGGTGTAGTAACGACCGATGTCCAGGGTACCGAAGCCGCCGGCCAGACCAATGGTGGAAATGCGGTTGAAACCAGCACCGACAGCGCCGGAAGCAACAGCAACGTCTTGCTCCAGGTTGAAGTTGGCCTTGAGACCGCCGCCCAGATCTTCGGAACCCTTCAGGCCCCAGTAGCTGGTGGACAGACCGTTACCATTGCCGCCAATGGTGTTGGCAGTGTTGGTCGTGGCGCCGTTGGTTTCGTTGGTCACGGCATTCACGTAACCAGCGTCCAGGCGACCATACAGGGTCACGGAAGACTGAGCAAAGGCGCCGGTGGCAGCCAGGGCAGCCAAAGCGATCAGGGTCTTTTTCATATTGAAAGTTCTCCAAAGGTTAAACAAGGGCTCCGAAGGGAGTTTCGGTTCCCCGGGCCAACCTCCTCATTAAGGAAGTTGAACGTATTGCACCAGACCCCAATGCCTTTGGCAAAGAAAAACCACCTCAAGCGACCTTATAGGCGTGGTTTCGTTGCATCACTGCAACAAAGTGCAACGCTCGCCAGCTACCCGCCTCAAAATTCAGAAAAATCTCCATAATTATCTACATAAACCCCATCAAAATCGCCTTGAAAAAGCAGAAAATCAACATCACGCTGGATCCGGACCTTATTGCCTGGTTCAAAGCCCAAGCGGGCGGGCGCGGTTACCAGACCCTGATCAATGCCGCGTTGCGCGAAGCGATGAATCGGGTGTCGCTGGAAGACGCACTGCGCCGCGTCATCCGCGAAGAAATGCAGCCATCCCTGACGCCACGCCCTCCTGCAGAAAAGACAAACCCATGATCGACGCCCTCCTGACCACCGCCGACACCGCCCTGCGCACTTTGTTTGCCACACCACACGCCGCCCTGCCAACCCCGCAGGCGGCCGCGCCCGGCAGCAGCCTGTCGGAAGAAGAAAAGAAGCTCTCTGCAGCCTTGATGCGCGTCAATCATGTGGGTGAGGTCTGCGCCCAGGCGCTCTATACGGCCCAGGCCTTCACCACCCGCAACGCAGCACTGCGCACCCATTTCACCAAGGCCTGCGTCGAAGAGACCGACCATCTGGCCTGGACTAAGCAGCGCCTGGACGAGCTGGGCTCACGCCCGTCGCTGCTCAACCCATTGTGGTACGCCGGCGCGTTTGGCATCGGCCTGCTGGCCGGCCGGCTGGGCGACCGCGTCAGCCTGGGTTTCGTGGTCGAAACCGAGCGCCAGGTGGAAGCACACCTGATGAGCCACATGGACCGCCTGCCGGCAGGCGACACTGCTTCGCGCGCCATCGTGACGCAGATGGCCGCAGACGAGGTGCGCCATGCGCTCGACGCCCAGAAAGCCGGCGCCATGGAACTGCCACCGCCGGTGAAAGACTTGATGAAAGCCGCTGCCAAGGTGATGACGACGGTGGCGCATCACATCTGAGCGCCGGCCGACGCCACAAAAACAGTAGCATCCAGCGCAATTCCATCAAGATGGAACGGCCAATTTCACTCTAAATCAGAGATCCACCAGATTGAAGCTGGTCGTGATCTCGGCCGTCTTGCCCAGCATGATGCTGGCCGAGCAGTACTTGTCGTGGCTCATGGCAATGGCGCGCTCTACCGCCGCCGCCGGAATGCCCTTGCCGCTGACGGTGAAGTGCATGTGGATCTTGGTGAACACCTTGGGGTCGGTCTCGGCCCGCTCGCTGCTGAGGTTGACCGAACAGCCGCGCACGTCGTGCCGGCCGCGCTTGAGGATGAGCACCACGTCGTAGGCGGTGCAGCCGCCGGTGCCGGCCAGCACGGTTTCCATCGGGCGCGGCGCCAGGTTCTGGCCGCCGTTCTCGGGTTTGGCGGCGTCGGGCGCGCCGTCCATCATCAGCGTGTGACCGCTGCCGGTTTCGGCCAAAAAGCCCATGCCCGAGCGCGCGCCCGTGGCGCCGGTCCAGCTCACTGTGCATTCCATGGTTTTTCTCTTGTCAAAATGGAGGGATGGTGTAGCGCAAATTATGACTACACTGACCCCTCCCATGAAAACAGCACGACTCAAACCCGCCGATTACCTGAAAAAAATCCTGACGGCCCGCGTCTATGACGTCGCCGTGGAGTCGGCCCTCGAACCCGCCAAGAATCTCAGCCGCCGCCTGCACAACAAGGTGCTGCTCAAGCGCGAGGACCAGCAGCCGGTGTTCAGCTTCAAGCTGCGCGGCGCCTACAACAAGATGGCGCACCTGACGCCCGAGCAGCTCAAAAAGGGCGTGATCTGCGCCTCGGCCGGCAACCACGCACAAGGGGTCGCCCTGAGCGCGCACAAGCTGGGCTGCCGCGCCGTGATCGTGATGCCCACCACCACACCGCAATTGAAAGTCGACGCCGTCAAGGCGCTAGGCGGCGAAGCGGTGCTGTTTGGCGACAGCTTTTCGGACGCCTATAACCATTCGCTCACCCTGCAGAAAAAGCAGGGCTTGACCTTCGTCCATCCGTTCGACGACCCGGACGTGATCGCCGGCCAGGGCACGATTGCCATGGAGATGCTGCGCCAGCACCAGGGCCCGCTGGACGCGGTGTTCGTCGCCATCGGTGGCGGCGGCCTGATCTCCGGCGTGGCGGCCTACATCAAGGCAGTGCGGCCGGAGGTCAAGGTGATCGGTGTGCAGATGAACGACTCCGACGCCATGATGCAGTCGGTCGCCGCCGGCAAACGCATCACTCTCGACGATGTGGGCCTGTTCTCCGACGGCACCGCCGTCAAGCTGGTGGGCGAGGAGACTTTCCGCCTCACGCGTGCCTTGGTGGACGATTTCATTGCGGTGGACACTGATGCCGTGTGCGCCGCCATCAAGGACGTGTTCGTCGACACGCGCAGCATCGTCGAGCCGGCCGGCGCGCTGGCGGTGGCCGCCATCAAGCAGTACGTCGCCCGGCACAAGACCAAGGGCGAGACCTACGCCGCCATTCTGTGCGGCGCCAACATGAACTTCGACCGCCTGCGCTTCGTCGCCGAGCGCGCCGAAGTGGGCGAGGAGCGCGAGGCGCTGTTTGCGGTGACCATCCCCGAGGAGCGCGGCAGCTTCCGCCGCTTCTGCGAATCGATTGGCAGCCTGCCGGGCGGCCAACGCAACGTGACCGAATTCAACTACCGCATCAGCGACGACCGCCGGGCCCATGTGTTCGTGGGACTCACCACCTCGGCCAAGGGCGAAAGCACCAAGATTGCCGCCAGCTTCAAGCGCCAGGGCTTCGACGCCATCGACCTGACGCACGACGACCTGGCCAAGGAGCACATCCGCTACATGGTGGGCGGCCACTCGGCCCTGGCGCAAGATGAACGCCTGCTGCGCTTCGTCTTCCCTGAGCGCCCCGGCGCGCTGCTCAAGTTCCTCAGCCTGATGCGTCCGAGCTGGAACATCAGCCTGTTCCACTACCGCAACCAGGGCGCCGACTACGGGCGCATCCTGGTCGGGCTGCAGGTGCCGAAGGCCGACGACAAGGCCTTTGCCAAGTTCTTGGCCACGCTGGGCTACTCCTACGTGGAGGAAACCCGCAACCCTGCCTACCGCATGTTCCTGCAGGCCTGAACATGAAGCACCCCCGTGGCGGCCCTGAGGCCGCCTCCCCCCCTCGAGGGGGCAACGCCAGTAGCCCGGCACAGCCGGTTCTACGGCGTTCCCCGGTTGGACCGTTCCTTGCGCCGTGCATCGTCTGCGGCGCGGTGAATTAATCGATTTCAATGGAGACCCGCATGACTTACGAACTGATCCAGGTGCGCACCGAAGCCGACAAGGTCGGCATCGTCACGCTGAACCGTCCCAAGCAGCTCAATGCGCTGAACGACCAGCTGATGAACGAACTGGGCCATGCGCTCAAGGCCTTCGATGCCGACCCCGGCATCGGCTGCATGGTCATCACCGGCAGCGAAAAGGCCTTTGCCGCCGGCGCCGACATCGGCGCCATGGCCAGCTACAGCTTTGCCGACGTCTACAAGGGCGACTACATCACACGCAACTGGGAGCAGATCCGCACGATCCGCAAGCCGGTGATCGCCGCTGTCAGCGGCTTCGCCCTGGGGGGCGGCTGCGAACTGGCCATGATGTGCGACTTCATCATCGCCGCCGACAACGCCCGCTTCGGCCAGCCCGAGATCAAGCTCGGCGTCATCCCCGGCGCCGGTGGCACGCAGCGCCTGCCGCGCGCGGTGGGCAAGGCCAAGGCCATGGACATGGCGCTGACCGGCCGCATGATGGACGCCACCGAGGCCGAGCGCGCCGGCCTGGTCAGCCGGGTGGTGGCGCTGGACAAGCTAATGGATGAAACACTGGCGGCGGCGCTGCTGATCTGCGATTTCTCGCAGGTGGCGGTGATGGCCGCCAAAGAGTCGGTCAACCGCGCCTTCGAGGGCACCTTGAGCGATGGCGTGATGTTCGAGCGCCGCCTGTTCCACGCCCTGTTCGCCACCGCCGACCAGAAGGAAGGCATGGACGCCTTTGTGGCCAAACGCAAGCCGGAGTTCAAGCACCAGTGACAAGGTGCGAAAGTTGACGCTATAATCCAAGGCTCTGGCGCTTTAGCTCAGTCGGTTAGAGCGATGGAATCATAATCCACAGGTCCGCGGTTCGAATCCGTGAAGCGCCACCAAACACCTGTCATGTTTCGGCCCGTCCCGAGACATTGACAGACAAGCCACTGTCCCGCACAGTGGCTTTTTATTTTGTACTTTCAGCCTCTGGATGAACACCATGAACCGCTGTCTGCTCCGACCCCGCCATCTGATGGCGGCATTGCTCGCCCTGTCTTCCGGACTGGCTTGGCTGCTTCCGCTCCCGGCTGCAGCACAAGACACGACGCAGCGCCCCATCCCCATCGCCGCCAAGCGCGGTCTGCTGGTGGTCACCCAACCGCCCGAGGTGCTGCTTGATGGCCGGCCCGACCGACTGTCGCCGGGCACACGCATCCGCGGCCGCAACAACCTGCTGGTGCTGTCGGCCTCGCTGGTCGGGCAGGAATTGCTGGTGCGCTATGTGCGTGGCCCGGAAGGCCAGATCCACGATGTCTGGATCCTGACCGAGGCAGAAGCCCAGGCCAAGCCCTGAGACGGCGCACCTGCGCCGGATTCAAAGCATTTCAGGGCATCAGCCCTCGTCTTCATTGCGTCGATAGCTATTAATTTGATAGCGAAAGAGATTTCCCATGAGCAAAAAAGTTTTCATCAAGACCTTCGGTTGCCAGATGAACGAGTACGACTCGGACAAGATGGCCGACGTGCTGGGCGCGGCCCAGGGTTACGAGCCGACGCAGAACGTGGAAGAAGCCGACCTGATCCTCTTCAACACCTGCTCGGTGCGCGAGAAAGCACAGGAGAAGGTGTTCTCCGACCTCGGCCGCGTGCAGCACTTGAAGAAAAAGGGCGTGAAGATCGGCGTCGGCGGCTGCGTGGCGAGCCAGGAAGGCGCCGAGATCATCCGGCGCGCGCCCTATGTGGACGTGGTGTTCGGTCCGCAGACGCTGCACCGCCTGCCCGAGCTGCTGGCCGCGCGCGATGCACTCAAACGTCCGCAAGTAGACATCAGCTTTCCCGAGATCGAAAAGTTCGACCACCTGCCGCCCGCCAAGGTGGACGGCGCCACGGCGTTCGTCAGCATCATGGAAGGCTGTTCCAAGTACTGCAGCTACTGCGTGGTGCCCTACACGCGCGGCGAGGAAGTGTCGCGCCCGTTCGAGGATGTGCTGGTGGAAATCGCCGGCTTGGCCGACCAGGGCGTAAAGGAAATCAACCTGCTGGGCCAGAACGTGAACGCCTACCGCTCGACGATGGGCGGCACCGCGGAACAGGCCGACTTTGCCACCCTGATCGAGTACGTGGCCGACATCCCCGGCATCGAGCGCATCCGCTACACCACCAGCCACCCGAATGAATTCACGCCGGCGCTGATTGCCGCCTATGACAAGGTGCCCAAGCTGGTGAGCCACCTGCACCTGCCGGTGCAGCATGGCAGCGACCGCATCCTGATGGCCATGAAGCGCGGCTACACCGCCATGGAATACAAGAGCACGGTGCGCAAGCTGCGCGCCATCCGTCCCGACATGGCCCTGAGCAGCGACTTCATCGTCGGCTTCCCGGGCGAGACCGAGGACGACTTCACCAGGATGATGAAACTGATCGACGACGTGGGCTTCGACAATTCGTTCAGCTTCATCTTCAGCCCGCGTCCGGGCACGCCGGCGGCCAATCTGCACGATGACACGCCGCACGACGTGAAGCTCAAACGCTTGCAACAGCTGCAGGCCGCCATCGAAGCCAACATCAAGCAGATCAGCGCCAGCCGCGTCGGCACGGTGCAGCGCATCCTGGTGGAAGGCACGTCCAAGCGCGATGCGGACGAGCTGATGGGCCGCACCGAATGCAACCGTGTGGTGAATTTCAAGGCGCCGAAACGCCTGATCGGCCAGCTGGTCGATGTGACCGTTACCGAAGCGCTGCACTACAGCCTGCGCGGCGAAGTCGTCACCCAATAGGCACGGTGGTTGTCATGACAAGCAAGCCTCGAAGGTGTGAAGAAATCGTAGCGAGCGGATCGAGGTTGCGGCGAGGCTAACAACTGCGCGAAGCGCTTGTTATGCCGTAGCCAACAGCGCAGGCGCAGGATCGGCCCGCGCAGTAGATTTATTCATACCTTCTAGAAAGGCATCTTGGGCATGCCCTTCATGCCACCCATGCGCTTCATCATCTTCATGAGGCCGCCGCCCTTCATCTTCTTCATCATCTCCTGCATCTGCTCGAATTCCTTGAGCAGGCGGTTGACGTCCTGCACCTGCACGCCGGCACCGGCGGCGATGCGGCGCTTGCGCGTGGCCTTGATAAGTTCGGGCTTCTTGCGCTCCAGCTTGGTCATGCTGTTGATGATGCCTTCCTTGCGGCGGATGTCCTTCTCCACGCGCTCCATGTCCATCTGGCCGGCCTTAGCCGCCATCTGGGTCGGCAGCTTGTCCATCAGGCTGGACAGGCCGCCCATCTGTTTCATCTGCTGGATCTGGGCCAGGAAGTCATTGAGGTCGAAGCCTTCGCCACTCTTGACCTTGGCCGCCAGCTTTTGCGCCGCCGCCATGTCGACGCCAGCCGCCACCTGCTCGACCAGAGCCACGATATCGCCCATGCCCAGCACACGCCCGGCATGGCGTTCGGCATCGAACACCTCCAAACCATCGATCTTTTCACTGGTACCGGCGAACTTGATCGGCACGCCGGTGACGGCACGCACCGACAGCGCCGCACCGCCGCGCGAATCGCCGTCGGTCTTGGTCAGGATGATGCCGGTCAGCGGCAGTGCCTCCTTGAACGCCTTGGCGGTGTTGATCGCGTCCTGACCCTGCATGGCATCGACCACGAACAGCGTTTCCACCGGGTTGATGGCGGCATGCAGGTCGCGAATCTCGCGCATCAGCGCCTCGTCGATCGCCAGCCGGCCGGCGGTATCGACCAGCAGCACATCGAAGAAATGCTTGCGGGCATAGTCCAGCGCCGCGTGGGCAATGTCGACCGGCTTCTGGTCCGGCGTGCTCGGGAACCACTCGGCCCCAGCCTGGGCCGTCACGGTCTTGAGCTGCTCGATGGCCGCCGGACGGTAGACGTCGCCGGACACCGTCAGCACCTTCTTTTTGCGCTTGTCGATCAGGTGCTTGGCCAGCTTGGCGGTGGTGGTGGTCTTGCCGGCACCCTGCAGGCCGGCCATCAGGATCACCGCCGGCGGCTGCACCGCCAGGTTCAGATCGCTGATGCCCTCGCCCATGGTGGCGGCCAGCTCGCGGTTGACGATGCCCACCAGCGCCTGCCCCGGCGTGAGCGAGCCCATCACCTCCTGGCCGAGCGCTTTTTCCTTCACGCGGGCCACGAAGTCGCGCACCACCGGCAGCGCCACGTCGGCCTCCAGCAGGGCCATGCGCACCTCGCGCAGCATGTCGGCCACGTTGGATTCGGTGATGCGGGCCTGGCCCCGGATTTCCTTGACGAGGCGGCTGAGTTTGTCGGTGAGAGCGGAGGCCATAGGGGGGGTATTCCGGCGAACGGAACCAAAGTTGGATGTCAACGGCAAATTGACACGGTGCAAAACGCTAAACTGTACCCATGATTCTAGCGAGTGCTTCCTGGCTCCCTGTAGCGCTGACGGCCGCCGCCGCCGTCGCCTATGCCCTGCCCGCCACGGCCGTGCGCCGCCTGGGGCCGCAGGCCGTGCGTCGCGTCATGATGGCGGCTTGGCTGCTGCATGGTCTGGTGCTGGCCCTCAGCCTGCTGGGCACCAGCCCGCACTTCGGCTTTGCGCCGGCATTGTCCGTCACGGCCTGGCTGGTGGCGGCCGTCTATGCCGTGGAAAGTCACGTCTACCCCCAGCTGGAAACGCGCTGGGCCTTTTCGGCTCTGGGCGCCATCGCTGTCGTCCTGGCCTTGCTGTTCCCGGGTCAGACCTTGCATCCTGCCGCCTCGCCCTGGCTGCCACTGCACTGGGCTTTGGGTATCGCCTCCTACGGCCTGTTCGCCGCCGCGGCGACGCATGCCTGGCTGATGAACCGCACCGAGGAACGACTCCGCCTGGCCGCTGATCCGCACAGCGGCCTGCCGCTGCTGACGATCGAGCGCCTGACCTTCCGCTTCGCCGGCGCCGGCTTCGTGCTGCTGTCGGCCACCCTGCTGGTCGGCCTGCTGTTTGGCGAGTCGCTCTACGGCACGGCCGACAACCACTGGAAGTGGAACCACAAGACCGTCTTTTCCGTGCTGTCCTGGCTGACCTTCGCCATTTTGCTGATCGGGCGGGCGCGCTTTGGCTGGCGCGGCCGGCGTGCCGCCCGCATTCTCTACATCGGCTCGGGCCTGCTGTTGCTGGCCTACGTAGGCTCGCGTTTCGTGATCGAAATCATCCTCGGCCGCAGCACATGAAATTCCTGCTCCTGCTCGTGGTGATCTTCGTCGCCGTTTGGGTATGGCGCTCAGGCAGGCTGGCCGATGCAGCCCCAAAGCAAAAGCCCGCCTCCCCACCACCGCCGCAAGACATGGTGAGTTGCGCCCAATGCGGCGTGCACGTCCCTCAAGCAGACGCCATTGCCGGACGCAACGGACTGTACTGCTGCGCCGAGCACCGGCAGCGCGCGGAGTCCTGAATGCGGGCGACCGACGAGGTCCACTCCTGGTTTGGTCCATCTTTGCTGGACACGGACCTGGAGCCCGCCGACAACACGCTCCCCGAACTTGAACGGCTGTGGCGCGGCTTCATGACGGCACGCGTCACGCTAGGCTTGGTGCTCCTGCTGTTGCAAGGCACCCTGTACGGACTCGGCCAAGTCGGCAATCCCTGGCTGCTGGTCGTTTGTGTCGGTTATTTCATCAGCGCCCTGGCAGTCCGCATTGGCTTTCGCCCGCGCCGACTGGGCCGGACCTTTGACCTGCAATGGGTGGCTGTCATCGGCATTGACGTCCTGGTCTTCGCCACCCTGCAGTTCTTGCACGGCAGCAGCATCAACTACACACCGCTGTTCGCCCTGCCGGTACTGCTGGCCTCGGTGCTCGGCTCCCTGCTGCTGGCCATGGGCACGGCGGCGGGTGTCACGCTGATGTTGCTACTGTATGCCGTCAGGCTGTCGCTGCAGGCCCACGGCGACGTGACGCCCCACTTCATCCAGGCGGCCCTCACAGGTGCCGGCAGCTTCGTGATCGCTTTTCTGGCCCATCAGCTTTCCATCCGGCTGGCCAAGGAGGAGCGGCGGGCCCGTCGCAGTCAATCCGCCGCACGCATTCAGCAACAGGTCAATGACCTGGTGATCGAATCCTTGAGTGATGGCATTTTGGTGGTCGATGCACGCGGCACCGTGCATGCCGCCAATCCTGCCGCGCGTCAGCTGTTGCAATCAGACAGCCAGCCGCTGCACAAAGCACCCTTCACGCTGGCCGGCGAGCCGGCCTGGCAGCCACTGGCCGATCTGACGCAACAAAGCTTTGCCTACCGAGGCACCCAGCAGGCTGATATCAATATCCAACATACCGGCCAGGGGCCTCGGCACATCCGGGCCCGCACCCGCCTGACCGCGACGCGCGGCAGCGGCGCCAAAAACCTGTGCGTCGTGTTCCTGCAGGATCAGCGCGAGATGGAAGCCCGCATGCGCACGGAAAAGCTCGCCAGCATGGGGCGCATGTCGACAGCCGTGGCGCATGAAATCCGCAACCCGCTGTCGGCGATTGTCCAGGCCAACGCCCTGCTGGACGAAGACCTCAGTGACCCGCGGCTCAAGCATCTGACCCGGCTGGTGCAGCAAAATGCCCGCCGGCTGGAAAGAATCGTGGAAGACATCCTTGACATCTCGCGGGTGCACAAGCGCGGCCAAGCCCACACCCAGGCACCGGAAACCCTGATCCTCGACGAGAGCGTCGCCGGCATCTGCCAGGACTGGGCGCAGCAGACACAAAACCAAGCCCTGCTGCACCTGGAACTCGCCACCATGGCGCAACCGGTCGACTTCGCCCAGGATCATCTGCGACGTGTGCTGGTCAATCTGCTCGACAACGCACGTCGCTATGCCAGCGGGCAGGCCGACGCGATCCAGGTGGCCACCCAGACTTCCGCCCGGGGGCAGATCACCCTGGCCGTCTGGAGCGATGGCCCGCCTATGGAGCCGTCGGTGGAACGCCATCTGTTCGAGCCCTTTTTCTCCTCGGAAAGCCGCTCCAGCGGCCTGGGCCTGTACATCTGCCGCGAACTGTGCGAGCGGCACGGCGCCGTCATCGCCTTCCAGCGGGCGCAACGTCTGGCGCGCGGCACCCGCATCGAGGGCAATGAATTTTTCGTATCCTTACGCCATCCCCGACCGGCCCATGGCAACGCACCGTCCCCCTAACCGGCCCACTCCTTCATGGCACTGAATACCCCTGCACATCCTGCGCGCATCCTGGTGGTGGACGATGAGCCCGACCTGCGCACGCTGTATGAGTTGACCCTGCTGCGCGAAGGCTACCGCGTGGACGTTGCCGAGAACCTGGAAACGGCCTGGCAGCATTTGAACGAACAGCATGTCGATGTGCTGATCACCGACATGCGTCTACCCGACGGCCTGGGAATCGAGCTGATCCAGCGCCTGCGCACCCAGCAGCGCAGCGAGCGCTGCGTGGTCATCACGGCCTATGGTTCGGCCGAGAATGCGGTCGAGTCCCTCAAGGCTGGCGCTTTCGACTACCTGACCAAGCCGGTCGACCTGCGGCAGTTCCGCGCCGTCATTGCCTCTGCGGTACAGGATGCCAGCGCCCAGCAGGCTGATGCCACGCCCCCCCACTCGATCCCGGCGCAGAGCACGCCCAGTCAGTCGCCAGCAGCAGAGGCCACGCTACAGCGCCTGGTCGGCTCATCCTCGGCCATGCGCCAAGTCAAGGAGCGCATTGCCAAAGTGGCACGCAGCATGGCCCCAGTGCTGGTTTGCGGCGAATCCGGCACCGGCAAGGAACTGGCAGCCAATGCGTTGCATGCGAACAGCCACCGCGCGGGCGGCCCCCTCATTGCCGTCAATTGCAGCGCCATTCCGGAGACGCTGCTGGAAGCTGAATTCTTCGGTGTCAGAAAAGGCGCCTATACCGGCGCGACACAAGACCGCGATGGTTTCTTCCAAGCGGCGCGCGGCGGCACTCTGTTTCTGGACGAGATTGGCGATCTGCCCCTGGCCATGCAGTCCAAGCTGCTGCGCGCCATCCAGGAGCGCTGCGTACGCCCGGTGGGTGCGACACAGGAAGAGCCGGTTGATGTGCGCATCATCAGCGCCACCCACAAGAACCTGGCGGATGAAGTACAGGCCGGCCGCTTTCGCCAGGATCTCTATTACCGGCTCAACGTGATCGAGATCGACATCCCGCCGCTGCGCGAGCGGCGCGAGGACCTGCCGGCCTTGTGCGACGCCCTGCTCAAGCGGATTGCTGCCGAATCCGGTCTGCCTGCCCCCCCGCTGACGCCGGCCGCGCTGGCACAGCTGGCACAGCACCCGCTCAAGGGCAATGTGCGCGAACTGGAGAACCTGCTGCACCGCGCCGTCGCGTTAAGCGATGGTCATGAACTGCAGATCGAAGCGGCAGCTCAACCCGCAGCCCAGCCCGTCAGCACAGCGACCGCATCAGCACCGGCCATGGCCGCAGAACCAGCCAACACGCTGCCCGACGACCTGCAGCATCACCTGGACCAGCAGGAGCGCGAGATTCTGATCAAGGCCTTGCAGGAAACCGGTTTCAACCGCACCGCGGCCGCGGCCCGACTCGGTCTGAGCCTGCGCCAGATCCGCTACCGGATAATCCGGCTGAACATCGACATGCCACAAGACCATGATGCCGCACCCGACACTCCCTAACGAGCCCGGCACGGATGCGCTGTGGGACGGCGGCTGGTACCGCTTCGCCCATCGGCTGCCATCCCCCAACTTCGGCCCGCGCCCTGTGGGCGCGGTGGTGGACCTGATCGTCATCCACTCCATCAGCCTGCCGCCCGGGCAGTACGGCGGCGACGAAGTGCAACGCTTTTTTACCAACACCCTGGACTGGAATACCCACCCGTACTTCCGCACCATCCAGGGCCTGGAGGTTTCGTCCCACTTCTATATCCGGCGCAATGGCGAGCTCTGGCAGTTCGTCAATTGCGATGCGCGCGCCTGGCATGCCGGCACCTCGCACTACCGCGGACGCGACAACTGCAACGACGATTCCATCGGCATCGAACTCGAAGGCCTCGAAGGCGAGACCTTTGAAGCGGCCCAGTACGAAACTCTGGCCGGCCTGTGCGCGGCCATCCCGCAGCGCTATCCCGTCGGCCACATCGCCGGCCACGAGCACATCGCACCCGGCCGGAAGGCCGATCCTGGTGCTGGTTTTTCCTGGGCACTCCTGCGCCAAACCCTGGGCTGGCCAACTCGGTGTTTTCCCGAAGACGTTGCATAGATGTTGCTGCGCTGAAAATATTTTTGCGCACAAGCGTGAGGCATCCACCGATCACGCACACAGACCGTGCATCACCCGCCGCATAGGCGCCATGCGGTCATGCGAGGGAAAATCTGCGGCATCGCTTGTATTTTCTGGCTGCTGCACGACAACGATTGATCTGGCCATGTTTTCAGCCCGGCCATCACACCGCTGTCGCCGTATTTCACCGACTTGGTGCCGGCCACTTTTCCATGCTGCTGACATGGGCGCGTCATCGCGACGCGATACACTACCTGTAGTGGCTTGTATTCATCCAAGACCCCATATATAGTGTTTCCTGTTTGCACCGCGGTTCCTGCCGGCGGTGCATGAGAAGCCGGTGAACGTGACTGAAATAACCAATAAATTTGCTGAAGACGAGGAACAGATGCAAACCGCCCTGAACACCCCCACCCCCCTCCACACAGGTGTCCTGACCATGCAGACGCAGGAAAGCACGGCAGCCCAAGCGCTCAACCATTACCAGATCATCCGCCGCAATGGGGCAGTGGTGCCGTTCGAACCCAACAAGATTGCCGTGGCCATGATGAAGGCCTTCCTGGCCGTACACGGCACGCAAGGCGCCGCGTCTGCCAGCGTGCGCGAAGTCGTCGACAGCCTGACCCAGTCGGTGGTACGCGCCCTGATGCGCTCACGCCCTGGCGGCGGCACCTTCCATATTGAAGATGTGCAGGATCAGGTGGAACTCGGCCTGATGCGCAGCGGCTACCACGAAATCGCCCGCGCTTATGTGCTGTACCGTGAACGCCGCACGCAAGAACGGGCTCGCCAAGCCACCACGGAGGCGCCGAAAACTCCCGCGTTGCACGTTGTCGACGGCGATCAACGCATTGCCCTGGACTTGGGTCGCCTGCAACATCTGATCGAATCGGCCTGCTCCGGCCTCGGCGCCGATATCAAGGCCGAGCCCATCATGGCCGAGACCATGCGCAATCTTTACGATGGCGTGCCCATCGACGAGGTATACAAGGCCGCCATCCTGGCCGCGCGTACCCTGATCGAAAAAGACCCCGACTACACCTACGCCACCGCACGCCTGCTGTTCCACACCATCGCCAAAGAGGTGCTCGGCCGCGACGTACAGCCATCGGAGATGGCCGAGGCCTATACCGACTACTTCCCCGGCTTCATCAAGAAGGGAGTGGAAAACGAACTGCTGGATGAGAAGCTGCTGCAGTTCGACCTCAAGCGCCTGGGCGCTGCGCTCAAGGCCGAGCGCGACCTGCAGTTCGACTACCTCGGTCTGCAAACGCTGTACGACCGTTACTTCCTGCACGTGCGCAAGACCCGCATCGAGTTGCCGCAAGCCTTCTTCATGCGCGTGGCCATGGGCCTGTCGTTGAATGAAGTCGATCGGGAAGCCCGTGCCATCGAGTTCTACGAAGTGCTGTCTTCCTTCGACTTCATGTCGAGCACGCCGACCCTGTTCAACAGCGGCACACTGCGCTCGCAGCTCTCCAGTTGCTATCTGACTACCGTGCCGGACGACCTGGACGGCATTTACGAGTCGATCAAAGAAAACGCACTGCTGTCCAAGTTTGCCGGCGGCCTGGGTAATGACTGGACGCGCGTGCGCGCCCTGGGCTCCCATATCAAGGGCACCAACGGCGAATCGCAAGGTGTCGTTCCCTTCCTCAAGGTCGTCAACGACACCGCCGTCGCCGTGAACCAGGGCGGCAAGCGCAAGGGCGCCGTCTGCACCTACCTGGAAACCTGGCACTTGGACATCGAAGAGTTCCTGGAGCTGCGCAAGAACACCGGCGATGACCGTCGCCGCACGCACGACATGAACACGGCCAACTGGATTCCGGACCTGTTCATGCGCCGCGTGATGGAAAAGGGCCAGTGGACGCTGTTCTCCCCGTCCAATGTGCCCGACCTGCACGACAAGTTCGGCGCTGACTTCGAAAAGGCCTATGTCGCCTACGAAGAGAAAGCCGCCCGCGGCGAGATCAAGCCGACACGCACGCTGCAGGCGACCGACCTGTGGCGCAAGATGCTGACCATGCTGTTCGAAACCGGCCACCCCTGGATCACCTTCAAGGACGCCTGCAATGTGCGCTCACCCCAGCAACACGCCGGCGTGGTGCACTCGTCCAACCTGTGCACCGAGATCACGCTCAACACCAGCGACACCGAAACAGCCGTCTGCAACCTCGGCTCCG